>Ga0073909_10000113_pt1 | contig 30857 bp, 26 predicted proteins | sample Coa_R1_6_FD_66439 | JGI IMG/M metagenome (GOLD analysis project Ga0073909, IMG submission 66439) | Surface soil microbial communities from Centralia Pennsylvania, which are recovering from an underground coalmine fire. - Coalmine... | ecosystem: Environmental > Terrestrial > Soil > Unclassified... | reverse complement strand
GCGGCAAGAGCTCGCGCATGGGCGCGGCAAAAATTCCTATTGCCATTTGACGGCGAGCCGCTGATCGTGCACATGGTGCGAAAATTGAGCTCGTACAGTTTCTCATTCACGCTCTCGGTGAGGCCGAGGTGGCGGTGCCGTTTTGGCGGGATCGGGTGCAACCGCTCCAAGCCGTTTACCGAAAGTCGGTTCTCGCACGATGACAGCAACAATTGGATGCGGAAATTAAAAACCGACGTCATTGTACGAGCTGGTGACAACGCGAATCATCGGCGAAGCGGAGATTTGCGCCATCGACCCGGAGGGACTGAGTTTTGTCAAACTAAACTCGCCAGAAGACTATCAGAGCGGAGTACGACGTTGGCAAGGGGTTTGAATATTTTGGAATAGACGCAATCGCGCCGTCGGCGATGCAGTCAACTCTTGCGGTCTGGGCAGTTTCGCATCGGCAGATGCCATAGCGTTAGCCGGAGTCGGGCCGCACAGCGCTTGACATGGGAGTGGGTAATTTTTACTCTGCACTTCAAGTTAAAAGCGAACAATGGATTTTTTTGCATCTGTTTTTGCGAGAGTGGCGGAACTGGCAGACGCACTAGACTTAGGATCTAGCGGGCAACCGTGGGGGTTCGATTCCCCCCTCTCGCACCAAACTGATCATGGCAACAACGTTTCACAAGACACAAGGATAGAAAGGTTGGTTTACTGTCACCGTTAGCTGATCGCGACGTGAATTACGCCGCGGGGTTGAATGGCCGTCCATGCAACAAGCGAAGGGTGTCGTGGCAAGAAGCCGTCATGAAAATTGATATCGATGAATTAAGTCCCGTGCAGCGAAAAGTCCGCGTCGAACTTCCGGCCGAAACCGTCGTCGGCGAATTCTCCCGCGCTTACAAGAACCTCAGCCAACGAGTCCGAGTCAAAGGTTTTCGCAGCGGCAAGATCCCGCGCAACGTACTCCAAGGAATGTACGGGGATGAGGTTAAAGGCGAAGTGCGCTCCCATCTTGTCGAAGAATCGTTGGGAGAAATCGTCAAGGATCGCAACCTGCAGATCGTCTCGCGGCCGGAGGTGGAGACAGCCGAATTCGACGAGAGTGGACCATTTTCGTTTTCCGCCATTTTTGAAGTGAAGCCGGATTTCGAAGTCAAAAACTATCTCGGCATGGAAGTCGAAAAAGTTAAAATCGCCATCACAGAGGCGCAAGTCGAAGAGGCGTTGCAGCGGTTGCAAGAAGGCCATGCTCGTCTTGAACTCGTCGAAGGGCGTGAAGTGGTGCAAAAAGGCGACTTCGTCACGCTCGACTTTGAAGGAATGATGGACGGGAAGCCGTTTGCCGGCGGCAAAGGCGAGAATTATATGCTTGAAGTTGGTTCGGAACATGCGTTGCCGCAATTCGAGGACGCCGTTGTCGGATTGAGACTAGGCGAGCGGCAAACCGTCGCGGTGAGTTACCCGGAAAATTATCCGAACAAAGAGATTGCCGGCAAAGCCGTAGATTTCTCTATTGTCGCGCGTGAAATCAAGCAAAAAGTTTTGCCGGTGCTCGACGACGAATTTGCCAAAGACCACGGTGAGTGCGCCTCCCTCGACGAGTTGAAGACGCGCATACGCGAGCGCCTGGAACACGAGCTCGGCCAGTATCAAAAGGAAGAGCTGAAGGAAAAGCTGGTCAGCCGGTTGATTGAAGCTCATCCATTCGCGGTTCCGCCCTCGATGGTGGAACGACAGACGCGCTATTTACTGGAACGCTACCAAAATCAGGTCGCCGCGCAACGCGACGCCGAGTCGCCAGCGCCGATGGAAGAAGTCCGGAAAAATCTCGAGCCGCGCGCGACGCGTCAAGTCCAGGCTACGCTGTTGGTCGAAAAGATTGCACAGCTCGAACACATCGAGATTAGCGACAAAGACGTGCAAGAGCGAGTCGATGCGCTTGCGCACGCGGCGGGCGAGCGCGCAAAAACTTTGCGCGAGGTCTATGCGCGGGCCGAAGCGCGCGATGATTTGCGCGCGCAGATGGTCTTTGATCGGACGCTTGAATATTTGCTTGAGCGCGCAATCGTCAAGGAAGTCGATCCGCCGATTTCTAAGGTTGATGAGCAAGCTGAAAAAAGATAGAATGCGGCTTGTGGTTAAGGGGTTCACTTACATATGAATTTCATCCCCATCGTGGTTGAGCAAACGGGTCGTGGCGAGCGAGCTTATGATATTTATTCGCGTCTCCTAAAAGATCGAATTGTCTTTCTCGGTTCCGTTATTACCGATGATGTTGCTAACCTTATTACCGCACAGTTTCTCTTTCTCGAGTCGGAAGATCCAGAACGCGATATTTTCTTCTATATAAACAGCCCGGGCGGTTCGGTGACCGCTGGGCTGGCGATCTACGACACCATACAATACATCCGGCCGCAGATCTCGACGGTATGCGTCGGTCAGGCGGCCAGCATGGGCGCGGTCTTATTGGCCGCGGGCGCCAAGGCGAAACGCTTCGCTTTGCCGCATTCGCGTATCATGATCCACCAGCCGTTGGGCGGATTTCAGGGCCAGGCGGCCGATATCGATATCCAAGCCCGTGAAATCCTGCGTATGCGTGAAGAGCTCAATAACATATTGATGAAGCACACGGGACAGAGCTTGAAAAAAATCGAAAAGGACACCGATCGCGATATGTTTATGAACGGCAAGCAGGCGCAGGAATATGGCCTCGTTGACGAGGTGATTGCGACTCGGCCCGAAGGAAGCATAAAGAAGTAGTCGTAAGCTTTAAGCGGGGGTTCTATGGCAAAGCATGGTGAACACGGATCGGGGAATCTTGTCTGCTCGTTTTGCGGAAAGAGCCAAGACGAGGTTCGAAAGTTGATTGCCGGTCCGACTGTTTACATCTGCGATGAGTGCATCGATCTTTGCAATGACATCATTGCCGAGGAATGCGATCACGACGAGAATATCAGTTCCTCATCCAATGTGCCGAAGCCCGCTGAAATCAAGCGGGTGCTGGATCAGTATGTGATCGGCCAGGAGCGCGCCAAGAAAATTCTCGCGGTAGCGGTCCATAACCATTATAAGAGAATAGACAGCCAATTGGTTACTGGCGACGTCGAGCTGCAAAAAAGCAATATTTTGCTGCTCGGTCCGACCGGCTCGGGAAAAACACTTTTAGCGCAAACCCTAGCCCGGTTTTTGCAAGTCCCTTTTACGATCGCGGACGCGACCAGCTTGACTGAGGCGGGATATGTCGGTGAGGACGTTGAGAATATTATCCTGAACCTCCTGCAAGCTGCCGACTACGACGTCGAGAAAGCGCAGCGCGGCATCGTCTATATCGATGAGATCGATAAAATATCGCGTAAGTCGGATAATCCATCGATCACGCGAGATGTGTCCGGCGAAGGCGTGCAACAAGCTTTGCTGAAGATCATCGAGGGGACCATGGCGAGCGTGCCTCCCAAGGGCGGCAGGAAGCACCCCCAGCAAGAATTTCTGCAGGTGGATACGACCAATATTCTTTTCATCTGCGGCGGCGCCTTCGTTGGTTTGGACGACATTATTCGCAAGCGTACCGGCCGAAAGCGCATGGGTTTTGGCGGTCACTTAGAAGACAAAGACGGCCGGCGTCCCACCGATCTATTACATGACGTGCAAACCGAGGACTTACTAAAATTCGGTTTGATTCCGGAATTCATCGGCCGTTTGCCGGTAATCGCGACGCTTGACGAGCTCGATGAATCCGCCCTGGTGCGTATCCTGAAGGAACCAAGGAACGCCTTAACCAAGCAGTATTCAAAGCTATTTGAAATGGAGTCCGTGCACCTAAAGTTCACCGAAGAGGCGTTGCGAGCGATCGCTCGTGATGCGACGAAACGAAAATCTGGCGCGCGCGGGCTACGAGCGATCATGGAAAATATCATGTTGGAAATAATGTACGACATGCCCTCCCAACCGAATATAAAGGAAGTGGTGATCTCGGAGGATGTCGTGGAAAAACATGATCCTCCAATCGTCGTTTACACCAAGGCTGCAGAGAGTGCTTAGGAGGAACCGCAATGTTATTTCGAAACGAAAAAGACAAAAAAGACGACAAGGAGCAATCCGGCGGGCCCGTGCGGGTTCCTCTGCTTCCTTTGAGAGATATTATTGTATTTCCACATATGGTCGTGCCGCTTTTTGTCGGTCGCCAGCGCTCTATCAAAGCCCTGGAAGAAGCGACTCAGAAGCAAAGCTTGATTTTTCTTTCTTCGCAGAAAGACGCCAAGACCAACGATCCGGCCGAAGATGATATCTATAAAATCGGCACGTTGGGCTCTGTCGTGCAAATGCTCAAGCTCCCGGATGGTACCGTCAAGGTCTTGATCGAAGGCAAGAAAAGAGCCCGGGTCGCGCGCTTCGTGGCCAATCCTGAATTTTTCTTGGTCGATGTGGAAGATGCCCCGGAAATTGTCGAGCGAAATACGGAAATAGAGGCTTTAGTTCGCGAAGTTCACACTACGTTTGAGAATTACGTCAAGCTCAAGAAAAAAATTCCGCCTGAAATGGTCATGTCCGTATCGTCGATCGACGATCCCGGCAGGTTGGCGGACACGATCGTCGCTCATCTTGGCATAAAGCTCGAGGACCGTCAGAATCTTCTTGAGACGTTTGCCGCGGCGGAACGCTTGGAGAAGGTGCTTGGCCACATGCGAGCGGAAATTGAGATTCTTGAAGTCGAGCGGCGTATCCGATCACGGGTGAAGAAGCAGATGGAGCGCTCGCAAAAAGAATATTATCTCAACGAACAGATGCGGGCGATCCAAAAAGAATTGGGTGAAAAAGACGAGTTTAAGAACGAAATTCAGGAAATCGAAGAAAAACTGAAACAAAAGAAACTTTCCGCCGAGGCCAAGGACAAAGTCGAAAAAGAGCTGAAAAAGCTCAAAATGATGTCGCCCATGTCGGCTGAAGCGACCGTGGTGCGTAATTATATCGATTGGATCATCAGTTTGCCCTGGAATGAATTTACCGATGATAAGCTCGACATCAATGAAGCGGAGCGAGTCCTCGAAGAGGACCATTATGGTTTGGAGAAAGTAAAAGAGCGGATTCTCGAATATCTGGCTGTTCAGAGTCTGGTTGGAAAAATCAAAGGCCCGATTCTCTGCTTGGTCGGCCCTCCGGGCGTGGGTAAGACTTCGTTGGGGCGGTCCATCGCGCGCTCCACTGGCAGAAAATTCATCCGAGTTTCGCTCGGCGGAGTACGCGATGAAGCGGAAGTTCGTGGGCATCGCCGGACCTATATAGGCGCGCTGCCCGGTAAGATCATTCAGTCGATGAAAAAAGCCGGCTCGAACAACCCCGTGTTCTTGATGGATGAGATCGACAAGATGTCGACGGATTTTCGCGGTGATCCGTCCTCAGCCCTGCTAGAGGTTTTGGATCCAGAGCAAAACACCACTTTCAATGATCATTATCTGGATCTCGATTACGATCTTTCGAAAGTCATGTTCATTACGACGGCCAATACACTGGATCGAATCCCGCGCCCGTTGCAGGATCGCATGGAGATCATTCGCATCGCCGGTTACACCGAGCTTGAGAAGCTCAGCATCGCCAAGAAATACCTCTTGGAAAAGCAAAAGGAAGCGAATGGGCTGACGCCGGAAAACCTGGTTTTCACCGATAACGCGATTCTTGGCGTTATCCGCCATTACACAAAGGAGGCGGGGGTTCGTAACCTTGAACGGGAAATCGCTTCGATCTGCCGTAAAGTGGCCGTAGAAGTGGTGCGGAAAGATCGTAACGCGCGCATTCAAGTCGGCTCGAAAAGCCTCCACAAGTATCTCGGTCCGATAAAGTTTCGTTACGGTAGGGCGGAAACCGAGGTCAAGATCGGTGTCACCACCGGCTTGGCTTGGACAGAGCTCGGCGGGGAGCTGTTGGCGACCGAGGTTACAATCATGCCCGGCAAGGGGCAATTGATTATCACCGGAAAACTCGGCGATGTGATGCAAGAGTCCGCGCAAGCAGCCATGAGCTACGTTCGTTCACGCGCCGCTGAGTTGGGTTTGGAAAGGGATTTTTATCAAAAGCTCGACGTTCACATCCATGTGCCGGAAGGCGCGATTCCGAAAGATGGGCCGTCGGCCGGCATCACGATGGCGACCTGTCTCGTGTCGGCGTTGATGAAAATTCCCGTGCACAATGATTTGGCGATGACGGGTGAAATCACATTGCGCGGGTCGGTGTTGCCGATCGGCGGCCTCAAAGAAAAGATCTTGGCCGCGCATCGCGCAGGCATAAAGAAGGTCTTGATTCCGGCGGAAAATGAAAAAGATATCGAAGAAATTCCGGCGACCGTTCTTAAAACGGTTGAGCTCGAATTAGTTTCGCATATGGATCAGGTCTTAAAAAAGGCGCTTATTCTCGACCATCCGGACGATTTATTTAGAAACGCTGCGGTCGAAGCTCAGGCGAAAGACGATGCGCCGACATATGGTGAAAAGGTTGAGGACGTTCCCGCCCCTGAAATTCTACCCCAGTAAATCGTCATTTTATTCAGTAGGTGCCGGGTGGTTTGACAACCCGGCACCTGTGCTGTTATAAAACCCCATTGATTTGCAATCCTGTCGGTCGCAAACACTTTGGACTGATTGTCATCACAGACCGAAAACGCTTGGCGAATCAGAAAGCCAGACCGTTCCCGTGAGAAGCGGCAGATAATCCAAAGATAAAAATCCTCGGCTGCACCATAAGGGCGGGCATTTACAACGCGGGCGGTTAGCTCAGCGGGAGAGCATCGGCCTTACAAGCCGGGGGTCACAGGTTCAAATCCTGTACCGCCCACCAAAAGGGAGAATTAGAAGGTTGATATCGGGGTCGTAGTTCAGTTGGTTAGAACGCCGGCCTGTCACGCCGGAGGTCGCGAGTTCGAGTCTCGTCGGCCCCGCCATACCGCTTCAAGGGGGTTCGATAACTTTGCTCTATTGGAGTCTGCGCTCATGAACAAGGAAGAAGCTCTGTCCCAGCGACGCTGGTTTATTGTCGACGCCCAGGGGAAGGTGCTGGGGCGAATGGCTACTGAGATCGCTAAGGTGCTGCGCGGTAAACATAAACCGATTTTTACTCCGAACCAGGACGCGGGTGATTTCGTGATCGTGGTCAACGCGCGCACCATAAAGCTCACGGGGACCAAGTTGGAGAAGAAAATTTACTACCGGCACACGGAGTATCCCGGCGGCATCCGGGAAAGAACCGCGGCGCAGATGCTCGCAGAGAAACCCGAAGAACTGGTAAAACTCGCGGTGAAAGGAATGTTGCCGAAGAACCGGTTAAGCAGGAAGCTGGTGACCAAGCTCAAAGTTTACGCCGGTCCCGATCACCCGCACGATGCGCAAAAGCCCCAACCTCTCGCGATCGTAGCATAGGAGCACATACCGATGGCGGAAAAAGTTTTCACAGCAACCGGGCGCAGAAAAACCTCGGTAGCGCGAGTTTTTTTGAGATCAGGCAAAGGCAATATTACGATCAACGACAAATCGCTGCAGGAGTACTTCGGCCGTGAAACGGCGCGCATGATCGTCCTGCAGCCCTTTGAGGTGACTCAAACCAGCGGAAACTTCGATATCGACGTGAATGTCGTCGGCGGCGGGAATTCCGGGCAGGCTGGCGCTATTCGCCATGGTATTACGCGCGCCTTGATCGAAGCTAATGCGGATCTCCGTCCACCGCTCAAGAAAGCGGGCTTTGTCACTCGCGACCCGCGTGCTGTCGAACGCAAGAAATACGGCCGTCATAAAGCTCGTAAGCGGCCGCAATACTCCAAACGATAGAATCCGGTTTCGTCACATCAATTGGTCTTTACTGCGTGTTGAGCGGTATCAGACGTGTGATGCCGCTCAACACTGTCTTTTGTTATTGCAAAAGCCGGATTTAGCTTTCAGAGCTCTAACGCTGTCCTGTGTCGCAAACTGCGCTTGAAATAGCGATTGTACCGGCTTGGATCCGCCTCACTCCTCCGCGGTGAAAAAGAACAGACCGATGAGCGCAAAGATTCCGTTAGGCACCCAAGCGGATAGCCACGGTGGGATTGCGCCGCTATGGCCGAGCGATACGCAAAAGGCGGCCAAGACCCAGTAGCCAAAGCCGATGACCATAGCAATGCCAAAGCTGAGCGAAACGCTGCCGCTCATCTGACGCTTGAGCGCAAACGGGATAGCGAGAAGAACCATCAACGGTGAGATAAATGGAAATGCAAGCTTGGTTTGGAGGTCAACTTCATAATAAGTGGCATCGATTCCTTTACTCTTCATGTCGGCGATCTGCTTTTGTAAATCGAAGAAAGTAAATTCCTCGACATCACGCGCCAGCAACGCGAGATCCTCGGGTGTTTCAGAAATAGGCGGGTTTGTTTTGCTTTCTTGCGGCGTGATTGTCCCGTCCACCGATACGCTCCACTCCGTTGCGGCGTCGGTTTTCCAGCCCTCTTTCGTCCATCGAGCTTTGGGAATTTCCATGAGGCCGCGCAGGCTGAAGTCACGATTGAGAAGAAACACTGTGACGTTCTCCAGGGTATTCGCTCGCGCGTCAAAATTCTCGATGTTGATAAAACTGTTGTCGCCGCGTATCCAAATGTCGTGTGTGCCCAAAAGGCTTTGTTGCTGTTTGTTCTTGATTTCGGTTTTATAAATGGTTTGGGCGTTGTGCGTGAAAATGGGCACGAGCGATTCATTCCAGACGAACGTAAAAGCGCAGACGACGATCGAAAGGATCAGCAGCGGCAAGGCAATTCGCTGCACTGTGATGCCGCCGGCGCGGATCGCCGTGATCTCATGGGTTCGGGCCAAGGTGCCGAGGCAAAATAGAGTGGAAAAAAGCGTAGCGAAGCCAATCGCACGCGAAATCAAAAGCGGAGACTTATAAAAAAAATAGCGCAAGATGCTCGAGATCGAAGCCCCCGAATCGAGCAAGGTACCGATTCGATCAAAAAAATCGACCGTGACGTAGAGCACGGTCACAACCGCCAAACTAATAAAAAAGATTCGGATGAAACCGGCGGCCACGTAGCGGTCCAAGATTGCCGCGATAGGGAGAAATTTAAAACGGATGCGGCTTGCCATGCGTGCTTGACTTTACTTTTTCTTTTTGAAATTGCGCAGAAACTCTACTGTCGAAGCAGTCGCGCGTTCCAACGTTTGAGGGAAATAGAGCGGTGATTCTCGCAGTGCGTGCCGGAAGAACTGCGCTCCGATGCCGCCCACTACCAAATTGGGGAGCCAGAGTGCCGGGATCGGGTGGAGGATGTTTTTGTCGCCGAGTGCTTTACCCAGGGACAGCAAGGTGTAGTAGGTCATCAGCCAAAAAAGGCAGAGCATAAAGCCCCAGGATCTGTTCGTCCGGGAAGCGCGGGGGATCAGCGTCAAAGAAACGCCGAGCAAGCAAAATACCAGCGGCGCGAAGCCGAAGGAAATTCTCTGGTGTAGTTCCATTCTTTCGGCAATGGTTTGGACTCCGCCATCTTGTTTTGCTGCGATTGCGCTTAGCAGCTCGGACAACGCCATTTCCTTAGGCCCCGATTGTTTTTGTCGAACCGGGCCAATTAGATCATCCAGGTCGAGTTTAAAATCGTAAATGTTGAAGCGCGTTTGGCTGAATCCTGGGCGGTTACTTTCGCGTTCGTAAATAGAGCCGTCGAAAAGCCTGAGGCCGAGCGTATTGGTTTCTTCGTCCGTGGTTATTCGGGCGACTTTACCAAGAATGATGTCCTCTCGCGTTTGGTCACGTTTATCAACGATTAACACGCCTTGAGCGGTGCTACCCGGGGGAACGACTTCCTCCACGTAGATCAGGATCTTGGGAAAGTCGTCGTTGAAGACTTTTTCCTTGAGAGCGGTTCCGACGCGGCTCTTGGCGATATTGTAAAGTTCTTTTTTTAATGCAAAGTTTGCTGCCGGACGGGCATACATCGTCAAAAACAGCGTGGCAATCGCGATCAACCACGCCAAGCACGCGATCGGCCAGAGAATCTGAGTCGGGCTGATTCCCGACGCTTTCATCGCCAAAAGTTCTTGGTCGTTGGACAAGCGGCCCAAGCCCAAGAGGATCGCCAGGAGAAACGCCATCGGGACCGTCATCTCCAGAAAAGTCGGCAGGATTAACCCGAAAAGTTTGCCGACTTGGAGAAACGGCACGCCGCGTGTGACCACCAATTCGATGAGCTTTAACATCCGCGCCACCAGCAACACAGAGGTAAATGCCAGAAGACCGAGAAAAAAGGGCGGAACAACTTCGGCAATAAGATAGCGCAGAAGAATTTTTCGCTTCACGTGCAGGCATGTTAGCCGGTGAAACATGCTTTGTAAAATCCTCCGGTGAGAAACTAACGTCAGTCGATGGCTCAGAACGAAAACCTTGTCTTCGGCGTCAACCCGGTGCTGGAAAAAATTCGTGCGTCCAGCGCCGATATATTGGAAATCTTAATTTCCGATGGTTCCGATCGCGTCGCATTACGCATCGGCCAAGAAGCCGCGCGACTCGGTTTGCGCGTGGTCACGGTTCAGCGCAAAGTCCTCGATCGGCTCGTCGAAGGACAAAGACATCAGGGCGTGGTCGCAAAAGTTGCCGCCTACTCCTACTTGCCGTTTGAAGAATTGCTGCAGAAGATATCGGCAACCAAGGATTTGGAATGGATCTTGATACTCGACGGCTTGACCGACCCGCGGAATTTTGGCGCCTTGTTGCGCAGCGCGGCAGCGGTCGGAATTCGCTATGTCGTCATTCCAAAAGATCGCTCCGTTGAGATCACTCCAGTAGCGGTGAAAGCTTCTGCCGGTGCCGCTTACCACGTCAGCATAACCAGAGTAACGAATCTGCGGCGGGCCATTTCTCAATTGAAAGAGCGCGACTATTGGGTCGTTGGTCTCGACTGTGGCAGTCCCGCTTCGATTTATGAAAAGAGCTATCCGCCTCGCTTGGCGATTGTCGTGGGTAGCGAGGGGAAAGGCATGCGTCCGCTAATCTTGCGCGAGTGCGACTTTTTGGTCTCGATTCCGATGTTGGGTAAAGTCGAATCACTCAACGTGGGGGCCGCGGCAGCGGTATTTTTCTATGAGCTGCTGCGCCAAAGCCGAAATTTAAAGCCACGCAATGGGTAGATAGAAGGATTTTTAATGATTTAGAAGCGGGGTTGTTGACATAGTCGGGTGAAGATGCTTTAAATACCCGTTTACAAAAGAAGAATGGCACGATAGCGTCCTCGTTTGCGCGTGATGACAGGCGATTCGGCGAAAAACTGGCTGATTAACCCATTATTGTTTCTCTGAAACGGCGGTTTGGTCAGGACCTTTAGGCTATTTGCGCTGGCGCTTTATTAGATTGATCTAAGCTAAGCTGGCGTAGCTCAACGGTAGAGCAGCTGATTTGTAATCAGCAGGTTGTAGGTTCAAATCCTATCGCCAGCTCCAGCCAGAAAGGCTGAAGTTTCGATCGTTACTGCGTTCGCGGATAAGGAAAATTTGTTTCGTGGGGTGAAGGGAAATAGGGAGAGGTTCCCGAGTGGCCAAAGGGAGCAGACTGTAAATCTGCCGGCGATGCCTTCGAAGGTTCGAATCCTTCCCTCTCCACCATATTTCGCGAATTCGTGCGCGGGAATAGCTCAGTTGGTAGAGCGCAAGCCTTCCAAGCTTGGGGTCGCGGGTTCGAGTCCCGTTTCCCGCTCCATTTTCATTGATCGCCGCCGGTATTCGGCTGATGAATCGCGGTGTGCAGGGTGAGCGCGCAATGCTCTATATCCGTTGAGTGATAGGCCCAGGTAGCTCAGTCGGTAGAGCACGTCCTTGGTAAGGACGAGGTCAGCGGTTCGATCCCGCTCCTGGGCTTTGCCTTCATCGTGTTTGGGAACTAGAAATTTGGATTTTGTGAATTGAGTCACCGGTAAAATCAATAGGAGGATGAGATGAGCAAGCAGAAGTTTGAGCGTAAAAAGCCACACCTAAATATCGGAACAATCGGTCACGTCGATCATGGTAAAACAACTTTAACAGCTGCGATTACCAAAGTTTTGGAAAAGTCGGGTAAGGCGAAGTTTCTTGCCTACGATCAGATCGACAAAGCGCCTGAAGAAAGAGAGCGCGGCGTCACGATCAATATCGCACACGTCGAATACGAGACCGATAAACGTCATTACGCTCATGTCGACTGTCCGGGCCATGCCGACTACGTCAAGAACATGATTACCGGCGCAGCGCAGATGGACGGAGCGATTCTGGTTGTCTCGGCAGCTGACGGTCCGATGCCTCAAACGCGCGAACATATCTTATTGGCGCGCCAGGTCGGGGTGCCCGCGATCGTCGTTTTTCTTAACAAAGCAGATATGGTGGATGACAAAGAGCTCTTGGAACTTGTCGAGCTCGAAGTCCGCGAGCTACTCTCGAAATACAAGTTTCCGGGTGACGATACTCCTATCGTTATCGGCAGCGCGCTGAAGGCGCTTGAAGGCGACACATCCGAAATGGGGGAAGGCGCGATCTTAAAACTCATGGAAGCAGTAGATTCCTTCATTCAAGAACCCGTGCGCGATGTCGACAGGCCTTTTCTGATGCCGGTCGAGGACGTTTTTACGATCAGCGGACGCGGCACCGTTGTCACGGGCCGGGTGGAGCGCGGTATCGTGAAAGTTGGCGAGGAAATTGAAATTGTCGGCTTCAAAGCAACTCAAAAGACTGTGGCCACTGGTGTGGAAATGTTCCGAAAACTGCTCGACGAGGGGCAAGCTGGTGACAATATCGGCGTCCTGCTCCGCGGTACCAAGCGAGAGGAAGTGGAGCGCGGCCAGGTTCTGGCTAAGCCAGGCAGCATTACGCCGCACAATAGATTTAACGCTGAAGCTTACGTTCTGACCAAAGAGGAAGGCGGCCGGCATACACCTTTTTTCAATGGTTATCGGCCGCAATTCTTTTTCCGCACGACGGACGTGACGGGAGTCGTTAAGTTGCCGGAAGGCACTGAAATGGTTATGCCGGGCGATAACATTAACGTAGAAATCGAGTTGATCACGCCTGTCGCCATGGATGATGGGCTGAAGTTCGCTATTCGTGAAGGTGGCCGGACCGTCGGCGCAGGAGTGGTTACAAAAATCAGTCAGTAACGGGTTATTGCGGCCAAGGGAGGTTGCGACCATGCGGGAACTGGTAGGATTTGCGTGCGATCAATGTAAGCGTAAGAATTACACATCGACAAAGAACCGGAAGAAAACCACGGACAAACTGTCTCTCAAGAAGTTTTGTGCTTCTTGCCGGGCCCACACCCTGCATCGCGAGGTTAAAGTCTAACGGGGATACAGGGGTCAGTAGCTCCAATTGGTAGAGCGCCGGACTCCAAATCCGGTTGTTGCAGGTTCGAGTCCTGCCTGACCCGCCAGCTCATTAGATGTCTTTATGGGAGATTGGATTCAAAAAATCCAGGACGGGGCTCGGCAGGGAGTCGAGTTTTTTAAGGAGGCCTGGCAGGAACTGAAAAAGGTCTATTGGCCTTCGCGTAAGGAAACTTATGCGGCGACGCTGGTGGTAATTATTGTGGTCGTGCTCATCTCCGTATATTTGGCGGCGGTTGATTTGGCTTTGACGAAGGCCATTCAAGCGATTGTCGGATAATCTTTAGGCGCTTCCTTATGGCGAAACAGTGGTACATCGTGCACACCTTTTCGGGTTACGAACAAAAGGCCAAGGCAGCGCTTGAAGAGCGAATTCGATCTCTGAGCAAACAGGATTATTTCGGAGAGATCCTGGTGCCGGTCGAGAAAGTGGTCGAGTTGGTCAAGGGTAAGAAGAAAACTTCCTCACGCAAATTTTTTCCCGGCTACATTCTGGTCCAGATGGAACTAGACGATGAAACTTGGCATGTGGTTAAGGAAACTCCCAAGGTGACCGGGTTCGTCGGCGGCAGTACAAACCCGCCGCCGGTGAGCGACGAGGAGGTCCGGGCGATCACGCAACAGATGGAAGAGGGCGCGATCAAGCCTAAGCCGCGGGTATTGTTCTCTGTCGGCGAGAACGTCAAGGTTGTTGATGGACCGTTTGCCGATTTCAATGGCGTTGTCGAAGAGGTTAAGCCTGATAAAGGAAAGCTCAGGGTTTTGATCAGCATATTCGGACGGGCGACACCGGTGGAGCTCGAGTTCGTCCAGGTTGAACGTAATTAGTGAGAAGGGTCCAACGACATGGCGAAGAAAGTCATCGGGGAAATCAAACTGCAAATCCCGGCTGGGCAGGCCAACCCAAGCCCGCCGGTCGGTCCGGCATTAGGTCAGCGCGGCGTCAACATTATGGAATTTTGCAAATCTTTTAATGCCGCAACTCAGGCGCAGCAGGGGATGATCACGCCGGTCATCATCACCGTTTATGCCGATCGATCCTTTACGTTCGTCACCAAAACTCCGCCAGCATCGGTCTTGCTCAAAAAAGCCGCCGGCCTTGAAAAGGGTTCTGCCGAGGCCGGTAAGACCACAGTCGGTAAGGTGACTCGAGCTCAAGTCAGGCAGATCGCTGAGCTGAAGCTCAAGGATCTGACCGCCAAGGATTTAGCGGCGGCGGAAAAGTCGATTGAAGGCACGGCGCGAAGTCTAGGGCTGGACGTCGAGGGCTGATTATTGGCCGCGCTATTGTTCGGCGGCGAGTTCAAACGCACCAACTCGCTTCATTTATAATTTAGAGGAACTGTTATGAGTGGAAACGGCAAGACTTATCGCGCTGCGCTCGAAAAAGTCGATCGCAGCCAGCGCTATCCTTTGGAAGATAGCCTTCGCTTGGCCAAAGAAACCGCCCGCGCCAAGTTCGACGAGACCGTCGAGCTGGCGATTCGTTTGGGCGTCGACCCGCGCCAGGCCGATCAAAACATCCGCGGCACCGTGACGTTGCCGCACGGCATGGGTAAGACCGTGCGCGTGCTGGCGTTCGCCAAAGGCGAGAAAGAAAAGGAAGCCCAGGAGGCCGGCGCCGATTTCGTCGGCAGCGACGAATTGATTAAAAAGATCAGCGAAGGCTGGTTGGATTTCGATAAGGCGGTGGCGACACCGGATATGATGGGCGCGGTGGGTCGTATCGGTAAGATCTTGGGCCCGCGCGGCCTGATGCCGAATCCTAAAACTGGGACGGTCGCCGCCGATATTGGCAAGGCGGTGAAAGAAATTAAGGCGGGTAAACTCGAATACCGCGTTGATAAAGCCGGCATCGTTCACGTGCCGGTGGGAAAAGCTTCTTTCGGTGCAGAACAGCTCATCGATAACGCCCGCGCAGTGCTCCTGTCTATTTTGCGAGCGAAGCCGGCGTCGGCGAAGGGAAATTATGTCAAGGGTGTGACCGTTGCCACGACGATGGGACCGGGAATCAAAATTGACCTTTCGCAAGTTCGCGCGATGGCCGCCTAAATCCCAGAGTTCAGCTAACGAGAGCCGAGTCATTTTGCATCATTTAAGTTAGGGAGATGACAATGTCGGAAGCGCAGGTTGTCCGTGCCAGCCATGGCGAAAAAGCCGAAACCGTGGCGGCGATTCATCAGCGGCTAAAATCGGCCAAGATGGCGATCGTCACCGAATATCGTGGCCTCAGTGTGGCGCAAATGACTCGGTTGCGGCGCGAAATTCGCGACGCCTCGGGCGAGTACCAGGTGATCAAGAACACGTTGGTGCGCCGCGCGCTTGACGGCACCGCGTTCGGCGATTTGGAAAAGCTTCTCGAAGGGCCCAACGGTTGGGTCTTTGCCTATGAAGATCCGGTGGTTTTGTCCAAGGCGCTGGTCAAGTTTGCCGACGACCATGACCGATTGGCGATCAAGGGCGGCGTTTTCGAAGGACGCTTCATGGATCCCGCCGGGGTGAAGGTCTTGTCGCAAATGCCGAGTAAGCCAGTGCTCCAGGCGAGGTTGCTCGCGATGATCAACGCTCCGGCAACGCAGCTGGTGCGCCTGATTCAAGAGCCTGGAGCTAGGACGGTGCGATTGCTCGAATCGGTTCGGAAGTCGAAGACTGAATAACGGAATATTTGCACATCTAATAAAAGGGGGAACGATTTTATGGAAGGCGTATCCAAGGAACAGGTTAAGGATTTTATCAAAAACATGACCTTGATGGACGCGGCCGCGCTCGTCAAGGAGTTGGAAGAAGAGCTGGGGGTGAGCGCAGCGGCTCCGATGGCGGTCGCCGCGGCGGCAGGGCCGGCGGCGGCAGCCGTTGAAGAAAAGACCGAGTTTAATGTCATTCTCGCAGAGACCGGCGAAAAGAAGATTCAAGTCATCAAAGTCGTCCGTGAATTGACGGGTCTTGGTCTAAAAGAGGCGAAGGACCTTGTCGACGGCGCCCCCAAACCGGTGAAAGAAGCGGTGCCCAAGGCCGAAGCCGAAACGATCAAGAAAAAACTCGAAGAACAGGGCGCGAAGGTCGAAATCAAGTAGACCGCTTCGGGCGGTGGTTGCCGGTGAGTTACATTCATGAATCGTTGACCGCAAGTTCAACAGAGGAGTGTCCATGGCATTTCAAGTTGCCAACAATTTACGATTTCGCCGAACCTTTGGGAGGATCAGGAAAATTATCGATCTTCCCTATTTAATTGAAATTCAAAAGAACTCATACGAACTGTTCCTGCAAAAGGACGTGGCGCCGATGGAGCGCCAGAGCATGGGTTTGCAGGAAGTTTTTAAATCCGTCTTTCCGATCAAGGACTTTAATGAAACGGCGTCGCTGGAATTCGTCAGCTTTTCGTTGGGCGAGCCCAAATACGATGTCGAAGAATGTCATCAACGCGGCATGACTTTCGCCGCGCCTTTGAAAGTCACGGTACAGCTGGTGCTGTGGGATGTCGACCAGCAAACCGGCTCACGCAGCATCAAAAACGTCAAGGAGCAAGAGGTTTACTTCGGCGAGATTCCGCTGATGACCATCAACGGCACGTTCATGATCAACGGCACAGAGCGGGTGATCGTCAGCCAGCTTCATCGTTCCCCTGGCGTATTTTTTGAGCACGACAAGGGCAAAACTCACGCCAGCGGCAAGCTGCTTTACTCTGCCCGCGTCATTCCCTATCGCGGCTCATGGGTAGATCTGGAATTTGATCCTCGCGATGTTCTCTACGTGCGCATCGACCGGCGGCGTAAATTTCATGCCACGGTGTTGTTGCGCGCGCTGGGCATGACGACCGAAGACCTGCTTAATTATTATTATAAGAGCGATACCCTTGTTTTTGACGGACGCAAGCCAGCGCTCCTATTCAATCCCGGGCATCTAATCAACGCCAAGGTAAGCGCGGACGTGCGCGATCCCAAGTCCAACGACATCATCGTTAAGGAAGGCAAAAAATTTACCCGCCCGATTCTGCGTCAAATGGAAGCCGCCAAGATGAAGCAGGTTCCCGTGGTGTGGGAAGATATTTTAGGGCGAGTGGCGGCGCACGATATTGTCGATCCGCAAACCAAGGAAGTGCTGGTCGAGTGCAATCAAGAAATTACCCAGGAAAAGCTTGACCTCATTCGGGATAAAGGAATCCACCAGATCGATGTGTTGTTCATCGATGAGTCCAGCGTCGGCCCCTATTTGCGAAATACTTTACTCCAAGATCGCATTAAATCCCCCCAAGATGCGATTCTGGAAATCTATCGTCGTTTGCGTCCGGGTGATCCGCCGACGGTGGAATCGGCGACCAATTTCTTTAACAATTTATTTTTTAATCCGGACCGTTACGACCTTTCCAAAGTCGGTCGTCTCAAGCTCAATCATCGCTTGAAGCTCAATGTGCCTCTCGAACAGGGCACCTTGCGCAAGGAAGACATTCTCGAAGTCGTGCGTTACTTAATGGAGCTCAAAAACGGCAACGGATCGGTGGACGATATCGACCATCTAGGTAATCGCCGGGTGCGCGCGGTTGGGGAGCTTGTCGAAAACCACTTCCGTGTCGGTCTGGTACGCATGGAGAGAGCGATCAAAGAAAAGATGAGTTTGCAGGACATCGAAACTTTGATGCCGCAGGAGTTGATCAATTACAAACCGGTTTCAGCGGCGCTCAAGGAATTTTTCGGTTCGAGCCAGCTCTCGCAATTTATGGATCAAACCAATCCGCTATCGGAGATCACTCACAAGCGGCGACTCTCAGCTTTGGGCCCGGGTGGTTTGACGCGCGAGCGCGCCGGTTTCGAAGTCCGTGACGTGCATCCGACACATTACGGCCGGGTTTGTCCGATCGAGACACCGGAAGGTCCGAACATCGGTCTGATCGCGTCGCTCACGACTTATGCGCGAGTCAATGATTTCGGTTTTATCGAGACTCCCTATCGTGAAGTAGAGAACAGCCGGGTGACCGACCGCATCCGTTATCTGTCGGCGCTGGAAGAAGAGGACCATGTAATTGCCCAGGCCAACGCGCCGATTGACGGCCGCGGTAATTTTACGGCGGATCTGGTTTCATCTCGCAAAGGTGGTGAGTTCGTCATGGCGCGTCCGGAAGAAATCAACTTCATGGACGTGTCACCGAACCAGCTTGTCAGCGTCGCGGCTTCTTTGATTCCGTTTCTGGAAAACGACGACGCCAACCGCGCCTTGATGGGCTCCAACATGCAGCGGCAAGCTGTGCCGTTACTGAGAACCGAGGCGCCGCTGGTGGGCACCGGCATGGAAAAGACCGTGGCGCGCGACTCCGGCGTCACCGTGGTGGCGCGGCGTGATGGTGTGGTGGAGAGCGTGGATTCGACCCGGATCGTTATCAAGGCGGATAAGGCGTCGAGTGCGCGCGACACCGGCGTCGATATTTACAATTTGGTGAAATACCAACGGTCGAACCAAAATACCTGCATGAACCAGAGGCCGATCGTTCTGGTCGGCGATCAAGTCAAGGTCGGCGATGTGATCGCCGACGGGCCATCGACGGAGATGGGCGAGCTGGCTCTCGGTCGCAACGTTGTGGTCGCCCTGATGCCCTGGGGCGGATATAACTTCGAGGATTCGATTTTGATCAGCGAGCGGGTCGTCAAGGAAGATATTTACACCTCGATCCACATCGAAGAGTTCGAATGCGTCTCGCGCGACACCAAATTGGGCCCCGAAGAGATTACCCGAGATATTCCCAATGTCGGCGATGAAGCTTTGATGGATCTCGACGAGAGCGGCATTATCCGGATCGGCGCTGAGGTGAGGCCCGGCAATATTCTGGTAGGCAAGATTACCCCCAAAGGCGAGACCCAGCTCTCGCCCGAAGAAAAATTGTTGCGCGCAATTTTCGGTGAGAAAGCCGGTGAAGTCCGCGATACCTCCTTGCGGGTCCCTCCAGGGGTCGAAGGCACGGTCATCAACGTGCGGATTTTCTCGCGCAAGGGCTTGGGCAAAGACGAGCGCAGCAAGGCGATCGAGGATGAAGAGGTCGTGCGGCTCAGGAAAGATCAGCACGACGAAATCCGCATTCTCCAAGACGGCGCTCTCCGGCGCTTGAAAAGATTACTCGTCGGGCGCCGGCTTGCGGGACGGATCAGCGACGACAGCCGAAAAGTTCTGCTCAACAAGGGTCAGGAGTTGACCGAGGAAGATCTCGATCAACTGCCGATGTCTTACTGGAGTGAAATCCGCGTCGATAACGAATCCGCGGAAAACGAGCTCAGTCGCATCATCGATAGCACGACCGGGCAAATCAATTTGATCAAGCACGCTTTCGAGGACAAAATTGAAAAGCTCAAAGGTGGTGACGAGTTGCCACCGGGCGTAATTAAGATGGTCAAGGTCTTTGTCGCAATCAAGCGTAAGCTCCAGGTCGGCGACAAGATGGCGGGCCGTCATGGCAACAAAGGCGTTATTTCGCGCATATTGCCCGAAGAAGATATGCCCTATCTGGAAGACGGGACGCCCGTGGACGTGGTGCTCAATCCGCTCGGTGTTCCTTCCCGTATGAACGTCGGCCAGATTCTCGAAGCTCACCTCGGTTGGGCCGCGCGCAGTCTCGGACACCAGATTGATGAGATGCTCCGCCTGCACCGCGAGGATGGTGACTCCTTGCGCCGCCGCTTGAAAGACTTTCTCAACACCAAAGAAGCGACCGATTTGATTGAAGGCGCGAAAGATCCCGAGGTTGTGAAACTTGCGGAAAAGTACCGCGAAGGCATTCATATCGCCTCGCCGGTGTTTGACGGCGCCGCCGAAGAGGAAATCTTTAACCTGCTGAGAAAAGCGGGATTGCCAGCGACTGGCCAGGTAACTCTTTATGACGGGCGATCTGGTCAACCGTTCGATGGCAAAGTGACAGTGGGCGTGATGTACATCATGAAGCTGCACCATCTGGTCGACGATAAAATACATGCCCGTTCGACCGGTCCTTATTCGCTTGTCACTCAGCAACCGCTGGGAGGTAAAGCGCAATTCGGCGGTCAGCGCCTGGGAGAAATGGAAGTTTGGGCACTGGAAGCTTACGGCGCGGCCTACACGCTGCAGGAAATGCTTACGGTCAAATCCGACGACGTCGTCGGTCGAACGCGCATGTACGAAGCGATCGTCAAGGGAGACAACCTGCTTGAGCCGGGCTTGCCGGAATCTTTTAACGTCATGGTCAAAGAACTACAAAGTTTGGGCCTCGATGTCGATCTAGTGGAAGAAAAGTAGCGAAGCCAGATTAGCCTAGCTGCTTGAACCGGAGGTTGATTCGACTATGGAAGATCTATTTAATTTATTTGAGAAGCCAAAAAATCCGCTAAGTTTTAACGCGATAAAAGTTTCGATCGCGTCGCCGGACAAGATCCGCTCTTGGTCCCACGGCGAAGTCAAAAAACCTGAAACGATCAACTATCGAACTTTCAAACCGGAGCGCGACGGCTTGTTTTGCGCCAAGATTTTCGGACCGACCAAAGACTACGAATGTAACTGCGGCAAATACAAACGCATGCGCCACCGCGGCGTAGTTTGCGAGAAATGCGGCGTCGAAGTCATTCAGTCCAAAGTGCGGCGCGAGCGTATGGGTCACATCGAGCTGGCGACACCGGTGGTTCATATCTGGTTTTTGAAGAGTTTGCCGAGCCGCATCGGCGCACTGCTCGATATGTCGCTCAAAGAAATTGAGAAAGTGCTCTATTTCGAGTCCTACATCGTCATTGACCCTGGCGAAACGCCGCTGCAATATAAAGAACTATTGACCGAGGCTCGTTACCGTAAAACGGTCGAAGAATTCGGCGGCAAGTTCGTCGCCGAGATGGGCGCCGAGGCGATTCGTAAGCTCCTCAAAGCGATCGATGTCGTCAAGGTTTCGGACGATTTGCGCCAAGAGATGCGCGATGCCAATTCAGAAGTCCGGCGCAAAAAAATGGCCAAGCGTTTAAAGGTCATCAACGCTTTCAGGACGTCGGGCAACCGGCCTGAATGGATGGTCATGGAAGTGGTGCCAGTGATTCCACCGGATCTTCGCCCGCTCGTGCCTCTCGACGGCGGTCGCTTTGCCACTTCCGATTTAAACGATCTTTACCGCCGCGTCATTAACCGCAACAACCGGCTCAAACGGCTAATGGAACTGAGCGCGCCGGATATGATCATTCGCAATGAAAAGCGCATGCTCCAAGAAGCGGTTGATGCGCTGTTCGACAACGGTCGGCGCGGCCGCGCCATTACCGGTCAAAACCGCCGTCCGCTCAAATCTTTGAGCGATATGCTCAAGGGCAAGACCGGCCGCTTCCGCCAAAACCTCCTCGGCAAGCGCGTTGATTATTCGGGCCGCTCGGTGATTGTCGTCGGTCCGGAGTTGCGCTTGCACCAGTGCGGATTGCCAAAAAAAATGGCCCTCGAATTGTTCAAGCCGTTTATCTACAACAAGCTTGAAGAACGCGGCCTCGTGACGACGATCAAGAGCGCAAAAAAGATGGTCGAGCGTGAACTGCCGGAAGTTTGGGATATTCTCGACGAAGTCATTCGCGAGCATCCGGTCATGCTCAACCGGGCGCCAACCCTGCATCGGCTCGGCATTCAAGCTTTCGAGCCGACGCTGATCGAAGGCAAAGCGATCCAGCTTCATCCGCTCGTGTGCGCGGCGTACAACGCCGACTTCGACGGCGACCAGATGGCGGTGCACGTGCCGCTCTCCGTCGAAGCGCAGGTCGAAGCGCGCGCACTGATGATGTCGACGAATAATATTTTATCGCCGGCGAACGGCAAGCCGATCATCGTGCCGACCCAAGATATCGTCCTGGGACTTTATTACATGACGCGCGATCGATTGCGTGCCAAAGGCAGTGGCCGGCTCTTCAGCAACCCGACGGAAGTGCGCATGGCCTATGATCAAAGCGAGGTCGATATTCAGGCGCCGATCACCGTGAGAATCAACGGTGAGCGCATCGATACCACGGTCGGGCGAATCTTGCTGTACGAAGTGGTTCCGACTGTGATTCCGTTCAAAGAAGTCAATCGGGTGATGAAGAAGAAGGAGTTGGCGAATCTTATTGACATCAGCTATCGCTTGGCCGGTAACAAGGCGACGGTCATTCTCGCCGATCGCTTAAAAGATATCGGTTACGAAAACGCGACCAAGGCGGGGATATCCATTTCCATCAAAGATATGGTCATCCCGCCGAGCAAAGAAGAGCTGCTCAAGAAAGCTCATGATGATGTGCGCGAGATCGAAGAGCAGTACAAGAACGGCTTGATCACCGATGGCGAACGATACAATAAAGTCGTCGATATTTGGGCCGAGGTCACAGACCGCATCGCCGACGAAATGTTGCGCGATCTCGGATCCGAAAAAGTCACTGACGACCAAGGTCATGAGATTTCGGTGCCGAGCTTCAATCCGATTTTCATGATGGCCGACTCCGGCGCCCGCGGCAGCGCGCAGCAGATCCGCCAGCTCGCCGGCATGCGCGGCTTGATGGCGAAGCCTTCAGGCGAGATCATCGAGACGCCGATTACCGCGAACTTCCGCGAAGGCCTTACGGTGTTGCAGTACTTCATTTCCACCCACGGCGCGCGCAAGGGGCTCGCGGACACCGCTTTGAAAACGGCCAATTCCGGTTATCTGACGCGCCGCCTCGTCGACGTCGCGCAAGACGCGGTGATCGGCGAAGAAGATTGCGGCACCATGGACGGCATTGAGATGACGCCGCTGATGGAAGGCGGGGAGGTTATCGAACCGCTCGGCGACCGCGTTCTCGGGCGGGTGGCTTTGGAAGACATCCGCGATCCGTTCACGGGTGATGTGATCGTCAAAGCGAACCAGGAGATCAACGAGGAGTTGGTTCAACGTATCGAAGACGCGGGTTTGGAGCGAATCAGGATTCGCTCGGTGTTGACCTGCGCCTCCCGACGCGGCGTTTGCATCATGTGTTACGGCCGCGATCTCGGACGGGGCCATATGATTAACTTGGGTGAGGCGGTCGGCGTGATCGCCGCTCAATCGATCGGCGAGCCGGGTACGCAGCTGACGATGCGGACCTTCCACATTGGCGGAACGGCCAGCCGGCGCGCGGAGCAAACGACGCTTGAGTCGCGTAACGATGGATTTGTTAAATTAATCAACGTGAACACCGTGACCAATAAGGATGGGGACTTGGTCGTGATGAATCGCAACGGCGAAGTTGCGATTGTCGATTATCCCGAGGGAGAAAAAGGCCGCGAGCGTGAACGCGAACGTTATCCAGTGGTTTACGGTGCCAAGTTGAAAAAGAAGGACGGAACGCGCATCAAGGCAGGCGAGCTTTTGGCCGAATGGGATCCCTACACGATTCCCATTCTCACCGAGGTGAGCGGCGTGATCAAGTTCGGCGATGTCATTGAAAACGTGACCATGGAAGAGAAAGTAGACGAGCGCACGGGTCTATCGACCAAAATCATCACCGATTCGAAAGACGTCGATAAAAGACCGCGCATCTCGATCAAAGATATTGAAGGACAAACCGCGCGGCTCTCGGTTACGGCGGAAGCGCGCTATCTCTTGCCCGTGGGCGTGCATATCAACGTTCAAGAGGGACAGACGGTTTATGCCGGCGATGTGCTGGCGAAAATGCCGCGCGAGACAACGAAGACCAAGGATATTACCGGCGGTTTGCCGCGAGTGGCGGAACTTTTCGAGGCGCGCAAACCGAAAGAGTTTGCGGTTATCAGCGAAATCGACGGTGTCGTTTCGTTCGGCAAAGATACCAAGGGCAAGCGTAAAGTCGTCGTCACTCCCGAAGTGGGCGAACCGCGCGAATATCTGATCCCGAAGGGCAAACATATCAGCGTCCACGACGCCGACCGGATCAGAGCCGGTGAAGCGCTGATGGATGGCTCCTCGAACCCGCACGACATCTTGAACATTCTCGGCGAAAAGGCGTTGGCTAAATACCTAGTCGACGAAGTCCAAGAAATTTATCGGCTTCAGGGCGTGCGCATCAACGACAAGCACATCGAAGTGATCGTCCGCCAAATGCTGCGCCGTGTGCGCATCAAAGAGGTCGGCGACACTGAATTTTTGATCGGCGATCAAGTCGAAAAGTGGCGCTTTGATGAAGAGAATCAGAAGGCGATCACCGAGCAGGGAAAGCCTGCAGTGGCCGAGCCTCTGCTCCTAGGTATTACTAAGGCTTCGCTGTCGACTGAAAGCTTTATCTCCGCGGCATCTTTTCAGGAAACCACCAAGGTCCTCACGGAGGCGGCGATTCAAGGAAAAGTGGATCTGCTTCGCGGGCTGAAAGAAAACGTGATCATGGGACGTTTGATCCCGGCCGGCACCGGTGTGTCCGACTACGCCAAAGCAGAAATCGAAATCGAGGAGCCGGAAGGTCCCAACGGCGCGCTCCCTGAAGCTGCGGAGGCGTAGAGCTTTGACAATGGCCAGGGATTTTGTTATTAACAGGATTTCCCTAAAGAGGAGTTTAATAACAAACAACTCCTCAGATTCCAAGTTTAAATTGCGATGAGAAAATATGCCGACGATTAGCCAATTAGTGCGTGAAAGCCGCGAAAAACAACGACGCAAGAACACTGCGCCGGCGCTGCAAAGCTGCCCGCAAAAGCGCGGCGTGTGCACGCGCGTTTATACGTCGACGCCGAAAAAACCCAACTCGGCATTGCGCAAAGTTGCCCGGGTTCGTTTGACGAACGGCATTGAAGTGACTTCGTATATCCCAGGCGTGGGGCACAATCTGCAAGAACACTCCGTCGTGTTGATTCGCGGCGGCCGTGTCAAGGATCTGCCCGGCGTGCGCTATCACATTGTCCGGGGCACCTTGGATTCGATCGGCGTTCAAGAACGCCGACAGAGTCGCTCCAAATACGGTGCGAAGAGGCCGAAGTAGGGAATTATGCCGCGTAAAGGTGAAGTCCGGAAACGAGAAATTTTGCCTGACCCGAAGTATGGGGACAAGGTAGTGGCTAAGTTTGTTAACACCATTATGGGCCGAGGCAAGAAGAGCGTGGCGGAATCGATATTGTATCGCTCGTTGGACATCGTCACGGCCAAAGCCAAAGAAGACTCCTTGGGTGTATTCAAACGGGCGATTGAAAATACCCGTCCCAACGTCGAAGTCCGTTCGCGCCGGGTCGGCGGCGCCACGTATCAGGTGCCGGTGGAAGTGCGACCGCAGCGGCGGCTTTCATTGAGCATGCGCTGGCTCATCGAATCGGCGCGCAGTCGCGCCGAGAAGTCGATGGAAGAAAAATTGGCCGCCGAGCTAATCGACGCTGCCAATAATCGCGGCACGGCGATCAAGAAAAAAGAAGATACGCATAGAATGGCGGAGGCCAATCGAGCCTTCGCCCATTATCGTTGGTAACTAACAGCGTCTGTGATGCTGGGAAAGGAGGCGGTCGATCCGCCTCCTTTTTTTCCGCGCAGCGAAAAATGGCACGAACTGTTTCACTGGAAAAGACCCGCAACATCGGGATTATGGCGCACATCGATGCGGGCAAAACTACGACGACGGAGCGCATCCTCTACTACACCGGGATCAACTACAAGATCGGCGAGGTGCACGAAGGCACAGCGACTATGGACTGGATGGTCCAAGAGCAGGAGCGCGGCATTACGATTACTTCAGCCGCGACCACCTGTCTGTGGAGCGATCACCGGATAAACATCATCGACACCCCCGGCCATGTTGACTTTACGATTGAAGTCGAGCGTTCGTTGCGCGTTCTCGATGGCGCCGTGGCAGTTTTTTGTTCGGTCGGCGGCGTCGAACCGCAGACCGAAACCGTATGGCGGCAGGCGGATAAATACGGTGTGCCGCGCTTGGCCTTCGTCAATAAGATGGATCGCCTGGGGGCGGATTTCTTCCGCGTCGTCAAAATGATCGAAGAGCGCTTGGGCGCGCGACCCGTGGTCGTGCAGCTGCCGATCGGCGCTGAAGATAAATTTGCCGGAATCGTCGACCTGGTCGCCATGAAGGCGATTGTGTGGGAAGACGAAAGCCTCGGCGCCAAGTTTCATGAAGAGCCCATCCCGGCTGACTTGCAGGCGCAAGCCACCGAATACCGGGAAAAGCTGCTCGAATCGGCGGCTGATTGCAACGAAGTGCTGATGGAAAAGTATCTTGAAGGCAAAGAGATCTCGGAGGCGGAGCTGCGCGGCGCGATTCGTAGCGGCACGCTCTCGCTCAAGATCGTGCCGATCCTGTGCGGCTCGGCGTTCCGCAACAAAGGCGTGCAGCCGATGTTGGATGCCGTCGTCGATTACCTTCCCTCGCCTCTTGATATTCTACCGGTCAAAGGCGTTGAGCCGGGCACCAACACTGCGGCGGAGCGGCCAGCAAAAGATGACGCGCCATTTTCCGCCCTCGCGTTTAAGATCATGACCGATCCTTTCGTCGGTACTCTGACGTTTTTTCGCGTTTATTCCGGCTCGATCACCTCCGGCTCCAGCATTTATAATTCGACGAAAACTAAAAGAGAGCGCATCGGTCGCTTGCTCAAAATGCACGCGAACAAGCGCGAAGAGATCAAGGAAGTTTATGCCGGCGATATCGCCGCCGCGGTCGGGCTGAAAACCGCGACGACGGGCGACACGTTATGCGATGAAGACGAGCCGATCGTGCTTGAGTCGATTGATTTTCCCGATCCGGTTATATCGATCGCGATCGAACCGAAAAGCAAGGCGGATCAGGAGAAGCTCGGTCTATCTCTACAGAAGCTCGCGACGGAAGATCCGTCCTTTAAAGTTCGCACCGATGAAGAAACCGGCCAGACGATTATCTCCGGCATGGGCGAGCTTCATCTCGAAATCATCGTCGATCGCTTGCTGCGCGAGTTCAATGTCGGCGCCAACGTCGGCAAGCCTCAGGTCGCCTATAAGGAGACCGTTCGCAAAAAAGTTGAACAGCAAGGCCGCTTCGTCCGCCAAACCGGCGGTCGCGGCCAGTACGGCGATGTTTGGATCACCCTCGAGCCGCAGCAACCCGGCGCCGGGTTTGAATTTGTCGATGCGATCAAGGGCGGTTCCATTCCGCGGGAATACATTTCGGCTGTGGAAAAAGGCATTAAGGAAGCGACCGAAAATGGTGCCCTTGCCGGCTACCCGGTGGTCGATGTCAAAGCCACTCTTTTCGATGGCAGCTATCATGACGTTGATTCTTCGGAGATCGCTTTCAAGATTGCCGGCTCGATGGCATTTAAGGCCGCTATGCGCAAGGCCAGTCCTGTGCTGCTTGAGCCGATTATGTCGGTCGAAGTGGTGGTGCCGGAAGAATTTATGGGCGACGTGATCGGTGACATCAGCTCGCGCCGCGGTAAGGTTCTGGGTATGGACACGCGGCCGGCGGCGCAAGCGATCGATGCTCGGGTGCCGCTCGCGCAAATGTTCGGCTATGCCACCGACCTACGTTCGATGACTCAAGGGAGAGCGACGTATACGATGCAGTTTTCTCATTATGAACCTGTTCCAGCGGCGGTCGCTGAAGGGATTATCGCCAAGTTTGACGGCAAGTCGGATGATGACGTATGAACGAGAAAATTAGGATTCGGCTAAAAGCCTACGACCACCGTGTGCTGGATCAGTCGGTGGGGGAGATTGTCGAGACCGTCAGGCGCACCGGCGGCCGAGTGGCGGGCCCGATTCCGCTGCCCACAAGAATTGAAAGATTCACGGTCAACCGTTCGCCGCACGTCGACAAGAAATCTCGCGATCAATACGAAATTCGCACGCACAAACGCCTGCTCGATATTCTTGAGCCGACGCAGCAAACCATCGACGCTTTGGGCAAGCTCGACATTGCGGCCGGAGTCGACGTCGAGATCAAGCTGCAGTGAGACGGGTGACAATATGACAGGACTCATTGGCAGAAAAGTCGGCATGACTCAGTTCTACAGCGCCGAAGGCAACGTGATTCCCGTGACCGTCGTCGAAACGGGTCCCTGCGTCGTGGTACAAAAAAAACAAACGACGACGGATGGGTACAACGCGCTCCAGGTCGGTTTCGGCGCCCGTAAGGCGCAGCGAGTCAACAAAGCCGCTCAGGGCCATATGGCCAAAGCCGGCAAGGGAGCTTTCGAAGTCCTCAGAGAGTTTCGTGTCGACGACGTGGCGCCGTTTGAAATCGGTCAAGAGATCAAAGCCGGCGATCTTTTCAAAGTCGGCGATCGCATCGACGTGTCCGGTATTTCAAAAGGGCACGGTTTTTCCGGCGTCATCAAGCGTTGGTCGTTTGCCGGCTTTCCGGGTTCGCACGGCACGCACGAGTATTTTCGCCACGGCGGATCGATCGGCAACCGGTCGTATCCGGGCCGCGTGCGCAAGGGTAAAAAGATGGCGGGCCATTGGGGCAACGAGCAGATCTCGACGCAGAATTTGGAAGTCGTGGATATTCGTTCTGAAGAGAATTTGATGCTGGTCCGGGGCGCCGTACCTGGAGCGAAACGCGGTGTTGTGATCTTGCGCCCGGCGGTGAAAAGGTAAGCACAATGGAAGTCCACGTCATTCAACCTCAGCTCAACGAGTCGATCTTCGGCGCTAAGACGCGCGCGCACTTGCTTCATCAAACGGTGGTCATGCAACTCGCCAATCGGCGCAGCGGCAGCGCGGCGACGAAATCAAAGGGCTTTGTCCGTGGCGGCGGCAAAAAACCCTGGCGCCAAAAAGGCACTGGGCGGGCGCGCGCGGGCAGCATTCGCTCGCCGATTTGGGTGGGTGGCGGCACGGCATTCGGCCCCCAGCCGCGCGACTATTCCTATCGCATGCCGCGCACGGCACGGCGGGAAGCTTTGTTGTCGGCGCTTAGCCTCAAGAATCGGGACGGTAAGATTATCGTCGTCGACAAGCTCGAGCTTGAGGAAGCCAAGACGAAGCTGATGATCAAGGCGCTGGCGGAGCTAAAAATTCAAAGCGCTTTGATCGTGATTGCAGAGGCCGACACGAAGATCGAGCGTTCGGCGCGCAATCTGCCGAAAGTGAAAGTGCTGCGGGTCGAGGGTTTGAACGTTTATGACCTATTGTGTTACGAGCACTTGGTCCTAACCGAGCCGGCGCTAAAACGACTGGAGGAGAGGTGGGTGGCATGAAAAGCCTGCACGATATAATCCGCGCGCCATTGATCTCGGAAAAGGGCACCCTCTTGACCGAGAGCGCCAACCAGGTGCTGTTCAAGGTTCGGCCCGATGCCAACAAGATCGAAGTCAAACAGGCAGTCGAAACGCTTTTCAAAGTAAAGGTCGTGCAAGTTCGTATGGCCCGTTATCTCGGCAAAATGCGGCGCATCGGCAAGAACATGGGACGTCGCTCCGATTGGAAGAAGGCTTACGTGACGCTCAAAGAGGGCGACAAGATCGACTTTTTCGGCGCAGCATAAAAAGTAGAGAACCTAACAATGGCCATTAAGACGTATCAACCCACCTCGGCCGGAATGCGTTTCCGCACCGGGCTCACTTTCGATGAGGTGACCAAGGCGAAACCGGAAAAGGGTTTGCGCAAGCGCCTTAACCACAGCGGCGGACGCAACAACACCGGTCGGATCACCGCGGATCACCGGGGCGGCGGCCACAAACGGCTTTACCGGGTGATCGATTTCAAGCGCAATAAATTCAACGTGCCGGCGAAAGTGGAGGCGATCGAATACGATCCCAACCGCTCGGCGCGGATTGCGCTGCTTTGTTATGCTGACGGTGAGCGGCGTTATATTCTTGCGCCCGAACGCTTGCAAGTCGGCGCCGCGGTGATCGCCGGCGACGACAATATCGACATTCAGCCGGGAAATTCGTTGCCGCTGAAGTTTATTCCCGTCGGCACCGTCGTGCATAATATCGAGCTTAAGATCGGCAAAGGCGGTCAGTTGGTGCGCAGCGCCGGTTTGGGCGCTCAGCTGATGGCCAAGGAAGGCTCCTACGCGTTGCTCAAGTTGCCCTCGGGCGAGCTGCGCTACGTTTTGGCTAATTGTCGAGCCACGATCGGTCAAGTCGGTAACGCCGACCAGGAAAATGTTTCCTGGGGCAAGGCTGGTAGAATACGTTGGCTGGGGTTTCGCCCGACGACACGCGGTATCGCAAAAAATCCAGTGGACCATCCGCATGGCGGTGGCGAAGGCAGATCGAAGGGTAATCATCCAATGACGCCCTGGGGTAAGCCGACCAAAGGTTACAAGACGAGAAAGAATCATTCCTCGGACAAGTATATCGTGCAACGGAGAAAAGGTAGGTAGCGATGGCGCGTTCGGTAAAAAAAGGCCCCTTTGTCGACCCGCATCTGATAAAAAAAATTGCCGCGATCAATGAGTCGCGGCAGAAGCAGGTGATTCGCACCTGGTCGCGCCGCTCGACGGTGACGCCCGAGATGGTTGGGATAACGATCGGCGTGCATAACGGCAGAAAGTTTATTCCGGTGTTTGTCAGCGAGAACATGGTTGGCCACAAGCTCGGTGAGTTTTCCCCAACCCGGACATTCTTCGCCCATTCCGGTGACCGCAAAGCTGAGGCTAAAGAAACGACGGGC
>Ga0073909_10000112_pt1 | contig 30902 bp, 19 predicted proteins | sample Coa_R1_6_FD_66439 | JGI IMG/M metagenome (GOLD analysis project Ga0073909, IMG submission 66439) | Surface soil microbial communities from Centralia Pennsylvania, which are recovering from an underground coalmine fire. - Coalmine... | ecosystem: Environmental > Terrestrial > Soil > Unclassified... | reverse complement strand
GAAGATCATGATGATCAAGCCCGTCCAGATCCAAGGCACCATGGGATTCAGGTGCGCTTTGATGATCGGGCGCCCCGTATCCTCATTCCGGCCTTCGTAGACGATGTACAGATCATTGACCAGGAAAAGATCCTGCGCGTACGTCGGGTAGATGCGCGGAATGGTCTGAGGTTGCGAACTGGCTTTATAAAGCCGGCGCTCAGGATACATCGTCGTGATCTGCTCGTTGCCCTTCAGCACGTTGATGATCGCCCACTCATTGCTGTAGTTGGGATTGTCATCCTGCGTGTAGGACTGGCAGACCAGAGTGTACGGGCCGAGATTCATCTTGTCGCCGAAGCCCATTTCTTTTTCGACTTCGCGATTGAAGGGCGTGCCCAGGATGCCGATGATGACGACGGCCACGCCGAAATGGACGATGTATCCGCCGTAGCGGCGCGTATTGCGATGCCACAGGTGAACCATCGATCCGAACAGTCCAAAGCCGGTGTGCCGCGAAATGACTTTTCCGCCGCGAACGAACTCAGAGATGACCGTGAAGATCACCAAAGCCGCCAGCATGGCAGCCATCAGCGAGTAGAAGTAGGCGACGTCCTTCCAGGGACGAACGCCCAGGACCATCATCAGGACGCCGATGGCGAGAGCACCCGCGGCCGGCCATTGGAAATTGCGCTTCAGGCTTTCGAAGGAGGTTCTGCGCCATGCCAGTAGGGGGCCGAGTGCCGTCAGCAGCAAGAGAAACAGAGCTACCGGAATCGCGACGTTGTTGTAGAAGGGCGCGCCCACGGTGACCTTGTTGCCCTGCACCAGTTCCGAAATCTTCGGGAACCAGGTTCCCCACAGCACCACGAAGCAGGCAACCACGAACAGCAGGTTGTTGAACAGGAAACTCGATTCGCGCGAGATGATCGATTCGAGTTTGTGTTCACTGCGTAGGTGCGATTTGTTGGCAATGTAGAAGCCGGCGAATGTCGCCAGCGTCAAAACGAGAAACCACCCGAACCACTGTCCAATGGAGGATTGCGCGAAAGCATGAACGGAGCTGATGATGCCGCTGCGGGTCAGGAACGTGCCTAGGATCGCCAGCCAGAACGTCGAGAAGATCAGCCACATGTTCCAGGTCTTCAGCATGCCGCGCTTTTCCTGCATCATCACCGAGTGCAGGAACGCGGTGCCCGTGAGCCACGGCATCAGCGAAGCGTTTTCGACCGGGTCCCATCCCCAGTAGCCACCCCAGCCCAGCACCGAGTACGCCCAGTGAGCTCCCAGGAAAATTCCGACCGTGAGAAAGCCCCACGTCACCATGGTCCAGCGGCGAGTGATGTGAATCCACTTCTCGCCGGGGTAACGCATGATCAACGCGCCTAGAGCGAACGCAAAGGGAATCGTGAATCCAACGTATCCCAAGTACAACATGGGCGGATGGATGACCATCTCCGGATACTGGAGCAGGGGGTTCAGGCCGCTGCCGTCGGGCGGAATCGCTCCTTCAAGAATTGCAAAAGGATGCGCGGCAATGTTCAAGAGAAGCAGGAAGAAAACCTGCACTGCTGCAATTACCACCGACGCGTAAGCAAAAAGCTTGGGATCGGTCTTGTAGCGCAGGCGAAGGACGAAAGCGTAACTCGCCAGAATCAACGACCAGAACAGCAACGAGCCTTCCTGTCCCGACCACAGAACAGCGAACTTGTACGGGCCCGGGAGGTCGCGGTTGCTGTGGTGATAGATGTAAGCGACCGAGAAGTTATCGGTGAAGGCGGCGGTGACGAGCACGACTGAGGCGAGCAGAACCGTGCCGAACACGGCGATGCCGGCGCGACGCGCCGTCTCGCTCAAATGGTCGGATCCGGGCCCGCCCTGAATCAGTGCAAATGCCCCCACCACAAAGGAATATGCGGCGAGACCAAGCGCCAATAAGAGCGCAAAACTACCAATTTGCGGCAGAGCCATAGAATTCACTTGAAGTATGGGAGGGGAGCCCCAACATATTTTTTCAGAAACACGCAGTCAGGGCAACTGGAACCTGTTGACCCAGAATCTTTGTGTTCAAGATTTTACAAGCCCCGGAACCTACTCACGGGCACGGAAAATGCTCGAAAAACCAGGCTCTCACGAGGCGAGTCCCCGCTCGCCGAGCCCTATCTTCTCGCCTTCACATCAGAGCTAACAAGTGCCGGAAGTACCACTTAGAAGACCGCCCACCCGGTCCGGAAAGTGATTGGAGGGCGAGGTCGGGGCCCCAGGATTTCTGGCTGGACCCAACCCCAAAAAACTAGCGCTCCGTAGTTGTCATCCGACCAGCGAAACGCTGTCGTTTCGACCTACGAAGCGCACTTCTTTTGATGACAGCCGCAGGACTGTCCAGCAAACTCAGCCGGGTAGCCCAGATCATCGACCGCGGAACTACGCCGACTGCTGGCGCTGGGCGGTGTAGCGGCCACGTACTTCCCGCTCGGCGGAGAGCCAGTATTCCTGATCGCGCCCAGCTTCCCGGCCGCTTTCTTCCCAGAGTTCGTAGGCGCGACGGCGGATTTCTTCGTCCAGATTGATTGGCACGATGTTTTTGCGGGCGTCGGGAGGCGTCGTGCGGACTTCCCGGATCTCCGAAACGCTCGGGATCGAGGCGGTGGTTTGGGGCTGCGCGACTGTAGCGCCGTTCGTCTTTTCAGCGCTGGTGCGAGGGGTCTTTGCTTTTGCCATGATCGGATACTCCTTGCAGATTCCTAAATTTAAGAGTGAGTCGAACTGATGAATGAGCCACATAGGTACACTTTCGCCAGATTCGAACGATGAAGGTTTGGTTCTGGGCGGATGATGTATTCACTATAAACCGTGGGGCGGTGGATCGCTCGTAAAGAAGAACAAAATTTTGTGATTTCGCGTAGCGGAAAGAGGAGTTTTTCCACACTTGTTAAGTTTCATCAGTGAAAATCGTGAGAACTAGTTTCCGCGTTGGTGACATTCAGGGGAAGCACGCGTTCCGCCTTTACGGAGATCACGTTGTCCTGATTTTGCAGAATGCCTTCCACCATCAGGAACCGGCCCGAGATCAGGAGGATACGGTTCTTTTGTAGAAGATCCGGATGCACGATGGCGTTCGCGATCCCGGTTTCGTCCTCCAAGCTGAGAAACACAAATCCCTTGGCCGTGCCCGGACGCTGGCGCGCGATCACGCACCCGCCGATCCGAAGCTTCCGGCCGCTCGGAATGGATTTCAAACTGGAGGCCGGATGAACGCCAAGTGCCTGCATTTCGGCACGGCGGTAGGCCATGGGATGGGGGCCGGTGGTGAGGCCGGTGCCGTGGAAATCGGCGACCAAGCGTTCTTCGTAAGTCATTTGTTGCAGGGGGGAAGAGGCGTCAGGTTCAGGAAATTCTTCAAGAAGCGGTCCTGAACGGCGGACTGCTTTTTCGATTTGCCAGAGAGCGTCGCGGCGGTGGAAGGACAGTTTCGAGTTTCGAGTTTCGGGTTTCAAGTGAGCAGTTTCGTTTGCAGAATTACTCGAAACTTGAAACTCGAAACTCGAAACTGAATTCAGCGCTCCAATTTCCGCGAGCGTAGTGAGTTCGTCTTTGCGGAGCTCGGGGACACGGCGCGTAAGGTCGTGGATCGATTGGAACGGGGCAAGGCTCCGTTCGCGGACCAGCGCCTGCGCGGCGGACTCGCGGAGTCCGCGAACGTAGTTGAGGCCGAGGCGGAGGGCGAGAGTCTTTTCGGTGCTGAGATATTTGGTCTCGCATGAAGCGGAAGTCGGCTCGGAGTTCGGAGATTTCAGATTTTTGATTTCAGATTGCAGATTGATCCCGTGCTTGGAGTGCCCGTAAGAGCCGATTTCATCCCATGGAACTTCCGTGGAATGCGATGTCTCAGCGGAAGGATCGAAGCCCTGCCCGGCGATGAACCGATTGACCAGCGTGACGCTGGGTGGGGAGGATTGAACGCCTTCGACCTTAGCGGCTAAAGCCGCCGTGGAGTTGGGGGCATTTGCGGCACGGCTGAAGCCGTGTCCTTCCCGTGTGTGGCTGATGGCAGAACTCTGATGCCTGACAGCTGATGGCTGATAGCTGATAGCTTGAGCATCGCTGACGACTGACGACTGGCGACTGACGACTGGTTCTAAAGTGCACTTCCAATCCGACTTCGTCACATCAATCGGAAGAATTTTCAGGCCGTGGCGCTGTGCATCTTTCACCAGCGTGGCGGGATGGTAAAAGCCCATCGGCTGATTGTTCAGCAGGGCAGCGGTGAAAGCTCCCAGGTAGTGATACTTCAGCCATGCGCTGGCGTAGGCTATCAGGGCGAAGCTGGCGGCGTGGGACTCGGGGAATCCGTAGAGCGCGAACGAAGTGATGGAGAGGATGATCTGTTCCTGGGCTTCCTGCGCGATGCCGTTGCGGGTCATGCCTTCGCGGAGCTTAGCTTCGATTTCTTTCATGCGGGCTTGCGAGCGTTTGAAGCCCATGGCGCGACGGAGTTCTTCGGCCTCGCCTCCGGTGAAATTCGCGCTGATCATCGCGATACGCAGCAATTGCTCCTGAAATAGCGGAACGCCCAGCGTGCGTGCCAGCACCGGTTCTAGCGACGGGTGCGGGTAGGTGACGGCTTCGCGTCCCTGACGGCGCTGCAGGAATGGATTCACCATCTGCCCGACGATCGGGCCGGGGCGGATGATGGCGACCTGTACCACGATGTCATAGAACTTCTGCGGGCGCAGGCGGGGCAGGCACGACATCTGTGCGCGGCTTTCGATCTGGAACATGCCGACGGTGTCGGCTTTCTGCAGGGTGGCGTACACCTCGGGATCGTCCGGTGGCAGGTGCGCGAGGTCGACTTCTTCGTGATAGTCGTCGCGAATGAGCCGGATCGAGTCCTCGAGCACGGCCATCATACCGAGGCCGAGCAGGTCGACCTTGATGATCTTCATGTCGGCGCAATCTTCTTTGTCCCATTGCACGACGACGCGGCCGGGCATGGAGGCTGGTTCGAGCGGGACGACGGAATCGAGTTGTCCCTGGCAGATAACCATCCCTCCGGAATGTTGGCCGAGATGGCGGGGGAGATCCTGCACTGCGGTACAGAGTTCGAAATATTTGCGTAGGCGCGGATGGTTAAGGTCGAGGCCAGCATCGTGAAGGCGGCGGTCGAGCGCGTCATTCTCGTCCTTATATTCCCAAGTGGCGACAGCTGCGGAAATTTTGTTGAGCGTGTCGGGATCGAATCCCATGGCCTTGCCCATCTCGCGGGCGGCCATGCGGTTGCGATACGTGATGACGTTGGCGGTCATGGCGGCGCCACGCTGTCCGTAAAGCTGGTAGATGTGCTGGATGACGCGCTCGCGCTGATCGCCGCTGGGTAAGTCGATGTCGATGTCGGGCCACTCGCCGCGTTCTTCGGAGAGGAAGCGCTCGAACAGGAGTTCCATGCCAACCGGATCGACCGCGGTGATGCCGAGCGAATAACAGACGGCGCTATTGGCGGCGGAACCGCGTCCCTGGGCGAGGATGTTCTGCTCGCGGCAGAAGCGCACGATGTCCCAGACAATGAGGAAGTAGCCGGCGAGGTCGAGCTTCTCGATCAGATGGAGTTCGCGCTCGATCTGGCGGCGGGCGCGCTGTTGCAGGTCTTTGCTATGAAAACCGCTTTGGGGCACGCGGTCCCCCGACAGCGAGATGCCATAGCGCCAGCGGGCGCCTTCATCGGCGCGCTGGCGCAGGAACGACATCATGGTCTCGCCTTCCGGCACGGGATAGCGCGGGAATTCGTAACCAAGATCGTTGAGCTTGAATTCGAGGCGGGACGAAAGCTCCGCGGTGTTTGTGATCGCTTCCGGAAGATCAGCAAACAACGCGGACATTTCCTCCGGGGTCTTGATGTGCCGTTCGGAATTGCGCGCCAGCAGGCGGCCCGCCGTCATCAGCGTGCGTTTGTGGCGGAGCGCGGTGAACACATCGCACAGCGGGCGGTCGTGGATGGTCGCGTAGCAGACGCCGTTGCTGGCGAGCAGCGGAAGATGAAGATCGCGGGCGATTTCCACGGCGACGCGGTTGCGCGCCTCTTCTTCGCGGTGATAGTGGCGCTGTAGTTCGACGTAAACATTGCTGGAGCCGAAAATTCTGGAGAGGCAATCCACCACGCGATGGGCTTCGGCCGGGCCACCTTTTTTTAGCGCAGCAGCAACTGGACCCTCGTCGCCCCCAGTCAGGCAGATAAGCCCGCCGGCATATTGCGTGAGTTCACTTTCAAGTACTGCCCCTTCTTCTTTTCTCTGCGCGCGAAGTTTCATGCGCGTGATGAGCTGGCAGAGATTCTGGTAGCCGGCGCGGGAGGAGACTAGGAGAGGTAGGCGGAAGTCGCCGGAGGATTTCAGATTTTTGATTTCAGATTGCAGATTGGCGGAGGGCGGTTCAGACCGCTGAGAAAAAGTAGGTTCTTCGCTGCGCTCAGAATGACAAGGGTTTGAGGGATCAGACATTTCTTCGAATGCATCGCAAGATTTTCTTGTTCCATTGATTTTCTCTGTGTCTCTGTGCCTCTGTGGTGAAAGAGTTTTGTGCTCGCGCAGAGCTTCGCAGCTCACTTCGGCGCCGATGTGAGCTTTGAGGTCGATTTTCTTAGCGGCGAGATGAAACCGTGGAGATCCATAGAGACCGTCACGGTCGAGCAAGGCCATGGCCGACATGCCGCGCACCGCGCACACGGAGATCAGATCCTCGGGCAAGGTGGAGCCTTCGAGGAAGCTGAAAGCGGAGCGGGCGTGAAGTTCGACGTACAAGTTGTCAGTTCCCGGTTCTCAGTTCTCAGTAAAAACCGCTCCTCAGATACACGGACACGGAGAGAACCCAAAGTTTGTCCAGCGAATCTTTTTGCGGGCTGAGAACTGAGAACCCAGAACTGACAACTGGGAACAACAACTGAGAACTAAGAACTAAGAACCGAAAACTGTTCCTAGTCATACGTCCCCTCCACGAACCAATGTCCGCTGAGCAGGTCGTGCACCAGGCGGAAAAGTGCCAGGGAATTTTTGTCGCCGAAGGATTTGCTGCCGACTGAAGTCTGGCGACTGGTGATTGCTGACGACTGACGACTGGCGACTGACGACTGCAACGCGATGTCCCATTCGTCGCGCGCCCAGCCGTCCTGCTCCCACCAGTCGCCGGAAGAGCGCCAGGGGCCGGCAATCCAGATGATGTCTCCGTGAATTTCTTTTCGCTTGTTGCAAATGACATGAGCGGGTTTGCCGTCGTGCAACGTGACCGCGGCGCGCAAAGCCGGACGGAAGATACGCAAAGCCGTCACAGGCGCGCGCGAATTGTCGCTGGCGCCTTCTTCCTTTTTTCCAGAAGGCTCCACAGGAACGAAGCGTTGCATGCGGAAAGCTTCGGGGCGATGGGAATCGAGCAATTGCAAAGAACCAACTTTGCCTTCTCCCACCATGCCGGCAATGCGAGCCAGCGTGAGTTCAAGTTTTTCCGGTTCAGGCGTGGGCGGCAGGAAGAGCCCCCCCTGCGTCGTACGCGGCTGCGCAGGCGTGGCCGAGAGGTGCACCTTGAGAATGGGCGCGCCCGGTGGATGGGCTTTCAGATCAAGTTGCAGAAGTTTCAGGAAAACTTTGGCATCGAGCATGGGGATTGGGAGTTCGACGGTACGAGTGAAGGTGGAGTTTCGAGTTTCGAGTTTCACGTTTCGAGTTGCGCGTGGGAAGCGAGTTTCGGTAGTGGAGGCCCCTGATGGCTCAGTGTTGTCATCCTGAGCGAAGCGAAGGACTTCTGCATTTTGCTGATAATGAATGTTGGAATCTGGATCTACATCACCGCAAACTACGTCTTCCACAAAATGAAAGCCATTGTCGAGATGCAATTGCAGGCGCAATTCCTGGACGGCGAGAGCGCGGGCGGCCAGGCGGGCGCAAAGCTGATCGAGCATGTGCGCGAGCAAAAATGCCAGCGGTTCCAGCAGAACCAGGGGATGATCCAGTTCCATGGCTTCTTCAAAAATCAGTGGCGGATCCACCGGAACCAGAGTGCGCGAAGTTGCTCCACGGGCGAGTTGCTGCAACCCGACGCCGCGCCGGCCCAGTCGCTCGCTGAGCGCGACTTCAGGAAGCGCGCACAGGGCGCGAAAATTACGAACACCCCACAGGTCGAAAGTTTCCAGAAGACGCGCAGCTGCCTCACACGGCTCAGGCGACGTTAGCTCCGGAAACAACACGTCCAGCGGAAGATTTCCCATGCGCTCTGCTTCCTTGCCTTCCGCAATCACAGTGACACCGGAAAAACCACGCGCTGCGAATCGCGCCGTATCGGGATTGAACGCGGTCGCGACATTGGCTTCGAGCCCAAGATCAGAAGTGCGGCGTGCGATGTCTCGCGCAATTTTCGGCAGTGAGCCGAACAGCGACTCCAGCCCGGAAAGATCGAGAATCACCGTGTCGGGCGCCGTGTCTTCCACGCGCGGCGAAAACGATTGCGCGCAATCGAGCAGGGCCGCGTGCGCGGCGGTTTCCTGCAGTGCAGAACGCGGACGCAATACGATTTCCGTCAAAGCCTCCAGCTGAATTTTCGCCATGCCCGGCTCGATACCGGCGCGGCGCGCGTTTTCGTTGACCGCGTAAACTTTCTGCAGCGGAGGTTTACCTTCGAGCACGGCGACGGCCTGCGAACGCAAACCCGGTTCGGCCCGCAGAATGGCTTCGGCGGGGAAGTCGGGAACGAAAATGCAGGCAAAAGGCATGGAGAAAAATCAGTTCTCAGTTCCCAGTTCTCAGTAGCTAAATCTGCTGATGGCTGCCTGGTGTTCTTACGCTGTCCATGCTGTTTTTGTCGCGAAATTACCAACGGATTGCATTGCCTTGCGTTCGTTTCGCGAGCGCACAACTGCCAGTTGAATCTCAATTTCGGTCAGCAATTCCGTATGCGGTGGCTTCTTTGCGGGTCCATCTTGATCGCGGCAGCCTTCACCGCGACTACTCGAATGCTCTTCCCTGAAAAATGAGGACTGAGAACTGAGAACTGAGAACCGAGAACTGACAACTGACGACTGGCGACTGGTTTCCTGCCGACTGATCTCCACCGCCAGCGATGCGCACGATTGCGTGCAGGACTCCACCCCAATCACCAGCAGAATGGCCGGAGTGTTTTCCACGGCTCGCCGGAAGCGGAACCATGTGGTCAGGGGGATACGGCGCGCCATCTTCGGTGCAGTTCCTGCCAGATCGATCGCAACCATGCCGAAGCCGCTGCTTTGCAGAAGCAGATCCGTAGCCCGCAAAGCTTGCTCAACCGGATCCTCCATGCGGCGGCGTTCCCATTCCTGCAGGCTGGCGGGTTGGCGGCGTCTGCGCGACAAGGCAGAAGCCTGCGCATGCGATCCGCAACGCACCCAAAGAAGGCGGCCCAGGTCCACTCCGGCCGCCGCGGCTGAATGAGGATCGAAGGCATCACTCACATCAATGAGCGCGCAGATTTCTTCGCGACACGTAGCCGCGGCCAACGCAGAAAGCATCAGGCTGGTGCGTCCCGAAGAATCCGCGCCGCTCACTTCGGTAAGGCAGCCGCGGGGCAATCCGCCCGTAAGCGCATCGACTTGCCGGATGCCAAAGGAAGCTGTCTCCGGTGAAGGCCGTATCTCCAGATGGGAGGCGGAAGTGATTCCCGCCTGCGGGGACTTGCGCGTCAATTTTCGTAACAGGGAAGCGGATTTTGCTTCGAGGACGCCCGCAAAGGCGTGGGTCTCGATCGGAAATAACGGGGAAGCCATGAGAAATCCTCAGCCCGGGAGCGGGTGCCGCATCCAAAGGCTAATTACTTTCGCTTTTTATTCGCCTACAACTCGAAGATTCTGCTACCGTCATGAGCGCTTGTCAATAGGGGAAGAAAGCGGCTGAAAAATAACGGTCTATGGGCGTGAAGGAAATTCGAGGGAAGGTTTGGTAGCGCTACCGGGAATCGAACCCGGGTTTGAAGATTGAGAATCTTCCGTCCTAACCCCTAGACGATAGCGCCCCAGGTGGCAGGGTGATTATAACAAAGGCGTTATTTGCGTGAAATTTCCGCGCGCCATGTATCGCGCGAGCCTCCGCACTGGAATCTGAAGCGGTCAGACAGTCACTACTTGGGACTTTCCAAGCGATAGCCGATGCCACGTAGCGTCTTCAGATATCGCGGGTGCCGCGGATCGGCTTCGATTTTTTCACGCAGGCGGCGCACGTACACATCGACCGAGCGCGGCGTGACGAACGCCGTTTCTTTCCATACCGAGTCGAGTAGTTGATCTCTGGTGAACACGCGGCCGCGGTGGACTGCAAAATATTCCAGCAGCCGGAATTCGCGGACGGTGGTGAGCACGGTGCGTCCTTCGACCCGCACCGTCATCGACGAGGCATCGATTTCCAGATCTCCGACCTTCAATACATCGTCGGGCGGGACTTCCTGCTGGCTGCGCAGCACGGTGCGGACGCGAGCTACGAGTTCGCGCGGGCTGAAGGGCTTGGTGATGTAGTCGTCGCCGCCTAGCTCCAGGCCTTTTACGCGATCGGACTCGGCGGATTTCGCGGTCAGGAAAATCACAGGAGTTCTGGCCAGGTCGGGCGTCGATCGAATCTGGCGGCACAGATCGAAGCCGTCGGAACCCGGAAGCATCACATCCAGAAGGAACAGGGACGGCGGTTCGCGGCGCGCTTCCGACAGCGCCGCCAGACCACTCACATAGGTCTGGACATCGTAGCCCGCGGCTTCCAGGTTGTGCCGTACGAGCAGCGCGATGTCCTCTTCATCTTCCACCACGAAGATACGCCCGCGCGTCCCTGCATCCGGGCTGTACTGTGCCGTACTGGACATCATGGTTTCGATTTCGAGGACCAAGGGCGCGCTTGAAACCTCGCGTCGGCTGAAAATCGGTCTCCCGTGACTGTAGGGGGGGAATGTTTCGCTGGTGTTTCGCGACTGTTAACGCTTGATTAATTTGCGCGCGCGAACTGCGAGAGTTACCGGTCCGACCCCACCGTTCGTTTTGGAAGATGGCGCAGCGTGTGTCCTTCAATCAGGCTGTAGAGTTCTTCGGCGAGATTTTTGGCGTGATCGCCGGAGCGCTCCAGCGCCTGCGCCATGAGCAAAACATCGAAGCCCAGCGAATCTTTCTGGCGTGAATTGTCGGTCAAGTAACGCTGGAACATTGAGTGGCAGATGTTGTCGAGCTCCGCGTCCATGCGCAGCACCTTGCGAGCCCTATCGACGTCGAGCGAAATGAAGCCGCGGTGAACGTCCTCGAGCATATCGTGCAGGATTGCAGACATCTGGATGAGATGGCGCACGTCTCCGGCAGGCAGCTGTCCGCTCCGTGTTTGCACGCGCTGCGCCACTCCCATCACCAGGTCGCCGATGCGCTCCAGGTCGGTGATGCACTTCAGGCAGGCGAGCAGTTGTCGTGCTCTGGTCTCGTTGACACGCGTAATCGCGCCCGGAAGCTGCTCATCGATCTGGCGCTCGATCTGGTCGAGCTCCTTTTCGCAGTCGCGAATCGCCAGAAACGCCATGCGGGAAGAATTCGTCAGCAGATCCTGCACATTAAATGTCGCGTCGCGTGCAATCAGGCAGGCCTTCAAGGTCATCCGCATGAGTTCGGCTTGGGTGCCGTTGGCTTTAAGGCGCGCAAGTTTGCCATCTTTCTTCTTTGCCGCCGACTTCTCTTCCGCTGAGTCCGGGTCGATTTTCGCCGGCCGGGTTGTTTTCTGTGCCATTGCGCCTTGGATGCTGGAAGCCACTGCGAATGTAAACAGATATTGTAAATAGCAAGTGTGAATAAACGGTTAAAACCAAAGTCTTGGGTGACGTCGGGTAGAAGGCCGGATGACAACGGTGTTTCTATGGCATGGGTATAATTTTCGGTTCCGGATCGCATGAACTCTGAAAGCGGCAATATCTTGTGCCGCAGCTAAGGAAACGATAGATGAAGGAGACCAGCGAGCAGTACATCAAGCGGATCCTCGGTTATCTCGACGGAGAAGATCCATGGAAGGTCCAGAAAAGCACGGCCCAAAAGCTCGAGAAGGCCGTCAAGCATCTCAGCCGGAAGCAGATGCGCAGACGACCCGCGGCCGGGAAGTGGTCGATCGCCGAGATTCTCGCCCACCTTGCCGATACTGAGGTCGTCGCCAGCTGGCGCATGAGGCTGATTCTTGGCCACGACGGCACGCCGATCCAGGGTTTCGACCAGGACGTCTGGGCAAAAACGTTCCGCTATGAAGATCAGGATCCGGACGAGTCTTTGAAGACGTTCCGGGTGTTACGCGAAAGCAACCTGTCGCTGCTGAAGCACGTGCCGCGGGAACTATGGAAGAACCACGGCATGCACTCGGAACGCGGCAGAGAAACCATCAGCCACATCGTGCAGCTTTTTGCCGGGCACGACCTGAATCACTTGCAGCAGGTCAAGGCAATCGCGTCATCACAGAAAAAGAAGTAGAAGTGACAACGGTGTGGCGGATGTAGAGCTGTGATGGAGTGCTTCAATCTATGGATCTTCAGCAACACTACCGGCAGTTATCGAATTACGACGAGTGGGCGAATCTTGAGGTGATTACGGCATTGCGTACCGCCGGGCGTCCGCTCGAGCGCTCGCTCAAACTCACCGCGCACATAGTGGCGGCCGAGTACGTGTGGCTGACCCGTATCCGGCAAACATCGTCACCCTATCCGGTGTGGCCGGACCTCAAGCTGGAAGAATGCGCGAAAGAGGTTCCCGCGCTGGCAAAAAGCTGGAAGGAACTCCTGACCCACGCCGATATTTTGGATCGCTCGGTTCACTACAAGAACAGCAAGGGCGAAGAGTACGACAGCCTGGTGCGCGACATCCTGACGCATGTGTTCATGCACTCCGCCTATCATCGCGGGCAGATTGCCGCCGACATGCGGCAAAACGGAGTGACGCCCGCGTACACCGACTTCATCCAGGGAGTGCGCAAGGGATTGGTCGAGTAGAAAACCGGGTCTCGGGATTTCGATCGCAGATACGACCCTCAGTGATCTTTTCGTCGTTAGCGCTGACACATAGGATCGACCCAAGACAAAAGATGCTAGACCTCCTGATGGAAAGGCGGGCAGCGATAAGCTGTCCGCCTTTTTTGAGCGATTTTTGTAGCGGGCGCTACCGCCCGCGGCCGTTGCCTTTGATTTCCGTGCAGCGAATCAGCTTCGAGTGCCAGCCCCGAACGTAGCCAGGCGGCGTTTGTGAAAGTCGCTGATGTCATCGCCTGCTTGGCGTACGGAAGCTTCTTCCTCGGCCCACGCCGCCGATTCTTTCTGCTGCAATTCCTCCAGCAGACGAGTCGCGCACACCGTGCAGCAGAAGCCCACGAGCCGCTGACGTCCGCTGTCGCCTTCATTGCAGCCGTCGTCGAACTTGAAAACCGAGGGCCTCGTACCGCACGTTTCACAAATGCTGGGAGCGTCGGAAAAAAGCGGATCGAAAGTGGAGAACGTTAATTGAGCGCGCATCGTGCACCTCGTTTTCTTCGGCGCCACTTGCGACGCCGGCGTTGCTTACCAAACTCCCGTACTCAGGTACTCATGAATCGACGCCGCAGCACGCCGTCCCGCCCCCATCGCCAGAATGACGGTGGCGCTGCCCGTCACAATGTCCCCACCAGCGAACACGCCAGTACGCGAGGTTCGCTGGGTTTCAGCATGCGCGGAAATGTATCCGCGTTTGCTCGTTTCAAGACCCGGCGTCGTACTCTGCACGATGGGGTTCGCGCTAGTGCCGATCGCCATGATGGCCACTGACAGCGGTAACTCGAATTCCGATCCCGCGATCGGCACAGGCCGCCGCCGCCCCGACGCATCAGGTTCACCCAATTCCATGCGCACACAACGCGCGGCGCGCAACCAGCCCTTGTCATCGGACAGGAATTCGACAGGGGCGGTGAGCACTTGGAAGTCAATGCCTTCCTGCTTGGCGTGCTTCACTTCTTCGGCGCGGGCGGGCATCTCGGTCTCGCTGCGGCGGTACAGCACGAACGCGTTGCCGGCACCTAGTCGCAGCGCCGAGCGAATCGAATCGAGCGCGGTATTGCCACCCCCGATTACGGCCACGTTCTTGCCAACGAGATCGACCATGGGCTCGTCGTACCGCGGAAATTCATAGGCGTGCATCAGGTTGATGCGCGTCAGAAATTCGTTCGCCGAGTAGACTCCGTTCAAATGCTCTCTGGGAATACCCATGAATTGCGGGAGCCCCGCGCCCGTGCCGATGAAGACCGCGTCGTAACCTTCCTCGTGCATCAGTTCGTCGATTGTCACCGTGCGGCCCACCACGACGTCGGTTTCGAACTCGACGCCCATCGCGCGCATGTAGTCGACTTGTTCGCGGATGATTTTCTTGGGCAACCGGAACTCTGGAATGCCGTATACCAACACGCCGCCAACTTCGTGCAACGCTTCAAACACATGGACCTGATGTCCTCGCTGCACAAGATCGCCGGCCGCCGTCAGGCCCGATGGCCCGCTGCCAACGATGGCCACCTTCTTCCCGGTCGAGGGCGCACGCTTCACATTCTTCACATCCATGTGCTGCTGCTCATAGTCGGCCACGAAGCGCTCGAGGTATCCGATGCCGAGCGATTGCACCTTCTTTCCCATCAGGCAGCTGCCTTCGCAGTGATCTTCCTGAGGGCACACGCGGCCGGTGATCGCCGGCAGCACGTTGTCTTCACGAATTTTCGCCGCGGCGCCCATGAAGTCGCCCGCCACGATCAGTTGCACGAACTCCCTCACCTTCACGCCCACCGGGCACTTGTCGGTGCAAGCGGGCTTCGCGCATTCCAGGCAACGCAGCGCTTCCTGCTGTGCAAGTTCGGTGGAATATCCGAGATTGACTTCCGTGAAATTCGTGGCGCGCACTTGGGCCGGTTGCTCCAGCATGTGCTGGCGCGGCATCTTCATGCGCTCTTTGAGAGGGACTGGATTCAGCGAGAGAGTTTTTACAGGCGGCGTCATTTCACACCTCCGCTCAAGGCGCAAAGCTGATCGAGTTCCTGCCGCACCGAATCGCGTTTGGCTTCCACCTCGGCTTGAAATCCCGCCATCGACTTGCGCTCCGCCTCGCGATACATCGAATTGCGTTGCACCAGCACCTCGAAATTCACACGATGCGCGTCGAACTCCGGGCCGTCGACACAGGCGAATTCACTCTTGCTGTCGATCAGCACGCGGCAGCCGCCGCACATGCCAGTTCCGTCGATCATGATGGGGTTCAGGCTGACCACGGTGCGAATGTGCGCGTCGCGAGTGACGTCGGCCACGGCCTTCATCATCGGGATCGGTCCCACGGCCAGCACCAGGTCGATACGCGTCCCAAACTTGATCAGTTGGCGAAGCTTGTCGGTGACGAATCCCTTTTCCGCATAGCTGCCATCGTCGGTGGTTACCAGCAGCGTGTCGCTGACCTCAGCCATTTCTTTTTCGAGGATGACCAGTTCCTTATTGCGTGCGCCCACAATCGAGATCACGCGGTTGCCGGCTTTCTTGAGCGCCGCCGCCGTGGGGTAGGCCATCGCCGTGCCGACTCCGCCGCCGATCACGACCACCGTCCCGAAGTTCTCGATCTCCGACGGTTTGCCGAGCGGGCCGACCACGTCAAGAATGCGATCCCCCGTTTCGAACGAGTTCAGCAGGTGGGTGGTTTTCCCAGCCGACTGCACGCAGATGTTGATGGTGCCCCGCGCCGCATCCGAACGCTCGATGGTCAGTGGGATCCGCTCGCCGTTCTCGTAAAGCCGCAGGATGACGAACTGTCCGGGCCGATGCTTGCGCGCAATGCGCGGAGCTTCAATGACGAAACGCTTGATTCCAGGGGCAATAAAGGCTGCATGAAGTATTTTGAACACGGGCACCCCGTATGTACTCACGACGATTGTGGGGGACCGATGTCATTCGGGGCTGTGATGTATGTCACGGGGAAGGGAGAGTCAGATCACGGAGGGTAACCGTAGCGCTGGCGTCCCGCCAGCAGTCCAGCGGGCGTCCGCGCCCGCTGCCGAGGCGCACGAGCACAATGTGCGAGAGCAAGATGCCATCGCGACAGCCGGCGAGACACCGGCACTACGGCGATGCGGCGTTACCCGGACTCTCGGGTTTAAAGATCAGCCCCTGGCTGGTCCGCCCGTTCATTACCGCGCTCAAAGGCGAGTCGAACCGCAGATGCCGCACGCAGCCGTCTTCTTCGAGCGCCGGTGTATCGGTCAGCCATTGCCAGTTTACGAATCCCTCCCCGGCATCCGGATTCACGGTGAAGTATCCGACCTGAAATGCGGTGAGGTTTTGGAAGAAATGGCTGCCTTGCGAAGGTGTCACGCGGAAATCCCGGAAGCCCGCTTCCACAATGACGCGGGCTCCTGAGATCTCATCCCATTCGACCGGAATGCCGAGCCACGGCTCAGTGGACCCCCAGCGGCCCACCCCGATCAGCAGATACGGACGGCCCTGCGCGGTGAGCTTTGCATTGAGGTGCGCGACCCCGCCCGCGACCTCTTTACTGCGGGCCCGCTCGAAGCGGTGAAAATCCACGACAACGACGTCATGCAGATCGGTGATGCGTCCATTGCCCAGCACCTTGGAACTCTGGCAGACCAGTCGCTCAGGATCGACTTCCTCCAGCCGCAGTTCTTCGCCTTCGCGGGAAAGCACCAGCGGCCGCACCTGTAGAAATCCAAAGTCAGCCGGATCGCCTGGCTTTTGCGGCAACCGGGCGGCGAACTCGATTTCTACCGGACGTCCAAAGGCGTCTTCGCCCATCTTGGTGAGGTGGTCGAGCAGCGGCGCCAGTGGGAAGACATCGTGCTTCAGGATGGGCGCGAAGCTGACCAGCCGGCTGCCTGCGCGACTCACGCCGTCGTACACCACATGATTGTCGGCAGAGTATGTCGACGCGACCGAATATAGCGTGCCATCTTTCTCAGCCGCATCGAGACCGAAGCGGACTTCGCGCAGGCTGGCGGCCCGATCAACGTCGCCCGCCTCGGCATGATTGAGTTCGAGCGCCCAGAAATCCGATTGCGAATTCGTGAGGATATCCTCCACCGACGAAAACTGCAGAATGTGGCGAGGATAGCGTGGGCAAAAGGTCAAACACTTGCCACCATCGACGACTGCGCGCCCCAGTCCCAGCGCCACCGCTGCGACTCCGTCGTGAAAATTCATCGGCGGCACCGGATAGAAGTTGTACGACCGCGCCACGCCGGAGAAATCCGGATAGAAGCGTGTGCCATGAGGTGCCCCCACAACTTGCTGCAGGATGACCGCCATCTTTTCTTCTTCCAGGCGGTAAGGCGTGGCTCGCACATATGCCTTCGCGTGCTGGCTGAAGGTGGAAGCGTAGACTCGCTTGATCGCTTCCAGCAGGCACTCGAGCCGCGCCGAAAGATCCGGCTGGTGGTTCGCCAGCATGAACGTTTCATAGACGCCGGTAAATGGCTGGTACTGCGAGTCCTCAAGCAAACTTGAAGAGCGCACCGCCAGCGGATACCGGGCCTCGGACAAAAACTCGAGCAGGCTATTGCGCACGCTCGCCGGAAAGGATGCCTCCAGGAAACGGCGCTCGATTTCGGCATCGTCGGCACAGTTCAGGGCGAAGTCGGCCAGATCGTTCTCGCTCAGAAAAAGATCGAACACGTCGGTGGCCAGCACCACGGCGGGCGGGACACTCACGCGCACGCCCGGGAAGATTCGCGGGAAGCGTTGCCTGCGCAGCAGGTGTCGCATGAACGCCAGGCCGCGCGCCTTGCCCCCCAGCGAACCCACGCCAATGCGCAGGAAGAACGAGTCGGTGGCGGCCAGCGCTGCCGGGCTGAAATCCGCGATCAGGACTTCGCTCTGCTCGCTGCGATAGTCGGCGATCGACGCGATGAGGTCGTTGCGCAGATGCTCGGTGCTCGCGAAGTCCGACACCTTGCGCGGACGAAGCTTCTGGGCCAGCGCGAACTCGGTGCGCGCCATCAACCAATGAGAAAAGTGATTGCGCTGTGCGTGATACGCCACGCTCTCCGCCGGAACTTCCTGCAACATTGTCTCGAGGCCGCTTAGGTCTGTGGCGCGTCCGACTTCTGACAGATCCGGCATCCGAAAAACGAAATCCCCGAATCCAAATTCTTCCATCAGCACTTGCCGCAAGTCAGCCATGAGCGTAGGCGAACGTTTGCGTAGGAATGACAGCTTCTCGGCGTGCGCGCGTTCACGGAATTGCGTCCGGCTCGATTGGAGAACGATCGGCACGTCGGGAACCGCGTCCCGAATCAGTCGTGCGAGTTCGAATCCGGCTTCTGCGCTGAGTTCGCCGCGCCGCGGGAACTCGATGTCTGACACGACTCCCAACAGGTAGTCGCGGTACTGCATCACCAGTTGCTCGGCTTCTTCATAGCTCGAGGCCAGCAGGATCTTGGGCCGCGCCCGCATGCGCAACAGCCGGTGGGCGACGTTGATCCCCTCGCGAATGACGCGCCGCGACTGCGAGATCAACTCAGTGTAGATGACCGGCAAAAACGAAGAGTAGTAGCGAATATTGTCTTCCACCACCAGGATGATTGGGACACCGATGGCCGTCGTATCAGGCGTTGCGTTGCGCTTGTCCTCGACATATTTCACGATCGCGATCAACACGCGCACGTTACCCTGCCACAGGAAGACGCGTTCGATCTCGCTCTTAGGATTGCGGGCGACGAAATTCTTAAGCTCGCGATAGTCGTACGCGAGCACAACAATCGGAATATCGAGCCCGGCCGCCCGGATCTCGCGCGCGAGCCGGGCCGCGTCCATATCCCCGACTTCGAGATTCGTAACGACGAGATTGAACCGCGGCTGCGACCGCACCATCGCCAGCGCTTCCGATCCGGTCGAAACCTGCGTGATGCTGGGAATCTGTTGAAGATTGAGCTCGAGCGATTCCCCGATCAGCAATTCGTTCAGCCGGCCGTCTTCCTTCAGGATGAACGAGTCGTACAAGCTCGACACCAGAAGGATGTCGCGCACGCGAAACGGCATGAGGTTTTCGAAGCCCTCGAAGAGCCGCTGTGCGTCGATGGCCGTGTCGAGTGGGGCGATCATCATCGGAGATTCACGCACCTATGAAAACAGGCGGGGAGGAGTTCGTCCATCCCCGCCTGCGGGTTTAGTAGCGCCGGCGTCCCGCCGGCAGTCGCGAGGGCGTCCTCGCCCTCGCATATTTCTCCCCTACACCAGGCCCTGGTCCAGCATCGAGTCGGCCACCTTCAGGAAGCCGCCGATGTTGGCGCCGTTGACCAGATTTCCGGGTGTGCCGTACTTCTCGGCGGTCCGGAAGCAGTTGTCGTGGATCGCGATCATGATCTTGTGCAGGCGATCGTCGACTTCTGCGCGCGTCCAGCTCAAGCGGGCGCTGTTCTGTGCCATCTCGAGACCGGAAGTCGCAACCCCACCGGCATTCGCGGCCTTCGCCGGTCCATAGAGAATTTTGTTCTCCAGGAACAGCTTGGTCGCTTCCAGCGTGCTCGGCATGTTGGCGCCTTCGGCCACGACCTTGATGCCGTTCTTCAACAGGTTCGCGGCATCTTTGGCGTTGATTTCATTCTGCGTGGCGCTCGGGAACGCACAATCCGCCTTGATGTTCCAGAGCGGGTTGTGATCCGACTTCATATCGGTCGCCATGAAGATCGCTTTCTTGAACTTCTCAGCGTACTCGCGGATTCGGCCGCGACGCACGTTCTTCAGGTCCATGATGTAAGCGAGCTTCTCGCGATCAATGCCGTCCGGATCGCAAATCACGCCATTCGAATCCGACACGGTCATGGGCTTCGCGCCCAGATCGAGCAGCTTCTCAATGGTGTATTGCGAAACGTTGCCGCTACCCGAGACCAGGCAGAGCTTGCCTTCCAGGGTCTCCTTGCAGGTCTTCAACATCTCGGCAGCGAAATACACGCAGCCGTAGCCGGTCGCTTCTGGACGAATCAGCGAGCCGCCCCAGTTCAGGCCTTTGCCCGTCAGGACGCCCGTAAATTCATTCCGCAGCCGCTTGTACTGTCCGAACAGGAAGCCGATTTCGCGGCCGCCCACGCCAATGTCGCCAGCCGGAACGTCAGTGTCCGGTCCGATGTGGCGCTGCAGTTCGGTCATGAAGCTCTGGCAGAAGCGCATGACTTCGTTATCGCTCTTGCCCTTGGGATCGAAATCCGATCCGCCCTTGCCGCCGCCCATGGGAAGCGTGGTCAGCGAATTCTTGAACACTTGTTCAAACGCCAGGAATTTCAGGATGCCGAGCGTCACCGAAGGATGGAAACGCAGCCCGCCCTTGTAAGGGCCGATTGCGCTGTTCATCTCGATGCGGAATCCGCGATTGACCTGGATCTTGTTCTGATCATCGAACCAGGGAACGCGGAACATCAAAACGCGCTCGGGTTCGACCACGCGCTCGAGGATGCGAGCGTCCCGGTATTCCGGATGGCGCTGCAACACGAGTCGGAGTGATTCAAAAACTTCCTGGACTGCCTGGTGGAACTCGGGCTCGGCCGGATTCTTGGCCTTCACCTGAGCCATTACTTGTTCAATGTAGTCGCCTGAAATCCTTGTTTCGGACGGCGTCAGCGTGCCTGCACTCATATCGAAAAACCTCCTTGATGTATAAGGGCTGCGGTCGGTAACTCTACACCTTCGGGCGCCGGCCGGCGAACGCAATTGCCAGAAGCGTCCAGAACTCCATCACTCCTTCGGACTTCTATTCCACATGGGAACTTGTGGATTCCAGTTGTGTACGTCTTTCTGAAAATCGCGTTTCTCGCGGACGGTGGCTGCCACCAATTCGGGCTTCTCCGCGGGGGCGCCGACAACAGCCAGGTAACCGTCAACTTTGCTCTTAAGTTCGGGATCAGAAAAGAACTCGGCTAGCTGGGAACGGCGTACTTCTCCATGCCCCTCACACAGCGGGCACCTTACTCGGTCGCGATGATCACTCATGAGATGTCTACCTCGAAACAGGACTTTGGGGGTCCTTGGGCAGGCCAGCGGAACGCCAACCCATAGCCGATTAGACGATGCGGCGGAATTTGCGGCAGTGACTCTAGCCACATCGGCCAGTGAGCTACCTCACAACGCGGGCGGAGGAATGAAATCGAGGCCCGCCCAAGAAATGCTTGGACGAGCAAGCGAATGGCCCTGTTCGAATCCTATCCCCGCCATGCAGGTCTTGCGGATTCGGAAGTGCATGAAGAGCACTTCCGGTACTCTCTCGGCTCTATTGACAGAGCCAGCCCCGTCCATTAATTTGAACGCCTGCGCGGCAGCGCCTGCCTGGCCCTTCTGCGCACGTGCGGGGCGGACACTCTTGTCCGCCAGAACTGAATCTTCAGAGGCATGCGGGGGTAGCATAGCTTCGGTAATGCGCCGGGATACCCTCCCGGAGATGGTGGTTCGAAACCGCCCTCCCGCCCCAACTTTTCACTTCCTGAAACAACCTGTTCGAAAACTACAGCCTAAGCAGTTGGCCGTCAGCCGTTGGCACTTAGAAATCACCCTTAGTGGCCAAATGACAGCACAGGCGGAGCGTGGCTAAATGCAAAGTGCCAAATGCCAAATGCCAAATGCCAAATGCTTCTAGAGTTGCTCAGCGCGCTCGAGCGAGCACCAGGGTGATGTCGTCCGGCTGTTCCTTGTCGCCGATCCAGTCGTCGACCGCGGATGTAACGAGTCCAGTGATCTCATGCAGAGGCAGGTCGCGGTTCTGCCGGATCACGTCGATGAGACGCTGCTCACCGAATTCTCCGAAATCGTTCTCCGGCTCCGTGATGCCGTCGCTGTAGGCGATGAAGATGTCACCGGGCCTGAGCAACACGGTCGCCTCATCAAAGGCGAGGTTATCGAACAAGCCGACTACCATACCCCCTTGGTCGAGCCGGCGCAGCGCGCCGTCCTCCCCGATGATGATGGGCGGCAGGTGGCCCCCATTGCTGTAGACGAGTTTTCGCGAGCGGCCGTCGTAGCTGGCGAGAAATAGAGTCGCGTATTTCTCCTGCGGCGTGCTTTCGTAGAGTTGATGATTCAGCAGCGAGAGCAGCGCCGCCGGAGACGCTTCCGCTCCCTCTGTCCTCGACGCCATAATCATGGTAGGTCCCGCGCCCACCGCGATCGGTTCTCGGAGCAGCGGTGTGCCCTCGATGCTGTACGCCCGTACCGCCGAGTGAATCGTCGCCATCAGCAGCGCTGCAGAAATTCCTTTTCCGCTGACATCGCCCGCTGCCAGAATCATCCGGTCGCTGCTGATCGTGAGGAAATCGTAGTAGTCACCGCTCACCGTTCGTGCAGGGCGGCAGAAGCCATGGACCTCCAACGACTTCAATTGCGAGATTTCGCGCGGGAACAGTTGTGCTTGCACCTCCTGCGCAATGACCAATTCGTTCTCCATGCGCTGCTTCTCTTTCTGCTCGATGATGAGCTTCTCGATCGAGGCCGTCATGGAATTGAACGAGAGAGCCAGTTGCGCAAGCTGGTCAGTTGACTTGACCGGAATGCGGTGGCTGAAGTCGCCTTTATCAATGTGCTGAGTCGCGCGGTAGAGTTGTGCCACCGCGCCCGTGATCGAGCGGGTCAGGGTCGTGCCAATCACGAGCGCAAGCAGTTCGATGATGGCCAGTACGATGGCGATGACCAGCAGGATGGCTTCTACACCCTTGGCGAAGTCACCGAGCGTCGCGAACAGCCGGTCGTAAAGAATAGAGGGGCGCGTCGTCACCTTGACCAGTGGTGAGCTGAGTTCATGGTTGCCGGTTCGCCAGTCGAACGACGAAAGCGGCGTTCCAAATGTGATCTGGTGATCAAGCAGGGCGGTCTGCTCGGGAACCGAGCCCACGGTAAATGTCGCGTGCAGCGGTTCATTGCCGCTATGCTTGTCGCTGCCAACAGAGACTTGCGCGCCAGCCGGCGAATCTGACTTTGAGGACGTCGCCGTGCCTGGCCGCGCTTCTTCGGTCGCGCCGCGCTGGTTCAGGCCAACGCTATACAGCGTGATCTCGCCCAGGTTCTTCGAGATCTCCTGCATCAGCGCCTCGTCGAGAGCTTCACTGGAAACCACCGTCAGCTTATCGTTGCGGACGGGAATTACTCTGGCTGCCCGTAGGAACAGATTCCCGTGATCCCGCACGATCTCGCTAAACGGTCCTTTCAAGAACAGGGGCTGTGCGAACGGGGTCTCGGCCTGCGCGTTAGCGCACACTGGCAGAGGCTTGGTGCCATTCCAGGCACAGACGTCCCGGTGCTTCCAGATTTCATCCGTCTTTCGCAGGCTGTCGAGGAGCGCCACCGTGGGTGGTTCCCCGCGATCCATTCGTATTGCGAGTTCGTTAGCGATCGCCGCATTCACCGACTCGACATGCTGCATCTGCAGGCGAATTTCTGAGATCACGACGAAGTTGGCAAACTGCCCGGCCAGCAGGTAAAGGGTCACGACCGTCATGCCTACCAGCAGCAAGGTCGGCACGACCGCAATAAACATGTACGTGACAATCAGCCGGTTGCGGAGACGCCACAGAACCTTGGCCTTCAGAAAACGAAAGGCCAGGATCGTGAAGAACACGATCGAAAGGGAGCTCAGGAACGTGACCCAGCTGCCCAGCGTTTCTCCGGACGACATCCGGAACCCGGCTACGATTTTCTGCAGGAGGAAGAGCGCCAGCGCCAGTCCCAGCGTGTACCACGCGCCGTGTGCGACCCGCGAGTGAGGCCACAGGTGTCGCTGCTCCAATCGGTCGCGCAGAATGGCAAAGGTCACATTCATCAGTGTAAGAGGTCGATTATGACAGAAACTTGGGAACGAAGCGGCTAGTCGGAATTGTGTGGCGCGGACACCTCTGACCGCGTCTCGGTCGGGAGAAATGCTGTCCTACCCAGCACAGTACGATCGACAGGAAGCTTCTCAGGGCTTGAGCGCAGCCTGCGTTTCGGCCCGCCGAATCGCAGTGACACGAGGCTCGGCAAGCGTGCCCGTGACGGTCAGTCCGGCGGACCCTTCAGGAACCAGCTTCACATCAAGCTTCCGGCTTTCGGAGACGGTTCCTGTCACCGCATAGGTTGCGGTGGGCGATTCGAGCGTCGCCTGCTGTAGTACGAGATCGCCCTTGCGAAGAGTCAGCGTTCCCGTGAATCGGCGAACGTGCAGTGGAGAAGAAGAGACCAGGACCCGCGGAAAACTTCCATCCCGCATTGTGAAGTGCAGATCTCCTTTTGCGGAATCTAAGATTTCCTCGGCCGATAACCCGGCCATTTCAATCTGATACTTCGCACTCGCCGTGCCCGTCACCCAATTCTGGTGCATGGCATCGGCGAACTGCCCGAGGACGGCAGAATCCAAAGTCCCCGTCCCCAGATAAACCGGCGGTTTGACCATGAAATCGACTCGCCAATCTCCACGGTGCTTGCCGCCAAAAACATCCGCGCGCAAATCGGACACCCTCACCTGACCGCGCTCCAACTCCACTTTTGCGCTGGCGTGTTCCGCAGGCATATTTCGAATCACAACACGATCCACAGCCAGCGTACCGGAGGCTTTCACTTCCGCAAGAAACGATGGGCTCCGCGCTGGTGTGCTCGACGAGAACCGGTACCAGGGACGCTCTGGTGGATTCGGATTCAGCCACTCGTTCAGCCTGTCAGTCGAGATTTCATCCGCATGCAGGTTGAACTTCACAGGGCAGGGTGCACTGCATCGCCGCGGCACCGCGAGCGACCCGGACCACCGCGTCCCCGCGGCCAACGCCGTGATACCGTCTACACGCGTTTCTGAGTCGTTGAGCGCTATCTTGGCGCTCGAAATCTCCAGCGGCCGGTTGAGTCCACGAATCTCCGCCTCGACCGAGTGGAGCTCTGCCGTCCCCATAATCGCGGGAGCCGCGAACCCGGTCCACTGCCCCGCCAGCTGCAGATCAAGTTTTGCCGAGCCCGTTACCGTGGGATGGATCGCCCGAAGCCCGGCTACGCGCGCCAGTTGCAGTATCCGGCGAACGTCAGCATCACCCTTGACCGAGAGGCTGTAGCCGCTGCGCGCTATCCAGCCTTGAACCGTTGCCGGCACCGGGCGCGCCAGTTTCAGCGGAAACGGCCCCACCCACAAGTGCGCCTCGTTTGGTTGGTCTGCGACTGACTCGCTATGGCTGCGCGATTTCTTGTTCGCGTGTGTGCCGCCGGCGAGCGAGAACGGAACCGCGTCGACCGCGAAGTCCGCCTTCTCACTCTCAGAGTGCAGAAGAAGATCGGTCACCCGCCCCTCGCCCTCGAGCAGGGGGTTTTGCCCGCCCTCTCCGGACTGCAGGTCGAACCGTCCTTCCAATCTGCCATCCGCTTGCAGATCGTTGGGAAGGTCTTTCTTCGCGCGCCGGACCATGGCGACCACGCTTTGCACTGGAATACGATTAGCCGAAATGTGCAGGTTATAACGTGGCGCCCCCGGCGGACTCGAGGCGTCTCCAGTCAGAGAAACCGAGCCGTCTCCCACCGGGCTCAGACAGAAGATTTGCCGAAGGCTGCGATCCTCGACTCCATAGTGCGCCTCGCAATGGGTCTTCAGGTCGAGCGCGTTGCTGCTGGCGATGTCGTAGCGATGAAAATCCTGTACCAGTCCATCGCTCCGTACCAGCAGGTTCGCCGGAGTTCCAAGGAACTCCACTGACGTGTTCACGGTGCCGCGCCACCCACGATCCGCACCCGAGACAAACTTGCTCAGTTGTCCGAGCTGCCCACCATCCCATTCAGCGGAGAACTGGACGGGCGTGTCGTAGAGCCGCGCCGCGCGCTGCCACGATCCGCTGACCTTGATCTGTCCCGTGTCGCTCAGGTTCAGATCCGAGCGCACCGGTTGGCCGCGAAGTCGCATGCCCCATGTGTTCTCAGAGTCCTGCCAGAAGGCGTACTTGGCGTCCGTGATGGCATACGGCTTTTTTTCCGCGCCGAATTTGAAATTGATTCGCCCGCGGTCGGCTTCGATATAAGGAAATGCAGGTCGCGGCTCGGAAGCAGCTTTGCCCGTGGGCGCGACCGCAATCTGCGCCGTACGTTCCAGAAAGTTTTCGATGTTCCAGCGCCCGTCGTCGCGCCGCACCAGATTCAGGCTGGGCTCAGTCAGGCTGAGCCGGGAAATTTCCATTCGGCCGCGCACCAGGGAACTTAGGCGGAGGACCGCCGTGACTTCCTGCGCGCGCAAGACCGGTTCCGCCCCAAATGCCGGATCGTCATGCACGACGAAGCCATCGAGGTCGAAGCCCGGGGCCGGCAGCAGGTGAATATGCACGTAGCTGATCTCGACGCGGCGCTGCAGCGCCGTTCCAACGGAGTTCTCAATGCGCGTCCTCAGGTGCCCCGCGCCCGGCCGGATGACGAACAAGGCAAGGATCACGGCGCCGGCGGCAAAGATCCACCCGCGTTTGGATCGCAGCTTCACTTGACCAACCGGAAGGTGCGGCGCCAACGCGTCTCGTCGAAGAAATGAATGACCACGTGCACCAGAAACCCGACGCGCTCCCCAATTTCGGTATGCCGGTACTGATCGGGCGGAGTGTTGAACGACCAGTACACGAACATAGGCCGGCCGATGACGTTTTCTTTCGGGATGAATCCCCAGTAGCGACTGTCGAGACTCACATCCCGATTGTCGCCCATGCCGAAGTAGCTGTCGGGAGGCACCACGACATCGTCGCCTTCGATATGCGAGCGCATCTGCAATTGCCAGTCGGGCGAAACGTTATACGCATCCGACGGTGGCACAGCCGGGAAGTTGTCACGATAGGGGTCGTAGAAGAGCGGCCCCTTGTGCATCACGTAAGGCTCGGTCAGCTTTTCGCCATTGCGGTACACGGCTCCATCGCGCAAGTGAAGGCGATCGCCCGGAATCCCCATGATCCGCTTTACCACGTAGAGACCCGGTTCCGCGGGGGAAAGGAAGACCACGATGTCGCCGCGCTTGATATCGCGATAGGGAAGCAGCGGGCCCATCCAATTTGTCTTCGGCGCAAACTGTTCCCGGTTCACGAAGACGTGGTCGCCGATCAGCAGCGTGTCCTCCATGGAACTCGACGGAATCTCGAAGGCTTGCAGGATGAAGGTAATAATGAAAAGGCCTGTAACCAGAACCGCGGCCAGCGACGCCAGAAATTCGACCGTCGTCTCGCTCTGCTTCTCTACCGGAAGATTTTCTTTCTTTGCCATGTTCGGTTCGAATCCAAAAGTGACTTTGAAGTGCGTCAACTCACGACGCGAAAAGTGCGGTCCCAGCGGGTGATCTGGAAGAAATGGGTCACCGCGTACGCGAAGTGATAAAGTCTATCACCCACCGACGCCGGGATCGGCAAATCGCTGTTCAGGTCGCGGATGGACCAGTAGATCAGCAGCGGCCGCCCCACAATGTTCTCTCTCGGCACAAATCCCCAGTAGCGGCTGTCGGAACTGTCATCGCGATTGTCACCCATCGCGAAGTAGTGGCCCTCTGGAACGATCAGTTGCCCGTCTTCGACTAGCTTCGGCATCTGCACCCACCAGTCGGCATTGATGCCGGGATCCAGAACATCCAGTCGCGGAAAATCGTCGCGAAAGAAGTTTCTCTCCGGCTTGAAAACCCGAACGTACGGCTCCGGCAGCGGCACGCCGTTCACGAACACGCGCTTGTTCACCAGGTGAATGCGATCGCCCGGAACGCCAATCACGCGCTTCACAAAATGTTGCGACGGATTCACCGGGTAGTGAAACACGATGATGTCGCCGCGCCGGATCGGGCGGTAGGGAATCAGTAAGTTTCCGCTGCCCCCGTAACAAAGCTTGTCGACCAGCAGGTAATCGCCAATCAGCAGCGTGTTCTCCATCGACACGGAGGGAATCTGAAAGGCCTGCACGATGTAGGTGATGACGAACACGGCAATCACCACGGTCGCCAGCAGCGATTGCAGGGATGTCAGCCAGTCCGTCTGATCGCGCGCCGAGTTGGGGGGCGTTGTCATTGCGTGGGAGGAGTCGACTGCTTAGGAACGACCTTGCCTTCTGCGGCACCTGGAAATGCAGCCAGATATTCCAGCACCTGCCGGGCCGCATCCTGCTCGGCCTTCTTCTTGGTCGTGCCCTCCGCCCGCCCGACGAACTCGACCTTGCCCAATCCCGCCGACGAAAGCCTGACTTCTACTGTGAACGTCTTGCTGTGTTCCGGGCCGACTTCCTTCACCAATACGTAAGATGCCTGCCGCCCGCTAGCCTGCAGACTTTCTTGCAGGGCCGACTTGAAATCCATGACCGGCACGCCGCCGCTCGCCGGGTTCATCCGCTCTAATTCCGGAGCCACTACGGTTTGCACGATGAACTTGCGCGCGGTTTCCAGACCGCCGTCCAGATAGAGCGCTGCCAGCACGGCCTCGAAGGCGTCCACCAGCAGAGCCGTCTTGCTGCGGCCTCCGCTTTTTTCTTCGCCGCGGCCCAGCCGCAAGTATGTTCCCAGGTTCAACGCCTGCGCCACCTGGATCAGGTGTCGTTCACTCACCAGGTGCGCGCGCAATTTCGAAAGCTCGCCTTCCCGGAATGTAGGGAAACGCCGGAAGAGTTCTTCTCCGGTCACCAGCGCGAGCACCGCATCGCCCAGGAACTCCAACTGTTCGTTATCGCCCGGACGAACTCCCGTCTTCAGAGGCTGCGCTGCCTCGAGTTCCCGTGCCTGAGAACTGTGTGTGAGGGCCTGATCAAGGAGTTCCGGCTGCTGGAAGTGATACCCCAACAGATTCTCCAGCGCCGCGATTTCTTTCACTTTCATGCAGATGTGGGGCCGGGAAGTCTCTCCGAAAATTTCTCGGCCCCGTGAGTCGCGCGAGGCCGTCAGTTCTTGGGCTGCTCGGCAGTCGCCGGCTTGGGGGCAGCCGCGTTTCCGCCGACCAGTTGAGTGAGCCGGTCACGTTCCTGACGCGCCAGCTTGCCGGCGCTGGTATTTTCCTGTGTCAGCTCAACTGCGTGGTTCGCTTCCTTCAGGGCTTCCGGGTACTTGTTCTGCCTGTCCAGCGAGATTGCCAGCCGCAATACCACCACGGGATCGGGTTGCGAAGGAAAGGCGTCGATGGACTTGCGCAGGTCCGTTTCCGCCGCCGTAAAGTTATCCTTCTTGAACTCGAGCGTACCGATGATCGAGTACGCAAACGAACGCAGCTGTCCCTTGTAGCCGTCCACTTGCTCCTGCGGCGTGTTGGGCGGAATTGAGATGTCGGTGTCCACCGTCTGCAGAGACTTCTGCGCCATCTTCATGGCTTCGTCCAGGCGCTGGTCTTTGTCGAGATCGGTGTCGCGCGTCTTCTCGGCCAGTTCGCTGGAGACGGTGACGAGCAATTCAGGATCGTCGCCATCGATTGCCAGGCCCTTGCGCCCGACTTCCATGATCTTGTCGGAGTTGCCGGCTTTCTGATACGCGCGCATCGCCGACTTGAAAAGCATGATGCGCAGTTCGCTGTCAGGAAACTTCGCCGCAAAATCGTCGGCCGCTTTTTCGGCTGCAGCGGGATCCGTCAAGGCAGCCGCTGTCTTATAGGCGTCGTACTCAGGTTGAGTCTTGGCCTGCGGGGGACGCTTGCCCAACGCCGGGGCGGGGGTGGCTTGCGCTCCAGCTTGCGCAGCCGGTTGTTGCGCGTCGGGTTTGCTATTGGACTGCGCGAAGCTGAACGCCGCAACCGCTAGCACAGCGCCGATCATCGCTACTCGCTTCATGCTCTCTCCTTGGGTGGCGACTCTCACAGGGGAGAATCGAGGTGCTTATTTCTTGTCCTGCTGCTGACTGCTCGCTGGCGGCTCGTAGGGCTGCTTAATTCCTTTTTCCGCCGCTGCCTTCACTTCTGGCAGCGTGCCTCCGGCCGTCAGTGCTGCATGATATTCGTCCAGCGCGTTCTCGCGCCGTTCCTGTAAATCGAAAATCCGTCCGAGATATATGTGCGACCAGGCAATGACTTTCGGCTCCTGCGCGACCTTAAGCGCCTGCTCGAAATACCCGGTTGCGCCCGCCATGTCACGCTTCGCCGTCGCGATCTGCGCCAGGATGAACCACGCGCGGCCTGCGTCTTCATGCCCGTCGTGCAGCGCCTGTTCCGCGAGTTCCTGAGAAGTCTTCAGATCGCCCGTGAGCAGTCGCTTCTCGGCCAGCACCAGCAGATGCTGGTCCTTGGGCCGAGCGAAATGCAGAACGTCAGGAACGGACTCAGATGCAAAGTGCGTGTCCGCAGCCCGCTTCTGTTCCTTCTTCACGTCGACATTGTTTAACAAATCAATATATGCGTTGCGGATGCCTTCCGGGTCTTTTTCGAACTGAGCCAGCGAATCGTAAAAGTAACGCGTCAGGATGAACCCTTGCTCCGTCGACTTGTCGATCGCCTCGTTGCGCAGCGCTTCAGGAGTCTTGCTGTTACCCTGCATGCGGATTTCGACGGCGCGTACCAGGCATTCCGTGACCAGCAGCGAAGTGTCGATCTTGAACGACTCCTCCATCGGCGCGCCCTTCACCGATTCGAGCAATGGCTCCAGGCGCTTCATGGATGTTGGATATTTCAGCGACAGCGGATCCAGCAGGTAGTGCAGGTAGGTGTGCCGGATCTGGTCCATTTTTAATTCGGACCCAGAAGGAGAAATCACGACATAGTACTCACTGCCATAATTGCGGGCATTCACCTGGCTGGGTGCGCCCATGGGCTCCAGAAACACCGAGAAGCCGCGGCCCAGATATCCCGACGACGGCAGTTTCAGGTAGATCTCGGTATCGAACAGCGTCTTCTGCAGCGGTTCGTGATACCGCTCGGTCAGTCGCGCGTAGGCGTCGCGGTGCTTTTGCCAGATCGAGTGCCATCCCGCTCGTTCGTAGACGATTGCCGCCAGCCGCGCAAAGCCCACAACGTTGG
>Ga0073909_10000111_pt1 | contig 30951 bp, 27 predicted proteins | sample Coa_R1_6_FD_66439 | JGI IMG/M metagenome (GOLD analysis project Ga0073909, IMG submission 66439) | Surface soil microbial communities from Centralia Pennsylvania, which are recovering from an underground coalmine fire. - Coalmine... | ecosystem: Environmental > Terrestrial > Soil > Unclassified... | reverse complement strand
GAGGTGCTGCGCACCGCCCAGCGCTGGGCGACCGGGCTCGCCGCGATCATGACCGTGCTGCTGTTCGCGTTCCCGCGCCTGTTCCTGAGCCTGTTCACGAGGGACCCGGAGATGTTCGCGCTCGGCGTGCCCTACCTGCGCATCCTCGCACTCACGATCGTCGCCACCGGCATCGAGATCACCACCGCCGAGACCGTGATGGCCTCCGGGCACACGCGCGAGATGAGCGCCATCTACACGGTGTTCTCGCTGCTCCGTATCCCGCTCGCGTTCGTGGTGCCGCACTGGGGGAACTCGGGCGTGCTCGGGATCGCATGGCTGATCACCGTGAGCTGCACCACGCGCGCGATCCTGCTCGTGGGCTGGGCCGCGCGCGGCACGTGGAAGCGCGGGCTCACGCGCGAGCTGCACGGCGACGTGCCCGCGCCCGACGCGGGCGCGGCCGGCTAGCGCGGCCAAGGGTCGGGCGGTAGCTTCACCATTTCCATGACCCCGCACTCTCTCGACCGCATCTCCCACTACCAGCTCCTCGAGCCACTGGGCCGTGGCGCCATGGGGGAGGTGTGGCTCGCCGAGGACACGCAGCTTCCGCGCAAGGTGGCGGTAAAGCTGCTGCCGCGGCATCTCTCCGAGGACGGTGACGCGGTGGCGCGGCTGCTCCGCGAGGCGCAGGCCGCGGCGAGCGTCGACCACCCGGGCGTGGTCACCGTGTACGAGGCCGGAGTCCACGACGGGCGGCCGTATCTCGTCATGCAGCGCGTCGAGGGCGACACGCTCGAAGCGCGCCTGGAGCGCGGGCCGCTCCCGGTGAGCGAGGCGGTGAAACTCGGCATCGAGGTCGCGGACGCGCTCGCGGAGGTGCACGCGCTGGGGATCGTGCATCGCGACTTGAAGCCCTCGAACGTGATCCTGTCGGCGCGCGGCGCGCGCGTGCTCGATTTCGGCGTCGCGAGCGTCAAAGGCTCACCGCGGCTCACCACGACCGGCGTCTCGGTGGGCACGCCGCTGGCGATGGCGCCGGAGCAGATGCGCGGCCAGCCGCCCGACAACCGCACCGACCTCTGGGCGCTGGGCGTGATGCTCTACCACGCGGTCACGGGCGCGCCTCCCTTCGCGGGCACGAGCATGGAAGCGGTCATGCACGCCGTGCTCAACACCCAGCCCAAGCCGCCGAGCGCGCTGCGCGCCGGGACCCCGCCGGAACTGGACTTCATCGTCATGAAGCTGCTGCGGAAGGACGCCGCGCACCGCTACGCGCGCGCCGAGGAGCTGCTCGCCGACCTCCGGAGCTGCGCCGCCGGGCTCACCGGTGCCGCGCCTGCCGCGGCTTCGCCGGCGGCGAACACGGGTGCGCCGAGCCTCGCCGTGCTGCCGTTCGAGCTGATGAGCGCCGACGCGGACGACGCCTACCTCGCCGCGGGGCTCGCCGAGGACCTGATCGTGGACCTCACGCGCTTGGGCGACCTGCACGTCTCCACGCGCGCGGAGACCTCCGCCTACAAGAACCGCGACGTGCCCCCGCGCACGGTGGCGCGCGAGCTGGGCGTGGACTACGTGCTGATCGGCAGCGTGCGCCGCGCCGGGAACCGCGCCCGCATCAGCACGCAGCTCGTGCGCGCCTCGGACGGCCACGCGCTGTGGGCGGAGCGCTTCGACCGCACGCTCGAAGACCTCTTCGAGGTGCAGGCCGAGGTGAGCAAGCGCATCGTCGACGCGCTGCAGATCGAGTTGCAGCCCGGCGAGCTCGAGATGCTGGATCGCGTGCCCACGCGCAGCGCCGAGGCCTACCAGCTCTACCTCCGCGCGCGAGCGATCATGGATATCGGCCGCGCGGAGAACATGCAGGCCGAAGAGCTGCTGCGGCAGGCGTTGGCGCTCGACCCCGAGTTCGCGCTCGGGCTCGCGACGCTGGGCGAGACGTACGCGCGGCGCGCCGTGCGCTGGTGGGCGAGCCTCGACAGCGTCGACCGCGCCCTGCCACTGGCCGAGAAGGCGCTCGCGCTCGAGCCCGGGCTGCTCGAGGCGCAACTCGTCCAGGCCATGGCGCACCGGCTGCGCGGCGAGGTACCTCAGCTCCTCGAGATGCTGGACCGCCTGCTGGCGATCGCTCCCGACCATCCCGAGCTCTGCGAGTGGGCGGCATGGTCGTACATGTCGTCCGACCAACCCGAGCGCGCGCTCGTCCTCCTCGAGCGCCAGGTCGAGCGCCATCCCGATGCCTATCGGAGCCATTCATGGCTGTGGCAGTGCCTCGACATGATGGGCCGTGTCGAGGAGGCGAAACGCCAGAGCCAGGTGACGATGGAGGTGCTCATGGAGGCGGTGCGCCGGCATCCCGACGACACCTACGCGCGGTCGCTGCTCGCCGCGCAACTCGTGCTCGCGGGCGAGACGGCCGCCGGCGTGGCGCAGGCCGAGCGCACGCTCGACATGTCGCCGCACGACGGCCGGCTGCGTTACAACGCCGCGTGCACGTTCGCGCGCGCCGGCATGCCCGAGCGCGCGCTCGCGGAGCTGAAGGAGGGGGTGCGCCAGGTGCCCACGTACATCTCCGACTGGCCGCGGCGCGATCCCGACCTGGCGAGCCTCCACGACCATCCCGAGTTCATCGCCATGTTCGGGAAGGCGGAGAAGTCCGCGAGCTAGGCTCCTCCGCTTCCTGGCCCGGCGGCGCCCGCAACGTGCTCGCGTGGGGTTCTCGAGCGGAGCCTAACGGTAGATCGCCTTCAGCTGGCCCCAGTTCTTCCTGAGCGCGGGTGTGACCGCCTTCCACACGCCGGTGATCGACGCCTCGGTCGTGGCGCGCTCGAACGTCGGGAACCCCAGTGCTTCGCAGATCATGCGCACGACCGTGTAGTGGTTGAGGACCTGGCTCGACACGACGCCGGGGATGACCAGCGGCCCCACGAACGCGGTGAGGACCTGGTTGCTCATCGAGCTGTCGTCCTCGTCCCACGTCAGCACCAGCAGGCCATTGGGCCCGAGCGCGCCGAGTACCGCCGGCAGGTTCGCCGCGAGCCAGGCATCGCCGTCGGCGAGTCCGCAGCCCGGCGTGGTGCTGTTGTGCGTGTTGTGGCAGTTGTTGGGGATGATGAAGACGAGGTTCGGGAGCGTGCCGCCCGCGATGTCCGCGGCGAGATCCGAATACGGCCGCTCGTTCGCGTGGTTCACGTTCTGGTAGTAGGTCCACGGGTCGTGCTTGCGCGTGTAGAGGCCCGTCGAGGCGGTGCCGTCGTACGAGCACGCCGTGCCTCCCGCGACCGCCAGGTTCTCGCTGTAGGCGCGCCAGGTGAGCCCGTGTGTCTCGCACATCTGGCCCAGGTTCTGCGTGCTGTACGGTGAGCCGGGGGCGGGGCAGTTGTCGTTGCGGATCCCCAGCGTGTTGCCGCCCCAGAGTGCGAAGTAGTTGGGCTGCGAGGGGTGGGTGATCGCGAACGAGCTCGAGAACGCCGCCCCCTGGGCGAGCAGGCTCGCGGTGTAGGGGAGCGTGCGCACCTCGTCGTAGCTCTTGTTCTCCATCACCACGACGACGACGCGCTCGTGGTGGGGCGCGGCGGCCCGGGCGGGGGCGGCGAGGGCCAGGGCGAGGGCGAACAGGTGCAGGCGGCGCGGGGGGACGAGGCGCGGCACGGGATCCTCGGATGCGGAGCAGGGTGAGCGGCGGGCAGGGATTGCGGCAACCATGACACGGCGCCGTGCCCGACTCCACCGGAAAATCCGGTCGCGGTGCTTACGGACGATGGACGACGAGCACGCGGAACGTGCCCGGCACGATGCCCCAGCGCGGGTTCGGGTTCTCGGGCGTGGGCGCGGGCGGCGGCGTGAGGTCGGCGGCGGGGATGTAGACGGTTCCGTCACGGGGGTCCAGCGCCAGCGTGCGGCCGCTCTGTTGCGTGGGTACGTTCTCGACCACGCGGTAGTGATCCGGGTCGTCCTCGTGGATCACGGTGAGCGTGCCCTCGCCGTTCGAGCTGAACACCAGCTGCTGCGCAGGGTCGAACTCCACGCCGTCCACGCGCTTGCCGATCGGCACCTCGGCGACCTTCCGGCCGGTCTTCGAGTCGAGCACGATCAGCTTCTGGTTGCTGCACCCCGAGAACAGGCGGTGATGAACGCGGTCGAACGCCAGTCCCGACGGCTCCTTGCCCGGCGCCAGCGACCAGACGTGGAGCTGCTTGAGTTTCTTCGAGTCGAACTCCACCACCGTGCTGCTGTCCTCGTTGTTGACGTAGATCCTGCCCGCGCCGTCGGTGACGCCGGCCTCGGGCTTGCCGCCCAGCGCCAGCGTGCCCACGACCTTCTGCGTGCGCGCGTCGATCGCGGTGGTGTTCTTCCCGCGGCCGTTGAACGTGAACACACGACCGGACGCCTTGTCGTAGAGGATCGCGTCCGGGTTCGGCGAGCCGACCGGGATGCGGCCGGTGACCGCGAGCGTCTTCATGTCGAACACGCTCACCGACGAATCGCGTCCGTTGCTCGTGAACCCGCGGCCGACGTCGTACGCCAGCGCCACGCCGTGCACGCCCGGCGTGTCCGGGATGTCGCCGGCGATGCTGTCGGTGCGCGTGTCCACCACCGCCACGTGCGTGCCGTGCGTGGCGAACACGCGATGCGACGAGGTGTCGACGGTGATGTAGTCCCAGCCACCGTCGCCGCCGACGAGGATGCTGCGGTCGGCGTGGTAGCCGCTCTCGCCGGCGAAAACTGTCGCGGCGATCAGAACGAAGCACAGCGTCACGGTGCGGGTTGGGCGTCGCATGGGGACGACCTCGAGGGGTGGGAGCAGCGCTGAAACTCTAGGGGTGAGGATAGACGACCGCCCAGTGATGCGACATCGAGCCGATCCCCGCGCCGAGCACGAGCCCGATGCCGCCCGCGACCGCGCCGCCCACGGCGGCGCCCGACCCGACTCCCGGGTCCTGCCACGCGGCCACGTACGCGGCGGCCGCAAGCGCGCCAAGGGCACCCAGGCTCAGCCCACCGATCAAGGCGCCACGCCAGACGTTGCTCGCCTTCATCTGCACCTGGTCGATCGTGTGCCACGGGACGCGCTTCGGCAGATCGTGCGGGAGCCACTCGCCGGGCGCGTCGCGGTCCACGACGATGTGCTCGAGGCCCAAGGGCCCGGCGATGTGCGCGTAGCCCTGGAACGCATGGAACTCGCCGGATACACGCATGAGGTCGCTCGGCCCGATGCGCGAGGCGAACGACAGCGCCTCGGGGGTCGCGGGCGGCTCGGCGACCGTGTCCACGACCGCGGGCACCGACGCGATCGCGCTCGCGCTGTCGGCGCGCCCGGTGTCGGCGAGTGCGGCCGCTATCGACATGGAGTTGGTCGGCGGGGGTGCGGACGGCGCGGGCAGCGCCGCCGCGTACCAGTTCACGTCCTTCTGGAAGCGATCGCCATACGACGAGCCCAGCCACGCGCCGGCGGCACCGCCAGCCAGCAGGCCGGCCCACGCGTAGTTGCCCGCGTCGCCACTGCCGCTCGGCGCGGCGACCGCGCCGAGACCCGCGCCCACGAGGCACATGACCAGCGCGCCGGTGAAGCCGAACGCGCGCCCGCGGGTGTGGATCTGGTCGAGCCGCTGGATCTCCTTCCAAGCGAGCGGATCGCGTGGGAGCGGCTCCTCGTGGTGCGCTCTGAAGCCCGAGAGCCCGCGCGGATCCAGGCGGTCGGCCTTGAGCCGGAACCGTCCCGAGTCCGTGGTGACGCGCAGCCACGGATTGTTGCGGTTCTGCTTCTCGAGCTGGAAGAGCAGATTCGCGTCGGGGCCCGCTGCGGCGCTCCCCGCACGAGCGGGCAGCGCGAGCAGGAGCGCGAACAGGAATGCACGAGCACGGACCATCGGGCGGCCTCCGGGTCGCGGCGAGTGTCGTCGCCTGCGGTTGCCGGCACAAGCGATTTCGCCGTCTCGTGTCAGCGCAGCCCGGGCACGAAGGCAGGCACGCGGCGGGCGTATTCGTCGTACGCCGCGCCGAAGGTCGCGCGCAGCAGCTTCTCCTCGGCGCCGATGCGAATGAGGGTTCCCACCACGAGGACCGTGCCGGCGATCGGGAGCCCCAACCAGGCGCCGAACGCGAAGTTGCTCGCGAGCAGCTTGCCCAGCATCGCCGTGTAGATGGGGTGGCGCACCCACGCGTACGGACCGCTCGTGACCAGCTCGTGGCCCTCGATCACCCGCGCCTCGTAGCTCCACTGCTTCCCCAGCGTGCGCACGGCCGAGAGCCCGAACCAGACCGAGGCCAGCCCGAACACGGGCGCCAGCACGTCGCGCGCGATCTCCAGCGCAGCCAACGGCGTGCCCGCGCGCGGGAGCGGGCGCTGGAGCATCCACACCAGCGCGAACGCCAGCATCTGGAGCGCGATGCCGAGCGACGAGACACGCTCGCGCTTCACTCCCGGGTTGCCCCCGCGGGCCAGGCGGAAGACGAAGAACACGGTGAACCATGCCCAGCCCGCGGCGACGATGATCCGGGAGACGAGCGGGAGCAACGCGGCGTCCTGAACGTGTAGGAGCATGCGCGGGAGCCTAGTGAGATGTGTCCGCAGCTGTCACCCGGTCCCGGTCGACCTGCTGGTCGGTGACGACGAACGGCTGCCGGGGGCCGCTGAACGGTAGGTCACGCCTAGGCTCCGGACGCGTTCGGGCCTACACTATTACGCAAGAACCCACGTGAGGAGTCGCATGAACGTCCGCTACTGCATCGTCGGTGGAGGCTACGCCGCCGCCGCCGCCATCGAGGGCATTCGCTCGCGCGACCAGACCGGCGACATCCTGATGCTCTCGCGCGAGAACCATCGGCCGTACCGCCGGCCGCTGCTCACCAAGGAGCTGCTGCTCGGCACCGCATCGCTCGACCGCCTGCCGCTCCATCCCGACGAGTGGTACGCGGAGCAGAAGGTGGACGTGCGCCTGCGCCACGAGGTCATCGAGGTGGACGCCGAGGGCCGCCGGCTCTGGGACGAGCGCGGCGAGGTGATCGAGTTCGGCGACCTGCTGCTCGCGACCGGCTGCCGGCCGCGGCGGCTGCACGCCGAGGGCGCGGAGATCTCGAGCGTGCGCTACTTCCGCGATCTCGAGGACTACCTCGATCTCGAGTCGCGCCTCGACCGCGTCCAGCACCTCACGCTGGTGGGCGGCGGGTTCACGTCGGTGGAGATGGCGGGTGCGCTCCGCGCGCGCGGCAAGGAGATCACGCTCGTGATCCCCGACGAATACCCGCTCCACCGCCTGCTGCCGCGCGACCTGGGAGCGCCGCTGCTCGACTACCTGCGCGAGATGGGTGTCGAGACCGTGAGCGGCGACACGCTGGTGAAGATCGAGGAGTTGAACGGCCTCGTGCACGCGCGCACGCTGCTGGGGAACGAGCTCGACACGCAGCTGGTGCTCGTGGACCAGGGCGGCGAGCCGCTCGTGGACCTCGCGGAGGCCGCGGGGATCGCGATCGACGACGGCATCGTCGTGGACGAGTACGGGCGGTCCTCCAACCCGCACGTGTGGGCGGCGGGCGACGTCGCCGAGTACCCGTGCCTGGCGCTGAACGTGATCATGCGCGTCGAGGGCAGCGACCACGCCGAGCACCACGGTCACACCGTGGGCGCCAACATGGCGGGCGCGAACGAGCCGTACACGCACCTGCCGCTCAAGTGGTTCCGGGTCGGCGACCTGCAGTTCGAGGGCGTGGGCGAGCTGTGGGCGCGGCTCGCCACCGAGATCGTATGGATGCAGCCCGGCCGCGAAGGCGTGGTGTTCTACCTGCGCGACGACGTCATCCGCGGCGTGCTCCTGATCAACGTGCCCGAGCGGCTCGAGTGGGCACGCGGCCTGATCCGCGACGCCCACCCGATGACGTCCGCCGAGCGCGCGACGATGCTGGGGGAGAAGGCGGGGGCGTAGGCGCTTCAGATCAAAAGGTGACTGAACACGCTCGCCACCACGGCGCCCGCCACCACATAGGCGACCAGGCCGGCGACGAGCGCGCCCACGAGCACGCCGGCCACAACGGCCCCGCCACCACCACCACCGCTCCCGCCGCCAGAACGGGCACCGCCGCTGATACCGCCGTGGCCTTCGCTCCCGACGCAGGCCTGCCTGGCCCCACTCGAGGCGATCGCGGTCGCAGGCACGGCCACCGTGCCCTGCTCGGTCTGAACGACGTACGAATAGGGCGTGGGGGCGGACCTCCACAGCTCCCGGGCCGCGATCCAGTCCGAGTCCATGGCCGGCTCGTCGGTGCGTCGCACGTCGTTCCCGCTGATGGGGACGATGAGGTACGAGTCGCTGTCCTCGGTGGCGAGCAGCAGCTCGCCGCCGAAGAAGCCGCCGAACGCGCCGCGCAAGGGCCCGCCCGATCCGGGCTGCACGATCAGCGTCTCGCCGAGGGCGGGCGCGGACGTGGTGCCCACCTCATCGAGCCATGCCGCGTAACGCTCGGCATAGGAGGTCGAGGACGCGGCGCCGAGCGTGCCGCGGTAACGGCCTTCGACCCGCCGACCGCTCGCGAGCTTCAAGGTGACGGGCTCGTCCCACTCGTACGACGTGAGCGAGTACGCGCGGCCGGTGGATGAGGTCATGAGCGTTCCCATGACGATGACGAACAGCGCACAGGACGATCGAAGCCGGATGGATCTCACGTGGTCGCGTCTCCTTCGGCCGCGAGCGGCGGGACGCGCGTCTGGCGCGCTCGTCCCGCCACTGGAAGCCGTCGCCCGGCGAGGGCGGGGTGTGACCCGCCGGCGCCAGGGGCGTCAGATCAGCGGCTGGTTGAACGAGCTGGCCATCGCCGCCACCGCGGCGCCGGTGAGGAGCACCGCCGCGACGAGCACGCCGACGACCGCGGTCAAGCCGGGCTTCGCGCCCGCCGGCGGGATCATCGACCTCGACGTGATCATCGACACCGGCACCGCGACCGATGCGTCATCGACCCGGAGCGCGACCACGTAGAGCGAGGGCGCGGACTTCCAGCGCCGGTGGGCCGTGGTGCCCCTGGCCTCCGCGCCATCGCCGAGCCGGACCACGGTGCCCTTGTCGAGCGGCACCACGATGCAGACGCAGCTGTCGTCCGTGCCGAGCAGCAGCGAGTGATTCGCGAAGCCGCGGAGCGCCCCGCTCACCTGCCCGCCCGTCTCGCGCGCGACGAACAGCGTCTCGCCCAGCGCCGGCGGCGCAGCCGTTCCCAGCTTGGCGCGCCATGCCTCGTAGCGGTCGGGGTACGTAGCGGGATCGAGCGAGCGGCCGAACACGCCGCGATAGCGGCCCTCGATCGAGCGTCCGTCGCTCAACGTCAGCGTGACGGATTCGTTCCACGACCAGGTGGAGAGGGAATACGCTCGTGCGGCGGTCGGGGTACACAGCGCGCCGCCCAGCACGGCGAGCGCAGCGGGTGTCAGGAGCCTGAGGGCGAATCTCATGCGTTCGGTCTCGGGGGCCAATGGTTCCGGGCCGTGGAGGGCCCGGCTCTCACAGGAATCGTCGCCCGAGGGGGAGGAGCGTGAGCCCGGAGCCGTATCCCCGCCCGCCGGAACGACTTGGTTGGGAGCCTGCCCGCAACCTCGTGCCTCCCGGCGACGTATCCCGGTCGTTCACCGATCGGCGGAGGCCCCTTGCGGCGCTTGTCTCTCCTGGTTCCCGTGTTCGCGATGACACTCGTCCTGGCATCGCCCGTGTCGAGCGCCCCTTCCGCCGACATCGCCGCCATCGAGCACAGCCTCGACCTCGCCCGGCTGATGAAGGAGCACGGCGTCCCCGGCCTCGGCGTCGCGGTCATCCGCCACTTCGAGCTGGCGTGGGCGAAGGGCTACGGCGTCACCGAGCTGGGCGGCCACCGGCCGGTGACGACCCGGACGCTCTTCCTGGCGGGCTCGATCAGCAAACCGGTCACGGCGCTCGGGGCGCTGGCTCTCGTCGATTCGGGACGGCTCTCGCTCGATGCGGACGTGAACCACCAGCTCAAGAGCTGGCACATCCCAGAGAGCGAGTACTCGTCGCGGAAGGTCACGCTCGCACTGCTCCTCAGCCACACCGCAGGCTTCACCGGCGGCGACTTCTTCCCCGGCTATGCCGTCGGCGAGCCGGTCCCGTCGCTGGTCCAGGTCCTCGATGGTGCGAAGCCTGCCAACAATCCTTCCGTCCGGCTCGGCGCGACACCTGGATCGAAGTGGCGTTACTCGGGCGACGGCTACCTGGTCGTCCAGCAGCTCATGATCGATGTCACGGGGAGGCCGTTCCCACAGCTCATGCGCGAGCTGGTGCTCGACAGGCTCGCGATGCGCAGCTCGACGTTCGAGCAGCCGCTGCCGCAGGCGCTCGATTCGCTCGCCGCCAGGGGCACACGCCGGGACGGAACCGCCGTCGCGGGAGGTTGGCGCGTCAGCCCGGAGATGGCCGCCGCCGGGCTCTGGACCACGCCCACCGACCTGGCGCTGCTGGCCATTGGCGTGGCGCGCGCCGCGCAGCGAGACGGCGCCGGCCACGTCCTGTCCCGCGCGCTCGCCCAAGACATGCTCGAGCCGCACGCGAGAGCGGGTGTCATCAACATCCTCGGCACACCGGACGACCCCGACGCCATGGGCTATGGCTTCTTCGTCGGCGAGAAGCGCCACCGGTTCGGCCACATCGGCGGCCATGTCGGCTACCAGGCGACGCTCGTGTTCTTCGCCGACACCGGCGACGGCGCCGTCATCCTCACCAACTCGGACGCCGGCCTGCTCGCCGGCAACGAGCTGCTCGACGCGATCGCGAAGCACTACCAGTGGAACTGGGTGACGCCACCGCTGCCGTGAGCGCTACGCAGCCGCATCGCGTCTCCCCTGCGGATCCAGCGCGTCCCGCAGCCCGTCGCCCAGGAAGTTGAACGCCAGCAGCGTCAGCGACATGGCGAGGCTGGGGAAGATCACGAGCCAGGGAAACAGCGCCAGCAGCCGCGCGCCGTCGGAGACGAGCGTTCCCCAGGAGGCGTTCGGCGGCTGCACGCCCAGCCCCAAGAAGCTCAGGAACGCCTCCTGCAGGATCACCGCCGGCACGGTGAGCGTGGTGTAGACGATCACCGGCCCCAGCGTGTTGGGCACGATGTGGCGGAAGATGATGGCGGCGTCCGACGCTCCCAGCGCGCGCGCCGCCTCCACGAACGTCTGGTGCTTGAGCGACAGCACCTGCCCGCGCACGATGCGCGCCATCGTCAGCCACTGGACGAGCCCCAGCGCCACGAACAGCATGACGAGCGAACGCGAGAAGAACACCAGCAGCAGGATGACGAGGAACAGGTAGGGGAGCGCATAGAGCACGTCGACCACGCGCATCATGAGGTCGTCGGTACGCCCTCCCACGTAGCCGGCGACCGCGCCCCAGGTGACGCCGATCAGCAGCGACACGAGCGTGCCCACGACGCCGACGAGGAGCGAGATGCGGCCGCCGTGGAGCACTCGCGCGAACAGGTCGCGGCCCAGCTCGTCGGTGCCGAACACGTGCGCGAGCGACGGGGGCGATGCGCCCTTCGCCAGGTCCTGCACCGCGGGATCGGGGAGCCCCGGGAGCCACGGCGCGAGCGCGGCGATCGCGCTCATCACCACCAGGAACACGCCGGCTGCCACGGCGACGCGATTGCGGCGCAGCCGCGCCCAGGCGTCGGACCACAGGCTCCGCGGCGGGCGCGGCGTCGCCACTACGCTCGCGGGAGGGTTGAGCCCGATGCTCACGCCAGCTCCACGCGCGGATCGAGCCAGCTGTAGGCCACGTCCACCACCAGGTTCAACACCAGCAGGAACGAGGCGTAGAACAGCACCACGCCCATCACCAGCGTGTAGTCGCGATTGATCGCGCCCACCACGAGGTAGCGTCCGAGGCCGGGGATGGCGAAGATCTGCTCGATGACGATCGAGCCCATGACGATGCGCGCCGCGGCGGGTCCGAGGTAGGACACCACGGGAAGGATGCCGAGCCTCAGCGCGTGCTTCACCACCACGACGTGCTCGGCGAGGCCTTTGGCGCGCGCGGTGCGGATGTAGTCCTGGCGCAGCACCTCGAGCATGCCGGCGCGCGTGAGCCGCGCGATGTATGCGATGTAGCTGAGCGACAGCGCGAGCACGGGGAGGATGCGCGAAGCGGGCCCGGTCCACAGCCCCGCCGGCAGCCACAGCAACGTCAGCGCGAAGGCGAGGACCAACGTGGGCCCGAGGACGAAGTTCGGGATCGAGACGCCCGCGAGCGCCAGGAACATGGCGGCGTGGTCGGCGGGCCGGTTCTGGTGCACCGCCGCGATGGTGCCGATGGGGACGCCGACGAGGAGTGCCAGCGCCAGCGCCCACGCGCCCAGCTCGGCGGAGACGCGGAAGCCGTCGAAGATGATGTCGCGCACCTGGCGGTCGGGGTACTTGTACGAGGGACCGAAGTCGAGCCGAACCGTGTTCTTCAGGAACGCCGCGTACTGCTCGTGGAGCGGACGGTCGAGGCCGTAGCGCTTGAGGAGCTCGGCTTTCGCTGTCGCCGGGATCTCCTTCTCGCTCATGAACGGCCCGCCCGGGGCCATCCTCATGAGCACGAACGTGAGGCTGGCGATGACGAACAGCGTCGGCACCATGAGCAGCACGCGCCGCAGCACGTAGGTGGTCACCGGCGCGCGCTCTCCCCGGCGAGCGGCTCGTGCTGGCGCCAGTCGTGGTCGATCCACACCTCTTTCAGCGGGTGCACGTCGAGCGGCGTGGGGTAGATGCCCTGGACCCACGGCTTCACCAGCTCCGAGACGGAGTAGTGGTAGATCGGGAGGTAGGGCGCGAGGTCGATCGCCACCGACTCCGCCCGCGCCATCACCGCGAAGCGCCTCGCCGGGTCGAGCGTGATCGCGGCCTCGCGCATGAGCGCGTCGTAGCGCGCGTTCGAGAACCCGCTGCGGTTGTTGCCGTCGCCGGTGACGAGCAGCTGCAGGAACGAGTTGGGATCGAGGTAGTCGCCGATCCACGACCGCCGCGCCACGTCGTAGTGGAGCGTGGTCGTCGCCTGCATGTAGGAGCCCCACTCCTGGTTCTGGAGCTGGACGTCGATCCCGAGCTCGCGCTTCCACATCGCCTGGATCGCCTCGGCGATGCGGCGGTGGTCCTCGCTGGTGTTGAAGAGGATGGTGAACCTCGGGAAACCCTTGCCGCCGGGGAAGCCAGCGTTGGCGAGACAGGCGCGCGCCTTCGCCGGATCGAACGTCACCTGCTTCGGCCCGTCGTAGCCGGGATAACCCATGGGCGTGATGCGGCCCCACGGATCGCGGCTACCTTTGAGCAGATCGCGCGAGATCGCGTCGCGGTCGATCGCCAGGTCGAGCGCGCGCCGCACCCACGGATCGTTGAACGGACGCCGAGTGCAGTTGACGCTGTAGAAGTAGGTGCTCTGGAACTTGCCACGGCGGAAGTCGGCGTAGTCCTTGAGATAGGGCAGGTACTGGGACGGGATGTAGTTGCTCGGGTTCCAGTCGATGGCGCCCGACTTGTAGAGGTTCGTACTCGTGGACAGGTCGTCGACGACGAACGCCACCAGCTTTTCCAGCCGCACGCTCTTACGGTCCCAGTAGTTCTCCGACGGCACGAACTCGTAGCGGTCGTTCTGCCGCCAGCGGGTCCAGCGGAAGGGGCCGTTCCCCACGAGGTGCTCGGGCAGCGTCCAGCGGATGCCCCAGCGTTCGACCACCGTGCGCGGCACGGGCAGGAACGCGTAGTACGTGGTGAGGAACAGGAAGTAGGCGGTGGGCCGCGACAGCGTCACCACGAACGTGCTGTCGTCGGGTGCGGCGAGCCCGACCTTCGCTGGATCCGTCTCCACTCCCTTGTTGAAGTCCTCGGCGCCGTGGATGGAGTAGAACAGGCTTGCATTGCGTGCCGCGGTGGCGGGCTCGAGCACGCGCAGCCACGACCACAGGAAGTCGCGCGACGTGAGCGCGGTGCCATCGGCCCACCCGAGCCCCGGTCGCAGATGGAACGTGTAGGTGAGCCCGTCGGCGCTCGTCTCCCAGCGGTACGCCTGTCCCGGGCGCGGCTCGAGCGTGCGCGGGTCGGACGTGGTGAGGCCTTCGAAGACGAGGCGCGCGAAGCGGCCGTCCGGCTGGCCGCTCATGGTGCCGGGGTCGCGCAGCTCGGGTTCGCTGCCGAGGTTGAAGCGCAGCACCTGTCCTGCGGGTGCTGCGAGCGAGCCGAAGTAGCGGCGCCCGTTCACCTCCGGTGGCTTCGCCTGCCCCGGGGCGCACGAGGCCGCGCACACGACCACGATCACGCAGGCGAGCACGAGTCTCATCACGAGACCGAGCCTAGCCCGAGCGATTCGTGGCGCGCCACCCGCTCGGCCTCGCTCGCGGCCAGCGTTCCGCACGGCCGCCAAGGCGATGGGTGGATTCGCCCGCGAGCGCGTGCGCTCACACGTCCGCTCACGCGGGACTTCAGAGCACTGCAAAGGCCGCCGATACTCCACGTGCTTGCCGAGAAGTCCACGCTGCTTCGACGAGCGAGGCGCGTGGCCCGCAACCACGAGGCACCCGTGTCGGACTCCACGCAGCCCACACTGGACGAGATCCTGGCGGCACTCGAGCGCCTGGGGGACCGCGTCGCCGCGTCCTCCCAGACTCGCCTCGACGGCTTCGTATCGCTGAGCCTGCGTCGCGCCTGTGAGGAACTGCGCCGGTTCATCCCCGGACTGGACCTCCCGCCGGACGCGGAGGGCGCACGCTTCCTCGCCCGCGCCGCCCACGCCGCACTCGAGGATGGCAACGCGCGCGAGTCGCTGTCGCGGGCGCTCAAGGCCATGGCGCTGGCGCCCCATCATCCGGGCCTCTACTACCTCGCCGCCTCCGCGTGCTTCGAGTTCGGCGCCGTGGAGGACGCGGTGCGGTTGCTCCGGCACACGCTGTGGATCCACCCCGGCCATCGCCCGGCGCGCCGGGACCTCTCCGCGTTGAACCTCTACCTGCGCGACCGCTGGGAGGGGCCCGGCGAGATGAGCGCGGACGAGAGCTACGACGCCGTGCAGGCGGCGCCCGCCGAGCCGGACCTGGCGTTCGATCTCACCGGCGACGAGTTCGATCTGCCCGCGCCACCCAACCGTGACGAGTACGACCCGCCGATCACGGACGAGGGCGAGGATCGCGCCGCTTGAAGCTGCTGGTCGTCACCGCGGGTCTCGAGTGCTCGACGCTCGATCCCGTGGGCGGCTGGATGCACGAGTTGACGATGAGGCTCGCCGCACGCGGCCACCGTGTCACCGTGCTGTGCACGCGGGGCCCTGAAGCAGCGACCGAGGATCCACCCGGCGTCACCGTGTGGCGTCCCTCCAGCGTGGATCGGACGGGAGCGCTCGCGGGACTGCTGGCCCTCGATCCCGACGTCGTGCACGTCGCCGCACCCGGACCCGTGCCTGCCGATTTCGTCGCCGCGCTCGCCGGCCGGCCGCTGCTGATCGACCTCCTCGACTGGTCGGCGCTCTGTCCCGCGGGCGACCTGCTCGCGCGCCCGCTCGGCGAGGAGTGCACGAAGCACCACCCTGCGGCACCCTGCGGCACCTGCGTCGGGCTCGCGCACGTTCGCGACATGGAGCCGTTCATCGCCTTCGCCCGTGGCGGTCATCGCGCGGTCGCGCACGCGAGCCACGTCCGCGACCGCTCGACGTTCGCGCTCGGGCGTGGCGTCTCCATGGTGCCGATCGGCGTGGACGCGACACGGTTCTCGCCGGAGCCCGCGCCACCGCTCGCGCACGAGGTGGCCACACTCGTGAGCGATCGCTCGCGGCAGCGCGTGGTGACGCTCGGACCGCCCACGGCGGCGCGCGGCGGCCCGCGATTCCTGGACCTCCTGGTGGCGCTCCACGCCCGCGTGCCGGGGGTGGAGCTGGTGGTGCCGGGCACGGATCCCGACAACCCCGACCTGCTTCACGTGCACCTCGCGGAAGCCAAGGAGCTCGGGATCGCGTCCCAGCTCGTAGCACTGCCGCGGGTGTCGCATGCCGACCTGCCGGCGCTGCTGGCGGCGTGCGACGTGGCCGTGTCGCCGGGCCTCGCGCCGGAGCCGCTTGGCCGTGCGGTCGTGGAAGCACTCGCGGTGGGACTGCCGGTGGTCGCGCACCCGTCGCCGACGTTGCACGAGCTGCTGCTGGGCGGTGAAGCGGGCGTGCTCGCGAGCGCGCTGCCGACGGCGCGCCTGGCGGATGCGGTCGCCTCGCTGCTCGCGGACCGTTCCGCACGTAAGGGGCTTGGCGAGCGCGCCCGCCTCGCGGCACTCGAGCGCCACGACGTCGAGCGCGCGCTCGTCGACACCGAAGCGCTCTACGAGAGTATCCGCGTCGCGCGCCGCCGGGAGCGGAACGCCCCGCGCCGCAAAGCGGCCTAGCCCGGGCTAGCGGGGCAGCAGCAAGCGCACGCCGACGGCGAGCAGCGCGAGCCCGAGCGAGCGCAGGATCCAGCGGCCCTGGATCACGGTGGAGAGCCGCGCGCCCAGCTGCGCACCGACCAGCGCTCCGGCGGCGATCGGGAGCGTGCGGCCGAGCACCGGCGCGAGCGTGCCGTCGGCGGCGTGCACCACCACCGCGGAGAACGTCAGCAGCGCCAGCACCGCGTGCGAGGTGGCGGTGGCGACGTGCGTCGGGAAGCCGAGCAGGTAGACCATCGCCGGCACGTGGATGATGCCGCCGCCGATCCCGAGGACGCTGGAGAGCAGGCCGACGCCGGCGCTGACCAGCATGCCGAGCCCGATGCGTGGCGAGTAGCGGTGCACGGTGCCGTCGCGCTCCACGAGCGTGCGCGTGGAGCCGGCGGGATCGGCTCGCGCCGGCGCCGGCCCGCGCGTGAGCACGAGGATCGCTCCGACGATGAGCGTGAGCCCAAGCAGCGGATCGAACAGCCGCCGTTGGATGAAGTTCGTGAGCCAGGCGCCGACGAGCGAGCCTGGCAGCCCGGCGAGCGAGAACAACAGAGCCGATCGCCAGTCGACGCGCCCCATGCGCGCGTAGGCGCTCGAGCCCGAGAGCGAGTTCGCGAACACCACCGCCAGCGACAGCGCGGTCAAGTTCGCCGCCGGCTCGTGCGGGTGAAGGAACAGCAGCACCGGGATCAGGACGAAGCCGCCGCCGGCGCCGATCAGCGTGCCGATGGCGCCGACGGCGACGCCGAGCGCTGCGTACGCGATCAGATGTGCGGGCGTCATGAGTCGCGGACACTAGAGCACCTCTGCTCCGGCGACGACCGCGCGCGTTGGCCGGCCCGCACGGGTGCGGTTAGTCTGCGCGCACCATGGCCACCCGTGCACGCAAGCCCATCACCGATCGCGAAGCCGCCGAGCTGTCGGAGAAGCTCCGGGAGGCGACCGATCTGCTCGAGCGCGTCGCCGCCGATCGAGCGCTCATGGCGGGGCTCTCGTCGGAAGAACGGCGGCGGCTGATCCGGGCCGCGGCGGACGTCCACAGCCCCGATCCCGCGGCGCGGCGGCGGCTGGTGAAGACGCTCGGCCGGCTGAAGCGCGTGGAGAAGGCGCAGCGCGACGACGACCAGCTCGCCGGGACCGGCATCCGCGTGCTGCGGCGCCAGCCCGTGTTCACCACGCCGCAGGCGTTCGCGCCCCGGCGCTTCGAGCCGCACGACGTGCCGCCGGACGAGGGCGACGCGCTCACCGCGCGCGCGGCGGAGACGCCGGCGGCCCGCGTCGACGAGCGCGCCTGCTACATCTGCAAGCGCCGCTTCACCGCGGTCCACCGCTTCTACGACCGGCTCTGCCCGGAGTGCGGCGATCTCAACTTCGCGAAGCGCGGCGAGCTCGCCGACCTCAGCGGCCGGGTGGCGCTGGTCACCGGCGCGCGCGTCAAGATCGGCTACCAGGCGGCGATCAAGCTGCTGCGCTGCGGCGCGCGCGTCATCGTCACCACGCGCTTCCCGCGCGATGCCGCGGCTCGGTTCGGGGCCGAGCCCGAGTGCGCCGACTGGGCGGGCCGGCTCGTGATCCATGGCCTCGACCTGCGGCACACGCCGAGCGTCGAGGCGTTCTGCCGCGTGCTGCTCGCGAGCGAGCCGCGGCTCGACTTCATCGTCAACAACGCCTGCCAGACCGTGCGCCGGCCGCCCGAGTACTACGCGCACATGATGGAGCGCGAGTCGGCGGCCCTCGCCGCGATGCCCGCCGAGCAGCGGCGGCTCCTGGGTGCATACGAGGGCGTGCGCGGCTATCACCTGCTGCCGGAGGGCCCGGGCGGAGCCGCGCCCGCTGCGCCCGGGCAGCGTGCGCTCGAGCTGGCGGGCCTTACGCACCCCGCGCAGCTCTCCCAGGTGCCGCTCCTCCCCGAGGAGTTCCGCGCGCAGGCCGATCTCTTCCCGGTGGGCCGGCTGGACCAAGACCTGCAGCAGATCGACCTGCGCCAGCGCAACTCGTGGCGCCTGCTGCTCGCCGAGGTGTCCACGGTCGAGCTGCTCGAGGTGCAGCTCGTGAACGCCATCGCGCCCTACGTCCTGAACGCGCGCTTGAAGCCGCTATTGCTCGCGACGCCCGAACGCGACAAGCATATCGTCAACGTCTCGGCGATGGAGGGGCAGTTCTACAAGAGCTTCAAGACCACGCGCCACCCGCACACGAACATGGCCAAGGCCGCGCTCAACATGATGACGCGCACGGCGGCCACGGACTACCACGGCGACGGCATCCACATGAACAGCGTCGACACCGGGTGGGTGACCGACGAGGACCCGGCGGAGATCGCGGCGCGCAAGGTGGCCGATCATCGCTTCCACCCGCCGCTCGACATCGTCGACGGCGCCGCGCGCATCGTGGACCCGATCATCGACGGCGCGAACACCGGCCGGCACGTGTGGGGGATGTTCCTCAAGGACTATCGCGCGACGGATTGGTGATCTGCGGGCCAGCGTGCTGGGTCAGTGACCGCATCAGCGAGTCAGCAGTCACCGTTTCCACAGCGACTTAGGCTTCGCCTGGAACGCATTCGACGAAGTTGTCTTGCAGTCGAGGCGTCGCGTTGCTAAACCCACGCGCACGGGTTTGCCGCTGAACCAGGTTCCCCACGGGCGTAGCCCACCGCGCAAGACCCTGAACCGATAGCGTACTTGCTAGAGCGGTGGTGTGTGTAACGCCGAGCGGAGCCGTTCCGCGCCGGGGCCACTTGGGTGTTCCGGCAATGCGCGCTCCGCCTCGTGGTGGAGGTGCCGTGCTGTTCAAGCGCCGCGTCTTCCCGATCATCCTCTCCCTGGCCGCGATCGTCTCGCTGGCCGCCCCCGCGTCCGCGACGAGTCTCGTGCGCCGCGGGATCGAGAGCCTCACACGCGACAACGAGACCATCGTCCAGGCGAGCGTGGCCGACATCCACAGCTACTGGAATGCCGCACACACGCTGATCCTCACCGACGTGCACGTGCGGCCGTCGAAGCAGTTGAAGGGCGCCGGGGCCGAGAACCTGACGTTCACGATCATGGGCGGCACCGTGGGCGAGACCACGACGCTGATCGTGGGCGGGCCCGACCTCGCGCCGGGCTCCGAGTACGTGTTGTTCCTGTCGCGCATCGACCTGCCCGGCACACCCGGGCGTCTCACGGTGCGCGATCTCTGTCAGGGTGTGTTCACAGTGCGGAACGGGCGGGCGTTCAGCGAGGCGGCGGGTGAGCCGCTGCTGCCGGATGCGCAGGGCAGCGCGGAGGCCCCCGGTGGCGCCGAAGGACTGGCGCTCGAGACGCTGGCGCAGCAGATCCACGACGCCCGCTAGCCACCCTCCCCACACCTTCCCCACGGACGGAGGTCCAGTCATGCGCGTCCAGCGCAATTTGTTCGTCAGCTTCTCGGTCGCATGTACCGTGCTGCTCGCCGGCCGCGACGCCGCGGCGTTTCGCTTGATCCAGAACACGTCGACCGGGCGCACGTCGACCGGTGCCTCGGTCACCTGCTCGGCCACGGGCGGGTTCGTGCACTGGAGCCACTCGCAGATCACGGTGATGCTGAACCCCGCGAACCAGGGCGGCGAGCCCGGAGTGCCGTTGGCACTCCAGCACGCGATGGCATCGTGGACGGCGGTGACGCCGGCCAACTTCCAGCTGAACTACGGCGGCACCACGTCGGCGGGGTTCGTGACCGACGGTATCAACACCGTGGGTTTCGGCACCACCAGCGGCTGCACCGGTGGCTGCCTGGCGCTCACCGCGCTCGTCCTCGGTCCGGGCCAGGTGATCCAGGAGGCGGACGTGTCGTTCAACGACGCGGTCAACTGGAACACGAACGGCAGCGACTACGACGTCGAGGCCATCGCCGCGCACGAGCTGGGGCATTGCCTCGGTATCCACCACACCGACATCACCAAGCCGAGGAACCGGCCGACCATGTACACGGCCTACTTCGGCATCGACGGCCGCACGCTCGAGAGCGACGACCGCGACGCGCTCAACTGCTCGTACAGCCGCTATCCGGCGGCGTCGATCATCGCCGGCGAGGAGGGGGAGAGCCCGGCCCCCGATCCGCCGGCCGGCCTGGCGCTGCGGTCGCGGGTGCGCGACGGCCATGCCACGCTGCGCTACGCGCTCCAGAATCCCGGTGACGTGCGGCTCGATGTGTTCGACGTCGCCGGACGGCGCATCACCACGCTCGTCAGCGGCGTACGCGGCGCTGGCGAGCACGAGGTCGCCTGGGGCGGCGAGACGGCGTATGGGAAGGCGCGCCGCGGCGTCTACTTCGCACGCATCGATACGCCGGAGGGACGCGACATCGCGACGATCCTGCTCGGCCCGTAGCGTCTGAAAAGGATGGGGGACCGAAGTCGAGCTCGACATCTTGCTTGCTCGCTCCGGCCCCCCGCTCGATGGCAAGGTGCAGGCGGAGTCAGGACATGCGAGGTACCGACCGTTCCGCATCCTGCCCCGGCCACCGATATCGCGCATTTGGAGGGCACGGGACCTCGCCCTGCCTGGCGGGTCACGTGCCTCCGCGGCCGCTACGTGCCCCTGGGCCCGGTCGGGCGCGCGCGTACTGCGAGCGAGATCGGGACGCCTGGAGCGGGATCGAATCGCTTACTGCGGCACGGCTGCGCAGGCCACCAGCGTGTTCGACGGCTCCTGCTGGATGCCGATCGACTGCACCGACGTGAGCGGCACCGACGTCCGCGTGTTCCAGTTCGCGATGCCGTTCTTGTTCGACGTGAAGGTCACGATCTGGACCGGCGTGCCCGAGCCGCACGTGGCGCTGGCGTCGTACACGAACACCTGGTACTCCGTCTCCGGAGCCAGACCCTTGACCTGCGAGCGCAGCTGGATCTCACCGTTCGGCATCGGGTTGAGGGTCACTTCGCCGGTGACGCCCGATGCGGCGAGGGACTCGAACTGAGCGGAGATCTTGTCGTTCTGCGCCACGGCCACAGAAGCGACGAGACAGGCGGCCAGGAGGACGGTTACTGCGACTGCTGGACGCATTGATGCAACTCCTGTGGAGCTTGCTCGGCTCTCGCATGCCTGAGAGCATCGACGCTAGCAACGCGCGTGGAGACACGCCAGTCAAGTCGCCGTCAATCGGCGAAGTGATTGCGTCCACGTCGAAGCGTATGCACGAGTCGAGCGAAGATGTCGGTGATCGACCTGACGCTGCGCATTCGCAGTCGCCCTCGCTGACGCGAGTTGACGAGAGGGCGAACACGAGTGGTCCGCGCGTGTGCGCTCGAAACGCGGTGGCGAGGGGGCTGGTCATCGACCACTGGCGCGAGTCGGGGCGCTGAGCAATCCTCCACGGATGTTCCAGGCCTTCGTCCCCAGTCCTCACGACGTGCGCGCGCTCGTGCGGCTCGCGGTGCCGATCGTCGCCATGCAGGTGGGCATGATGCTCATGAGCGTGGTCGACACGATCTTCGTCGGCCACGTCTCCGCGCGCGAGCTCGCGGCGGCGGCTCTCGGCGGGCTGTACACGATCGGCCTGTTCAACTTCTGCCTGGGCGTGGTGTGGGCGGTGGACCCGCTGGTTTCGCAAGCGCTTGGCGCCCGGGACCCGGCCGCGGCCGCGCTCGGCGTGCAGCGCGGCCTCGTGCTCGCGGCGGTGATGGGCGTGGTCGCCACCGTGCTCTGCGTGCCCGCCGAGTGGGTGTACCGCGCGCTCCGCGAGCCCCCGGACGTGATCCCGCGCGCGGTGTCGTTCGTCCTCATCTCGGCGCCGAGCCTGGTGCCGATGCTGCTGTTCGTGGCGCTCCGGCAGAGCCTCGTCGCCATGAAGCGCACGAGCGCGCTCGTGGCGGTGGTGGTCTTGAGCAACTTGCTGAACGCCGGGTTGGATTGGGTGCTCGTGTTCGGCCACTGGGGACTGCCGGCGATGGGCGCCCCCGGCTCGGCGCTCGCGACCACGATCACGCGCTTCCTCGGGCTCTTCGCCCTGCTCGTGATCGCGCGGCGCGAGCTGGAGCCGATGCTGCGCCCGTGGCGGAAGGAAGCGCTGGCGCTTGGGCCCCTGCTGCGCACGTTCCAGCTCGGGCTGCCGATCGGGGCGCAGAACTCGGTCGAGTTCACGACGTTCGCCGCGATCTCGGTGTTCGCCGGCTGGTTCGGCGCCGAGGCGGTGTCCGGCCACCAGGTGGCGATCAACCTCGCCTCGCTCATGTTCATGGTTCCGCTCGGCATCGGCAGCGCCAGTTCGGTGCTGGTCGGGCACGCGATCGGCGAGCAGGACATGGCGCACGCGCGGCGCGTGGCCGCGAGCGCGCTGGCGGTGGGCGCGGGCTACATGGCGCTGTCCGCGTGCGTGCTGCTCGCGCTTCCCGGGGTGTTCGCGAGCGCCTACACGTCGGTGCGCGGCGTCGTCGCCGTGGCGGCGCTGCTGATCCCGATCGCGGGCGTGTTCCAGGTGTTCGACGGGCTGCAGGTGGTCTCCGCGGGGGTGCTGCGCGGCGCTGGCGACACCCGGGCGCCACTGGTCTCCAACGTGCTCGGCTTCTGGCTCGTGGGCATGCCCGTGAGCCTGTGGCTCGGATTCAAAGCCGGCCTGGGCGTGGTCGGCCTGTGGTGGGGCTTCGTCGCCGGGCTGGCCGTGGTCGCGGCGTTCCTCGTGCTGCGCGTGCGCGCACTGCTGTCGCGCCCGGTGGCGCGTATCTCGGTGGAGGGCGAGCCGGCGTAGGCGCGGAGCACACGGACCCGCTCCACTCCCAAGTCGGCGTGTGCGAAACTGCCCCATTCGGCCCGGAGGCAATGGGAGTGCGCTGGTCGTTCAAGATCTTCAAGCTCGCCGGCATCGACATCGAGATGCACGTCGGGTTCCCCATCATGGTGGCCTGGTTCGCGCTGTCGCAGGGCAATTCGCGCGACGCGATGCTCACCGTGGGCGAGCTGCTGCTGATGTTCGGCTGCGTGCTGCTGCACGAGCTGGGGCACGCGCTGGCGGCGCGGCGCTACGGCATCGCCACGCGCAAGATCGTGCTGCTGCCGTTCGGCGGCGTGGCGCAGCTGGAGCGCATGCCGGAGAAGCCGAGCCAGGAGCTGGTGGTGGCGCTCGCCGGGCCGGGCGTGAACGTGATCCTCGCCACCGGGCTCGCCGCCTTCTTGCTCGCGCGCGGGGTCACGCCCGAGCAGGCGTTCGCGAACGCGGAGCAGGGCCTGCCGGAGTTCCTCCTGCTCGGCAACCTGGTCATGCTGCTCTTCAACCTCGTGCCCGCGTTCCCCATGGACGGCGGCCGCGTGCTGCGCTCGCTGCTCGCCATGCGGCTGCCGTACGCGCGCGCCACGCGCATCGCGGCGCAGATCGGCCAGGGCTTCGCCATGCTGTTCGCCATCGCCGGCCTGTTCGTGCTCCGGAGCCCGCTGCTCGTGTTCGTGGCGCTGTTCGTGTTCATGGCGGCGGGCGAGGAGCGCGCGGTGGTGGCGACGCGCACCGCGCTCTCCGGGCTGCCCGTCTCCGCGGCGATGGTCACGGCGTTCATGTCGCTCGAGACCCGCCACGAGCTGCAGTACGCGGCCGACCTCATGCTCGCGGGCGACCAGCAGGACTTTCCGGTGCTGGAGGGCGGGCGCTACCTGGGCATGCTCGCGCGCAAGGACCTGATCAAGGGGCTGCGCGAGGAGGGACCCACCGCGCCCGTGGGCCGTGTCGTGTTCACCGACCTCGAGCCGGTCGAGGCGTCGTGGCCGCTCGAGCGGGCGTGGCAGGTGATGAAGGCGAGCGGGCACTCGGCGATCCCGGTGGTGATGCGCGGACAGCTCGTGGGCCTGCTGACGCTCGAGAACATGAGCGAGCTGCTCATGGTCCAGGAGGCCCGTCAGCGTCACGCGGGGGTCGCCTGATCCAGCGACTCAAGCCCCACCACTGGCACGTGCGCTGGATCCTGCCGCTGGTGGTGCTCGTCGGCGGGTTCGTGCTGTGGCGGAACGTGGGCGCGCTGCACTGGCGCGATCTCGCACCCGGCCTCGAGTTCGCCACGCTCCGCGGCGAGCCCTATTGCCGGAGCGGCTCCACCGCGATCGCGGTGGTGAGGATGGATCCCGAGCGCGTGCGCCTGCGCGTGCATCACTTCTCGCAGGCCGGCGGCAGGCCGCTCGATGTGGTCGAGTGGCAGCGCTTCACCGGCGCGCTCGCGGTGTTCAACGCCGGCCAGTTCTATCCCGACTGGCGCTACATGGGCCTGCTCGCGAGCGGCGGCAAGTGGCTGTCGCGCCGGCCGCATCCCGGCTACCACGCGGTCCTGGTCGCCGACCGGCAGGGACCCGGGCTCGGCGCGCGCGTGCTCGACCTCTCCGACGACACGAAGGATCCCGACTCGCTGGGCTGGAACGAGGTGGCGCAGTCGTTCATGCTGTTCGACTCGACCGGCGCGCTGCGCGTGCGGAAGAGCGAGAAGATCGCGAAGCGCACCATCGTCGGCGAGGACCGGCGCCACCGCCTGCTGGTGATGGTCACGGAAGGCGCCTACTCGCTCTCGGACATCGCCTGGGTGCTCCAGCACTCGCGGCTCCAGCTCCGGCAGGCGATGAGCATGGACGGCGGGCGCGAGTCCGAGATGGTGATCGTGCGCGGCGCGTTCCGTTACGCGTCGTTCGGCGCCTGGACCGGGGAGGAGGAGCACCCGACCACGCCCGAGTCACGCGCACCGCTGCCCTGCGTGATCGGCATCGAGTTGCCGTGAGTCCTGCCCGAGGATTCCCCTGTGCCGTGTGCGGCCGGCTCGTGACGCGGCGCCCGGCGGATGCGACGCGGCCGAAGCACATCACCTGCCCGCGCTGCCGCTACATGATCTACGACTACCCGCGCGCCGCGGCGGGGATGCTGGTGGTGCGGCGCGACCGCGTGTTGCTCCTCGAGCGCGCGCACGACCCGCGCATGGGCTTCCTCGACATCCCCGGTGGCTTCGTCGAGGCCGGCGAATCGCTCGAGGGCGCAGCGCGGCGCGAGCTGCGCGAGGAAACGGGGCTCACGATCGGCCGCGCGGACTGGCTCGGTTTCTTCTGGGACACCTACTTCATCAAAGGATTCGGGAGATTCCCGGTGATGAACTTCTACTATGCCGGGCACTGGCGGCGCGGCGAGCCCAGGGCGGCCGACGATGCCGCCAGCGCCGCGTGGGTGCCGATCGCGTCGCTGTCGCGGCTCCGGAAACGCTTCGCCTGGGCGCACATGACCGCGCTGCTACGCGACCTCGCGCGCTGGGCCCGGAGCTGAAAGGCCCACGCAGGGGGCGCCTCCGGAGTGTATGCTCGGGCCCATCGAACGACCCTTCCCACCCGCGCATCGGAGGTACTCGAGATGAACCCGCCCCAGGAGCAGGCGACGCTCACCGGCAGCCCCACCACCGGCACGGCGCCCACGATCAAGATCTATGTCGGCGGCCGCTGGGTGGACTCCAGTGCCAAGACGACCGGCGAGATCCGGAACCCCGCCGACAACACGCTGCTCGCCCGCGTCCCCATGGGCGGCACCGAGGACGTCGACCGTGCGGTGAAGGCGGGGCTCGCCGCCTACCCTGGCTGGCGCGCCACGCCGCCGGTCAACCGCGTGCGGCCCATGTTCAAGTTCCGCGAGCTGCTGGAGAAGCACCTCGACGACATCGCGCGCACGATCACCAAGGAACACGGCAAGACGCTGGACGAGTCGCGCTCGAGCGTGCGGCGCGCCGTGGACAACGTGGAGCTGGCGTGCGGCATCCCGTCGCTCATGCAGGGCATGGGGCTCGAGGACATCGCCACCGGGATCGACAGCCAGTACTTCCGCCAGCCGATGGGCGTATTCGCCGCCATCACGCCGTTCAACTTCCCCGCCATGGTGCCGATGTGGTTCCTGCCGCACGCCATCGCCTGCGGCAACACCTTCATCGTCAAGCCCAGCGAGCGCGTGCCGCTCTCGCAGGTGAAGATGTTCGAGCTGATGCACGACGCGGGCTTCCCCGAGGGAGTGGTGAACCTGGTGCACGGCGGCAAGGACGCGGTGGACGCGATCCTCGACCACCCCGGCATCGTGGGCGTGTCGTTCGTCGGCAGCTCGCCGGTGGCGCACTACGTCTACAAGCGCGGGGCCGAGAAGGGGAAGCGCGTGCAGGCGCTGGGCGGCGCCAAGAACTTCGTGCTGGTGATGCCCGACGCCGACATGACGCGCGCGGCGCAGATCTCGACCGAGTCGTGCTTCGGCTGCGCCGGCGAGCGCTGTCTCGCGAACTCGGTCGTGCTCGGGGTCGGCGAGGCCTACGAGGTCATGAAGACGAAGCTGGTCGAGGAGGCGAAGCGCATCCGCGTCGGCGACGGCTTGGAGCCCGGCATCACCATGGGCCCGGTGATCACCGCAGCGCACCGCGAGAAGGTGCTCGGCTACATCGAGAAGGGCATCGCCGAGGGCGCCACACTGGCGCTGGACGGCCGCGCCTACAAGGACGCGAAGCACCCGGAGGGTTACTACCTCGGCCCCTCGATCTTCACCGACGTCAAGCCGAACATGGTGATCGCGCAGGAGGAGATCTTCGGCCCCGTGCTGTGCGTGATGAAGGCGAACACGTTCGACGAGGCGGTCGAGATCGTGAAGAAGCACGATCTGGGGAACGCCTCGAGCATCTTCACCTCGAGCGGCAAGCACGCGCGCGAGTACCGCTGGCGCGTGGAGCCGAGCATGCTGGGCGTGAACATCGGTGTTGCGGCGCCGATGGCGTTCTTCCCGTTCGGCGGCGCCAAGGGCAGCTTCTTCGGCGACCTGAAGGCGCACGGCCGCGACGCGATCGAGTTCTACACCGACAAGAAGGTGACGATCACGCGCTGGTTCTAGGCGGCAGCGCGCAGCTCACGGCCGCGGGCTCGTGCCCGCGGCCGTTTTCGTCGGTGGGTTCGGGTCGAGCACGATCTGCACGTCCTCGCGGTCGCGGAGCATCGCGATGCGCACCCCCGAGCGCCACTTGCCGAGCGCGCCCGGCGTCGCGGGTGAGACGCGATACCCTTTGAGCCGGATCAGCAGGTCGACGGTCTCCGGCGGCAATCCTTCGATGGCGAACCGGCCGTCGCCGCCGAGCGTCACCACCATCGGCTTCGTCGCCAGCTGCCGTGCGAGCGTCAGCTCGGTCCCCGCGGGTAGGGGCTGGCCGTCGCTCAGTGTGACGCGGCCCGCGAGCCGGAGCCCGCGCTCGAGTGAGAGCGGGGGCAGCTCGGTGACGCTGTCGCTCTCGCCGACCGTGCGCACGATCGTCCGCAGCGCCCAGGGGCCCGTCGAGCCGACGACCCCGGAGAATGCGAAATCCTGGACCGGCGGCACGTTCGAGAACGTGAACCGGCCGCGCTCGTCGCAGGCGATCGTGTCCGGATCCACGAAGTTGAAGGCGTCCGCGTCGACCTGGCGCATGCCGATCACCGCACCGGGGAACGGCTGCCCGTCGCGCAGCACCACGCCGGTCACGGTGGCACCGACATCGAGGCGGAGGAGCCCACCGTCACCGCCCGCCGCGACGTCCGGGAACACCTTCGGGCTCAGGTTGCGGGCCTCCACGAGCAGGACCCATTGCTGGATGCTGTCGGGACCGGTGATCCGGAACTCGCCGTGGGCATCCGTCACCGAGCCGGCATCCACGCGTGAGTTCTGCTGGCTGAAGTTGCCGAACGACACCGAGCCGTCCCCGGTGTGGATGCCGCGCGTGAAGATCGAAGCACCGGGAACCGGGTCCCCGTGCTCGTCCACGACGTGGCCCACGGTCGTGCGCAGGCCCGGCGCGAGCACGCTGTCGCGCGTGCGCAGCACCTGGTCGAGCCGATCGGATTTCGGATCGACGCGCTCGCGGAACTCGGGCACGCGGCCGTCGGCCACGAACAGCAGACGGTAGAGCAGTCGATCGCTCAGCTGCGCGATCGCGAACCGGCCCTGCTTGTCGGTGGTGGCGGTCTTGCCGCACTCCGGGTAGCACGACGGGCAGGCGCTGCCCACGCCCACGCGCGGCGCGGCGGTGTAGACGAACACGCGTGCGCCCGCGATCGGTCTGGTCGCCGGGTCCACGACGCGTCCCTGGAGCGTGAGCTTCGACTCCTCGGCGCTCGATCCGGAGGCGAGCGCGATCGCGACGAGCATCGCGAGCATGGACCGTGGGGACGGTGGGGACGGCGGGCGAAGGTTCATGGCGGTTCCCTCTCCGCGTCCCGGGGAGCGGTCGCGGCGACTGGCCGGTCAGGAGACTACATCCGCCCGGCCCGGCGAAAGCGGTCGGCTCATGTCGACGGATCCGGTGGTCGCGCTGGGGCCACCCTTCCGGTGAACACCCCACCGAGCCGAAAGTCCTTGTTGCCCCGCGTGGACCCGACTACGCTCGGCGCGGCGCGGAACGGATTCCGCGTTTCTGCTCTCGGCGCCTTGCCACTGCCCAGGGCTCGCCGGGTGCTCAGGGACGAGCACAAGCCGTATCGAGATCGGGTCGACCCGACCCCCCTGCATCATCCCCGTATTCTCGAGAGGAGCCCCCCCATGGATCGACGGATCCCTCGGTTCACGCACGCCCACCTCGCCCTGGCTGCAACATTGCTGCTCGCCGCGGCGATGCCCGCGAACGCCGCCATCCTTCACTACAACTGCACGCTCAGCGGTCCCGCCGAGTCCCCGCCCAATCTCTCGCCCGGCACCGGCGGCGCCGAGGTCACGATCGACAACGTGGCGAACACCATGCGCGTGCAGGCCACGTTCAGCGGCCTGCTCGGCACCACCACCGCCTGCCACATCCATACTCCGACGCCGGCCGCTGGCAGCGGCACGGCCGGGGTCGCGACCATGGCCCCGGCGTTCACGGGCTTCCCGCTCGGCGTCCTGAGTGGATCGATGGACCACACGTTCGACCTCACGCTGACGGCGACCTACAACGGCCCGTTCGTCACCGCCAACGGCGGCACGGCGGCCGGCGCCGAGGCGGCCCTGCTCGCTGGGATCGCGGCCGGCAAGGCGTACTTCAACGTCCACACCCAGTCGGTTCCGGGCGGCGAGATCCGCGGGTTCCTCCAGCCGTTCGACCCGACGCCGACCGCGAAGTCGACGTGGGCGCGGGTGAAGTCGCTCTACCGTTGATGCAGCAAGTCCCCGCCCAGGGACGCGAAGACCACCCTCGATGCGAGGGTGGTCTTCGCAATTGAGGCGGGCTCGGCGCTATCTCGCCACCACCACCATGCGGGTGACCGGCGTGCGCTGCCCCTGGCCGACGCGCACCCAGTAGACGCCCGGGTTGAGCTGTGCGCCGCGGCCGGCCTCGATCGTCATCGTGCCCGCAGCGGCGATCTCGATGTCGCGCCGGTTCACGAGGCGGCCGCTGACGTCGTAGACGTCGACGCGCGCGGGCTCGCGCCCCGGAAGGTCGCAGCGCACCTCGAGCTTCGCGCACGCCGGGTTCGTGAGCGCGTGGACTGCGAGCACGGTGGGGAGCGCCGGCGTGCCCGCGCTCCGGGAGCGCGGCCCCGGCGTCGGCGCGGGCTCCTCGCCGCAGCCGCCCTCGCGCCCGGCAAGCTCCGAGTTGACCCCCGAGACGTCCTCGAGCCAGCGGCGCACATACCACCGCGTCGAGTCCGCGGGCTGGCCGGGCGCCCGCACCGCCGCGTCGCCGCGGACGACGTGGAAGACGTGGAGTGCCGAGGTCGACAACAGGTGCTCGCCGGTGTGGAGGCGGATGGCCATCTCGAAGCGGCGCACCGTGAGCACTTCGTAGTGCTGCGTCGAGTCCGGGTGCTCGGGGTCCACGCCCTCGCTGATGCCATCGATGACCATGCCCACGCTGTCCGCCGCGGGCATCAGCGTGTCGCCGTCATGGATCGAGCCGTGCAGCATGCCGTGGACCATCCGTGCCTCGTCCTCGCGCGACATGCCGCTGAAGAACTCCATCAGGCTGTCGCCCCTGGTGTGGAAGCGGAAGTCCGCGGTCATGGTCGCGATCACGGCCTCGGGCGAGCGGTTGCGATAGCCGTCCGCGAGCCGCTCGAGCGTCGCCTCCTGGGCCTTCGCGGGCTGATTCACCGGCGGCACGCTCGTGCTCGGGCTGGCGTGTGCGTTCGAGCAGGCGAGCGCGATGAGGACGGGAACGAATCGATTCGCGCGCATGAGGACCCCTGGGGCCGGTCGGGTACTCGGTGGGGACGGTTTCGCAGCGAGGACGACTCGCACGGTCCACGACCCGGAGGGCTCATGATAGCAGTCCGTTGGCCCGGAATGGGTGTATGCTGCGCGGCCTGTCGTCCACCCGGCGCCGTCCCGTGAGGCGGATCGCCATGCTCGTGGCGGGCCGCACGATTCGCGGCCTCCCGGGCCCCGGAAACGGGGCCCGCAGGAGCCCAGAGCCGACCGTGACCACCTCCATCGGAGCCGCAGCGCTGCTGGCCTCGGGCCGCTACGCGATCTTCCACGCCGGCTTCGAGTCCGGCGAGGAGCGCTGGTCGATCGAGGCCGCGGCCGAGGGCGGCGCGATCGCGCGCGGCGAGCAGGTGCTGGTGGCGCCACACCCGCTCGCGAGCGAGCTCTCCTGGCGCGCGCGGCTCTCGCCCGACGGGCGCATCGCG
>Ga0073909_10000110_pt1 | contig 31084 bp, 22 predicted proteins | sample Coa_R1_6_FD_66439 | JGI IMG/M metagenome (GOLD analysis project Ga0073909, IMG submission 66439) | Surface soil microbial communities from Centralia Pennsylvania, which are recovering from an underground coalmine fire. - Coalmine... | ecosystem: Environmental > Terrestrial > Soil > Unclassified... | reverse complement strand
CATCGAGGAAAAGCGTGCCGCCCGTCGCTTTCTGAAACTTGCCCTCCTTGTTCGCGGCCGCTCCTGGAAACGAACCCTGCCGGTGACCGAAAAGCTCGCTCTCGATGGAGTCTTCGGGGATGGCCGCGCAATTCACTTCCACGAACATTTCGTCCTTGCGCAGGCTTTGCGCGTGGATCGCGTGCGCTACCAGCTCTTTGCCCGTCCCAGATTCGCCGTAAATCAGAACACGGCCATTGGTGGGCGCCATGATGGCAGTCTGCTGGCGCAGCGCTTTCATCGGAATGCTGTCACCCACGATGACGTTCTTCGATTGCAGTTGCTTTTTAAGGTCACGGTTTTCACGGCGCAGCTTCTTGGCGTCGATCGCGTGCTTGATCAATATGAGTGTGCGGTCGATCGAAAGCGGCTTCTCCAGGAAGTCGTAGGCCCCGAGTTTCGTGGCGCGCACCGCAGTCTCGATCGTGCCGTGCCCGGAGATCATGATGACCTCCGGTGGATTTTCGAGTTCGCGAATTTTCTGCAGCGTCTCAAGGCCATCCATGCCCGGCATCCACACGTCCAGGAGCACGACCTCGAAATCCTCTTTCTCCAGCAGCCGAAGGCACGCATCTCCGCTTTCGGCCTGCTCAGTGCGGAAGCCTTCGTCGTCGAGAACGCCCTTGAGCGAGTCGCGGATACCCGACTCGTCGTCGACGATGAGGATGTTAGACATGCTGAACCGGAGTAGGCGTGGATTCGGAAGCGAGCGGCAGTTCCACGATAAAGCGCGTGCCCACCGGGCGATTTTCTTCCACGCGGATCGAGCCGTGATGATCTTCGACAATGCGGCTGACGATGGCGAGACCGAGTCCGGTGCCGCGCTTCTTGGTCGAGAAATACGGCAGGAATAGCTTTTCTTTGAGTTCCTGCGTTACGCCGTGTCCCGTATCGGCGACCAGAATCTCAACTGCATCGCGGCTGGTGACCAGACTTGTGCTCACGCGGATCTCACGCACCTTCGCGCCTTCCGTGGCTTCGGCCGCGTTGTCGACCAGGTTGGCGAGTGCGCGCTTGATGGCCTCGGTGTCCGCCATGACATTCGGCAGATCAGGTGCCAGATCCTTGTGAACGGTCACCTCGGCAAGGCGGCCGTCGAACATATTCAGAGCGCTCTCCACGATCGAGTTGATGCTGGCCGGGCTGGGATGCGAGGCGGGAAAGCGAGCCAGTGTCGAGAATTCATCCACCAGCGTGCGCACGGTGTCGACCGACGACGCGATCGTGTCCGAACAATGCCGGATTACCTCAAGCGAGGTCGGATCGGGAGGTGTGCCGCGATCGAGATGCCGGCGAATGCGGTCAGCCGAAAGCGCAATGGGTGTCAGAGGGTTCTTGATTTCATGCGCCACCCGGCGCGCGACTTCACGCCAGGCCGCCTGTTTCTGAGCCTTCAGCAGGTCCGACAAATCTTCGAAGATGAGAACATAACCTAACTGTTCCTCCTGGTGTTGCAAGGTCGCTACCGTGAGGGCCACATTCAACTTCACGCGGTGCAGCATTATTTCCGAATGGCTGGTGGTGATGCCCATGCGGTCGGCGCGACGCAGTAGAACCTGCAAGTCTTCCACGACGTCGGGAGGAAAGACATCCTGCAGTTCGGAGTTAATCATCTGCGGATTGCGCTCCTCGGCGGTGCTGGGATGGATCATTCGCAGCAAGGCCTGATTGACGTGCGTGATCCGCTTATCGGCGTCGAGCGAGAGAACGCCGGTCGGAATGCTTTCGAGAATCGTCTCGATGTGCCGCCGGCGCTGCTCGAGCGCCGTGTTGGCTGCGCCCAGGTCCCGGCTGGAGGCATCGATTTGATGGCGGCTGGTCTCCAGTTCCTCGGCCATTCGGTTGAAGGAATGCACCAGGTCCCCGATCTCGTCGGCGGCATGGACTTCCACACGGTAGTCGAGGCGCCCCCGCGAAATTTCTTGCGTGGCCTCGGCAAGGGCCGCCACCGGGCGCGTCACCAGCTTCGACAGAAAGAGAGCAAGCCATGTAGTGCTGAACAAGACCAATACAGTCAGTAGCAGAAGAAGGCTCATGTACGTACGGCGCACGAGTCGCTTCTGACGGTACAGTTCAAAATAGCGCTTCTGGCTGGCTTCAAGTTGACTGACCGCCGCCGAGAATTTCTCCGGAAGCGGCATCGCGATCAGAATCAGACCGTCATCCGCTACCGGGGCGGTGCCCAGGATGTACTCGGTCGGTCCCCACATAAACGGCTTGGGAGACGGACCGGAAAGCTGGTCGGGTGCGGCTTTAGGGCGAATTTGGTCCCATGGAGCGGGGGCGTGGAAGCTGGCCTCAGGATTGCCCTTGAGCAGAGCGATTGCGAATCCCCCCTGCAAGGTCGTTTCGTGCTGCTCAAATAACGCGTTGACTTCGGAGAAGTCGTGGGTCGAGAAGGCGCGCGCCGTGGCAGGCGCACTTGCAATGGCAGTCGCTTCCGCTGACGCATTCTGCTGAGCATAAGTCGCCAGCAACGAAGCCATCGCGCTCGTATCCTCCCGTACCTCTTCCACCGGGCGCGAGAACCACCGGTCTATGGTGCGGTTCATCAGTCCATAAGCGAACCAGAACATCACGATAACGGGAAGAAATGACAGAAGCAGGCCAGTGACCACCAGGCGCGTGCGGAATTTTGAGCCCAGCACTCCCAGTCTGCGCTCGGCGAAGAGCTTAAGCAGGTTGCGCGCGAGAACGAACGTGAGCGCGACGAACAGCAGAAAGATTAGTGCCGAGAGCGCTGCGAATATAAGAAGTTGTTGGTTGCCGTCAGGGTTCAGAAATGCAGGTTGATCAAATGATGACTGGGAAAGCAGGATTCCGAAAAGCAGGGCAATGCCAATGGCTAGCGGAATGATGACACGCTTGCGATTGCGCTGGGGATCGGGGAGTGGGGGCGTTTTAGGCACAGTCAAAAGCTCATCTGACGCGCCCCCGCGAGCCATCCGGGAGCGCCCGAACGCAATTATAGCTGCTCAGAATGCGGGTTCGGCTTAAGGTGAGGGTGTCGTTGCGTGTGCCGCAGACGACTCGCGGCAAGCGTCTTCCATTGCCGCGTGTGCGGGTTTGGGCCCGTAATACCGGTCAAAAAGCAGGGCATTCCCCTTGGTGCCTTTGGTCTTCCAACCGATCCCTTGTCGGTAAACCCCCAGGTTTGAATCGCGGTGCAACCCGCGTGTATCAGGCAGGCCGACGCAATTGCGCGGTAGATCTCGGCCTGGCGGGTTAGGTCCGACGGACTCGCGTGTCCAGCCGCATCGAGCGGAACCGCGACGTCCATCTCGGTGATGTGCACTTGTAGACCCAGGGCCGTGAAGCGCGCAATGTTTCGAGAAATGCCATCCGCGTCTGCATGCAAGTCGAAAATGTGCATCTGCATATCCACGCCGTCAATCGGAACGGCGCGCAGCTTGAAGTCTTTCACCATCGCGTAGATCGCGTCTGACTTCGCGTTGGTCGTCTCTGCGCCACTGTCGTTATAGAAAAGCAAAGCCTGCGCATCGGCATCGTGCGCCCAGCGGAAGGCTTGCTCGATGTAGGCAGTCGACCTGTGGGCCAAGCCAATTCCGGGGCGGTCGTACCAGATGGATGGTTTCAAGGCGCCGCTTTCGTCGAACGCCTCATTCACAACATCTCCGCAGTGAATGAATCGATATTGAGCCAGGTTGGATTCGACCATCCCCACACTAGCGTGTGCCCACGAACCTTCATGCGATGAGTCTGGGCGAAGGCGACGACGAGGTCGGCCTGCGTGAAGTCGAAAGTTGCTGGACTGGGCCGCAGGACCCACCACTTCATCGCATCTTCCGGTTCCAGCAGGTTAAATTCGTGAGCCAGCGTATACGAATACAGCCGTTCCGAGAACATTTGCGGACGCGCAGCCGCGCCTATCAGGATGCCGCGTGCGTCCGCGCAATCTCGCAACGACTGTGCGGGACATTGGGAGGCGATGAGCGAAGCCAGGCTGATCCCCAGCATTTTGTTTGCGAGGTTCCAGGACATTCCAGAGGCCTGAAATCAGAGTCGCTGCAGCCAGGATTTTTCCCAAGGTAAAGCATCACGACTTGATGTGATGAAGCGCGCGGAGTTCGGCGCGGAGTGCACTCGGTGGCGGGTCAGAAGTTGGAAGCGAAGTGTACGAAAGTGCATGTCCGTTGGGGACTATTTCGCATGCACGGGGCATTGTTTTGTACGGATTCCGGCCATTTGCGCGCCCTGTTCATGAGTGAAAACGCAAGGCGCGCAGGACAGGTACTTAGGTTACTGGTGCAGTTACCCGTCTGCGTTGACAATTTCTGTCAACGCGAAATACGCTGCGACTCTCCCCCATGAAAACAAGCGGTTTCGCGCAGACAGCGAGTAGTCGGCGCTATATCTCTGTCGTTCGATAGGAGATCGTACGTATGTCGCAACGGCTGGGAGATCTTCTTGTCAAAGAGAAGGTCATAACCCCAGAGCAGTTGACACAGGCAACGAAGGTTCAGAAGGAGACCAACTGCCGCCTCGGCTCCGCCCTGGTGAAGCTGGGCTTTCTGACCGACGAAGACGTGACCAATTTTCTGTCACGTCAGTATGGCGTTCCGGCCATCAATCTCTCCTACTTTGAAATTGATCCTGCGGTCGTCAAGCTGATTCCATTCGAGACCGCCAAGCGCTACCAGATCCTGCCGTTGAGCCGCGTGGGCGCGTCGCTCACCATCGCCATGGTCGATCCGACCAACGTGTTCGCCATGGACGATATCAAGTTCATGACCGGCTTCAATATTGAGCCGGTGGTGGCTTCCGAAAGTTCGATTGCCGACGGTATCGAGAAAGCCTACGGCACGGCGAAGGAAGAAGATCTCGAGCAGGTCATGCAGTCGATCAATGACCTGGACGCCGCCGACGTTGAGCTTCAAGCCGAAGAGCAGGAAATGGATCTCGGCGAGCTTGAGAAAGCCGCCGACGAAGCTCCCATCGTCAAGCTGGTGAACCTGGTGCTGACCGACGCGGTCAAGCGCGGGGCCAGCGATATTCACATGGAGCCGTACGAAAAAGAATTTCGCGTCCGCTTCCGTATTGACGGCATTCTGCAGTCGATCATGACCCCGCCGCTCAAGTTGAAGGACGCCATCACATCGCGCCTGAAGATCATGGCCAAGCTCGACATCAGCGAAAAGCGCCTTCCGCAGGATGGTCGCATCATGCTGAAGATGGCCATCGCCGGAAAAAAGAAACAGCTCGACTTCCGCGTCAGCACGCTGCCGACCTTGTGGGGTGAAAAGATCGTCATGCGTTTGCTCGACAAGGAGAACCTGCGCCTCGACATGACCAAGCTGGGTTTCGAGCCCGAGTCGCTGGTCAAATTCGAGAAGGCGATTCTCAAGCCTTACGGCATGGTGCTGGTCACCGGGCCAACGGGATCGGGCAAGACCAACACGCTGTATTCCTCGATCGCGCGCTTGAACCAGCCCGACACCAACATCATGACCGCCGAGGATCCGGTCGAATTTCAGCTGCAGGGCGTCAACCAGGTCCAGATGAAGGAGCAGATCGGCTTGAACTTTGCGGCCGCGTTGCGCGCCTTCCTGCGACAGGATCCCAACATCATCCTAGTCGGCGAAATTCGAGACTTTGAAACCGCTGAAATTGCGATCAAAGCTGCGCTCACCGGACACCTTGTGCTGTCTACATTGCACACCAACGGCGCGCCCGAAACCATCACGCGTCTGATGAACATGGGCATTGAGCCTTTCCTGGTCGCGACCTCGGTGCACCTGATCTGCGCGCAGCGCCTGGTACGACGCATTTGCAGGGACTGCACGGAAGTCATCGAGGTCCCACACCAGACCTTGCTCGAGGAAGGCTATACGCCCGAAGAGGCCAAGACCGTAAAAATTCAGAAAGGCAAAGGCTGCGGGGTCTGCAATAACACAGGCTACAAGGGCCGTACTGGTTTGTACGAAGTCATGGAAGTCGATGACGAGATCCGGGAACTGGTCCTGGTCGGAGCGTCGGCGGTGGAGTTGAAGAAGAAAGCGATCGAGCGGGGCATGATCACCCTGCGGCGCAGCGGCCTCATCAAGGTCAGCCTGGGTATGACGACCTTGGAAGAAGTCGCGCGCGAAACGATTCACTGAGTTTTGTTTGCGAGGATAAAAATATTATGGCGCTTTCGTTAAGCGATCTGCTCAAAAGAATGCTGGAGATGTCGGGCAGCGACCTGCACATCACCACCAATTCGCCGCCGCAGGTCCGCGTGCACGGCCACCTGGTGCCGCTCGACCTGCCGCAATTGACGCCGGCCGAAACCAAGCAACTCGCCTACAGCGTCATGACCGATTCGCAGAAGCACCGTTTCGAAGAGAACCTCGAACTCGACTTCTCGTTCGGCCTGAAGGGACTGGCCCGCTTCCGCGCGAACTGCTTTAACCAGCGCGGTGCGACCGCAGCCGTCTTCCGTGTCATTCCTTTCGAAATCAAATCCTTCAACCAATTGGGACTGCCCGCGGTCGTCAGCAAGTTGTGCGACAAGCCGCGCGGCCTGGTGCTGGTTACAGGTCCTACCGGATCGGGCAAGTCGACCACGCTCGCGGCCATGATCGACAAGATCAACACCGAGCGCCACGATCACATCCTCACCATCGAGGACCCGATCGAATTCGTTCACATGAACAAGAACTGCCTGGTGAACCAGCGCGAGTTGCACGCCGACACCAAGAGCTTTACTGACGCCCTGCGCGCTGCACTCCGCGAAGACCCGGACGTGGTGCTCATCGGCGAAATGCGCGACCTGGAAACCATCGAGTCGGCGCTGCGAATCGCCGAAACCGGCCACTTGACCTTCGGCACGCTGCACACCAACTCAGCCTCGTCGACCATCAACCGAATCATCGACGTGTTCCCCGCGCACCAGCAGCCGCAGATCCGAGCCCAGCTTTCGCTGGTGCTCGAAGGCATCATGTGCCAAAGCCTTCTGCCCAAGGGCGACGGCAAGGGACGCGCCATGTGTATGGAGATCATGGTTCCCAATGCCGCCATCCGCAACCTGATCCGCGAAGACAAGATTCACCAGATTTATTCCGCCATGCAGTCCGGACAGGAAAAGTTCGGCATGCAGACGTTCAACCAGTCGCTGGCGACTGCCTACTTCCAGAAGCAGATCACGCTGGAAACGGCGCTCATGCGTTCCAGCAACCAGGACGAATTGCAGGAAATGATCAACCGGGGCGCAAGCCTGACCAACCGTCCTACCGGCACGCCGGGGATGGCGAAGGCTGCGACTCCGACCAAACGCTAGGGGCGGAATTTCCGCGACTAGCTGAAAACAGATTCACGGGAATGCAAGCAGGGAATTGAGGAGACAGTCACCATGCCAGTCTTTACATTTTCGGGGAAGAGCGCATCGGGCGAGAAAATCAGCGGGGAACGCGTAGCCGCTAACAAAGACGTGTTGATGCAGCAACTGCGCCGCGAACGGATTACGCCCGGATCGGTACGCGAAAAAGGGAAAGAGTTCTCGCTTCCCACCTTCGGCTCCGGCAAGGTCAAGACCAAAGACATCGCCATCTTCTTCCGCCAGTTCTCCGTCATGATCGATGCCGGTCTGCCTCTCGTGCAGTGTCTCGAGATCCTGGGCGCAAATCAGGAGAACCCCACTTTCCAGAAGACGCTGAATGGCGTCCGCACCACGGTGGAAGGCGGCGCGACCCTGGCCAACGCCATGCGCCAGTACCCGGCCGTTTTCGATGACCTGACCACCAACATGATTGAAGCCGGAGAGACGGGCGGTATTCTCGACGTCATCCTGCAGCGACTTGCGGCTTACGTCGAAAAGGCCGTGCGCTTGCGCTCCGCCATCAAGGGCGCGTTGATCTACCCGGTGGCCGTGGTTTCGATCGCCGTTCTGATCGTGGGCGCACTGCTCAAGTGGGTCGTGCCCATCTTCACCAACCTGTTTACCGGACTAGGTGTGGCCCTGCCTCTGCCCACCCGCATGGTCATGGGATTGAGCGCCTTTGTCGGCCACTTCTGGTGGTTCTTCATCGGCGGCCTCGTAGCTGCGTTCTTTGGGATCAAGCAGCTCCGCAAGCATCCGCAGGGACTGTACATGACCGACAAGCTGATGCTGAAGGCTCCGGTGATCGGCATGCTGCTGCGCAAGATTGCCGTGGCGCGTTTCACCCGTACGCTGGGTACTCTGATCACCTCGGGCGTTCCGATTCTCGAGGGCCTCGCCATCACGGCCCGCACTTCCGGCAACGCTGTCCTGCAGGAAGCGCTGATGAAAGTCCGCAAGGCCATCGAAGAAGGCCGCACCATCGTCGATCCGCTGAAAGAAAGCGGTGTGTTCCCGAACATGGTGACGCAGATGATCGGCGTCGGCGAAGCTACCGGCGCTATGGACAGCATGCTACAGAAAATCGCCGACTTCTATGAAGACGAAGTCGACTCCGCGACCCGCGACATGATGGCCATGCTGGAACCGATCATCATCGGCATCCTGGGCGTGTCCGTCGGCGGCATCGTGATTTCGCTCTATATGCCGCTGTTCGCCATGATCGGCAAACTGGCCGGCTAAGTTCTGTTTTCGGGAGGCTGCGCGCAGTTGCGCTCGGTCTCCCGCTCAATCTGTCCACCTCTCGACGCGCGCCCGCACGCAGTTCGCTCTCGGGCCCCAGGGGCGCGCACGCTGGAACTGAGCAAATGCATTCGACCTTTGATGAGCGGAACTGGCTGGGCTGGCTGGTCAAGATCCGTATCCTCATCCTGACATTTCTGTTCGGCATTGAGCTGACAGTGGCGCGCATGGCGCCCAGCCCGCTGCCCATGCGCTCGTTCGTCAGCACCATGCTGATGTGGTACGGCTTTTCCCTGTTCTACATCCTGCTGTTTTCGCTCTGGGAAGAGCAGCACGTACAGGGCGTGCTGCAGGTGGTCACCGACCTGGCCATGGTCAGCATGGTGGTGCACTTCACCGGCGCCTGGGATAGTTCGCTGAACTTTCTGTACCCGCTGGTCATCATCGTTGCTTGCATCCTGCTGCCCAAGATGTGGGCGTACCTGACCTCGGCTCTGGCGTTCATTCTTTATGGTTGCGTGCTCGATCTGAATTTCTATGGAGTGGTGCCTTCGTATGCCACCACGCATCCAGGGCTGAACGCGCTCGAAGCCATTATCTTCGTCAACCTCTTCGCCTTTTTTGCGGTCGCCTATCTGGCCTGCCTGCTCTCGGCAAAATTGCGCCAGGTCGACGTGCAACTGAAGGATGCCAGCGGCGCGCTCGAGAGCCTGCAAGCCCTGCACGAGAACATCATCCAGTCGATCAGCGGCGGTCTGATCACGACGGATATCGAAGGAAAGATCACGATCGTCAACACCGCGGCCAAGAAGTTGCTCAGCTGCGGCGACGAAATCATCGGCAAGTCGGTCAACGAACTCTTTCTCGACCCGCTACCCCTGATCGGTTCCGAACGCACGCACGGCGAAGTCCGTTTCCAGCCCGCCGACGGTTTTCGCAAAACGTTCCGCGTCATGGTCTCTGCCCTGATCATTCCAGGACGCGAGACTTCCGGCAGTGTCTACACTCTTGACGATCTCACGGAAATCCGGCGCCTGGAGCGGGAAGTGCGCATCCAGGACCGGCTAGCGGCGGTGGGACGCCTGGCTGCGGCCATCGCTCACGAGATTCGCAACCCGCTCACCTCCATTGCCGGATCGGTCAGCATGCTCTCGGGCGCGTCCGAGATGACCGACGAGCAGCGCCAGCTGCTGCAGATCGTGACTCGCGAGTCGGAACGTCTGAATAACATCATCACCGACTTTTTGGCTTACTCGCGCGGCAAGCAGTATCGCTTCGACAAGGTTGACCTCGTGCTTCTGCTCGAAGACACGCTCACCTTGCTCGAAAATCGCATGAAGTCGGAAAACACCGGGATCTGTATCGCGCGGCAATTCAAGTTCCAGGAAGCGCTGACCCTGGCCGACGGGGACAAGATCAAGCAGGTGTTCTGGAACTTTTGCCAGAACGCAGTGCGCGCGATGAAAGACAACGGTGGAACGCTCGCCGTTTCGCTCGACACCATCGGCGACGACTGGCAGATCAATTTTGCAGACACGGGCGTCGGGATGACGCGACAACAGTCCGAAAAAATCTTTGAGCCGTTCCAGTCCGGCTTCGATGGTGGAACCGGGTTGGGACTGGCGATTGTGTACCAGATTGTGCAGGCGCATGAAGGCCAGGTGTGGGCGCGCTCGCGACTGGGCGAAGGCACCACGCTGGTGCTGCGCTTACGGAGATGGGGGCTGGGCGCCCGTCCGCCAGCAGCGAAAAGCGGCGAGCACCAGTTGCCGGCCGCGGCTGCTCTGGCCACCGTGGCCGCCAGTGCAAGTGCGGGAGGGAGAGCGCGTGGCTAATATTCTGGTTTGTGATGACGAGCGCTCGATGTGCGAAATGCTCGACATAGCCTTGCGGCGTGACGGCCACAAGGTGGAGACCGTGAACTCGGGCGAGGGCGCCAAACGCAAGATCGACGGCGCGCTCTACGACCTGATCATTACCGACATCAAGATGCCGAACAGCGACGGCATCGAAGTGCTGCGGCACGCGCATGCCACTTCCCCCGACTCCGCCGTTATTCTGATGACGGCCGTCGACGACTACGAGGCCGCCGTGCAGGCCGTGAAGGCCGGCGGTGCGTCCGACTACATTCGCAAAAGCCCTGGGCTGGTCGACGAAATCAGGCTAGCGATCAGCCGTTCGCTCGAGAAAGCTTCGCTCAGCAAGCAGAATTTCGCCTACCGCCGCGACGCGGCCTCACGCAACTCGCTCGACAACATCATCGGCGCCAGCGGCGCCATGGAGAAACTGAAGCAGACCATCCGCACGGTGGCTTCCACCGGCAGCACCATCCTGATCTACGGCGAGAGCGGCACAGGCAAAGAACTCGTTGCGCGCGCCGTGCACGTCTGCTCGCCGCGCGTCACCCAGCCTTTCGTCTCTGTGAACTGCGGCGCATTTCCGGAAACGCTGCTTGAAAGCGAGCTCTTCGGCTATGTCAAAGGCGCATTTACGGGAGCGAATCAGAACAAGCGCGGCCTGTTCGAAGTGGCCGACGGCGGGACTATCTTCCTCGACGAAATTGGCGAGATGACGCTGGCCATGCAGGTGAAATTGCTGCGCGTGCTGCAGGAGCGCACCGTTCGTCCAGTGGGCAGCACGACGGAAATTCCCATCGATGTGCGCGTGATCGCGGCCACCAATCGGGACCTCGACAAGCAGGTGGCGGAAAATACCTTCCGCGAAGATCTGTACTACCGCCTGAGCGTGATCCCCATCCGCGTGCCCGGCCTGCGCGAGCGACGCGAAGACATTCCCCTCCTGGTGAATCACTTTCTCAAGAAGTATGCGCCCGCTGCCGGCAAGAGCATTGAGCGTGTCGATGCCGCATCGCTCGCCGGACTTTGTGACTATGAATGGCCCGGCAACGTCCGCCAGCTCGAGAACACGGTCGAGCGGGCAGTGGCGCTCGAGAGTACGAACCAGTTGCACGTAGAACTGCCTGCCGAACGCCCCAAAGCGAAAGCGGCCGCGGCTGCTGCGGGCGTGCCCGGCATGCCTGACGGAGCTGGCGCGGGTGGCGTTCTACCCGAAGGCCTCGACATGGAAAAGTACGTCGCCCAGATCGAACGGTCCCTGCTACAGGCGGCGCTCAACCAATCGCACGGCGTGCAAACCAAAGCCGCCGACGTGCTAGGCATTTCGTATCGCTCGTTCCGGCATTTGATGAAGAAGTATGAATTGTGAGGAGCAGGTCTTCGGTCTTTGGGTGTTAGGTCACGGCCCAAGCCCAAGACCCGATCCACCTCACCTGACGTTCCCAACCTTCGGCCTCGCGTACCGCTCCATCTCTCCCGTCCACTTGAGAAACAGCCAGAGATGATGGCGCTCGCGCCAGGTGAAGTGCCAGAACTCGAGGAAACCGATCTGCGTCATCTTTACGCCGGTGTAGGTCTCGATGCGCCACAGCAAGTAAGGGCTGCGCCAGGGAGCGAGGTGGTGTCCCTTGGTGGCGTTCCACAGGAAACGGATCACATAGCGCATGCGTGCCTCGTAGTATAGAGCGGCTCCGGCGTGCGGAGCCCGAAAAGCGCGTGCTAGAATCGAACCTCTCAACAGAGATCCTGGGCTGCGATGTCCGACGAAAAAGCGCGCCAGACGGCGGAAAATCACTACTACGCAGCGCTCGATCTGGTCGCTGAAGGACATCACGAGCAGGCCGTCGCCGAGTACCAGGCCTCGCTTGCTGCCGATCCCGCCTTCACCGAAGCCATGCACGGGCTCGCGCGCGCCCTGCAGGACCTGAACCGCTTCGATGAAGCTATCGCCGTGGCCAACCGCATTGCGGAAATCGATCCCGACGATGTTCTCGCCCACACCAGCCTCTCCGTCCTTTACCAGAAAAAAGGCATGATCCCCGAAGCCGAGGCCGAGGGAAACAAGGCACGAGTTCTGGGATGGAAGCAACAGTTGAAGAAGACAGGGGACAGCTGAGAAGAGCAGGTGACAGGAGAGCTGAAGGCTTCTGGCGTCTTGCTGTTTCCTCGTTCAAATGATCAAGGACGACAGAAAAAGTCGCTCGCCAGCAGCTAGCACCAAGCTTCTCTGTGACCTGTGACCCGTGACCCGACTTAGCCTCCCGCCCCTGCCGCCTCGCCCAGCACGATGTTCACGTCGGTCCCTTTGCCCACGCCGAGCAACTGCGCCGCCGAGCCGCGGTTGGCAGCGACTTCGAGGTACCCCATGCTGCCCATGATGCCGAACACTTCGCCAGGCGCGCCTAGCGCGTAGGCTTCTTTTATCTCGCGAATCTCGCGCTGGCCCACGACAATCTTGAACGCGCCTGGATTTTCTCCGAACAGCATGGGCGCATCCTGCGGAGTGATGTTGGTGATGAGGTTGCCAAAGCGGTCGACCTTCAGCACCACGCCGCGCAGCGTGTTTTCATTCACCGCCTTCGGCTTCGGCGCCGAGAAGCGCACAAAATCCGTCACGGGTTCCCCAAATTTTTCCGGGTCCACGCCCTTGGCGAGATAGGCGGCCACCGGCGAAAAGACGTCGCGCGCGTGGAACGTGTTGCTCACCGGCTGCAGAAAGTAGTGTTCGCCCGTTACATGCCGCGCGCTGAGCCGCTGCTCGCGCTGGTAGATCAGCGACAGCACGCCGTTATCAGGCGCCACAAAATGATGGCGGTCGCTCGAGACGATCAGCGGCCGACGCGCCGTACCCACGCCCGGATCGACCACGACCATGTGAATGGTGCCTGTCGGAAAATACGAGTAAGCCTGCGAGATCGTGAGCGCGCCGTCGAGTACGTCGAAGGCCTGCACGGCATGGCAGATATCAATGATCTGCGCATCCGGCTCGATCGACAGGATCACGCCCTTCATGGTACCGATGAAGTGGTCGTTTGTGCCGAAGTCGGTGGTCAGTGTAATGATCGGATTTCGAGCCACAAGGTCCCTCGTCGCCCGGGCACACATCGCCCCGGGCACAAATTCTGCTCCAAACTACGAAAGTAATCTTCCGGGGTGAGGGGGTCAAGGTACCGAGGTAATTGCGGGAAGGGAAGTCAAAAGCGTCCTGACGCTGACTCCAGTCCCGGGTTAAGCCGGATCGCTCTGCCGACTCCGGTCAATGATGTAATGCGCGATGATTCGCTCACTGCTGCCAGAGCCAGCCAGGAAATCTCCTGATTTGGAACTTCGCAGTTGTTTTCCAATCGTTTTTTCGAGCCGAGACAAGTGGACAGCGCGACAATGAACAAAGAAGTCGTGTCGCCTGCCCAAAGGACAAGTTCTCACCGCCAGAGCTCAGCGCAAGAGACGACTTTGAAGTTGGCCACTGCGGCAAATGCAGCTAGACTCACACCGATCTCGCAAGCCACCTGGGAAGCGATTAGGAGGTAACAATGTCAATCGACGCAGAGAGACGAGTTCCCCTCAAGAACGAACACAGAGTCCGATCAGGCTTGAGGGTTGATTCCCCAGTCCATTTCGGACGATTCTTCTTGCGAATAGGAGTGAAAGCTCTCTTGACCATGGTCATTCTGTCGAGCATAGCAGCCACGTTGCCTGCCCAGTCGAAAGTCAGCATCCGCGTTTTTCCAACCGATCAGGCGGGACGAATCACCTTAGGGCCAGACGGCGCACTCTGGTTTGCGGAGACGGTAGCTGGAAAAATAGGGCGAATCACGACCTCCGGTGTTATCACCGAGTATGCGATCCCAACCGCCAACAGCTATCCGTATGGGATTACTACCGGGCCGGATGGTGCCCTATGGTTCACCGAGGTATACGCCCAGAAAATCGGGAGAATCACCACGGATGGATTGGTGACGGAATTCCCAGTCAGCGGTACTCCTACCTCATCGTTCCTCCGGGATATTACGGCGGGAGCAGACGACGCTCTCTGGTTTACCAAGTGGTGTACGGGCATCTCACGCATCACGACTGCGGGGGCAATCACCGACTACTCGATGGCTTCCTGCCCGCAAGGGATCACGCCGGGGCCGGATGCTGCCCTATGGTTCGCTGACTTCTATCGAGTAGGGCGGATCACCACCGAGGGACTGACTACATCATTTCCTCTTCCGAACTATGGCCTGCAGGCAATAGCAGTGGGATCAGACGGTGCGCTATGGTTTACCGGGTCGTTGGTGCGCTGGCCTAAAGTCACCTCCCCGATCATCGGGCGCATTACCAGCGCAGGGGCGATTGCCAAATACCCATTGCGGAGTGATGAGGGGTTTGCCTATTTGATCGCATCCGGCCCGGATGGAGCGTTGTGGTTCACGGATGCGGAAACCAACGATAATATCGGCAGAATAACGACCGATGGGATTTCCGAGATCATCCCTGTTGGAGCGCCCTGTCAGAATGGCAATAATCAATTCAACGGTATTGTGCTTGGAAGTGATCGGGCGCTGTGGCTTAGCTGCAATAATGGCAATGTTGTTCAAATCACTCCGCACATTACGACCACAACGCTGGTCTCCAGTTCAAATCCTTCTATATACGGCCAGAAGGTAACCTGGGCGGCAATGGTGACGACCACGGGGCCAGTCGCTCCCACCGGGAATGTTGTTTTTCAGTGGTCCCGGGACGGTCAGAAGCATACGATCGGCACCGCCCCACTCAATGCCGCTGGCGTGGCCACGCTGACCCGATCGAATCTGAATGCAGATCCCCTCGGCCAGCCGTACCCGATAGTCGCGGTCTACGCGGGCGACGCGTCGAATCTAAGCAGCAAGTCTGCTGTGCTTTCGCAGCACGTTCTTCAAACCAAAACCGTGGCCACGCTGGCCTCGTCAGCAAACCCCTCGACTCAAGGTCAGGCGGTGACGTTTACCGCTAAGATTACTTCGCCGACGGTCGTCGTCACCGGGCCCGTGACCTTCTCGGTGGGGTCCTCGATTCTTGGAACGGCCCAGCTCAGCGGGGGCATCGCGAAGTTCACAACTTCAGCGCTGCCGGTGGGATCGAGCACAGTCAAGGTCACCTACTCCGGCGACTCAAACGTCGCAAAGAGTTTTGCGTTGCTGGTACAAACCGTGCGCTAGGATTTTTTGGGGAGGGCAAAGGACACGCGATATCGTGTCCCTGGTCAAACGTGAGTCACACGATCAGCCGCCAATCCTGGCGGCTGTTATCTTATGTCACGCAAAGCTGTCGACACTACAGCATCCCACCGGTCTGCACGGCCAGATCATTCAGGGCCATCTCGAGTTTCGTGATGGCCGCGCCGAGTTCTGGATGCTCCCCGATTTTTTCTTGCAAGGCCTTCAGAATCTTGTGAGCACTGGCGATATGCGCTGCCGCTTGGGCAGGATGATCTTGCTCGGGATTCGGTTCTCCTGATTTTTCCATGGCCACTCGGTCCCCTGTACCTGGCAATGATTCTATCAACACACCCAGGCAATAGCGCCCACAAACCTGGGCGTCTGTGAAGCGAGCCTCGGTCTCTCCGCGTCGCTCGGTTTATTTTCCAGCGTTCTGAGCAGCGGATCCACTTCCTTCGCACTCCGGGGGCGCGGCAAGGTCGCACGAAATCATGGCAGCTCCTCCAATTTCCCCGGAACTAAATTCCACTTTGTGGCCACGATGTTCCAATTCCTTCACAGTTCCTTCCGGAACATCACGATTGACCTGCAGGCTCCCTAATTTCGGACCTTCCGGACCAAACGAGCTGATGTGGTGCGCGGTCGCAAATCGTGGAGTCGACACAGCCGTGGCCGCGTGCATGCCAAATTCAATGGAATCGAGCACGAGCTGCAGGCCAGCTTGATCCTGCAGATCCCCTCCCGCAACGCTGATGGCAACGAACGGCTTCCCCGATTTCAGCACCAGAGCTGGACTCAAGGTAATTCGCGGTCGCTTGCCGGGCGCAATGCAGTTGGGGTGTCCAGGCCAGGTATTGAGACTGATCAACCGGCTGCCATGAATAATGCCTGTATTCCCCGCTGGACCGGCCGTGCTGCCCAATCCGCTGGGCGTGGCGGCCACCATATTTCCCCAACGATCCACCACGGTGAGCGTAGTGGTTCCCCCTTGTGTGGGGAAAGATCGCAATCCTTTCTTGACCGATTTCATTTGATTGGGATCGCCGGGACGAAGTTCGAGGGAAGCCTTCTGTGGATCAATCAGTGGCCGACGGATCTTCGTGTACTCCTCAGAAAGCAACTCCTTCATCGGCACTTCTACAAATCGCGGATCGGCATAGTACTCATCCCGATCTGCCATGCCCAGCTTCATCACTTCCGTGACAGTGTGAATGTAATCCGGCGACAGCAGTCCCATTTTCTTGAGGTCAAATCCTTCCAGCAAGCGGAGCCCTTCCAATAAGAATGGGCCCTGTGTGTATGGGCCACACTTCAATACTTGATAGCCTCGGTAATCCACGGAAACTGGGTCTTCGATGTAGGTCCGGTGGGCCGCCAGATCTCGTTTTCGCAGAAATCCTCCCTGCGATATGTACCAGGCTTCCAACTCGTCGGCGATGTCGCCACGATAAAACCGGTCAGCCACCGCTTGCAGCCGCACCTCACGGCTTCCCTTTGTTTTTTTTTCCGCTTCGACCAGTTTGCGCAGCGTGCGGGCTAAATCCGCCTGCCAGTTTCGTCCCGTATTGATTTTGGTTCCGTCCGAGGTATCGATGTACCAAGTTGGGCCTCCAGAATCGAGGATCGCCAAAGTTGGTTTGACGGCTTCTTCAAACGAAATCGTCCCATACTGCTTGAGTAACGTGACACATAGATCCACGACTGCCGGCACGGCTGCGGTCCGGATGTCGCTGGCAGGCATTCCATTCTTGAGGTACCAGGAGATTGCTTGCGGATCGAGTGGAGCAGCTCCTTGCGCCCACAGGGCATGGGCTTTCTGCTGATGGGCATCGTAGAGAATGACCGACGCTTCTCCGCCGATCGTGAAAGCACCAATTTTCGTGACGCTCAAGGCGAGTAGGGCTGCCGTCGTTGCATCCGCGGCGTTCCCCCCTTTTTCCAGCACTTGCGTTCCAATAGCCGCTGCCCTCTTCTCTCCGGCGACGACGACCCCATTCTTTCCTGAAGCGACCGAAGCAGATCGCGCCGCCTGCAAATTGCTCGTGCCTGATAGGAGTAGTCCTGCTGCCGTCAATACAGTAGTTGCGGCTTTCCGCATCCCCGAAGAAAGATGCATGCCCGTTTCCTCGATAGAAGATATTTTTGGTGCGATTGATGATGGCATTTCCTGTCGGCAATGCAATCTTTTTCGAAGTGTTTTACATGTCGTTATTGGGGCGTCACGAGTGAACCGACGATTTGAGTCAGAGATCGCAGCTCCTTCCAATGTGAGCCCCTTAGTACTTTCCCATTATTGATGCCTTTTTCCCCACATCGCTAGACTGGCCGACACCCGGGGTCGCGGTCCAAATCAGAGCTGACCGCTGTTCGGACATTCAACATTTCTGTGTCTCGTTCAAAGTGCCCTTTGGAAGAGGAACAAGTTCATGCGAATGCCTGCTGGTCTGCGTGTTCTTCTCGCCGTCACCTTGCTTGCCGTGACCGCGTTGGGTCAGAGCAACTATGCCGGGGTTACGGGCACGGTTCGCGACGTCCAGAGTCTTCCGGTCGCGAAAGCCACGGTTCAGTTCAAGGCCCTCAGCACCGGCGCCGTTCGCGTGGTCACCACCAACGACAAGGGACTCTTCTACGCCGCCGCACTTTCACCGGACGACTATGAGCTGATCACGCAGGCCCCGGGCTTCGCGCCCGTAACGCAATCTTTGCGTCTTGAGGTCGGCCAGAAATTGGCGATTGAAGTCAACCTCAAGGTCGGGCCCATTAAAGAAGGAGTTCAAGTCACGGCCCTGGCCGACGTTCTTCGCACGGCCGACGCAAGTGTAGGCGAGGTGATTGAGCCGAAGTCCATCCAGGAACTTCCTCTGAATGGCCGCATGCTGGTCGACCTGGTGCTCACAGTTCCGGGCGCGCACGTAGGCTTCGGCGCGCAAACCGGCGAGACCAATCCCCTTTACTGGCGACCCGGCCAGCGCTCCGCCATCGTGATCGGCGGCAGCCGTCCCAACGCCAACTTCTTCCTGCTCGACGGCGCCACCAACACCGATCCGACTTTCAATACGCAGAATCTGAGCCCGTCCCCAGACTCGGTAATGGAATTCCAGGTCGAAACCAGCAGCTACACGGCCGACATGGGCGGCGCCGGCGGCGGGCAGATCAACATCGTCACGCGCGCCGGCACGAACCAGTACCACGGAACGGTTTACGAATTCCTGCGCAACGGAGCCATGGACGCCAGCACGTTCGGGTCGATGGGCAACAACCACCTCGTCCAGAATAATTTCGGCGCGTCCTTTGGCGGACCGCTGCTCAAGCGCTGGAAGAAGACCTTCTTCTTCCTGAACTACGAAGGCCTGCGTCTCTCGCAGGCGGACGCGCAGCAACTCACTGTTCCCACGCGCGACGAGATCGCCGGCGACTTCAGCATGGGTGGCGTCAATATTTACGATCCCACGACTGCCGTCGCGAATCCGACCTACGATCCTACGAAGCCGACTGGCCCCGCGAATTTTCCCTACACGCGCAGCCAGTTCCCCGGGAACATGATTCCCTCGGACCGGATCGACCCCAAGCTGGAAGCCTTCCTGCTCGCTCACCTGCCCGAGCCAAACATGATGATGATGTCGGGGTCACGGGACTCAAACAACTATCTTGATGTGCGCAATGAGACGCACTTCCAGAACCAGGGCACGGCTCGCATCGACCACATCTTCTCCAACAACGACACGCTCTTTGGTCGCTACTCGCTTGGCTCGGAGAACGGCTTTTCTCCCAGCAGCGGCGTGACGGCCACCACGGAAAATCTTCCCGGCTTTGGCGCGAACTTCGACAACCTGTCGCAGCAGGCCGTCATCTCGTGGAATCACGTTTTCTCGAGCAACAAGCTCAACACGTTTTCGGCCGCGGTTTCGCGGCTCTCCATGGACCGCACTTCCCAGAATAACGGTGTCAACGACATCGTTGGTCAGCTGGGCATTCAGGGAATCGGATTCGGCGGACAAGGCGCCTGGGGCTCTCCGTGGTTTGCAGCGCAAGGTTACACCGGCATCGGCGACACATTTGCCGCGACCCCCATGCATGCCTGGGACACGACCCTCGAGTTCCGCGACACGTTTGCCTGGCAACGCGGCCATCACGCCATGCGGTTCGGCGGCGACTTCCGCCGCTACATCTGGCCGATGTGGGGCTTCTTTCAGAATCGCGGCTTCTATCAATACACCAACGGGTACACCACGCAGTTCGGCATCAATGACGGCAGCGGCTCAGGATTCGCCAGCCTCCTGCTAAGCCTGCCGAGCGTGAAGCAGCGCCAGGCCGGAATCCCGCAGATGAATCTGCGCAACTGGGGATGGGACGGATTTGCGGAAGACAGCTGGCAGGTGAATCCCACCACCACGCTGAGTCTCGGAGTGCGCTACGAGTACACCAGCCCTCTTTACGACCTGGACAATACGAATACCAACTTGCTCTTCCAAGGCGGCGTGCCCTCGGTGTTCATCGGCGGCCAGCAGGATCGCCCCAAGGGGCTGATGTATGCCAACCGCCACAATTTCGCGCCGCGACTTGGGATCGCAAAGAACCTTCCGCGGTCGGGCCTGGTGCTGCACGCCGCCTACGGAATCTTCTACACACCGGTCGATCAGAACACGTGGTGCAATCAGCGTCACAACGTACCCTACGTGTTTCCCGAGACGCAGCAGGCGGACAACTTCACTCCTCCAGCAGCTCTCTTCGCCAACGGGTTGAATTTTGGCACGCCGGTGCTGGGGATTGGAACTCTGCCAGCGACCACGGTCAGCTTCACCGCATTCGATCCACACTCGCCAGCTCAGTACGTTCAACAGTGGAATGCCAGAGTTGAAAAAACATTTGCGTCGAACACAACTTTAGAAGTCGGCTACCTCGGCGCGCGCGGCTTCCATCTTCAGCGCTCGCACCTAATCAACAACGCGCCTCCCGGCCCGGGCCCGCTTGGACCGCGGCGTCCGTTCAAGACGCTTACCTTCGTGCCGGGCACAGTCCTCACGCCCAGCAGCACCGATGCCGTCATCCAGAGCCAGACCTTCCCCGTGAGCACCATCAATCTGCTCGAAGACAGCGCGCAAAGCTGGTACGACGCGGGCTACGTCAATGTGCGCAGACGCTACGCGCGCGGCCTCAGCTTCTTGGCGAATTACACCTTCTCCAAGACGCTGACCAATGCGCCCGATTTCCGGTCGCCCATGGACGAATCTGCCATACCGCAGAACAACAGCAACCTCGCCGCCGAGAAGGGGCCCGGATGCGATGTGCGCCATCGTTTCGCGTTGAGCAGTGTCGTCGATATTCCCGCATTTCGCCGTACGGAATGGACGCGCCTCCTCACCGAGAACTGGCACTTCACCCCGATCTACCAGGTTCAATCAGGGATGCCTCTGACGATCTCCGTGTTCGGCGACACGGCGAACTCCGGAACGGTGCTGGGCGAAAATCCGATTCGCGCCAACTACACCGGCCAACCGATCTTCGGTCCGGGCACGCACACCGCGGACAAATGGTTCAATCCAGCAGCATTTGCGACGCCGGCAGCTTTCACGTTCGGCAATGTTGGGCGAAACTCCGTCTATGGTCCGCCACTGCAGACTCTGGATCTTGCCCTGGCACGCGCCTTCCGCCTCGGCGAAAGAACCACCCTCCAGTTCCGTGGCGAAGCCTTCAACGCGCTGAACAAAGTAAATCTGGGCACGCCGAACCGCTTCGTGAACACGCCGCAGTTCGGCACCATCACCATGGCGATGACCCCCGGGCGCGAGGTTCAGGTGAGCGCGAGGGTTTCGTTCTAGGTGCCCATGTGCACGAGATCTTCGCGCTATGATTCTGCCCGCGTGCATCCTCGATCCATGCGACTTAGAGTGCGCTCACACGATGCCTTCAGATGCGGTGTTAGTGACGGTGGCGAAGATGGCGAGAAATATTCGTAGTTGTGATACTTTTCCCGAAGGGCGGGAGGACTTCCGTCGAGGGATTCGTTTGTGTCGCGCCACGTCTGGTTTATTGCAATCACCTTCGCAGTGGTATTGCTGACGCTTGTTGGCTGGAGTTTCGTCCCCCCTCCGTTCCAGGCGAGGCAAGAAGGGAAATTGGAAATCACATCCGGCCAGGCACTTCAACGAAAGCACAGATCAGAAGCTTTGCTCCGGCGTGAGGCCGTTCCCATCAATCAGTCCCTGCCCGTAATTGAGACAGAATCGGAGGCGTATCTTCGCTCGAAGCAGGAGGTCGCGTACCGAGCGCTTGCCCTTCTGGTGGTGGCGATAAAGGCAGAGGGTCTGGAACAGCCCATCGTCGAAAAGTTGATCGAGCAATACGGACTTACTCCTTACTTCACACCAAAAGAAACAGCTTTCATTCGCGATCCGACTCCATCGAAAGTTGATCGAACCCAGTTTACCTGGCGTTATGAATCTGCTTGGGTCATGCTTTGGGCCTTGGGCTATGTAGAGGACCTCGGCAAACCTTCCTCAATTTGTGACGTTTCCAAAGCGGTTACCATCATGAAAGAGCGCACTAGTGCTCAATTCCTTGCTGATGCGAAGCTGCGATCTTCTCTCAGGTCCTTGATGAAGCGGACCTCATTTATCGCTACGATTGGGCCGTCGTCGATGCTCGAGTGAACGGCAAGTCCGCGCCCTCCGGTCTTGACCCGGGTGTCGTACAAGAGCGGCATCAGGCACTCAACTGGCTCATCGGCTACATGGATCAGCACTGGGATGATGTAAGCACGGACACATGAGCGCTCGCCGGCGGCCCTGAATCACACGCATTGCGTCAATCCGACCGATTGCACCACGAAGCCGCGACAGGATAGATTGGCGGTCGACAGAAAATTCGCCGCGCACCTTCTGGCTTCCACGTGAAAAGACCGAACTCAATGGCGAGCGTGTTTTTCCTTCTGGCCCTGCTGGTCGGTTCCCTCGCGCTGGCCTTCTGGATCTTTCGTCCCTTCCTGCAGCCGATCGCGTTCGCCATCGTGATCGCCATCGGCTTCTACCCGCTCTATCTCGGGGTCTGCCGCATCGTCCGTGGCCCGAACAAGTCCTCGCTGCTGGCCACGTTTATAGTCCTCCTGATCTTCATACTGCCCGCCTTGCTCATTGCCTCGGCGGCCGGTGGGGAACTCATCAAAGCCGCCCGCTACTTTGGAGATCGCAGCACCGAGCAAGGCGGCGCCGTCGCCTACCTTGCCGATAAGCAGCAAAGCGCGCTGCGTTGGCTCGCCAAATATGTGGACGTGGAAGAATTGCATCTGGAAGACGCCATCGCCAACCTCCCCACCCAAGTCAGCAAAGTCTTGCTGGCGGTAGGCACTCGCCTGGTGGGAGGACTGGCTGGCTTCGCCGGCAACGCTATCCTGACCTTCCTGATCCTGTTCTTCCTGTTCCGCGATGGCAGCACCGCGATCCACAAAGTCATCTCGGTCCTGCCGCTTCGCCAGGAGCAGGCCATGCACCTGTTGTCGGGAATTCGCGACAGCATCATCGCGAACCTGTACGGCATTCTGGCAGTCGGACTCGCTCAGGGCCTTCTCACAGGAACCGCGCTGGCATTTCTGCGCGTGCCTTCAGCATTGCTGCTGGGACTCGCCACCGCCTTCTGCTCCCTGATCCCGATCGCAGGAACGGCGTTGGTCTGGCTACCCACGGCCATCTATCTGATGGCGACAGGTCACCTCTGGAAAGGAATCATCCTGATCGTCTGGGGTACCGCAGTGGTGGGCACGATCGACAACATCATCCGGCCGCTGGTCATCGGCCGAACCGTGGAGCTTCATCCCCTCCTGCTGCTGTTCGCATTGCTCGGAGGTCTTCAGGTATTCGGATTCATTGGAATTTTCGTCGGCCCCGTGGTGATCTCGGTGATCGCGGCTCTGATCAGCATGTTGCAGGAAGAGCTCTCGGCGTCGCCGAATGTTCTTCCCAGCGCGAGTTCTCCTTAGTAAGAACGTGACCGCCCAATCTTCATGGTTGGACCTTGAGATCTTGAGGTTGCCCCTGCGTTCCTCGCTTGCGTGAATCGTCGAGAAGCACTTGCTTGGCGGCATCGCGCAGCGGTTGCCCGGTAAGAGTCTTCTTGCCGCACAGATCTTCGGGCTGCAATCGAGAAAGCTTCGTAACATCGTCGACCACGCGCGAATCCGCGTAACCGTGCGGGGAGTCCTTCGATGCACTGCGGTTTTCGCAAATCAGCTCCACAGTCGATGCCTGGCTCGCATCCGCCAATACCAACTCCGCCAACTTGGCACGATATTCCAGTTCCCAGCTCTCCAGATTCTTCAACGCTCGCTTGTCCGCGAAATGCTGGCTTTCATGAGCCAGAAACCGGACCGAGAATGTCTCATCCTGAAGGCTCTTGTAAGCAGGCACCACCGCAAACAATGCTTTGTCCGTGGCCCATCCTCCAGCCGAACGCCGACCGCAGGTTGAGTAGTAACCCCAGCCTCGAAGCACAAAGTCATCGAGAAAGTTGACGGTCACACTCTCCTGGGTCTCCGGCAAGTTCACCTGACGCTGCTCGACGGTCGTTGTCTTCCATAGCATGAGCTCGCGCAAAGGAGCCGTACGCCCAAGCAGAACGTGGAATCCAAGCTTCTCAGCATGCGTCGTGATTTCGTCTTCTGCGGAATCGAACGCGTTGTCGTCAGCGATCGGATGCCCGAGCAGTTTGCCGGTCGCATTTCGAAGCTCTTGCTCGGCGGCGTCTCGTTCACCCGGCTTGGTCAGGGCGCGCTGCCAATAGGCAATATAGTACTTTGCCAGCGTAGTGATCCAAGTGTCGGGCACCGTTATATCCGCAGGCGACTGCGCACCGGCTCCGAAGCGGCTCATCATGCAGCTACGAAAATCCGCATCGTCTCCCGCAAACGAAGCTGAGGGCGTGTCGGCAAGCGCTTTGACCGCGGAGGCAGCATCCCCTTGGAGCGCAAAGCCCACAGCACGCTCAACCGCGGCTGGTCCTCGCTTGCTGCTGGCGGCAGGCGTGGTTTGCGCGTCTTGTGCGATAACTCCACCCCAAAGGTACGCGAGGAGAACGACTGGTAAGTGGGCTGCTGGCCGAATTCGTTTCAATCTCTGCTCCCACTCAGATCATGCCACAAAATGGTGGGTGCCCCATCTTGGCGCGATCTGTGCGCAAAGGTGGGATTCCACTGCTGTATGAAGCATGGGATTTCTTGAAACGGTGCTATTGGGGAATCTGTTTAAAGTGTGAGATTCCCGCTACTCGTAGTGCAGCGCTTCCACCGGATCCATCCGCGCCGCTTTCAGCGCCGGGAAGAATCCGGACACGATTCCCACCATCGACAGAATGAAGAACGATGCGATCATCACGTTGAGTGAGGCGTGCAGGATGATGTCTCCCTCGTGATTGGAGGTCTTGAACAGTTGCCCATACAGCGGCATGGGCGGGATGATCCACGTGAGCAGGATCGCCAGCGCCATGCCCACGATGCCTCCCGTGAACGTCAGCACCAGCGCTTCGAGCAGAAACTGCAAGAGGATGTGCCGCGGGCGGGCGCCCAGTGCCTTCCGCAAGCCGATCTCTCGAGTGCGCTCGGTGACCGATACCAGCATGATGTTCATCACGCCCACGCCGCCAACGGCCAGTGTGATCGCGCCGATAATGCCGAGCACTACCTGCAGCCCGATCGAAAAGGCGTTGATCATTTCTTTGCTTTCTACCGAGTCCCATACCGGCGCGGCTTTGTCGTCGCGCGGATCGAAGTGGTGGCGTCGCGCAATCACCTCGCGCACAGCGGCCACAGCTTTCAAGTGCAGTTCAGCCGCCTGCGGCTGGATGATGAACATGTCGGGATCGCGCACTTGCTTGAGGTCGCGGTACACCTGGAAGGGAATGAATCCGTCTTCATTGTCCGGCCCCTGGTACATCGAGTCCTGAATCTTGTTGCGCAGGGTGCCGATGACCTCGAAGGACTGTCCGCCGATCAACACGCTCTGGCCCACGGCGGGCGCTCCCTGAAAGGCTTTCTTCGCGGCGTTGTACCCCAGGATCACGACCCGCCGGTGATCGAGAAAATCTCCTTCGCTAAAGTAGCGGCCGTTTTCCACGTCGAGCTTGCGCATCTCGCCGTAGGGGAATTCCACGCCGCGCGTTTGTATTGACACGACGCGCGTGCCGACCTTGTACCCGAAGTCGCTGCACGACTCGGCGCTTACCGCGCGCACCAGAGGAACTTCATCGCGCACCGACTCCACATCCTCGTACTCGTACGCAACCTTCTTGCCTGCTCGTTGTCCGCCCGCCTGCATGCTGGTCTGCCCGGGCCAAAAAACGACCACGTTGTTGCCCATGTTCATGAACGCGTTCAGCACACCGCCGCCCAGGCCCTGCCCGTAGGCCAGCAGAATCACCACAGACGCAAGCCCCCACACGATCCCCAGCATGGTCAGTACCGACCGCATGCGGTTCCGCATAAGGGCTTGCCAGCCTTGCGAGATGAGCTCTTTTAAAAACATAGTCGTCAGTCGTCAGTCTCGAGCCCGTCGCTGGCACATTTTGTTCCGCTAGCGGCCAGCGACTAGCGACTGGCACTAATCCACCCGCACGTCTCCCGAACCGGTGTGCACGCTGATCTCGGGTCCACCGCCGCGCACCTTTCCGCGAATCTGCTTGTGCGCTTCTTCCACGCGGCCTTGCACGGTCGTGGTCACAGGGTGATTCACTTCCACGCTGCCCGAACTGGTCGAGACATCGAGATCGAACGCAGCCTGTTGCGGCAGTCGCAGCTCGGCGTTCCCGGAGCCGGTCCTCACGTGCCAGGTGTTGGCAGGATTGCCGTCCACCTGCACATCGCCGCTACCCGTACTCGCGTTCAGCCCGCCATCGACGCCGCGAACGTGAATGTTCCCCGAGCCGGTCTCGAGCCGCACGTCGCCCTTGGCTTTCTCCTCGATCGTAATGTCGCCGCTGCCGGCGCGCGCTTCAAATGGTCCGGCGGCGCCACGTGCCTCAACGTTGCCCGAACCGGTGTGGATCCGGATGTCACCCGCCAGATTGTCGAGCTTCACGTCACCGGATCCCGTTTCGATCTCCACGCCCGCCTGCATGCCCTCGATCGTCTGGTCGCCGGAGCCCGACTTGGTGCGAACCTTGCTGTCAGGCGGAGCCGTGATCTCATAGTCGATCGAGATGTTGCGCCGGTTCACATAATCCACCCGGATGCTGTTGCCGTTCTGCGACAGGGGAGGATTGCTCTCGATCTGGTGAACTTCGTCCTTGTGATTGTTGCCCAGTCCAAACATCCACGCATCGCCCACGTGAATCCGGCCGGTGATGGAAACCGTCCCCGCTGCACCGGGACGAACCGTGATGTTTCCAGACTGCGTGTAGACCTGCAGGTCCGCGGCCCCGTTGACCTGGAACGTCTTCTCAAAATGTCCTTGCTCCGAGGCGGCCGATACACCAGGCGCGATAACCAGGGCGATTGCCAAAGCCGATAAATGAATAAGTCTCATCCGCATGTTGTCCTCCGTCACCAAGAGTTATTCATAGCGCAGCGACTCGACCGGAGTCAGATCGGCAGCGCGTTGCGCCGGATACATCCCGGCAGTAAACGTAATGACTGAAAGCGTCACGATCGACAATATGATCGAAATCGGAGAAATGATGGGGTGTGGCACAAAATCAGGCAAGGGAAGATTTGAAAGCGCCAGGCACGTCCCCACGCCGAACGCCAGCCCAAGAAATCCGCTGACCGCGGTGAGCAACACAGACTCGGCGAAGAATTGCCGAAGAATGTCCTGGCGTGTCGCGCCGATCGCCTTGCGCACGCCGATCTCGCGCGTGCGCTCCGTCACGGAAACCAGCATGATGTTCATCACGCCGATGCCGCCCAGCCCGAGAGTCACCACCGCCACGCAGGCGAAGAACGTAGTGACGCCCTGGAAAATTCCTGCGACCAGCTTCGCGCCTTCCATCGTGTCCCAGATGAACAACGCGTCTTTGTCCTTGCCATCGAAGTGATGAACGCGGCCCAAGGTTCGCCGGACTTGCATCACTGCGTCTTCGTGAGCCTCAGCATCGGCGACTTCGAACACGATGTTATCGAGGAATCCGCGCACAACACCTTTTTTCTGCGGTGGAGGAAAATCACGCGACACCGCAGAGTAGGGTGCGAACAGGTAATCGTTGTCAGGACCATCGTAGTTGGAATTCTGCTTCTTCTCCGCAAGCACGCCAATCACGGTGTAGGGCATGCTCTTGATTAGCACATTCGATCCGACTGCCGGCTGGCCGGGAAATAGCTGGCGCCGAGCCGCCGCTCCCAGGAGCACTACTCGGTTCCCATCGCGTTCGTCCTCGTCGGTCATCAGCCGCCCTTCGCCGAGAATCAGCGAACGGAAATCCTGGTACGAAGTCCAGATGCCGACCACCCCGCGGCTTGCAGAATTGAACTGGCTGACTTCCGGTACGGTGCGCCGCAATTCGGGGCTGACGTTTTTGACCAGATAGCATTCTTTCTGGATCAGGCGTGCGTCGTCGATGGTGAGAGAAATTTCGCGTCCCGCCGCCAAGCCGCCGATCTGCGAACTGGTTCGCCCGCCCCACACGATGACAAGATCTTTGCCGAGTGTCTGCATGCGGCGCTTCTGGTCGGCGCTGAATCCCCGCCCCAGCCCCACCAGCAGGATGACCGACGAAATTCCCCACACGATCCCGAACATTGTGAGGAAGATCCGCATCTTGTGCGCCCGAAAGGTCGCAAACGCCTGGCGGAGAATTTCGGTCAGATTCATAGCGCGGGACTCAGGTCAGCGGCGCCGAGGAATGCTTATGTACCACCGCTTAGACGGGCGCACAACAGCTTAGTCACGCGCCCTAAAGGGATATACGAACAAGGGAAGGGAAATGTTCAGAAAGCAGGCAAGCGTCCGGGACCGGCTTTGGAAGGAATTTAGCCTTTAGCTGTGACCTGTGACTTTGAAAACTGAGAACTGAGACCTGCCTACTCTCCCGAGTAGTCCGCGGCCTTGCCGATCGCGTTGGTCAAGGAATCCGCCAGTTCAGTTGGCACAGAAATCACGATTTCGCCCGACTGAGGTGTCATAGGAAGGGAAGCAATGATGTAGAACCGGCCCGCTCCGCCTTGCTGAATCTTCAGTTCGATCTTCCCAGACGGACTGGGCAACTCAAACACCCGTTCGTAGCGCAAAGTATTCGACACATTGGACATAGTACAGAGATGACCTGGATTGTCCAAACGTTACAAACTCTGACCGGAGCGCTTGAGGGAGGGTAAGACTTTTTTTTTCTATGGCCGATAATAAATTCGGATCTGGCCATGCGGAAAGCGTCCGTTTTGAGGAGGTCAAAAGGTGGTGGACATCGATAGACAGCTTCTGAAGGAAGCGAGGGCACTCGGAAAGCACCGAACGAACCGGGAAGCCATCTACGCGGCGCCGGATGAGTACGTCAGGCGTCGCAAGCAATGCGAAATAGTCTCACTGTTCGGAAAGATCGAATACCACGACTCGTACGACTACAAACTCGAACGCAAAGGAAAGCCGCGATTGGGCGCCAGGCATTAATCCCCTGCGCTATCTGCAGCTTTCCTCTGTGTCCTCCGCTTTCTAAGATTCGTTCCGCGCTGGCGCCCTACTGCAGCACCACCTGGTCGCCTTCCTTCAGCCCACCCAGCAACTCGGTCTTAGCGCCGTTGGAAATCCCGATGTTCACCGCCACTTTATTCTTGCCTTCCTTGCCTTTCGGATCCGGAACTTCGACCGACGCCTTCTTGTCCTTGTCGTACAGGATCGCGCCTTCCGGAATCTGCAGCACACCCTTGTGTTCTTCCAGGATAATTTCGGCATTGGCCGTCATGGCCGCCTTCAATTCGCCGCCCGGATTGTTGATCGAGACGCGCACTTCGAAGGTCGTGACATTATCTTTCTCCACGCCCATGGGCGAAATCTTCGTGACCTTGCCGTTGAAGGTCTTGTCCTTGAACGACTCGACCTTGATGCGCGCCGGCTGGCTCATGTAGACCTTGCCGATATCGCTCTCGTCCACCTTGCCCTTTACATAAACTTCGCTGATGTCGCCTTCGGTCATGATCAGGGTCGCCGTCGATCCCAAGACGAGAATCGAGCTTACCGCGTCCCCGACTTCCACATCCCGCGACAGGATGATCCCATCAATCGGCGACGTGATCGTGGTGTAGCCGAGCTGCTCTTCAAGTTGCTTGAGATTGGCGTGGTCCTGCGCTACCTGCGCCTGTGCCTGGCCGATCTTTGCGTGCAAAACCTGCAGTTGCGCTTTGGCAACGTTCTGCTTGTTCAACGACATTTCGTAATTCTTCTGGGCATCATCGAGCGCCGACTGGGAGACAACTCCCTCCTTAGCCATCCCCTGCGCGCGGTCATAAGCGCGCTTCAGCATCGGAACGTCCGGCCCTTCGGCATCTACCTTGGCGCGTTCCAGGTCTGCCTGCGTGCCCTTCAGGCTTGCTTCGGAGGCCTCGGTCTGTGCTTTGGCCTGCGCCACACGCGCTTCGATCTCTTCCTTGTCGAGTTCGGCCAGTAGCTGGCCTTTTTTCACTCGGTCGCCGGCGTCGACGTAGAGCTTCTTCACAATCCCGCTGGCCTTCGACTTGATCTCAACCTTGGTAATGGGCTCGACTTTGCCGGTCGCGACCACGCTCTTGGCCAGGTCGCCGCGCTCCACCTTCGCAAGCTTCGAGGGATCGATCTTGGTCCCGCCGCGCGCTGCAGCAATTACTCCGATCACAGCTCCCAAAAAGAGCACCACTCCGATCCCGATATAAATGAGCCGACGATTGCGCTTCTTCTTGCCGTTACCATTGCCGTTCACTTCTGCCTCCTGCGGATGCCCAATCGAACTCGAATGGGTGAACCTGAAAAGGGGTTGGGGGCCGCCTACACTCCATCTTACGAACCCCCCTACAGTTTTGTTCCCAAATGATGAATAAGTTAGCGATTTACAGGAGACCGCGTCCCTCTATGGCATGCATACAAAACAGCCTCTGAACGTTAGACACCGGAGTTAAACAAAAGAAAGCAAGCAAGTTGAGGAAAGCAGGGAACGGTAGACTCGGGAGGAGATTCGTATCAGGGCGTGCCTTGAGGAGCGCCGTACGGCGGGAAAAGGGCGGCGGCTTCAGCCCCTCTGTCCCGAATCTGCAACATTCACAAGGGGATAACCAATCGCAAACCCGGCTCGCAGCTTGCAGCTCGAGGCACGTAGCTCCCGAATGTTAAAATTACGCTTCCATGCTTGCATTTGTGCTGCTGCGGGTATTTCTAATCCTGCTGCTCGTAGCTGCCAACGCGTTCTTTGCCGCCGCCGAATTCGCGCTGGTGAGCGTGCGCGACACGCGCATTCAACAGCTCATCGAGGCGCGCCGTCTTGGCGCCCGCACCGTTCTCCGCCTGCAC
>Ga0073909_10000108_pt1 | contig 31099 bp, 29 predicted proteins | sample Coa_R1_6_FD_66439 | JGI IMG/M metagenome (GOLD analysis project Ga0073909, IMG submission 66439) | Surface soil microbial communities from Centralia Pennsylvania, which are recovering from an underground coalmine fire. - Coalmine... | ecosystem: Environmental > Terrestrial > Soil > Unclassified... | reverse complement strand
CTTTCTCGGACGGCCCCGCGGAGAAATGCTCGGTCGCACCGCCCGGGAAGTGTTCAAGGCCGGTACGCCGTTGAGCGCCACACTGCTTGATGCGTTCGAGCGGAGGCGTCCGCTGATGCAGCGCGAGATCGAATCAGCCAACGGGCGTCGGGTGCAGGTCTCCCTCGACTTCATACAGGAAAAAACCACCCAGATTGGTGCGCTGCTGATCATCCGAGATACCGAAACCGTGCGCCGGTTGGAGGATGAGATCGAGATGTCGCGCCGCCTTTCCGCCAGCGGACGTCTGACGCGGGGCGTGGCCCACGAAGTCAAGAATCCCATCAATGCGATCGTACTGCACCTTCACCTGCTGCAGAGCAAACTGCAGCAGATGGATCCCGGCACCCGCCGCCACGTAGACATCATCGGGAGCGAGATTCATCGCTTAGACCGCGTGGTCCAGATCCTGGTGGACTTCACCCGCCCGCGCGACCTCAAGTTGGAGGAGGTTGATTTGCGGCGACTCCTCGAAGAAGTGGGTTCCCTGGCCGCTCCCGAAGCCGATCAACACGCCGTCGCCATCGTCCGCAATCTTCCCGACTCTCCGTTGCCCGTGAAGGCCGACCTCGACTTCATGAAGCAGGCATTTCTAAACGTGGTCATCAACGGCGTGCAGGCGATGAGCGCGGGCGGCCAGTTGACGATGAGCGCTCGCCGAGAAGAGGGCATGGTCGTGGTCGAGATTCAGGACACAGGCGACGGCATTCCCCGCGAAGCACAAGAAAAGATTTTCGAACTTTACTTCACCACGAAAAAAGGCGGCAGCGGCATCGGTCTGGCGCAGACCTACCAGGTCATGCAATGGCACTATGGCTCAGTCGACTTTGAAACCGCGGAAGGCAAGGGCACGAAGTTCCGACTGTGTCTCCCGCTGACGGAATCCACGCTCGATGCGGCGCGCGAGGTTGCGGCGCGCACGCGGTAGGTTCCAAAGTATCTCGTTGCGCCGATCCTTGAAGTACCCTTCCCGGAATGCTCTCCTCTGCACCGGTGCCCGGAAACCCAACCTGGGGGCCCGTATAGCTCGCTTCCCAAACCATCCCGGACGTCATAAAATTAAGCGGGTTCACGTTTTGTCTGGTCCGCATCACAGGATAAGTATGTATCTGGCCGGCATACTCGGACTGTGCGCGCTGCTACACGTGTCTGCCAGCGGACATGTGGGCGGCGGGCCTTTGTCATTCGACAATGCGGCCGCGTCTTATCAAGAGCCAGCCCAGCAACCTCCCAAGTCCGATACCCCCGCTCATCCTTCCGAAGCACAGCCAGACGCCAGGCCGACCGCGCCACCGCAGGATCAAACTCAACCTCCTGGTGCGGGTCAAGCGCCCACGGCGTCTGACTCCGTTAAACCGCCGTCGGCCGATGCAAATGCACCTCCGCCCAAGAAATCTGCGAGCCGGAAAAAGCACTCCGCAGGGGACGGAGGAGAGCATCAGAAAAAAGTGATTCACCGAGGGGGCACGGTTGAGCCGACAACCCAATTGGCTCAGGGCATGACTGAAGAGCAGGCGGCGCACCAGCGAGAAACGACCAACAAGCTGCTGGCCACCACTGATGCGTCGCTGCAGAAGCTTTCCGGTCGTCAGCTCTCCAAAGACGAGCAGGATACCGTCACGCAAATCAAGCGCTTCATGCAACAAGTCAAAACTGCGGACGCAGCCGGTGACCTGCAACGCGCTTATAAGCTGGCTGTGAAGGCACACCTGCTCTCGGACGCTCTCGCCAAGCCGTAGCTCGCGGCAAAACCTCTGATCCCGTATCTTGCGGATGGCTTTCTCCATCGTCGAATGGACGATCCACTTTTACCCGAGTTAGGATTTGTGCTCATGGCCCCTAAGCGCAAGATCATTGTCTACATTGCCACCAGCGCGGACGGCTTTATCGCCCGGCGCGACGGCTCGGTCGACTGGCTTGATCGTCCGGCTCCAAAGGGCCACTACGGCATGCGGAAGTTCTATCAATCGATCGACACCATCTTATGGGGCAGGAAAACATGCGATGTCGCGCTGGATTTTCAAAAGAAAGGCGTGCCCGGGTCGGCTTTCGACACCAAAGTGAAGAACTATGTCTTTACGCGTAATGCACGGCCGGCGCCGTTGCCGGGCATTGAAATTCGTGAAAGGGCCAGTAAAGGCCTACGCAACTCGTTCACGTAAGGAAAACGGGAAGTACATCTGGATGATGGGCGGCGCAGAGATCATTGCATCATTTCTCGACGAAAAAGAAATCGACGAGTTCATGATTCACGTGATCCCCACGCTCATCGGCGAGGGCATTCCATTGATCGCACCCGGCCAGCGCACGGTGCCTCTGAAGCTGATCTCCAGCACGAAGTTTGCCGACGGCGTGCTTAAGGTGCACTATGCCGTTCGCAAGTAACCTTTCATCTCTGCGAGCTACTTCCCTTTCGATCTGGCGCTGTTCACCTTCTCCAGCAACTCTTTCGAGGGCTGCTGCAGCGGTCCGTCAATTTTTACCGCTTCGCTCAGGACTTCGCGAGCGTCCGTCGTCTTGTTGGTCTTTGCGTAGGCGTATCCCAGCCGATACAACGCGGTTGCGTAGGCTACGTCGTCCTGTCCTTTGAGCAGGGCCGATGCCGACTTCAATTCCGGGATGGCAGCCGCTGTTTTGTCCTGCTTCATGTACGCATAGCCCAAAGTCGAATGCGCCACGCCGGCCGAGAGCTTGCGAGTGCGATCCGCATCTGGCTCGTTCCCTTTGGCCAACGTGATGACCTTCTGCGAATACGTCACAGCCTTCCCCCAGTTTGCCGGCTTGGATTCTTCGACGTAAGTATTTGCCAGCATCAAGAGCGCCGGCATGCTATTTGGATTCGCTGCCAAACTTTTCTCGCCGAAAGTCACCAAACGAGCCGGGTCATTCAACTGCCCGGGGCCGAGCGTATACATGGCGTATTGCGACACCTGCTCCTGGAATTGCGAACTTGGAAAGGCTCCCGTGAAGCGCTCGATATACGACATGCGCTTTTTGGCATCTTTCTCGTCGGCGATTGCGTTGAAGCCCACGCTCTCCAGAAAATCACGCGAAGTCTTCGCCGCGTCTTTCTCCGACGTGGTGCGCGTTGCAAACTCCTGGTCGCTGACTCCCTCCGGCTTGGCTTGTTTACCGATGCCTTCGTAGATCATTCCGCCCTTCTCGGCGTAGTCGATGATCTTTGCGTCATCCTTCAACTGCTGCGCAATTCCCGCCTGTGAAACCAGGATGTCGAGGTTGTGCGGCGATGCCGTCAGGGCTTTGTCACCGAACTCAAGCGCCTTCGGAAGATCTCCGCCACTCTGGTAGGACTGCGAAATCTGCCAATTGCCGAAAGCGACGGCTGCAGGGTTCGACGAATATTTCTGCAGGAAATCCTGATATAGCGCAACTTTCTTCTGCGCGTCGGTCTCCTTGGAAATTTCCTGGATCGATTGGTCTTCCGGAGTTCCGGCCGGAATCACGATGCGATCAATCTGGGCCTGCGAGAACGAGGCCAGCACCAAAACAACTATCAGCAGTATGCCGAACTTGAATTTCATCGGCCAACCTCCCAAGTGGAGCGCGAGCTCCCCTTTCGGGCGCCATGCTAGCGCCGTTGCCGCGCCAAGACAAGGGTTGAGATCACCGGACAAAGTGACCATCGGCTTTCGGTCCCGCGTTGGTTAACGGCGTTGGAACGCTGCGGAAAACTTTGAACGAGCGTTGATTTACAGTTGATGCAATGCGCGCCATCCTGCAAAAGCGGGCCCTTCGTTTTGTTCTTCTGGCCAACGTGGTCTCGATGCTGGGCAGCGGGATGAACTCTGCTGCCGTCGCTTGGCACATCCTGCAGGCCACTCATTCCGAGATGGCTTTGGGAACGCTCGCCGTCCTGCAGACCTTGCCCGCTATGCTGATGCTTCCCTTCACTGGGGTCATTATCGATCGCGAAGACCGTCGCCGGCTGGTCATGATGCTCGATGCTGCGCGTGCCATCGTCATTCTGATCGTCGCAGTTCTGGCTTTCCGCGGCGCGGTGAAGGTGTGGCAGCTCTACCTGATGAACACCCTGGTGGCTGCCGGTTTCTGGATGTTCTGGCCTACGATCACTGCGCTCATTCAGGAACTCACACCTGAAGGCCAGTTCATGGAAGCCAACACGTTTCTGCTGGCTGGAATCCAGGGCGGCTGGCTCATGGCTGGCGCGATTGTTGGATTCGTTTACAACCACATCGGCCTGGGCGGCGTTCTGCTCATCGACTTCACGACCTATTTAGTGTCGTTCCTGTGCTACTTCGGCGTGCGCAAGGGCAAGCACGTGGTGCCGCGACCGGAGGAACTCAAGGCCGACATCGTCGCCGCTGAGAAAGCCGAGCGGCGCTTTTGGCACGAGCTGTGGGAAGGTATTGAATTTCTCCGCGAGCGCCCCGGAGTGGTTCTGCTTGGCCTGAGTTGGGCTCTATTCCTGGGCGCCATGCTGACCGGCGTGGTTGTTACGCCCTCGCTCAGTGATCGAGTCTTCCACGCGGGAGCAGTGGGCTATGGCTGGCTCAATGGTGGATGGGGGATCGGAGCTTTTCTGAGCGCGTTGTATGCACCCTGGATGATCGCTCGCATGGGTTCGCGCACGGCGATTGCTGTGTCGATGGGATTTCTCGCGTGCTGTATGACGCTTTCACCCTTCTCGCGCATGCTGCCGATCGCAGTATTTCTCTACGGGATCATGGGGTCCGCGCGTGGCTTGAGTGGCGTCGCCATGAACACCAGCCTGATGGAACAGGTGCCAAAGCATTTCATGGGGCGCGTGCAAAATGCTTTCTATTTTGTCGGGACGTTTCTGCAAATAACGATCAGCCTGACCGTCGGATGGATGGCGCAGAAAGTCAGCTTGGCGGGAGGCTTCGCCATTATCGGCGCGGTTTATGTTCTAGCTTTCGTGAGCTCGGCCTGGCCCATTGAGTCGCCAGAACCAGCAACGTCGAACGCGTCGCCATAAGCTTCGTATTGTCGCAAGTCGATTTGTTCGACTAGCTCTGCTCGGAGCTCAAAGCTCGCAGCGTTTCCCCTCTGATATCCTTTCCAGTTCACCAACGATCCTGGAGACTCTCCTATGTCCTTTCACCTCGAAGGCCGGAATGCCGTCGTATTCGGAGTTGCGAACAAGCGCTCAATTGCGTGGTCAATAGCGCAGGGTCTGCACGCCGCGGGGATGAAGCTCGCGATTACGTACCAGAACGAGCGGCTTGCCGAAGAGGCCAAGGACTTGATCGACTCCCTGCCCGGCGCCGAGGGCTTCATGTGCGATGTCTCCAAGGACGAGGATATCGAGCGCACCTTTGCTGAACTGAAGAAGCGCTACGGGAAATTGCACGTGGTGGTGCACAGCGTCGCGTTCGCACCCGCCGCTGAACTAGAAGGCGAGTTCATAAATACCAGCCGAGAGGGCTTTCGCGTGGCCCACGACGTGAGTGTCTATTCGTTAATCGCCGTTGCACGCGCCGCCGCTCCGCTGATGGAAGATGGCGGCAGCATCATCACGATGACGTACTACGGCGCGGAAAAGGTCGTCCCCCACTACAACGTGATGGCGGTTGCGAAGGCGGCACTGGAGTGCAGCGTCCGGTATTTGGCCTTCGACCTGGGGAAGAAGAAGATCCGCGTGAACGCGATTTCTGCAGGGCCCATTAAGACGCTGGCGGCACGAGGCATTTCGGGGCTCAGCGACATGCTGAAGGCGCACCGCGAAACCGCTCCGCTGCAGAGGAATGTCGAAGTCGCCGAGGTGGGATCGACCGGCGTATTTCTCGCTTCAGACGCGAGTTCCGGCATTACGGGAGAAACCCTCTACGTCGACTGCGGTTACAATATTATGGGATTCAAGCCAACTGCCCCACAGCAGGGCTGAATATCTGATGAAAATAACTCGCCATCTCGCGTTCGTCTTCTTCGCGATGGCCCTCCTGCTCTCCATAGTCCGGGAGTGGAGCGCACCCGTCGCCTGTCCTTTACCCGGAATCACCCGGGGCATCCCGTTAAGCGACCAGTAGAGTTAACTAAGGCAACTTCGGTGACTGATCGGAAGCGCTTTTCGTGCGGGACTCCTCTGTCTCTGGGCGGTCCATCGCCTGTCGCTTTGATTGCCTCACAAACTTGCGCACAACGAATTCCTGCATGACTCCGGCCAGGGAGCTCTCGCCCATTCTGATGAACCCGTTCGAAAGAACGACCGATGCCTGATTCGTGGTCGGGTAGTACGTAGATGAGATGGCGGCCCCCGCGAACGATCCCGCGATATTGGAGTAGTTGGCTTGCCACTGCCCGTTATCGCCTTTACAGATGACGGAGTTGCTCACCGCTCGCCAGATCCTGGAACGCATACTGCCGCTGCCCTTGTAAAAATAACGAGGATCCTGCTTCAGAAGAGACGGGAAAAACGCCCCAGAGAGGAACGTAGATGCAATGACGTCCGCGTAAGCCGTCCCGTAGCGCTTGCCATAGCCCTGCGCGCCTTGTCCAAATTCCGGGTATTCGTCACCGGCTTGCTGCAATCCTGCGAAGAACGCGGTCCCGAAGATGTTGACGGGGTCCGTGCTCGATTTCCACGCCAGTTTATATTTCAGTTTTGTTGTGAGCGGCGGTGCGTCGGGATGGTAGGTGACATAGAAGTTGGGGATGAACCCGAGAACGCGCTGGTGTTCCTGTTCCTTCACCTCTTCGGTAGCCACCTCCACGGGATCCACTGTCACCCTAACGCCGGTCACTACGGTGGCGACCGAAAGAACAATGGGCGCCACGAGGTACGTCTGGCCGGGCGCCAATTCTGCGCTGAAGGCTTTGTCACCAAATCCCGTCGAGTTGACCGACAGGTCGAACCGGCCGGGAGGAACGTTTGAGAAGGAGTATTGACCGTTATCTCCGGACACGACCTCTCGCGAGAATGACTTATCTGCCGAAGTCAGCCGTACGACCGCCCCAGCGGCCACCGATCCTGATTGATCCATGATTGTCCCGACGATGTTTCCTTTGTCCGTGGTCTGCGACGCATCAGTCCCAGCAGGCGTTGCGCTCTGCGCATTCGCTATAGCACCGCAAATGAGCAGAACCGTGGCAACACGAATCAGCAATTTTCGATTCACCTTCGCGAACCTGCCAATCTCGGTATGGAGTACTCCACGTGCCATCAAACCAACACTCCTCCCTTCGATCACGGACTGGGGTAGCAAACCCTCCTACGGTCGACCCTGTCCTCGGGGTCTTTCTGCCGGCTGCTAGAACCCATTAGATGCACACGAAGAGGATCGGATTTCTTGGCGGGAAGGAAAAGAGTACCTAGGGTGTTGTACGCAACGCGGAGTCCCGAGCGGGACAGCTCGTCGTGGCGTCGCGAGCCGTGTTTTACTTGTTTTTTGGTCTTTTACGCCGGATATCGGGCCAGAATTCACTCAACAAGTTGCCTCCCGCAGCGTAAGCCACCGCCAGGGCGCTGCGGCTCATCGTCAATGCGAATCCACGATCGTTCGAGGGATAGTACACATTGGAGAGTCCTCCCGACGTGAAGGCTCCCAATACGTTTGAAATGTTGAAAGCGCGCCCGCCACTATCCGTGTGGCAAACGACTCCTTGCGCGAGGCTGTACCCGAAGCGATGAACAAATCCGCCATGCCCCAGTCGGAAGTATCGCGGATCCTGTTTGAAGATTGTCGGATAAAGAAAGTTACGGAAGAACCCGCTCGAGACCTGGTCGGCGTAAGCAGCACCGAAACGCTTGCCGTAGCCCTCAGCTCCCTGGCCATATTGCTTGAACTGGTTGTCCGCCTGGCTGACACCGGCTTGGGCCGCGGCAATGACCACGATCACCGGATCGAACGCAGTCTTGGCGAACAATCTAAACTTCTGGCTGGTTTTCAGCGGGGGAGCGTCCATGCGATCAGTTGTGCCAAAGCGGGGTACGACGCCCAAGGTTCGTTCCGATTGTTCCTTTTCCTCAACTTTCTTTTCTTGTTCTGCCTTTGTTTGCGCATCCTGCTGCGCCTTTACCTGCGACGGCGCCTGGGGCAGCAGCGCGTAGAGCCGGCCAGTTTCAGAGAAATCGCCTTGGGTCCGAATATAGTTGGATTCCGATGTAACACGATTCTGCGCGAAGGCTCCCAGTGAGAGCACGAGGCTCGCGAGTGCTACGCTTGAGATTGGGGTAGTCCAGTGGTTCATGATCGTTATTGTCTTTACCACATCCCACTTGCTGGAAGTCTCATTCGCAACCAACAGCCATGAGACGAACGGCATCGGCCTGCAGTTTTCCGAGACCTAAGTAACACAACACTGGCCACGACGCTGGCGCGCAGATGCCAAGCGAGAACAGGGCTTCGGACCTCCGGTACAGGCTTTCTGACGTCAGCGCCCCAGCACCGACCTTTAGAAGTTGGATGAATCTCAGCACCCGAAGACAACAATTTTTCGATCGTTGTCGCCCAGGCGCTCAATGGCTATTTCAATATCCCGGTCGCGAACAAAGCGCGAGAACTTCTCTCCCCACTCTATCAGCAGAATACTTTTTTCGCTGACGAGGTCGTCGAGCCCGAGGGTGTCCAGCTCGCGAGGCGTATCGATTCGATACAGATCGATGTGAAACAGATTTGCGCGCGGGCTGCGATACTCGTGTACCAGCGTGAAGGTAGGACTGGTGACGTCTTCTTCGGATGCAGCCTCGAAGGCGGCGGCGATTCCCTTGATGAGCGTGGTCTTCCCTGCTCCCAAGTCACCGCGCAGAAGGACGAGCTTCGGTGGAGCGAGCAGACCCGTCAGCGTCCGCCCGAAGGCGGTGGTCTCCTCTGCGGAATGAGTAATGACTTCTCGCGTTGTGCCGATGGGCATCGGCAACAGTATAACGAGCGTGAAAGGCGAAGGGCGATGGCGCGGGCGAAGTCTTAGAACAACGACTTCGGAGCCGACATCTGGCCGGGATTCATGGCCAGATAACTCTGGTCCGCCACCGACTGCAGCGCCATGCGCAGGTTGCGATGATCATCATCGCCCAGCGCAATGAAGCGGAACGGCTGCAGTGTGCCGTCAGTCGCCTTGCGGGTCGGAGACAGCATCTCTGCCATCCCGATCACGGTCCCGACCTTAGTCTGAAAGCCGATCTCGACAAAGTCGCCCTGGCTGAGCGGTTTGGTCAACTTGAGCAGTCCGCCGGTGACGGAGATGGAGAAAAGTTTGCCTCGGGAACGCTGGCCGTCGTCGAATCGGATGGCAGCGAGCACGGAACCGCCGAGTTGCACACGGGCCGCGCGCTTAGTGGGGTGCGGTTGGGGGAAGTGGGTCATAGCCAAAAAGGACTATGACTTATGTGCCATTGTTACGGGAAGATTACTAGAGAGCTAGTCCAGATTCGCGTCTACATTACCTACCTTATGCGCTGTAAACATTGTACTTCAAGCACATAGCCTTGTTAACCCATTAGTAAACAGCCCCGTGTCCGGTCGGGATCAGAACAAGCTATGCCACTGCGGGAAATCCAACCCGTCGCAGCAGCGACTGGAATCTCGCGTCGGAGCGCAAGGAATCCAATCGTGGATCAGCCTTAAGGGACCAGGAGAGTTCAACCGATCTCTCCTGGTATGCCTTCTCCAAGAACTCGAATGCCTTCTGCTTTTCGCCCAGGCCGGCATAGATCGTGGCCACAGCATATGGGGAAATCTCACTCGCGGATTTCTGCTCCAGATCGTGGAGAATTTTTCTGGCTTCCGCGACCTTTCCGATACCGACGTATCCGTATGCCAACGCGGCGAGTGCATCCTGATTCGCACCCGACAGTTCGACCGCTTTCTGGTATTCCGAGACTGCCTGGACTCGTTTGCCGGTGGCGTCGTATCCGATTCCGAGATAGAAATGCATAATCCATTCGCCCGGATTCGACATCAACCCTCTCTGGCTCGCTTCTACCAGACGATCGAAGTCCCTTAATTGGTAATACGTTCCCGATTCCGTCATAGCTGAACTGGGACCTGGATCCAATTCCAAGCTTTTGGCGAGTTCGGCCAGGGCTTCCTCGCGACGGCCAATCTGGCTCAAGTACAGAGTACGATCCTCGTGCGCGCAACTGTAACTTGGAGCACGCGCGATCGACTGGTTGAGTTCTTCCTCCGCGGCCTTCCAATTCCAGTCGAATCGCCAGCTCAGGAGCGCCAACGTATCGTGCACTTCCCCGATACTGTCGTCCAATTCCAAAGCCTTACGGATAGCGTCTTTCGCAGAGCGGTAGGCGAGGTCCGCACGCACTTGGCGGAAGAATGCCGAATACGTATACGAATCCGCCAGCCCTGAGTACGCCAGAGCAAAGCCTGGATCCTTTTGAATTGCCTGTTCGAAATAGCTCCGCGCGGCTGTGAGATCTTGTGGCCTCGAGAACAGGTTCGTCATATAGAAACGACCCTGCAGGTACGCCTCGTATGCATCCGGATTTACAGTGCGTGCCGAGCGGAATCGGGCCTGCTGCTGCGGGCTGACTTGCGCGCGTACTTGTTGGGCAATGGCCTGCGCTACGTCGCTCTGCAAGCGGAGCACATCTCCCAGATCGCGTTCATAGGTCTCTGCCCAGAGATGACGATCGGTAGGCCCGTGCAGCAACTGTGCGGTGATCCGTACCCGCTTCCCGGAGCGGACGACTGAACCCTCAATGACCGCATCGACATTCAACTCGCGAGCGATTTCCGGCAGAGTCTTTTTTGTTCCCTTGTAGCGCATGACCGATGTTCGTGAGATCACGCGCAGCGAGCTGACTTTTGCGAGGTCCGTGATCAACTCATCGGTGATGCCATCGGCGAAATATTCCTGCGACGGATCGCCTGATAGGTTATCGAGCGGCAGAACGGCTAGCGAGCGCAACTGCAAATCTTCGGCAACGCTAGCGCGCGGCGACACGGGACGAACCATCCAGAAGGCAGAGGCGATGGAAGCCAGGACCAGCAGAGTAGCTGACAGCAACGCCGTGCGTCCCTTTTTCGTTGGCACCGGGACGGACACTTCGACGGGGTCGTCGGAACTGACCGGTTGTTCCGGTTCCTCAAGCTCAAGTCCTTCAACCTGTCCGATGAATCGGTATCCCCGGCGCGGAAGGGTCTCGATGTAACGCGGCTTTTGGGCAGAGTCGCCCAATACTTCGCGCAAGCGCGCAATCGCGTTGTGAAGGCTGTGGTCGAAATCGACGAAGGTGTCGGCCGGCCAGATTTGGGCGCGCAACTCGTCGCGAGTTACCAGATCGCCGGAGTGCTGGAGCAGAGCCGCCAGTACCTGCAGAGGCTGGCCCTGAAGACGAAGCTTGATGCCGCGCTTGCGGAGCTCTCCCACCCGCGTATCGAGTTCGAACGCGCCAAAACGGAGCAAGCATGCGGTCTGAGTGTGAGCGGACACTTCAAATCCCCACGAATAGCAAGAAGGCTATCACAAGCTTGACCTTTGAGAATCCTCGCGGGGCGCGCCAAATGTCTATTTTTTGCAATCATTTGGCAATGGAGGAAACTTTGGGGTGCGATGGAGCCGCGGAAGATTGACGCATCCGCGTTCTGCGTTCAACAGTGATTCCAACAAGACAGCGTACGAACGGAAAATCGCGGCGAACCTGTAGTTGGCACGCAGCCGGATCGTCGGACGCAATTCCTGAACCACAATAGAAGGAGAGCAGTATGAGAATCACTATGAAGTTCGGTCTGCTAGCTGGATGTTTGATGTCTTTAATGGGGACGGCAGCGTTGGCGCAAGAGCGGGAGAAAGAGCAAGCTCCGGCCGTGCCAGCCCAGGTCGTCGCGCTCGACGAATGCGACCCATCCACTTTTAACGCGGCAATTGGCCCGGACTTCTGCAAGAACGTTGCTCTGGGAGCTGCCACCACATTCAACGATCTGTTTGCCAAAGCCAAGGCCGGAACTCCGGACCCCGGCTGGGACTTTGAGCCGGATCTTTTACACATCCGCAAAGGAACTCCACTTGTCGTAACCGACCAGGGCGGCGAGCCTCACACCTTCACCGAAGTGAAGAAGTTCGGCGGAGGCTTCATCACCGATCTGAATGCCGGCGAGGAAACGGTGCCCGAGTGTGCTGGTGGCTTCAAGAACATAGACGTTGCAAGAACCCGCATCCTGCAGGGCAGCCAGCTACAAGTAAACGGCCTGTCCAAGGGAGAGCACAAGTTCGAGTGCTGCATCCATCCCTGGATGCGCATGACGGTCGACGTGAAGTAGTTCGGCTTCGACTCTCTCCTGGGCAGGTTGCAGAGTCGATTCGGCGAGTCCCCATTCATTGCGCACGCCTATGTGTGAAATGAATGGGGATCTGCTTTTGTTTAGAGTCCTCGGACTCGTTGAAAAGCTTCCGGCAGGGCTTCGATCAGGTCAGTCGCGACCAGCGACTGCTCGCCCATCGTTTCGCACGCGATGTCGCCGGCCAAGCCATGCAGGTGTACGGCTGCCGTAACGGCCTCGATGATTTTCTGTGGATTCTGAGCAAGCATGCCCGCCACCATGCCGGTCAGGACATCACCCGTGCCGCCGGTCGCCATCCCCGGATTTCCCGTGGTGTTTACCCAGACTTCGCCGTCAGGCTGTGCGATGAGCGTTCTATGACCCTTCAGCACGACGATGACTTCGTGCTCACGCGCGAATGAACGAGCAACACCGATGCGATCCCGCTGAACTTCGGGAATCGATAGGCCCGTCAACCGCGCCATCTCGCCTGGGTGCGGTGTAATCACGAGCCCGCGCCCTTTTCCGCTCAGCTTATCCGCCGTGCCGTCGAAGGCGTTCAATCCATCAGCATCCAGGACAATTGACATCGGGTACTTTTCCACTACCGTCCGGACAAACTCCGAAGTTTCATCGTCGCGCGAAATTCCCGGCCCCACCGCCAGGACTGTCTTGCCTTTTACTAGGTTGTCGATATGTGCGTACTCGAGGGCGCGTAAAGAGATTGTTCCAGCTTCCGTTTCTTCGCAGGGCTCTGTCATGAGTTCCGGATGGAATCCGGCCACGGTGGCCAGCACGGACTTCGGCGTTGCCACTGTCGAAAGTCCCGCGCCGGTGCGCAGAGCCGACATGCCAGCCATGGCTGCTGCTCCCGCTTTGCCGACAGATCCTCCGATCACCAGCACGTGACCGAAGCTGCCTTTATTTGCGTCGCGAGGTCGCGGCCCGATCAGCCGGGCAACTTCTTCTGCGGTGATGAGATTTAGCTGCAGCGTGGAAGTAATCGCGCCGTTTGGAGAGCCGATCGGAATCGCCACGGTTGGCCCATCCGTCAGATCGCCGAACACGTGTGCAGGGCGCGGAGCCGTGAACGTGACGACCGCGTCCGCGCGCGCGACGGCGCCGACCTGCGGGCCCATCGCGTCGGCATCAGCGCCGGAGGGAATATCTACCGCAACAATGGGAGTTTCTGTGGCGTTCATTGCCGCGATCGCCTCAGCGTACAGTCCGCTCACGGGCGGCCGGAAACCGGTACCGAGAATTGCATCCAACAGCAGATCGTCTTCGCCAAGCCTTGCACGGGCTTTGACGAATTCCACGGAAGTCGATGCCACCTCGGGGGCGAATCCCATGCGCTTCAACATCTCGGCCGCATCACCGCGCAACTCATTCGGATTTGCTAGTAGAACAACAATCACTTTCCTGCCCGCTTCGCGCAGCTTGCGAGCCGCGACGAAGCCGTCGCCACCGTTGTTGCCTTTCCCGCATACAACGTTAACGCGGTTCGCATCCGGAAAATTCTGCAGCACGAAATCCGCCACCGCCGACCCAGCATTTTCCATCAGCGTGAGCGAAGGCACGTCAAATCGTTCGGTGGTGACACGATCGATTTCTCGCATCTCGGCAGCGCTGACAATTTTCATGACTGGGAAGCCGCCATCTGTTCGACCTGGCGGAGTTGAGCGGGTTCGCCCATGGCAATCAGGAAGTCTCCGGCCTCAATGCGATCGTCGGGCGCGGGGTTAAAATGCATGCCTTGGCTGCGCTTGATGGCTAGAACTATGACGCCGCGCTCCTGGCGAATGCGGGAAGTCTCGATCGTCTTTCCAGCAAAACTGGATTGCGGGCCCACGGAGATTTCCCCGATCTCGAGATCGATGCCGAGATGGGTAGTGGCTGTGTCGAGGAAACTCACTACGTGCGGACTCAAGAATGTCTGCGCAATCCGTTGTCCGGCAAAAGAGTAGGGTGAGACGACCGAGTCGGCGCCTGCCGTCACCAGATGCTTCTCCGCATCCTCTTCGCTGGCGCGGGCAATGATTTTCAACTTCGGATTCAAGGCGCGTGCTGTGAGAATGATATAGAGGTTGGTGGCATCGGTGGTGGTCGCAGCCACGAGACCGCGAGCCTGTTCGATGTGTGCTGCACGCAGTGTCGGCTCTTTGGTGGCATCGCCGATCAGCACCAGCCATTTTTCGTTGTTGTACCGCGCCGCTTTCGTCTCGTTGTTCTCAATGATCACGAACGGCACCGGCCGGCGCGCCAGTTCCCGAGCCGCGCTACGTCCGACACGTCCGGCGCCACAGATGATGTAGTGGCCATTGAGGCGGTCGATGTCGCGTTCCATTCTTCGCCTGCCAAAAAAGCTGCGCAGCTCGAATTCTAGCAAAGCTTGCGTGAGCGCCCCGATCGCCAGAAACACCAGCGAAACTCCGGCGACGATCACGCAGACGTTGAACACGCGCCCCGCATGCGACAGAGGATGTGTCTCCTGGTACCCGATCGTCGTGAGCGTCGTCACGACCATGTAGAAACCGTCGAACCACGACCAGCCTTCGATGAAATGAAAGCCTGTCGTTCCCGCGACGACCACGAGCGCCAACGCGAGGCCAATCAGGCGAAGGTTGTGGAGAGCTTTCATAAGGGCAGTCGCTAGTCGCCAGTCAGTTGATGGCTGGTAGCGGGTGGCCGATACCAAAGCTGGCCAGCGACTAGCCATCAGCGACCAGCCATCAGCCGTCAGCATTGTGCCGGCGACTAGATCCCGACGACTATAGAACACAAAGGCCCTCCGCGCAGTGCGGAAGGCCTTTGGCAACGGGAACTCGAACTTCGACTAGTCCGCCATCGTTGGGGTGCGGTCGAGGTTGGGTTTCGGCGCGTTGTACTCTCCGCGCTGCACCCGGCTGTGCTTCTTGCCGTAGAAGAAATAGATACACAGCCCAATCGCCAGCCAGATGATGAGTCGCGCCCAGGTTTCCTTGCCCAGACTGACCATCATTAGTAGCGATACTACGATACCCATGATCGGAGTGAACGGAATCCACGGCGCCACGAAAGCACGCGGCACATCGGTTCCCCGCTTACGGAGAATCCACACTCCGGCGCACACAATGACAAATGCCAGCAGCGTGCCAATCGAAACCAGTTCGCCCAGCACGTTGATGGGCGTGAGCGCCGCTACCGTCGCCACGCAGAAGCCCACCAGGATGGTCGAGATGTATGGCGTGCGGAACCGGGGGTGGATCTTGCACGCCCACGGAGGAAGCAGGCCGTCTCGCGACATCGAGAAGAACACGCGCGACTGTCCCAGCAGCATGACCACCATGGTGGAACTCAGGCCGCAGATTGCTCCCAGTTTCACCAGGATGCTGCCCCAACTCACGCCCGTGATGTCGATGCCGATGGCAATTGGATCCGGCACGTCGAGCGCAGTATATTTCACCAGACCCGTCAACACTGCTGCCACCAGGATGTAGAGAATCGTACAGATGACGAGCGATCCGAGAATGCCGATGGGCATATCGCGCTTGGGATTCTTCGCTTCTTGCGCCGCCGTCGAGACGGCGTCAAACCCAATGTAGGCGAAGAAAATTACTCCTGCGGCAGTCGCAATGCCCGACCACCCGAAGTCCCCATAGTGTCCCGTGTTCGCCGGAAGAAACGGCGTCCAGTTCGCGACCGCTTCGGCGCGATGTCCGAGGATGTAGTTACCACCTAGAATCAGGAAGACAATGAGTACGCAAACTTTGACCACAACGATCAGCGAGTTCAAATTCGCCGATTCCTTGATACCGATGACCAGAACCACGGTCACCATCATGATGCCGAGGAAGCCAAACAGGTTAAAAATGGAAGACTGATGCGGAAGGGTTGCGGGATCGATCTGCTTCAGCGCAAGCACTTTCTGAAACTGCGCTGTCAGGCGTTCCCAGTGCCCGTTGTACATGACGAAAGTTGTTCCCGGCGAGCCAGCGAGCTTGGGTGAAAGCCTGATGCCGAATTCTCCCAGGAAACTGAGAACGTAGCCGCTCCAGCCGCTCGCAACAGTTGCCGCGCCCAGCGCGTACTCCAAGATGAGGTCCCAGCCGATAATCCAGGCGATCAACTCTCCCAAGGTCGCATAACCATAGGTGTATGCGGACCCCGCAATCGGGATCATGGAGGCAAACTCGGCATAGCACAACCCGGCAAAGACGCACGCGACGGCTGCCAAAGTAAAGGAGAGAATGATGGCAGGACCAGCATGATTGGCAGTCGCCGTCCCAGTGAGCACAAAAATACCCGTGCCGATGATTGCGCCGATACCCAGCGAAATCAGGTTGCCGGGACCGAGCGCGCGCTTCAGGCTGTGCTCGCCCGTTTCGGAGGCTTCCGCCATGATCACGGGCAGTGGTTTTTTGGCCATCACATTAGCCATTCGGTTCTCCTGTTACCTCGTATTTGCTTGCGCCGCAGTTCAAACCGCACTCGCAGACGTCTTTTGATTCCGATTCCACAGGTAGTACACGGGGATGCCCAGCAGGACGATAATCAGGCCGGGCCACGTGTATTGCGGCTTGTAGCGCAATAGTACGACATCAATAAACAATGCCATCAGAATATATATTGCTGGAAGTACCGGGTAACCAATTGCCCGGTAGGGCCTGTCCGCGTCCGGATGCGTCCGTCGCAGAACAAACAAAGCGGCGATTGTGAGGATATAGAAGACCAGGACAGCGAATACGATGTAGTCCAGCAACTGGCCGTAGCTGCCCGAGATGCACAGGATGCAGGTCCACACCATCTGCACCATCAGCGAGACCGCGGGAGTTTTATACGTGGGGTGCAGTTTGGCCACACTTCGGAAAAACAGCCCGTCTTTGGCCATCGCGTAGTACACGCGCGCGCCCGAAAGAATCAGCCCGTTGTTGCATCCGAAGCTCGAAATCATGATGGCGATCGCCATCAGCGCTCCGCCTGCAGCTCCGAAAATCTGCGTCATCACCGCCGTACCGACCCGGTCTTCGGAAGCGTACTTGATTCCTCGCTCGAGGATGCTTGCACCGGTGGCACTGCCATCAAGCGGCAGGACGTTCAGGTAGATGACGTTACACAGCAGATACAAAAGAATTACAACGCCTGTACCCATCGCGAGCGACAAAGGCAGGTTGCGTTGCGGATTCTTCACTTCGCCGGCAGTGAAGGTAACGTTGTTCCACGCGTCGGCCGAGAACAGCGATCCGGTCTGCGCGACCGCCAGGATCGTCAGCGTCCCCACCAGCACCATCGGCCCACCGACCCCGACCTGCACGGAGTGTTGTGCGCCCAGGCCCGCGTTCTGCCAGAAGTGGCCATTGAAATTGGCTGCGAGCGCCTGCGCGTTTCGTCCAATGAACAATCCGAATAACACCAGTGCAGCCAGCGCCGAGACCTTGGCCGCGGTAAAGATGTTTTGGATGATCGCACCAGTTCTTACGCCGAAAATGTTGATGATCGAGAGCGCGACTACCACAAGAATCGCGACGAGATTCTGTGTGCTGAGTCCGACATCCATGTTGCCCAGCACCATGGGACCAATCGGAATCTGCGGCACCTTCCAGAGGTGAAGGACCCAGTGCGTTGAAGAAATCGAAGGAAAGAAAATGCCGAGGAACTTGCCGAACGCTACACCTACGGCCGCGATCGTTCCTGTCTGGATCACAAGGAACAGTGTCCAGCCGTACAGGAATCCCCAGAGCGGCCCGAGGGCTTCTCGCAGGTAGACATATTGCCCGCCAGCTCGCGGCATCATGGCTGCCAGTTCGCCGTAGCTCAATGCTCCAACGATCGTCATGAACCCAGTGACGAGCCACGCGCCCAGTAGCAGGGCGGGCGAGTTCACCTCGCGCGCGATCTCTGCCGACACAATAAAGATGCCCGAGCCGATCATCGAGCCCATCACCAGCATGGTCGCGCTGGTGAGCCCGAGGGCTTTGACGAGTTCTTTATCTTGATGAGAGTGAATGTCCCAATCGCTAGCGGGCTCCGGGGTCGATGAACTGGTCTGGGTACTCACGTCCCTCCCTGGTTGATGGAGCGACGGGCTTCCTCGCCCGTCGAAGCTGCTAAAGAGTGGTAAAAGACAGCGGCCACTTTACCCCAGAATGCGGAAAAATTCCTCTGCTGATTTGCGGGGCTCCCGTACCAAGTCGGATATCACGGCCACGCTGTCTGCACCCGCTTGAATGACCTCTAAGGCATTTGCCCGGGTGACCCCGCCGATCGCTACCAGTAGCTTGCGGGTTAACTGACGCGCCTGGCGCACTCCCTCTACCCCAATCACGGGATCTGGCCGCTCCTTACTGCTCGTAACAAACACGGGACCGATGGCAATGTAGTCCGCGGTTGTTGCGTCCGCTGCCTGCACTTGCTCAGGATTGTGAGTCGAGACACCGAGCCAAGGATCTGGCCCGATCACTCGCCGCGCACCTTCCGGTGAGAGATCGTCCTGCCCGACGTGCAGCCCGTCGTATCCCGCAGCAAGGCAGAGATCAGCGCGGTCATTCATGATGAGCCGGACCGGTCTCCCGAGTCGCCGTCTCAATTCGCGCGCATCTTCGAGCGTCTGCTGGGCAGTGCTGATCTTATTCCGATACTGCAGTAGCGTGACGCCGCCGGCAGCCAAATCTTCGGCGGCCGCAAATAGAGACTCGCGATTCGAAAACTGGGAAGAATCCAGAATCGGGTAAAGCCGCGGAAGCTGGAGGATTCTGCTCAAGAATTAACGCGTCCAGGATTGTCGTCAGGCGGCGGGCTCGGCTTTCTTCTTTTCGAGGAAGCGCTCAATGAAGCCGGTATCAAAATTTCCCGCGAGAAAATCCGGATCCGACAGGATTCGCCGATGCAACGGGATCGTGGTGTAAATCCCTTCCACAATAAACATCCCGAGTGCCCGGCTCATGCGCTGGCAAGCTTCGTTGCGATCTTTCCCACGCACGACCAGCTTGGCGATCAGCGAATCGTAGTAGGGCGGAATGACCCCCTCGGCATAGGCGGCGGTATCGATGCGCACGCCCGTCCCACCCGGCGGATGGAACGCTGTTATCTTCCCCGCGGATGGGGTGAACTTCTCCGGATGCTCTGCGTTGATGCGGCATTCGATGGCGTGGCCGCGATGTACCACCGGACCTTGCAGCACGTCTTTCAGTTTCGCGCCGCCCGCAATCATGATCTGGCTCTTCACCAGGTCCACGTCCGTGACCATTTCCGTGACTGGATGCTCGACCTGGATGCGCGTATTCATCTCGATGAAGTAGAGCCGCTTGTCTTGATCCATCAGAAATTCGATCGTGCCGGCATTCTGATATCCCACCGAGCTAAGCGTCTTGCCGAGAACCTCGCCAATCTGCGCTCGCAACTCCGCACTCACCTGCAGCGAGGGGGACTCCTCAAGCAGCTTCTGGTGCCGCCGCTGGATCGAGCATTCGCGCTCGCCCAAACTGATCACGTTTCCATGCTCGTCCCCAAGAATCTGGAACTCGATGTGGCGCGGGTGCTCGACATACTTCTCCATGTACAGGTCACCGTTGCCGAAAGCCGCTGCCGCTTCCTGTTGCGCCTGCCGGTAGAGCGCGGCCAACTCCGGCTCGCTGCGAACGATGCGCATGCCGCGCCCGCCGCCTCCGGCCGATGCTTTGATAATGACCGGGTATCCTACCTGCCGGCCCCACTCGGCTGCTTCTTCTTCTGAAGCAATCACCCCATCCGAGCCGGGCAAAATCGGCACACCGTGTCGTTTCATCGCCGCGCGAGCCTTTTCTTTTTCGCCCATCAGGCGGATCAGGTCCGGCGAAGGACCAATAAACTTCAGGCCGCTCGTCTCACACACTTCAGCGAAGTTCGCGTTTTCGGACAGCAGTCCGTAGCCCGGATGGATCGCATCCGCATTCGCAATTTCTGCCGCGCTGATGACGCCGGGAATGTTCAGGTAGCTTTGCGCGAGCTGCGGGGGCCCGATACAGATGGCTTCATCGGCGAAGCGCACGTGGAGGGAATTTCGATCGGCTTCACTGTAAATCGCGACTGTGCGGATGCCCAGCTCTTTGCAGGCACAGATGATGCGCAGGGCGATTTCCCCGCGATTCGCAATCAGGATCTTCTTGAACATGCGGTTTCAAAAGTGTCGTCACGAAGTTTTGCTCGCGACAGAAAGGGAGCTCCGTGAGCTCCCAGGAATTTTCACGCTCTCACTTGGTCGGCCGGACGGCAAACAACTCCTGCCCGTATTCAATCGGCTGTCCATTCGCGACAAGCCGTTTCACTAGCTCACCCGCGACGTCCGACTCGATCTCGTTCATCAGCTTCATCGCTTCCACGATGCAGAGCACTTGTCCGGTGGTAATCGTGTCGCCCGGTTTCACGAATGGCGGCGAACCCGGCGAGGGAGACTCGTAGAACGTCCCCACAATTGGCGATCGCACCATGTGCAACTCCTCTTCCGGTTCTGGCGCCGGCGTTGCTGGCGGAGCGGGACTCGCAGGAGCTGCAACAGGTACGGCTCCAGCCGGACCCCCAGGAGGCGTCGCGCTCGGTACAGCAAAGTAGCGAGTATCCGCAAGCGGCGCCGACCCAGGTTCGGCGGCGCGCTTGATGCGCACTTTTACATCCCCGCGTTCGAGTTCGAACTCGGCAATGTCCTTCTCAATTAAAAATTCTATGAGTTCTTTAAGCTCTTTTTGATTCATCGTCTGCGGTGGGACTGCTCTCTACCCGCCAGAATGACCGGAAGCGCGGAAGACTTCCGAAAAACATGCTGCGCTGGGACTCACTTAGCCAACTTCTATGAAATCTTTCTGCGTCGGACTCAACACCTCACAGCCCTGCTCGGTCACGACCACCATGTCTTCGATGCGCACACCCCATTGCCCGGAAAGATAAACTCCAGGCTCAATCGTAATTACCATTCCCGGTTGCAGGATTTCCTGCTGGCCTTTCGCCACGCGGGGAGCCTCATGAATTTCGAGCCCCACTCCGTGCCCAGTCGAATGCGTAAAATACTTTTCTAAGCCCTTCTTTTGCAGAGTCTTACGGGCGGCACGATCCACCTGCTCGACCTTAACTCCCGGCCGAACAGCGGCAATCGCTTCCTGCTGCGACGTGAGCACCGCATCATAAATCCGGCGGGCTTCCGCAGTCGCAGCGCCCACGTATACAGTGCGGGTGCGGTCCGAACAATAACCGTGGAGTATAACACCGAAGTCGCAGACTACGAATCCCCCGGCCGGGATGGCAGCGGCGGATGCGCGGCCGTGAGGGAGTGCGGCTCTCGGTCCAGAAGCAATAATAGTCTCGAATGACATTCCCTCGGCGTTGCTCCTGCGGGCCGCGTACTCCATCTCGGCTGCCACCTCGATCTCGGATACTCCCGGACGGATGGTGTGCAGTGCCTGATTGAAGAGTCCGGCCCCAAGTTCCACTGCCAACCGGATTGCCGCGATCTCATCGGCATCCTTTACCATGCGCGCCTGCTCGACGAGTGGGGGCGCTTCGCGCAGCCGGACGTTTTTGGGAAGCGCCGCGGCGAGGTTTTTTCGCGAAAGCACCGAGACGTACTGAGCTTCGATCCCCAGCGTGCGAGCTTTCGTGCTGTGGTTGCGGCGCGGCCCGCGACTCATCCACTCAGCCGCTGCGATCGCCGGTGCCTTCTTTGTAATGACAATTTTGTGCGCGCTGACCTGAGCCTTAGCTTGCTCGGCGTAGCGGCTGTCTGTAAAGAAGATACTGCCACTCGCTCCGAGCAGTAAGGCGCCCGCGCTGCCAGTAAAGCCACATAAATAATGAATGTTCAGAAGGTGCGATACCAGAAGGGCGTCGTATCGCGCGCGAGACAATGCCTCGCGCAGACGCGCCTGTCGGCCAAAGTAGTCCATTGCGAGCGAGTGTATCAGGAGGTGCGCCAGGATCGAACCCAGATCGGCTATCCCCTAAAACAAAACCGCCGGCTCGGAATTGCCTGAGCCGGCGGAGACTTTTACTTCAACAACCCGCGTTTATGTCTGAATGATGCGCGGAGTGATGAAGAAAATCAATTCCTGGTTCGAGGTGGTCACGCTGCGACGCTTGAACAGGTTGCCGAGAGCCGGAATGTCGCCCAGCAGCGGAACCTGTGTAATGTTCAGCGAGTTGTTGGTCTGGATAACGCCACCGATCACCACCGTGCCACCATCGGTCACGAGGACTTGCGTGGTTGCCTGCTGCGTGATCAATGTGGGGTTGCCCTGCACGGTGCGGCCGAAGTCAGGCGTCGTGTTCTCGACGTCGACGTTCAGGAAGATCGTTCCTTCCGACGTGATCTGCGGAACGACGGTAAGCCGCAGGAACGCATCGACGTAGGTCACGGTAGGCGGACCGCCCAACTGCGCCTGCGTCACGATCGGCACGCGCACGCCCTGGCGAACCAGCGCCTGGATGTTGTTCTGCGTGACAACGCGCGGACGAGACAGAATCTTCAACAAGCCGCGAGACTCGGCCAGCGTCAGAATGGTGTCGATACGCACATTGTTGCTGGCATTGATGAAGCTCAGACCGCTCGTCGGGCTGGTGACCGGCAGGTTCGAGAACAGAGGAATAATCTGTCCGGTCGAAGATCCGCCAGCCGTGATGTAGGTCGGGTTCAGGCCGTTGGTGAACAGCGGAGAGTTCGCCGCTGCGCCACCCACTGCCGTGTGTCCGTTGCCCCATCCAAAACCGAACTGCGTACCGATGTCACGCGCGAAGCTGCGGGTAGCAGCCACGACACGCGCTTCAATCTCAACTTCCTGTGTCTTGCGGTCCAGCTGCGTGAGCAACCGGTCGAGCGCCGGAATGACATTCGGAATATCCGAAATGATCACGGCGTTGGTGCGATCGTCAGAGATTACGTCGCCGCGCTGCGAGAGGAACTTCTTGATGGTCGGAACCACATCCTTCGAGTGCGCGTAGCTGAGGAAGCGGGTGACTGTGACTTTCTCGACCGCCAGCGCTTCCGATTCCTGCTGGGCGCGCCGCGCGTCGGCTTCCTTCTTCAGCGTGTCGACCGTGGCGATGCGCAGAACGTTGCCTTCCAGCTCGCGTGCCAGGTCGTTGTTCTTGAGTACGATGTCGAGCGCCTGATCCCACGGCACGTCATCCAGAACGATGGTCAGGGTTCCGTGGACGTTAGGATCGAGCACAACGTTCAGTCCGCTGATTTCGTGAATCAGACGGAAGAAATCTTTGAGGTCGACGTCTTTAAGATTGACCGAGATCGGCTCGCCCGTGTACTTCGGACCGCTGGTCGCGGGGGTCTGCGACATCTGGGTCTTCTGTTCGGCTGCGAGATTGACCGCGGGCTGAATCGCCGTCGAGGCTGCCTGCGCCGCTTGCGGCTGCATCGCTGACGAGCTGGCATTGACCGGGAGGAGTGCGGATGCCGGCTTGTCATTGAACTTGGCCGCGGCTTCGAGCGCGCGCTGAGCAGGCTCAACCGGAGCAGTTTTCGCTTCGGTCGGCTCGGTGGTCTTGGTCTCATCCTTCGGTTTGTACGAAGGCTCAACGAAGACATAATCGGTGGCCGACTTCGCAGCCGTCGGCGCCGCTGGCGTCACGACGGGCTGGGTGACGGCGACGTCCTTTTTCTGGGGCGTCGAAGTCTTTTCCGGAATGGCGGGCGTCATCACCATCGAAACCGTTGTGAGCTTGGGGGCTGCGGGCGCGGCCGACTTGGCCACGACCACAACGCTCTTCGTCGCCTTGACCGCCTTTACAGGCGCCACGCCGGGATACAACTTCACGGCAAACTGATTGTCGCTGCCGGGAACGAGCTCGAACTTGCAAGCCTGGTCGAGATCGACCACGACCCGTGTGCTCGGCGGCGTTTGGCCATTCATGCCAACGCGCACGCCCTTCACGCCGTCGCTGTCGACCGCGATCTGGTGCTGACCGGTCACGGCGACCGTGTTCGGCAGATCGATCACGACCCGGGCCGGCGAGCTCAGCGTGCTCAGCTTGGGGGTCACTGACCCACGAGCCGAGAATTCCACGCTGATCGTGCCGTCGCCATGCACCACGTTCACATGCTGTAAGGCAGCATGCTCTGTGGCGGCGGTGCCCGAGTTCTGTGTCTGTGCCGCTGCGGTCATCATCACCAGGACGACCAGCGGTAGAACCACACCCAGCAGTTGCTTTCGCATTTCGCTTCTCCCCCACACGCGCCGGCCACTCGGCACAGCCCGTGTCTTCGTCAAGCTCGCTTCCAATTTAGGACTCGCCAATCTATACAGCCGGCGTCAGAATCCGTTTCACTACATCTTTCGTAAACGGTTTTCCCAGCCGGTCTTGAACTGTTTGCTTGAACACGATCGAATCGACCGTGATCTTTACTACGTACCCGTTGAACACGGGATCGTTCTCCCGCAGAAAATAAGCTTTGTTCAAGCCGTTGGTCACGACCGCGATCATTCCGTTGTCGGACTTCACGACTCCGTGCAGCGCGATCTGCTCGATGTCCAGGCATTTCTTTCCCGTGCTGCAGCCCGAACCCATGGAGCGGTTCACTACCGGGCTGATGAACGGATCCCGCTTCCCGGTCATCGAGTACTTCTTGTCTTCCGGCTTCTCGTTCTTGGCTACTTCCTTTTCGCCGCTCGCCGCGTTGGTGTCTTTCGACGGGCTCGCCGGAGTCGCCGCGATCTTAGTCGCCGGTTTCGTGGAAGTCTTGGCCGGCACCGCTGCCGCTTGCGTCTTAGCAGTTGCGGGCGTGGGCTTGGTCGCCGGAGTTGCTGTTTTGGCCGGCACGACCTTCACGTCCGGCTTCGCAACCGTCGCCTTTGTAGGCGCAACTGAAGGCTTCGCCGATGCCGTGATCCCTTTTGCCGGAATCACCGTAGGCTTCGCGGCTGGCGTCGCCTTCGCCGGAACCACTGCTGGCTTGGCAGTCGTGGTCGCGGTGGCCGGAACGATCGTGGGCTTTGCCGGAGCGGGCTTCGAGCTCGTGCTCGCGGTCTTCGCCGGAGTCGCCGCCGGTTTCGCCTGCATGGCCACCGGGCTGATCGAAATCACCGCCGGCTTCGGGCCCGTTTGCACGGTCGCCGCAGAAGGCTTCGCTTTTGCCGCTGGCGTGCTCGCCGTCGGCTGCGTTGTCTTCGTATCCGAATTGTTGGCGGAACTTTGCGCCCAGCAGGCGCCCGCCGAAAGTGCCAACACAACGATGCCAGTGGTCAGCTTCATAAGCTCTCCTACTTCTTCACCGCAGGCTGGCCAGGTTTGCCGGCGCCCGCCGGATCCAGGTCATGGCTGAAGAACGTCGTCGCTTTCACCGTCGCCACGATGCTCTCATTCGGTGCGTACTGATAAGTTTTCTTCGCCTTCGCGTCTGCGGGCTTGCGGGTGGTCGACACCAGCAGGTTCGAGACGTTCACGATGCGTTCGAGCTTGCCCACGCGATCGAAGAAACCCAGCATCGAATAGTAGGGGCCGTCGAGTTCCATTTCGAATGGAACCTCGGTATAGAAATCCTTCTGCGCCACCGGCTGCGCCGTGTAGCGCCGGATCTCGATGCCCGCCTTGGAAGCTTCCGCATCCAGCATGCGCATAAAGCCGTCGACTTCCTTCTCATCCGGCACGATGCGCCGCTCGATATCCAGCTGTTGCTTTAGGCTGGCCAGCTGGCGCTCCATCTCCGCCAGCTTCGGCCGGTACGCCTCTAACTCGGCGTTTTCCTTCCGCTTGGACTCGAGCTGGGTTTGCGCCGCCGTGTTCTGGTCGCGCTCGCTCTTGAACACGGTGAAGTACAGACCCGCCGTGACCAGAGCAGCTCCCCCCAGGACCACCGCCCACTGCTTGATGCCCGACATTTCCCCGAAATTCGCCATAGTTCCTGCCTTTAGGACTTCGTCTTCTCGCAGCTCAGCGTGAATTGAAACGCCTGCATGTCTTTGATCGTCTCGTCCTGAATGCTTTCCTTGATCTCCACGTTGCGGAAATAGCCCGTCTTCTGGAGGTTCGACATCAAGTTGGCTACCGCATCGGTGCTCAGCGCCATACCTTCGATATCGACGCTCGCGCCCTGATCCTTCAAGTTGTTCAACCAGACGGCTTCCGTGTTGTTGACGGTCTCGCCCACCATCGCCATCAGGTTCACCGGGCCACCCTGGTTGTTGGCGTTGCGCAACTGGTCAATAACATCCACGCGCCGCTTGTAGTTTTCCGCTTCGCGTTGCCGCGCCATGTAGCGCTGCTTCACATCGGCAAGCTCGCGATTTTTCTGTTCGGCCTGCGTCATCTTGGTTGCGATGTCTTTCTTCTGCGCGTCCAGGTGATACCAGGTGTACAGATTGAACGCGGCCGCCAATCCAAAAGCGATCAGGACCTTCAGCCTGGGCGAGCCAACGTCGCCGACTTCCATGGTCGGCATCGACGGCATGGCCGAGCGCTTGTTCTTCGGTTTCGGTGCTTCCAGCAGATTGATTCGGATCATAGGTCGCTAAAACTCCTCAAAGCCAAGCCCACCGCAACCGCTAGCTGGCCCGCGTTCTGCTCGATCAGTTCCGCTCCCATTCCTTCGGCCGGAGGCGCAATGCGTTGGAACGGATCGAACAGTTCCACCGGCATCGAGAACTCCTGGCGCAACCCTTCCACCAACCCCGGCACCCTCGACGAGCCGCCCGCGAGATAGATCTTCTCGATGTGCTCGCCCGCCGCGCTGGCGCGGAAGAAGTCAAACGTCTTCTGAATTTCCAGCACGATGATTTCGGTCACCTGTTGCAGGATGGGCGTCTTGGCGTCTTCGCTGACCGTGCCCACCTTTTGCCCCAGCTTCAACGCTTCCGCGTCTTCGAAGCTCAGGTCCAGTTCCTTCTGCAACGAATCGGTGTACTGGTGCCCTCCCACGCTGACGTCGCGCGGGAACAAAGGCGTCGTACCCTTCACGATGTTGATGTTCATGACGCTGGCGCCCAGGTTCAAAAGCGCCACCACCTGCCCGGAAGCGGGCTCGTAGTTGTACTCGTAGCAGTTCTGCAGGGCCAGAGCATCGATATCCACAATAGCCGGGGTTCGGCCCGCCATCGAGAGTACGTTGGTGTAGTTCAAAATCTTGTCCTTCTTGACCGCAACCAGTAACACGTCCATCTGCGGGTTGCCGGCGTCTTCGGACAGGATCTGGTAATCAAGATTCACGTCACCCAGATCAAAGGGAATGTGCTGGGCGGCTTCCTTCTGGATCGTTTCAGCGAGTTCCTGATCGCTCATCGAAGGCAGCGAGATCTTCTTCACGATCACCGAGTGACCGCTCACCGCCGTGGCCACACTCTTGGCCTTGATCTGGTGGTCGGTAAACAACTTCGAGATCGCGCTCGACACTGTGCCCGAGTCCACGATCATGGAATCGACCACGATATCCGGAGCCAGCGGCTCGAGCCCTAGGTGTGCCACCTCGATGTCGCGGCCCTTCCGCCTGAGTTCAACCGCCTTGATGCTGGAGGAGCCCACATCGAGACCAACAATCGTCTTCGATCCGAATCCAAACATGTGCCCGCCTTTTTGGTAACGCCTGTTTGTAGCGCCGGCCTCTCGCCGGCCGTTCCGAGAGCATCTCGCCCTCAGGCTGTTTGTTTCCTACAACGATCCGGCGGCCTTCACTGCCGCTTTCGGTTTCCGTTTCGTGCGTACTTCCATCTGGTTCGACTTCTCTTCCATCCACTGGTCCAGCTTCGACTTCTTGAAGCGCCAGCGGTTCCCCAATTTGAAGGCCGGAATCTTCTGCTCATTGACGTACTTGTAGAGCGTGTCCGGACTCACTCCCAGGTACTGCGAAGCCTGGCGAATGTTCATCACTTCTCGCGAGTCGGCCATAGAGTTCACGTCCCTTCCACAGAATCAAGCCCTGCCTGCCGGCATCTCCGGCCGCTAAGGCAAACCTGGGGAGGAAATCCTTCGTTCAACTTCGTGTTCGAGCGGATTTCGGTGTGCAGAGCATATCTCAACCCCGGAAAACACGAGTTCAAGCCAAATCTCCGCGTTTTACTGGGTTTTATACCTGTTTCCTGGAAAATTACTTTCGTGTAGTTGCAGATTACTGCTACTGGTAGTGGCAGACGACTTAGTGACCACAATTAGGAGGGGTAGTTATACGCTGGACGCACCCCGGCCACGTTTAACATAACCAAAGTACTAACGACGGTACGAAGGTAGTAAGACGCGCGATAAGTTCAACAAATCAATGAACTAATCTGAGATTCGATATGGCGATGGCGAGCCGCCTCGTAACCCCTCCTTGCGTTTCGTCATGGTTCCGGAATTGCCCAAAATTGACCCTTTCGTTCCCTGTTTTCTAAGGTGCCTTGAACCGCCATCAGCGGTCCCCGCAAAAAACCGCATGAATCTTGCCCCGGATGTGCGCCGCATCACTTCGCTGGTCGCATTGCTTTGCTAGCGTCTGGAGTTCGACATCATCCTTTGAGGTGCCCTCTTGAAACTGCTCGTAATTGGTTCTGGCATGATGGGATCGGCGGCGGCCTTTGACATGTGCCGCCACGCGGACGTCGACTCCGTCACGCTCGCTGACAACGACCTGAAGCGCGCTCGCGAAGCGGCCGCTCGCATCAATCACATTCACGGCGGCAAAAAAGTGAAAGCGGTCGCGCTTGACGCGTCGAATGAGGGTGCCGCCTCCCGTTTGATGAAGGGTCACGTTGCCGCCTTGTCTGCGGTGCCGTATTTCCTCAATCTGGGTTTGGCGAAGGCCGCGATCGAAGTGCGCTGTCACTTCGCAGACCTCGGCGGCAACAACACGATCGTGCGGCAGGAACTTGCGCTGGCTTCTAAAGCCGAGAAGCGCGGCGTTGCCATCGCGCCCGATTGCGGCCTGTCTCCCGGCATGGCTTCGATTCTTGGGGGAGAACTAGTTCACCGTCTGGACGGCCGCGCCGACGCTCTGAAACTCTACGTCGGCGGCTTGCCCGAAAAGCCGATGCCACCGTTCCACTACCAGCTGGTCTTTTCGGTGGAAGGCCTGATCAACGAGTACGTGGAACCGGCGCGCATCCTGCGTAACGGAAAAATGTTGACTGTCGAACCGCTCACGGAGCCGGAAGAATTTCACATGGCTGGATTCGCCCCTCTGGTCGCCTTTCACACTTCAGGGGGAACGTCGACTCTGCCGGAAACGTTCGAGGGGCGGGTCGGGGAATGCTTCGAGAAGACTCTACGCTATCCGGGACACTTCGACTTGCTCTGCGAGTTGAAGGAGCTGGGATTATTTTCCAGCCAGAAGATGCAAGTGAACGGGAGCCAGATTGCTCCGCGCGCGCTGATGTCGAAAATCTTCGAAGGAAAATTCGCCAGCAAGGGGCCGGACGTCTGCATCATGCGACTCGAAGCCCACGAATCCGTTCGCACACCCGGCGTGCGCGGACTTCTGGGCGCGCGCCTGCAGGGGCGGGTCGCCACCTTCATCCTGGTCGATCACTACGACCCCAAAACCGACATGAGCGCAATGATGCGCACAACAGCTTTCCCTGCCTCCATCGTGGTCCAAATGCTGGCCTCGGGAGCGATTGCCAAGCGGGGCGCCGTTCTGCAGGAACGCGACGTTCCCGCGGATTTGTTTCTGGCGGAAATGGAGAAGCGTGGCATCCGCATACAGTACTCGATTCAATAATGGCCATGTTAAGCAACGACACTGCAGGGATTCTGGACACCACGCCGCCGACCCATTCAGAGATGCGACGAACCTGTTTGCTGTGACCTATCACGAAACCCGCATCGACTTGTACACTTCTCTAACGCAGGTCCCGAAAGCTACCCTTCCCTAGCACGGAGGATTCTTGCGCTACCTCGATCGCATGCAACCATTGGCGCTGGTGGCACTGCGCCTTACGCTCGGTATCATCTTCATCGCCCATAGCTCCCATAAGGTCTACGGGGGTCTGCACGACTATGCCAGGTTCATCGGCAGTCTCGGTGTGCCCGCGTGGCTCGGATATGTTTCGGCTTTCACCGAATTTCTCGGTGGCATTCTGCTGATTCTTGGATCGCTCACCCGGGTTGCGGCGTTCGCCCTCCTTATCGACATGATTGTGGCAATCGCTGAGGTGCACTGGAAGCACGGACTCATGGGCAGTGGCGGCTACGAATTTCCTCTCGCCCTGGCGACGATGGCGTTCGTATTGATTTTCTTCGGTGCGGGGCCCATCTCAATCGACGCCATTCGCGGGGGCAGGAGTTTCAGCGGGAACAAATCAAAATAATCTGGCCCCTCCCGCCTCAAATACATCGTGTCTAGACATAACAGGTAGACATCAAACCACTCTCACACTCGATCTGCTGTAATCGACTTTTTGGGAACGGGTTTAAAGCGAGGTGGCATCGATGGCGCGATAACGTCCAAACTTTTCTTTTAACGGGAGGCGCGGAAACGCGCTCTGGGCGCGGGTTTCGAGACAACAGAAACGGGTCGGTCGGTCTTGGCCCACACGAAGCTCACTAATGCGATGAGGCTTAGGAGATACAATGGCACGTTCCTCACGAACGCGGGTTCACCCTGCCAGTGAAGTGGCACGCATCTGCACGATTAAGTTAACTATTAAGTTAATTAAGGAGCAGCTCACGGGCTGCTCCTGATTTTTACTGTCGCACTCAGTCTCAGGTTGCCCCCTTACTTTTTCGTCCGCGATCTCTCGAATCACTGCGACCAACAACAGCGAGCTGGATGGCATCAGAGAAGTTGCGATTTGCCTTCCACTTCGTGACGTTGTGCAACATGCTTTGGGGCTTCTGTAGAAAGCCCTACGGTCAATGCCGCAGATCGCTAATCCTTCGAAAGCCGTTTGGTGCGAACGTGTCGGAATCAGTACTAAGCGCGG
>Ga0073909_10000105_pt1 | contig 31322 bp, 29 predicted proteins | sample Coa_R1_6_FD_66439 | JGI IMG/M metagenome (GOLD analysis project Ga0073909, IMG submission 66439) | Surface soil microbial communities from Centralia Pennsylvania, which are recovering from an underground coalmine fire. - Coalmine... | ecosystem: Environmental > Terrestrial > Soil > Unclassified... | reverse complement strand
GTCCCGAGCCCGCCTCGGTCGGTGCCGGTAGCGGTGCCGACGCCGGTGCTGGTGGTGATGCCGGTGGTGCGGGTGTCGGCAGTGTGGGTGTCGGGACGGCTCGGCACGAGCGGGAGCGGCAGGTGTGGCGGGTCGAGGCGAGCGCCGGCAAGGCGGCCGGCACGGGTGTCTTCGACCTCGGCGCCGACGGCCTGACGGTCGGCGGCTCCCCACGCTGGCTGCTCCTGCGGGCCCACGACTGACCGCGGAGGTTCCCCGATGACGACGACCCTGTCCCTGGACCTGCTCAACCGCTCCGAGGAGTCCCTCGACCTGGCCTGCCACGCAACGGTCGCTCGCGAGCGTTACCTCCAGGCCCACCTCGCGGCCCTGCGTGCCGCCGCCGCGCTCGTCGGGTCCCGTGGCGAACGGGATCCCCATGACCCGCGCGGCTCCCATGACCGTGCCGGTGGGCCGACCCGTCGTGGGCTGTGGACCGCCCTGGCCGTCACCGCCCCCGAGCTGGGCGAGTGGGCCTCCTACTTCGCGGCGACCGGTCGCCGGTCGCGGCGGGTCGTCCGCGGCGAGCCGACCCCGATCTCCCCGCGCGACGCCGACGACCTCGTCCGCGCCGCCCAGACCTTCCTCGCCCTGGTCACCGGCCGGCTCGGCGCGGTGCGCGACGCCGCGCCGACCCGGCTCACCCCGCTCAGCCATTGACCCCGCCGGCCACCGACCCCCATGTTCGCCCATCTGCACGTCGCCTCCGGCTTCTCCATGCGATACGGCGCCTCGACCCCCGAAGTGCTCGTCGAGCGCGCCGCCCGACACGGCCAGCCGGCGCTCGCCCTCACCGACCGCGACGGCCTCTACGGCGCGGTCCGCTTCGTCCGGGCCGCGACGGCTGCGGGGATCACCCCGGTCCTCGGGGTCGACCTCGCGGTCGGGGAGTCCCCGGGCCGGTTCGGTATGCCGGCCACCCAGCGCGCGCGGCAGGCCGCGGCTCCGCGACGGTCCCCGGTCCGGGGCGGCGCCGTCGTCGACCCCCGCCTGCCGCGGGTCACCGTCCTGGCCCGTGGCACCGAGGGTGGGGTCGGCCACGGCGTCGGCTGGGCAGCCCTGTGCCGGCTCGTCACCGATACCCACCTGAGGGGCGAACGCGGCATACCCGTGACCACTCCCGACCTGCTCGCCCGCTGGACCCCGCCTGCCGGGGAGCTTGACAAGGGAAACGTGAGCTTCGCGGGGGTTGCTAACCCTTGCGAAGGTGACTTTCCCGGATGGGGCGGGAAAGTTGAGGCGGGTGGGGCGGCGCTCGTGGTGCTGCTCGGGCCGGACTCCGACGTCGGGCGGGCGGTCCTGGCCAAGCGGCAGGACCGGGCACGCGACCTGCTCCGGGGCTGGCAGCACCTGCTCCCGCCCGGCGCCGTCGTCATCGAGGTGGTCTGCCACGGCGGCCCCGACGGCACCCCGGCGAGCCGCAGCCACGCCCGCCGGCTGCTCGCCCTCGCCGACGAGACCGGCACGCCGGCGATCCTGTCCGCCGCGGTCCGGCACGTCGACCCCGGCGACTCCCGCACCGTCGACGTCCTCGACGCGGCCCGCCGGCTCGTCGTCCTCGACCCGCGCCACCTGGACCGGATGACCGACGCCGGCCACCTCGCCGACACTCCCACGATGCTGGAGGTGGCCCGCGAGATCACGGGGGAGGACACCGCCCGCGCCGAGCGGCTCGTCGCGATGACCCTCACCCTCGCGACGGCCTGCGGCCAGGATCCGCGCAAGGACCTCGGCATCGGGTCGATCCACCTGCCCGAGCCGAGCGCACTCGGCATACGAGATGGCGACGACCCGGCGGGTGTCCTCGAGCAGCGTTGCCGCGCAACAGTTTCCACGCGTTATCCCGGAGCGTCCGACGCCGAGCTGCACGTCATCCACACCCGGCTCACCGAGGAGCTCAAGGTCATCGCCGACCTCGGCTACCCGACCTACTTCCTCACCGTCGCCGAGGTCACCGACCTGATCCGCGCGCGCGGCGTGCGAGTCGCCGCGCGCGGCTCGGGTGCCGGCTCGCTCGTCAACTACCTCCTCGGGATCAGCGGCGTCGACCCGATCCGCTACCACCTGCTCATGGAGCGGTTCTGCTCGCCGCTGCGGGTCGAGCTGCCCGACATCGACATCGACGTCGAGTCGGCCCGGAGGACCGAGATCTACGAGGCGATCCTGGACCGGTTCACCGGCGAGCGGGTGACCTGCGTGTCGATGATGGACACCTACAAGGTCCGGCACGCGATCCGCGACGTCGGCGCGGCCCTCGGTATGCCGCCGGTCGAGATCGACGAGATCGCCAAGGCGTTCCCGCACATCAACGCCCGCAACGCGCGCAACGCCATCGCCGAGCTGCCCGAGCTGCGGATGCGCGGTCTGGACGCCCCGCGGCTGCAGACCCTCTTCGACCTCGTCGAGCAGCTCGACGGGCTGCCCCGCCACATCGCCCTGCACCCGTGCGGCGTCGTCCTGTCCAACACCGGCCTGCTCGACCGCACCCCGGTCGAGGCGAGCTGGCTCGGCTTCCCGATGAGCCAGTTCGACAAGGACGACGTGGAGACCCTCGGCCTGCTCAAGCTCGACGTCCTCGGCATCCGGATGCAGTCGGCCATGGCGCACGCCGTCGCCGAGGTCGAGCGGGTCGACGGCATCCGCGTCGACCTCGACGACCCGGCCGACGTGCCGCTCGACGACGAGGCGACCTACCGGCTGATCCGGACGAGCCACACCCTGGGCTGCTTCCAGATCGAGAGCCCCGGCCAGCGCGAGCTGATCGGCAAGTTCGGGCCGGAGCGCTTCGAGGACCTCATCATCGACATCTCGCTGTTCCGGCCCGGGCCGGTCAAGTCCGACATGATCACCCCGTTCCTGGAGACCCGGCACGGCTGGCGGCGGACCCGCTTCCTCCACCCGAGCCTGGTCCCCGCGCTGGCCGAGACCGAGGGCGTCGTCGTCTTCCACGAGCAGGTCCTCCAGATCGTCGCCGAGACGACCGGGGTCACCCTCGCCCGGGCCGACGAGGTGCGCCGGGCCATGGGCTCGCCGAAGGGCCAGGAGCAGATCGAGCGCTGGTGGCGACCGGCCGCCAAGGCCCGGGGGTATGCCGCGGCCGACGTCGACGCGATCTGGGAGGTGCTGAAGTCCTTTGCCAGCTTCGGTTTCTGCAAGGCGCACGCCGCCGCGTTCGCGCTGCCGACCTACCACTCGGCCTGGCTCAAGACCCACCACCCCGCAGCCTTCCTCGCCGGCGTCCTCACCCACGACCCGGGCATGTACCCCAAGCGGCTCATCCTCGACGACGCCCGCACCCTGGGCATCGCCGTCCTCCCGCTCGACGTCAACGTCTCCACCGACACCTACCGGATCGAGCGGATCCCGGTCTGGCAGGAGCACGTCCCGCTGCACCCCGACCTCCCCGACGGGTCGGCATACGGGATCCGGCTGTCCCTGGCCGACGTCAAGGGGATCAGCGACGCCGAGGTGCAGCGGATCGTCGCCGGTCAGCCGTATGCCGATCTCGGCGACTTCTGGAGCCGGGCCCGGGTGAGCCGGCCGATCGCCGAGCGGCTCGTCGTGGCCGGCGGGTTCGACGGCCTCTACGGGATGGGCTCGACCCTCACCGGGCTCGGCCGGCGCGGCCGGGTGACCCGCCGCGACGTCCTGCTCCACGTCGCCGAGCTGGACCGCTACGACCGTGCCCTCGCCGGCTCCAGTCGGCGCGCCAGACCGCGCGCCCAGCCCCGGCTCAGCACGGCCACCGACACCCGCAGCCTCGCCGCGGCGCAGTCCCAGGCGGCCAGACCCGTTGTCACAGCGGCGGACCAGCCGGTCCAGCTCACCCTCGACCTCGGCGACCGGCCCGAGCTGCGCCCCGGCGCGGGCCTGCCCGAGATGACCGGCACCGAGCGGGTCCAGGCCGAGCTGGAGGTCCTCGGCCTGGACGCCAGCGCCCACGTCATCGACTTCTACGCCCCGATGCTCCGTGCGCTGCAGGTCACCCGCAGCCGCGACCTGCTCGCGGCCCGCAGCGGCTCGCAGGTCTGGGTCGCTGGGGTCAAGGTCGCCACCCAGACCCCGCCGATCCGCACCGGTCGCCGGGTCGTCTTCCTCACCCTCGACGACGGCAGCGGCCCGGCCGACGCGACCTTCTTCGAGGACGTCCAGGGCCCGTATGCCGCGACGGTGTTCCACTCCTGGCTGCTCCTCGTCCGGGGGGTGGTCCGGCGCACCGGGGCCAGGGGCATCTCGCTGCGGGCCACCGGCGCGTGGGAGCTGACCGGGCTCTGGGAGGCATGGGGGAGAGGCGGCCTGGAGGCGGTCCACGCCGCCTTCGACGAGGTAGACGCCGAGGCCCGCGAGCTGGCCCGGGCCGGGGAGGAGGCCGCCGCCGAGTCCCTCGCCCGCGGGCGCCGGGTCCTGCTCCACGCCTCCGGCTTCAAGCAGAACCCGTATGCCGACACCCGCCCGCCCGGGGTCGACCCCAAGGACGGGCGGGGCGTGCCCAGCCCCGACCTGGTCCCCTCCGAGGGGTTCACCCCGCCGCGCAAGCTGTGGCACTCCAGCCCCGGCAGCAGCGGACACTAGGGTGGACGCGTGCCCATCGACGCCACCCCCGAACGCCCGCGCAGCCGGCGCGCCGGGGTCGACACCGCCCTGCGCACCGCCGCCGTGTGGGGGTCGGTCAGCGACCTCGCCGCCCGTCGCCGCGACGAGCTCGGGCGGCCGCTGCGGGTCGTCGACATCGGCGGTGGCACCGGGGGACTGTCGGTGCCCCTCGCCGAGCAGGGCCACGACGTGGTCGTCGTCGACCCCAGCCCCGACGCCCTCGCCTCGCTGCGCCGGCGCGCCGCCGAGTCCGGTGTCGCAGAACGCATCACGGCCATCCAGGGCGACGCCGAGACGGCGGCCGACCTCGTCTCCGGCCTGTCCGCCGGCCAGGCCGGGGGAGCCGACCTGGTCTGCTTCCACGGCACCCTCGAGGTCGTCGACGACCCCGAGGCCGCCCTCGCCGGCATCGCCCGTGTCCTCGCCCCCGGTGGTGTCCTGTCGCTCGTCACCGCCCAGCGCCTCGCCGTCGTCTGGGCCAAGGCCCTTGCCGGGCAGTTCGACCAGGCTCGCGCGGCGCTGGAGAGCAGTGACGGCCGGTGCGGACCGACCGACTCGCTGCCGCGTCGCTTCGACGAGACCGGCATACGGGATCTGTTGTCCCGCAACGGGTTCGCGGTCACCGATGTGCACGGCATACGCATTTTCAGCGACCTCGCGCCGGCCGGTTCGGCCGACTCCGACGCCGACCGGGCCGCGCTCCTCGCCCTGGAGGAGGCCGCGGTCCGGCACCCGGAGTTCGGCTTCCTCGGCCAGCTCGGCGCAGCCCTCCACGTCCTCGCGACGAGGACCTGACCGGGGTCGGCCCGCATGAGTCGCCGCCAGTTCGCCCTCCCCGGCCGCGACCGCCCGGAGCCGCCGGACGACACCGGGTGCACGGTCCTGCACGTCGACATGGACGCCTTCTTCGCGTCCGCGTCGCTCCTCGCGCACCCCGACCTGGTCGGTACCCCCGTCATCATCGGCGGGTCCGGCGGCCGGGGGGTCGTCCTCTCGGCGACCTATGAGGCGCGCCGCTTCGGGGTGGCCAGTGCGATGCCGATGGGACGGGCTCGCCGGCTGTGCCCGACGGCGACCGTGCTCGCGCCCGACCACCGGCTCTACTCCCGGATCTCCGACGCGGTCATGGCCACCCTGGCGACGTTCACCCCGGCCGTCGAGCCGCTGTCGGTCGACGAGGCCTTTCTCGACGTCGCCGGCTCGATCCGCCGGCTCGGGTCACCCGCGGCGATCGCCCAGGCGATCCGCGACGCCATCGTCGACGAGCAGGGCATCACCTGCTCGATCGGGGTCGCCCCCACCAAGTTCGTCGCCAAGCTCGCCTCCAACCTGGCCAAGCCCGACGGGCTCGTCGTCGTCCCGGTCGAGGAGGTCGTGCCGTTCGTCCAGCAGCTGCCTGTTGCCGCGCTGTGGGGGGTGGGTGACAAGACCGAGGAGGTGCTGACCCGGCTCGGGTTGCGCACCGTCGCCGACATCGCCCACACCCCGCTCGACACCCTCAAGCGCGGCCTCGGCGAGGCAGCGGGGGACCACCTGCACGCCCTGGCCTGGGGTCGCGACCCGCGCCGGGTCGAGGCGGTGGCCCGGGAGAAGAGCATCGGTGCCGACATGACCTTCGAGTACGACGTCGACGACGCCGCGTGGATCCACCGCCGGCTGCTCCAGCTGAGCGACAAGGTCGCTGCCCGGATGCGGGCCGCCGAGATGATGGGCCGGACGGTGTCGATCAAGGTGCGGTTCGCCGACTTCACGACGATCACCCGCTCCCGCACCCTGCGCGACCCGACCGACACCAGCCGGGTGGTCTACGACGCGGCCAAGGACCTGTTCGACGCGCTCGGACTCCAGCGGGCCCGGATCCGGCTGGTCGGTGTCCGAATGGAGAAGCTTGTCCCCACCGAGCAGGCACCCATCCAGGGACTGCTCGACGAGCCCGACCACGGCTGGCGCGATGCCGACCTCGCGGTCGACCGCGCCAGCGCCCGGTTCGGTGCCGGCAGCGTGCGCCCGGCGAGCCTGCTCGACCGCTGAAAACCCGTCCCTGACACCCCGATCGACCGGTCTCGCACACACCGATCGACCGGTCTCGGACACCCCGACTGACCAGCGACGACGACGTGTCCATCTCGTAAGGACCAACGTGACCGACTGGGCTTCCATGACCCCCACCTGCGACATATCCTTGGCTGAGAAGCCCGAGACACCCGGCCCCGGTAACCTCCGGGGGCTTTCGGACGTTGAAGGTATAAGAAGTGCATTCGACCCACCGTTGGGAGGCCCCCGTGCCGCTCTCTGACCGCGAGCAGCATCTGCTGGAGCAGATGGAGCAGGCGCTGTACGCAGAGGACCCCAAGTTCGCTTCGCACATGCGTGGCGTCGGGGCTCGCGCCGCCCGCCGTCGCTACCTCGTGGGCATCGTGGGGTTCCTCGTCGGTCTGGCCGTCGTCCTGCTCGGGGTCAACCTGTCCAGGGTCTGGGTCGGCGCCATCGGCTTCGTCATCATGGTCGCCGCCGTCTGGCAGGCCGTCGCTCCGGCGCGGCAGGCCAAGCCGGCGCTCGGAGCCGTCCAGGCCGACGGGTCGGTCAAGGCGGCGGCCCCGCAGGCCAAGCGGCGTCTGCACCCCGGGCGCAAGCCCTCCGGCGGCAGCCCGACGTCGGGCACCTTCATGCAGCGGATGGAACAGCGCTGGGAGCGTCGCCGCGACCAGTGGTGACCCAGGCTCGGGCAGCGCTCGACGCTGCACGTTCTGCGCCATGGCGCACAACCCGACCAGCGGCGTCCTCCGCGGTGCGCCGGTGGTCGGCTTCTGCACCACGGCGCAGAAGCCGGGTATCCACCCTCAGTGTGTCGAACGCCAGGTCACGACCGCACCGACCACCCAGGTGGTGGCGATGAGCAGGCCGGTCCCCAGCTCGATGCCCATGCTCATGAGCACGGCACGGAGGGCGTGCTTGGTCCGCTCCCAGGCCACCGACCCCTCCCGCGAGCGAGCCCGCTCCACGAGGTAGATGCCGAGGACGAACCCGAGCGGGCCTCCGATGACCGGCACCACGAAGAACCCGATGATCCCGAGGACCAGGGCGATGAGCAGGGTTCGGGTGCCGACGCCCTGCTGCTTGAGCCGGCGACCCGGGACCAGGTACTTGACGGCCAGCCCCCCGGCATACAGCGCGGCACAGATCCCGAGGACCACCCAGCCGAAGGTGCTGCCGGTGTCGATCGCCCAGATGAGCACCCCGGCGAGCGCGACGAGCAGTCCCGGGAGAACCGGCACCACAATGCCAAGGATCCCGACGCCGATGAACAGCGCCGGGACCCATAGGTCAGTGCTCACTCAGTCCACGGGGGCGGCAACGGGCGGCTCGGAGAGCCGCTCGGTCTCGTCGTGGATCTCCGCGTGGTCGCGGAGCTTGGACAGGTGCTGGCGGCCGTGGTGGGCGCAGAACAGCAGCTCGCCGCCGCCGTTCAACCGGGCCCGGATGTAGGCCTGGGCGCCGCAGCGGTCGCACCGGTCATGGGCCGTCAGCTCTGGTGCCAGAGTTGCGTTCACGTCAGCCTCCTTCTGCTCGCTTTGTGGAGCGCCTGCGGGTCAACAGTCAAGCACGTCGAATCCTTCCCGCTGTGCAGTACCCACCATCTGGCACCTCGCGCGTGTCTCACCTCACGCCGCCACTGTCGCCGGGTCGGGCGGTGCGGACGGCATACGGCCCGTATGCCGCGTGCCTGCGCAGCCGTGTCGGTGCCCCGAACTAACCTGAGGGGCAAATGACTGCCACTGCCAAGAAGGCCGCCTCCAGCAAGACCGCGTCCGACTACACCGCCCACCACCTGCAGGTCCTCGAGGGTCTGGAGGCCGTCCGCAAGCGGCCCGGCATGTACATCGGGTCGACCGACGGCCGCGGCCTCATGCACTGCCTCTGGGAGGTCATCGACAACTCCGTCGACGAGGCACTCGCCGGCGTCTGCGACCGGATCGAGGTCATGCTGCTGCCCGACGGGTCGGTCGAGGTGCGCGACAACGGCCGTGGCATCCCGGTCGACATCGAGCCGCGCTCGGGCCTGACCGGCGTCGAGCTCGTCTACACCAAGCTGCACGCCGGCGGGAAGTTCGGCGGCGGCTCCTACACCGCCTCCGGTGGCCTGCACGGCGTCGGCGCCTCGGTCGTCAACGCCCTGTCCAGCCGGCTCGACGTCGAGGTCGACCGCGGCGGCAAGACCTATGCCATGAGCTTCCGACGGGGTGAGCCCGGCAACTTCTCCGACATCGCCGGTGCCCAGGGCGCCAAGGACCCCGAGCACGCGTTCACCCCGTTCGAGGCGGGCAGCGAGCTGGCCGTCGTGGGCAAGGTGGCCCGCGGGCGCACCGGCACCCGCGTGCGCTACTGGGCCGACCGGCAGATCTTCCTCGCCGAGGCCGGCTTCGACTACGAGGGGCTGGTCGCGCGGGCCCGCCAGACGTCGTTCCTCATCCCCGGCCTCACCCTCGTCGTCCGTGACGAGCGACGCCTGCCCGGCACGGCCGGCGAGCACGGTGTCCACGAAGAGGTCTTCAACCACGACGGAGGGATCAGCGAGTTCACCGAGTTCCTCGCGCCGGACCCCGCCCTCACCGACGTGTGGCGGCTGCAGGGCTCGGGCACGTTCACCGAGACGGTGCCCGTGCTCGACGCCCAGGGCCACATGACGCCGACCGAGGTCGAGCGCGAGTGCGGGGTCGACGTCGCCGTCCGGTGGGGCACCGGCTACGACGCCAAGGTCGTCTCCTTCGTCAACATCATCGCCACCCCCAAGGGCGGCACCCATCTCGCCGGCTTCGACCAGGCGCTGCTCAAGGTGTTCCGCAAGCAGCTGGAGCTCAATGGCCGCCGGCTCAAGGTCGGCACCGACAAGGTCGACAAGGACGACATCCTCGCCGGACTCACCGCCGTGGTCACCGTCCGGCTGGCCGAGCCGCAGTTCGAGGGGCAGACCAAGGAGGTGCTCGGGACCGCGGCCGTGCGGGCCATCGTCGCCAAGGTCGTCGAGACCGAGCTGACCGCCCGGCTCACCTCGACCAAGCGGGGCGACAAGGCCCAGCCGGTACTGCTGCTCGACAAGATCGTCAGCGAGATGAAGTCGCGGATCAGCGCCCGGCTGCACAAGGAGACCCAGCGCCGCAAGACCGCGCTGGAGAGCTCCTCGCTGCCGGCCAAGCTGGTCGACTGCCGCAGCAACGACGTCGAGCGCTCCGAGCTGTTCATCGTCGAGGGTGACAGCGCGCTCGGCACCGCCAAGCTGGCCCGGTCCTCGGACTTCCAGGCGCTGCTGCCGATCCGCGGCAAGATCCTCAACGTCCAGAAGGCCTCGGTCACCGACATGCTCAAGAACGTCGAGTGCGCCGCGATCATCCAGGTCGTCGGGGCCGGGTCGGGGCGGACCTTCGACCTGGACGCCGTGCGCTACGGCAAGGTCGTCATCATGACCGACGCCGATGTCGACGGCGCCCACATCCGCACCCTCCTGCTCACCCTGTTCTTCCGCTACATGCGGCCCTTGGTGGATGCCGGGCGGGTGTATGCCGCAATGCCGCCGCTGCACCGGCTGGAGGTCATCAACGCCGGCAGCAAGAAGAACGACTACGTCTACACCTACACCGAGGCCGAGATGCGGCGCACCCGGGCCTCGCTGGAGAAGCGCGGCAAGAACATCAAGATGCCGCCACAGCGCTACAAGGGACTCGGCGAGATGGATGCCGACCAGCTGGCCGACACGACCATGGACCCACGCCATCGCACGCTGCGCAAGGTCACCCTCGCCGACGCCGAGGCGGCCGAGCGGATCTTCGACCTGCTCATGGGCAATGACGTTGCCCCGCGCAAGGACTTCATCATCGACTCGGCCGCCGAGATGGATCGCGACCGGATCGACGCCTGAGGCGGGCGAGGCGCGCGGCGCGAGGCGCCGGGCTCAGGCCGGGGGAGCGGTCGTCCCCCGGACGATGAGCTCGATGGGGATGGTCACGGCCCGGTCGACGCACTCGGCGTCGTCGTCGAGCACGTCGAGCAGGAGTCGCGCCGCGGTCTGCCCTTGGAGGGTGACGTCCTGGCGCACCGTGGTGAGGTCCATCACCGCGGAGAGCGTGTAGTCGTCGATCCCGACGACGGAGAGATCCTCCGGGACCCGAACGCCGAGCCGTCGAGCGGCCTGGATGACGCCGATGGCGATCTCGTCGGAGGCCGCGACGATCGCGGTCGGGCGATCGGCTGACCGCAGCACCGGGACGATGTCGGCCGCCGACGCGTCGGCGGTCCAGTCGGAGGCGACCACCCAGTCCGGCCGGACTGCCAGGTCGTGGTCGGCCATCGTCGTCTCATAGCTGTCCAGCCGGGCCCAGGGTGTCTGGACATGGGCTACGTTGAGCGGAACCGCCCCGATGTAGCCGATCCTGCGGTGCCCCAGCCCGATGAGGTGCTCGGTGGCCATCCGCACCGCAGCTCGGTCGTCGATCTGGACGAGCGGGCGACCCGGCACCGGGCTGCCGATGGCGACGACCGGCAGGCCGAGGCGGTTGAGCAGCTCCAGCTCGGCGTCGGCCACCGGCAGGTTGAGGGTGATGACCCCGTCGACCCGCTTCCACAGCATGTTCTGGGTCAGGGGGATCCGCTGGTCGTAGGAGTCGTCCTCGAGGTCGAAGAGCAGGACATGATGGTCCTGCTCGCGCAGGGTGCGCTCGATCGCACTCACCAAGGTGGCGAAGAACCATCGCGTCAGGAACGGGGCCACCACGGCCACGACCCGGGTCCGACCGGAGGCCAGCGAGGTCGCGGTGGGGGAGGCGACGAAGTTCAGCTCGGTGGCGACCTGCTCAACCCTGGCCCGGGTCTGCGGGCTGACTCTGTCCAGGCCACGAAGGGCCCTGGAGACGGTGGCCACCGAGACGCCGGCAGCGCGGGCCACGTCGTTGATTGTGCTCACTGCCGACCTCCTCCCTCATAGGTCCAGTCGCCGACGCTGGCGCCAGACCAGCCACAGACCGACCAACAGCCCGAGCAGGACCAGGGCCGAGAACGCCGCGGGCCGGCCCTTGAGCTCCAGGACGACGGTCTGGACGGCCGCCAGCGCGGTGAAGAACCCCAGGATCCCGATGGCCATGTCCAGGTTTCGGGCCAGTCGCCGGGCTCGGGCTCGGGCCTCGGGGACGCTGCGCCCCGGGCCCGAGCCACGATCGATGTTGATCACCGGTCACAGCTTCGCTGGATGTCGATGATCAGCCCTTGACGCCGCCGGCGGTGAGACCGGAGACGATCCAGCGCTGGAAGATCAGCACCATGATGATGAGCGGCACCGTGACGATGGCGCCGGCCGCCATGACGGCGGTGTATGGCTCCTGGTGCGGCTGCGACCCGGTGAACGAGGCGATCGCCACCGTCACCGTCTGCGTCTGTGGAGTGGTGAACTGGGAGGCCAGCATGAACTCGTTCCACGAGGCGAGGAACACCAGGATCGCCGTGGTGAACAGGCCCGGGGTCGCCAGCGGCAGCATGATCTTGCGGAACGCCTGCGCGGGGGTGCACCCGTCAATGCGTGCCGACTCCTCCAGGTCCCACGGCATCTCCGCCAGGAACGCGGTGAGCGTGTAGATCGTGAGAGGCAGCGCGAAGGAGATGTACGGGATGACCAGCGCCTGGTAGTTCGCACCCGCCAGCCACTTGAGGTTGGCGAACAGCTTGAACAGCGGCGTCAGCAGCGCGACCCCGGGGAACATCGAGGCTCCGAGGATGAAGCCGAGCACGACGTACTTGCCGGGGAACTCCATTCGGGCCATCGCGTATGCCGCGAACATCCCGACGAGCATGGCCACCGCGGTGACGACGATGCCGATGATGATGCTGTGGACCAGGGCGGCACCGAAGTGGTTCCCGCGTCCGGTCGAGAAGGCCGTCTTGAAGTTGTCCAGGGTCACGTGGGTCGGCCACGGCGACGTGTCGAAGGTGTAGCCCACGTTACGGAAGGCGGTGACGACCATCCAGTAGGCGGGCGCCAGGCCCCAGATCACGAGCACAGCGAGACCGAGGTACATCCGGACCTTGGCGCCAGTGTCCTTCTTGAAGACGATCTCCTGGGCTTCCGCGGCGTCTGCAGCGCGAGTCGTGGCGGCGGTGACGGCGGTCATGGCGTGACTCCTGACTGGGCTGCCACAGCAGTGGCAGCCGGTGCGGTGGGCGGGGCCGCGTCCTTCTTCTTCTTCGCGCCCGGCGGACGCTTGATGACGTCGGCACCACCGAACTGGATGAACAGGAAGGCAGTGAAGGCGATGAGCAGGAAGACCAAGGTGGACAGCGCGGAGGCGCTGTTGAAGCCACCGGCCCGGATCTGGGAGACGACGAGCATCGACAGCGAGGTGGTGCCGCCGACGCCGTTGGTGAGGATCGCGGGTAGGTCGTAGATGCGTAGGACGTCGAGGGTGCGGAACAGCACGGCCACCATGAGTGGCACCTTGACGAGCGGCAGGGTGATCTTGGTGAAGGTCTGCCACTTGGTTGCACCGTCGATCTCGGCGGCTTCGTAGACGTCTGACGGGATGAGCTGGAGCCCGGCGAGGATGAGCAGCGCCATGAACGGCGTCGTCTTCCAGACGTCGGCGATGATGATCGCGAACTTGGCGGCCCATGGGTCGCTCGTCCACAGGAACGGGCCGAGGCCGATGTTGCCGAGCAGGTGGTTGGCGATGCCGTCGTAGGCGAAGATGAAGTAGAACAGCTTGGCGGTGACGGCGGTGGGGATGGCCCACGGGACCAGGATGGCCGCGCGGACGAGGGCCCGGCCCTTGAAGTCGCGGTTCATGATCATCGCGAACCAGATCCCCAGCACGGTCTCGATAGCAACACTGACGACGGTGAAGAAGATGGTCACCCAGAAGGCGCTGTAGAACTGCGCACCGAGCGTGCCCGGAGGGCAGGACTCGGTGCCGCACTGCTGGAGCAGCCAGTGCGTGTAGTTGCTGATGCCGGCGCCGCCACCCTGGACGAACATGCCGGTGGCCTTGTCCAGACCGGCATCCTTCTCGAAGGAGATGACGACCGCGTTGATCAGCGGGTAGAGGATGATCACGCTCAGGAAGAGAAGCGTCGGCAGCACGAGCAACAGACCGTTGCGGGCCTGCCCGGCGTTGAGGCTCTTGCGAGCCTTGGGGGTCGGCGCCTTCTTCGGCGCCTGTTGAGCTACGGCACTCATGTGTGCCCTCCTGCCCGGACGGGGTAGTCGATGGGGGGTCGTGCGGGGTGGGGTGGGGGTGGCCGGTCGAGAGACCGGTCACCCCCACGCCGTTGAGCAAGCAGGCTCGCGCCGAAGGTCAGCTACCGGAGCTGGCCGCAAGCATCGCGGCCTGCATGTCCTTGACTGCCTGGGCCGCCGTCTTGCTGCCGGACAGCGCGGCATACGCGTTGTCCTGGATGGCCGTGGTCACGCCCTGGTAGAAGGGGGTCACCGGGCGCGGGACCGCATTCTGGATGGACGTGAGCAGCGTCGGCAGGTAGGCGTACTTCGACACCAGGCTCGGGTCGGTGTACATCGACTCGATGACCGGGGCGAGCGAGCCCTTCTCCATGTTGTTCTTCTGCTGGTCGGCGCTGGTGAGGAACTTCAGGAAGTCCAGCGCGGTCGCCTTGTGCGTGGAGAAGGCGCTGATGGCGGCGCTGTGACCACCGAGCGTAGAGGCACCCGGGCCGGACACGCCCGGCAGCGGTGCCACAGCGAACTTGCCCTTGATCTTGGAGGAGGCGTCGGTGCTGCCGAGGCTGTAGGCGTACGGCCAGTTCCGCATGAACAGGTACTTGCCGTCCTCGAACGCCGAGCGGCCCTGCTCCTCTTGGAAGGTGAGCTCCTGCTGGGGGATCATGCCGTTCTTGAACCCGTCGACGAGGTACTGCAGGCCTGCGACCGACTCGGGGGAGTCGATGGTCGGCTTGCCCTGGGCGTCGACCGCCTTGCCGCCGAAGGTGTTCATGGCCTCGGTGACATTGCAGGTGAGGCCCTCGTACTTGGCGAACTGGCCGGCGTAGCAGGACATGCCGTTCTTCTTCGCGATCGCGCAGTCGGCCTGCAGCTCGGCGATGGTCTTCGGCGGGGTGGGGACGAGGTCCTTGCGGTAGTACAGAAGGCCACCGTCGGAGGAGACCGGCGCGGCATACAAGGTGTTGTTGTAGGTGGCCGCAGCGACGGGGGCCTTGAGGAAGCCGGTCGTGTCGAGCGCCATGCTGTCCTTGAGCGGCGTCAGCCAGCCCTTGGCAGCGAACTCTGCGGTCCAGACGACATCGACCGCGACGACGTCGTAGGTGGTGCTCTTGGCCTGGAAGTTCTGGACCAGGTCATCGTGCTGCTGGTCGGCCTTGTCCGTCTGCTCCTTGGCCGTCACCTTCTCGGTGGGGTGCGCGGCGTTCCATGCGGCGACCATGGGCGCCAGCAGGCCGACGTTGTCCTTGCCCTGGACGAACGTGATGGGGCCACGTGCATTGTTGGCCGAGGAGCTGGTGCCGCCGCCGCCGCTGCTGCTGCAGCCAGCCGCGGTGATCGCCGCGACGGCGATACCGGCACACGCCGCAAGGGTGCGACGCTTCGAGATCTGGGCCATTGCCCGCCTCCATTTCTGTGGTGCATCGAGGCGGGTGCGCCTCGACGGTGAGGGAAACAGGCCTAATGTAAAAGCGTTTACATCGCTGCCGCAAGCGGTGTCGAAGGACACGCCGTAACGATTGCGTAACACGGGAACTCCGAGCGGACCCGGGTGCCCGGACCCGGGTGTCAGCGGGGCGGTGACCCGATGCCGGTGATGACGGCGCGCGCGGGCGTCCCGGATCCGTCCCGCTTGCCTGTCGCCTCGGGCAGGTCGAGGGCCACGCCGCCGGCCCCGCCGGCCCGAGCCGGCGTCGCGCCCACCCAGGCCAGGACGAGGGTGTCCTCACCACGGAGGAAGCGGTGGGCCCGCACGCCGCCGGTCCCGCGGCCCTTGGGTGGGTACTCGGCATACGGAGTGACCTTGAGGGACCCGGGTTGGGTGCCGGGCAGCGCGTCGGAGGCTCCGCTGGAGGTGACGACGACCGCGTCGACGCCCGCGGGCACGACGCCGAAGAAGACGACCCGCTGGCCGGGCGTGACCCGGACGCCGGCCATGCCGCCGGCGGTGCGACCCTGCGGCCTCACCGCGCCCGCGGGGAAGCGGAGCAGCTGGGCGTCGGACGTGACGAAGACCAGCTCGTCGGCGTCGTCGTGGACCACGGCAGCGCCGACGACCACATCACCGTCCTTGAGTGCGATCGCCTCGAAGGAGTCCTTGGCCGGGTGGTCGGTCGTGACCCGCTTGACGACTCCGGTCGCGGTCCCGAGAGCCAGGCCGGGCCCGTCGGGGTCGAGGCCCACGATCGTGAGCGGCTCCTCGCCGCGGGGCAGGTCGACGTATGCCGCGAGCGGGGCACCGCCGGCCAGGCCGGGGGAGCCGTGGGTCGGGGGAAGTGTGGGCAGGTCGAGCGCGGAGAGCCGGACGACCCGGCCGCGGGAGGTCACCAGGGCGTAGTCGCCGCGCGCCGAGGTGCGGACGGCCCCGATGATCGCGTCGTGCTTGCTCCGCGCCCCGTCGGTGGGGACCGGGTCGGCGGTCGTGGTCCGGGCGAGCAGGCCGCTCGCGGACAGCAGGACCCAGCACGGGTCGTCGCTCACCTCCAGCGGTGTGGCGGTGGCCGCGGGGACGCCGACCGACTCCAGCAGCACGGTCCGGCGCGGGGTGCCGTGCGCCTTGGCGACGTCGGCCAGCTCTCCGGAGACGGTCTTGCGCAGGAGGACGTCGTCGCCGAGGATCGCCCGGAGCCGCTCGATCTCGCGAAGCAGCTCCTCGCGCTCCGCCTCCAGCTCGATGCGGGAGAACTTGGTGAGCCGTCGCAGCCGCAGGTCGAGGATGTAGGTCGCCTGGGCGTCGCTCAGCTCGAAGACCTCGATCAGCCGCGCCTTGGCGATGGCGTCGTTGTCGGAGGAGCGGATGAGCTGGATGACCTCGTCGATGTCGAGGATGGCGATGAGCAGCCCCTCGACGAGGTGCAGGCGGTCCTCCTTCTTGGCCAGCCGGTATGCCGTGCGCCGGCGGACGACGTCGATCCGGAAGTCGACATAGACCTGGAGCAGCTCCTTCAGGCCCATCGTCCGGGGCTGGCCGTCGACGAGCGCGACGTTGTTGATCCCGAAGCTCTCCTCCATCGGCGTCAGCTTGTAGAGCTGCTCGAGGATGGCATCGGGGTTGAAGCCGTTCTTGATCTCGATGACCAGTCGCAGGCCGTTCTTGCGGTCGGTGAGGTCGACGACGTCGCTGATGCCCTGCAGCCGCTTGGCCTGGACGAGGTCCTTGATCTTCTCCTTCACCTTCTCCGGCCCGACGAGGTAGGGCAGCTCGGTGACGACGATGCCCTTGCGGCGGGCGGTGACCGACTCGATGCGTGCGGTCGCCCGGGTCCGGAACGTCCCGCGACCGGTCAGGTACGCATCCCGTATGCCGTCGAGCCCGACGATGCGTCCGCCGAGGGGCAGGTCGGGGCCGGGGACGAACTTCATCAGGTCGTCGAGGGAGCACTGCGGGTGGTCGATGAGGTGCCGCGCGGCACCGATCACCTCGATCAGGTTGTGCGGTGGCATGTTGGTGGCCATGCCGACGGCGATGCCGGTCACGCCGTTGACGAGGAGGTTCGGGTACGCCGCGGGGAGCACCGACGGCTGGAGCAGCTGGTCGTCGTAGTTGGGGACGAAGTCGACGGTGTTCTCGTCCAGGCTGCCCACCATGAGCAGCGCGGACTGCGCCATCCGGGCCTCGGTGTACCGGGAGGCCGCCGGGCCGTCGTCCAGGGAGCCGAAGTTGCCGTGCCCGTCGATGAGCGGCAGGCGCATGGTGAACGACTGGGCCATCCGGACGAGGGCGTCGTAGATCGCGGTGTCACCGTGCGGGTGGTACTTGCCCATGACGTCACCGACGACGCGGCTGGACTTCACGTGGGCCCGGTCGGGCCGCAGGCCCATGTCCGCCATCGAGTACAGGATCCGGCGCTGGACCGGCTTCAGACCGTCGCGGGCGTCGGGGAGGGCGCGGGCGTGGATGACCGACAGCGAGTACTCGAGGTAGGCGTTGCTCATCTCCTCGACGACGTCGATGTCGACGATCCGCTCCTCGAACTCCTCGGGGGGCGGTGGGGTCGTGGACCGGCGGGCCATGCGGTGGGCTGCTCCTTACGAATGTGGTTGCGGCGCCTCACCGTAACGCCCGACGTGCAGCACCTCATCGACCCCACGCCGCCCACGACGAAGGGACCGGCTCCTGGGGTGCGGAAGGGGCTGTCCGAGCGCGACGACCCCGACGATTCTGCGGTCATCGGGGACACCGAAGGCGTCCTTGACCCGCGCATGGGCCTCGGCTGGGACGCCGAAGAAGAGCGCGCCGAGCCCGGCATCGACGGCCCCGAGGAGGATCACCATGGCGCCCATCGCCACGTCGGTGTCCCAGTAGGGGATGGGCCAGTGGTCGAGGGAGCGGTCGGTCCAGCCCTTGTCCGGCTCGGCGTAGCGGTCGAGGTATGCCGTGGGGTTGGCCAGGCAGAGCACCAGAGCCGGCGCACTCATCAGCCCGGTCAGCCAGCGGTCGGGCGCGGCGCCGCCGGCGTCCTGGGCCGTCGCGGCCGCCCAGAACGCCCCGGTCTGGGCGGTATCGGTGAGCGCGAGGTAGTCCCAGCCCTGGCTGAAACCCGCGCTCGGAGCGCGGGTAGCCAGCTCAACGAGGTCACGAATCGTGTTGAACGGCACCGGAACTCGTGGGTCGAACCGCCGGACCATGCGGCGACGACGGACGGTCTCACGGAACTCCATGCCGGCCAGCATGACACCGCGCCCCGACGCTCGGTGGGGGTCCTCCAGCGTGAGACCCTTGGGCCCATGGTGTCCGAGCTCCCCGCTGGCTACCCGCGGTCCTGGGAAGCCGACGTGGCACTCCGGGACGGCAGCGTCGCGCACGTGCGCCCGATCATCCCCGACGACGCCGACGGCCTGCGTGCCTTCCACGCCGGCCAGTCCGATGAGTCGATCTTCCTGCGGTTCTTCGCCCCCCTTCGGGAGCTGAGCGACCGCGACGTCGGCCGGTTCACCCACGTCGACTACCGCCGCCGGGTCGCGCTCGTCGTCACCCTCCGCGACCAGATCATCGGGATCGGCCGCTACGACGCCACCGATGCGACCTCGGCCGAGGTGGCCTTCAACATCAGCGACCACTACCAGGGCCGCGGCATCGGCTCGATCCTGCTCGAGCACCTCGCCGCGATCGCCCAGGAGCAGGGCATCACCCGATTCACCGCAGAGGTGCTCCCGCAGAACCGCAAGATGCTCAGTGTCTTCAGCGAGGCCGGATACGACCTGTCCCGACACATCGAGGACGGGATCGTCGAGGTGACCTTCGACATCTCCCCGACCGAGCGGTCCGAGGAGGTGCGGCTGGCCAGGGAGCACCGGGCCGAGGCCCTGTCCATGCACGCCGTGCTGCACCCCGGCAGCATCGCGGTCGTCGGCGCCAGTCGACGACCGGAGTCGATCGGCCACCGGGTGCTCGCCGACCTCGACGGAGCCGGCTTCACCGGCCGGCTCCATGTCGTCAACCAGGAGGCGACCGAGGTCCTGGGGCGACCGGCATACGACTCGGTCCGCGACGTGCCCGGCGAGATCGACCTCGTCGTGATCGCCGTGCCCGCCGCGAGCGTCCTGGAGGTCGTCGCCGACTGCGCCGACAAGGGCGTCAAGGCGCTGCTCGTCGTCTCCTCCGGGTTCGCCGAGGCCGGCGTGGACGGCGCCAAGCTGCAGCGCAAGCTGCTCAAGCGGGCCCGGCGTGCCGGGATGCGGGTGCTCGGGCCCAACTCCTTCGGCATCATCAACAACGACCCCGAGGTGCGCCTCAACGCGACCCTCACGCCGCGCATACCCGGTGACGGCGGGCTCGGCCTCTTCGCCCAGTCGGGGGCACTCGGCATCGCCGTCCTGGCGTCGGCGGCCCGCCGCAACCTGGGCATCTCGCACTTCGCCTCGGCCGGCAACCGGGTCGACGTCTCCGGCAACGACTTCATGCAGTACTGGATCGACGACGCCCGCACGACGGCGGTCGGCCTTTATCTGGAGTCCATGGGCAACCCGCGCAAGTTCTCCCGGATCGCCCGGCAGCTGGCCGCCCGCAAGCCGGTCATCGTGGTCAAGCCCGGGCTGTCGTCGTTCGGGGTGCCACCGGGCCACGAGGCGCGGCAGACCCGGAGCAACCCCAGCGCGTTCAGCGCCCTTCTGCGCCAGGCCGGAGTGCTGCGCGTCAACAGCATCCACGAGCTGTTCGACATCGCCCAGCTCGTCCTCAACCAGCCGCTGCCGGCCGGCCCGCGGGTCGGCATCGTCGGCAACTCGGCGGCGCTCGGCACGGTCACGGCTGACGCGTGCGTGGGCCACGGCCTCGATGTCGTCCACGGCCCGGTGAGCCTCGGCGTCGACGCCACCGTCGAGGAGTTCCGCGACGCGGTCCGGGACGCGCTCGCAGACCCCCAGGTGGACAGCGTGCTCGCCTCCTTCATCCCGCCGCTCCTCACGGCCGACGAGGAGGTCGTCGACATCGTTCGGGAGGCTGGCTCGCTCACCGAGAAGCCTTGTGTGGCAACCTTCCTCGGCATGCGTGGCGTTGACGGCGGCACCAGCCTCCTGGGTGCCACCGAGTCGACACCGGGTCGCGGGCTGCCCGTCTATGCCATGCCCGAGGACGCCGTGCGCTCGCTCGCGGCGGCCACCCGGTATGCCGAGTGGCGGGCCAAGGACCGTGGTGTACCCGTCGCCCCGGTCGGGATCGACCGGCGGGCCGCCGAGGTGCTCGTCGAGGACCTGCTCGCCAGGCACCCCGACGGTGTGGAGCTCTCCGAGGCCGACTGCGGGCGTCTCCTCGCGGCATACGGGATCCACCTGTGGCGTCGCCTCGAGGTGCGGACCGTGGAGGAGGCGGTCGGCGCGGCGGAGGCGATCGGTTATCCCGTCGTCCTGAAGTCGGCCTCGCCGCTCGTTCGGCACCAGAGCGCGGTCGCCGGCATCCGTCTGGACCTGGACGACGCCCTGGCCGTCCGCACCGCGTTCGCGTCGCTACGGGACCGCCTCGTGCCGCTCGCGGCCAACACCCTTGTCGTGCAGCACATGGCGAGCATCGGAGTGGCGTGCGTCATCGCGACGACCGAGGACCCGCTCTTCGGGCCGCTTGTCGCCTTCAGCGTCGCCGGGGCACCGACCGAGCTGCTCGACGACATCGGCTACCGGGTGGCTCCGCTCACCGACGTCGACGTCTCCGACCTCATCTCCTCGGTCAAGGCGGCCCCCCTGCTCCACGGCTTCGGCGGTGCCGACCCGGTCCATCGCGCCGCCCTCTCCGACCTCGTGGCCAGGATGTCGGTGCTGGCCAACGACCTGCCCGAGGTGGCCGGTCTGCGGCTCAACCCGGTCAATGCCCACACCGGTGGTGTCGACGTGCTCGGTGCCAGTGGGCGGCTGCAGCCGGTGGACCGGCGGGCCGATCCCGGTCGCCGCGCTCTCACCTGATCCGCTGGGGCACAATGGCCGGATGGATCTGACCCGCCGGGCCGCCGAGTCGGCGCTGCCCGAGGCCCTCACCAAGGCGATCACCCGCGCGGGCTACTACCCGGCACTGGTGTCCGACGTCGTCGAGGCCGCCGTCGGCGGTGAGTCGATCCGGTCCCACCTCGTCCACCAGGAGACGACGTTCGACCACGACGTCGTCCGTCGGCACATCACCGTCCTCGTCCTCACCGACAGCCGGCTGGTCATCGCGCATGCCGACGACCATCCCGACGAGCAGCCGACGGCACCGGGCACCGACCAGGAGGTGGCGACCGCCACCACCGAGAGCGTGCCCCTGTCGGCGGTCCGGGGCGTCATGCTCACCCACGTCGTCCCCGACCCTCAGCACTACAAGGCCGGTCAGCTCGGACGCGAGATCACCCTCACCATCGGGTGGGGAGCCGTCAGCCGCGTCGACCTGCTGCCTGCCACCTGCGGCGACCCCAACTGCGACGCCGACCACGGCTTCGAGGGAACAATCTCCTCCGACGACATCTCGCTGCGGATCAGCTCCGAGGCCGACGGCCGTGGTGCCTTCACCGCGGCCCTGGACTTCGCGCGGGTCCTGTCGGCCAGCATCGGGAGCCGCTGACCGCCGTGCTCGGGCCCGCGCCCCTGGCTCCCCATGCCGCCGGCGGCGGGATGCTCGCGAGCGTCTTGCCGAGCGTGGCGGTGAGCCTGGGGGTGGACCGGATGCCGGGCACCTCCGTGGTCGAGGTGGCGCCGGCCCGCCGTGCGGTCGTCGTCCTCGTCGACGGGCTGGGCTACGAGCTGCTCCGGACCCGCGCCGGACATGCGCCCTTTCTGCGCTCCAACCTGCCAGCCGCGCGGCGGATCGCCGCTGGTTTTCCCTCGACGACGGCCACCTCGATGGGCTCGTTCGGCACCGGCCGGGCCGTGGGGGAGCACGGCATGGTCGGCTATGAGGTGCTCGTGCCCGGCGCCGACCGGCTGCTCAACGAGCTGTCCTGGGAGGACGGGCCGGTCCCTGAGGAGTGGCAGGTGCTGCCCACGGTGTTCGAGCAGGTCCAGGACGCCGGCATCGCCGTCACCCGGATCGGCCCGGGCTTCTTCGACGGCTCGGGTCTGACCCGTGCGGCCCTGCGCGGTGGACGGTTCGTGGCCGCCGAGTCGCTGGCGGCCCGGGTCGACGCGGCGCTCACCGCTCTTCGCCGCGACCGGCGGGCGCTGGTCTACCTCTACTGGGGCGAGCTGGACAAGGTCGGCCACGTCCACGGCTGCAGCTCCTGGGAGTGGGGTGACGAGCTGAGCGCGATCGACGGCGAGCTGGCCCGGCTGGCCCGGTCGGTCCCCGCCGACACCTCGGTCCACGTGACGGCCGACCACGGCATGATCGACGTGCCGCACGCCCTGCGGATCGATATCGCCCACGACCCGGACCTCGCCTGCGGCATACGACACGTCGGTGGTGAGTTCAGGGCACCCCAGCTCTACTGCCAGCCCGGCGCCGTCGCCGACGTCCGGGCCGCGTGGGAGGCGACCCTTGCCGAACGGGCCTGGGTGCTGAGCCGCGAGGAGGCCGTGGCCGCGGGCTGGTTCGGGACCGTCTCGGCGGTGAACCTGCCCCGTATCGGCGACCTGGTCGTCGCCATGCGTGACACGTTCGCCGTGGTCGACAGCCGAACGGCACGACCGCAGCTGCTCGCGCTGCGCGGACTGCACGGCTCGCTGAGCGAGGACGAGGTGGCGATCCCGTGGTTCGCCCTCCCGGCGCGGGCCAGCGCATAGGGTGACCTCCCGTGGCTGAACTGGTCTTCTTCTCCGGCACGATGGACTGCGGCAAGTCGACCCTTGCCCTCCAGATGGACCACAACCACCTGGCTCGCGGCCAACGCGGTCTCATCTTCACCAAGCTGGACCGGGCCGGACAGTCGGTCCTCAGCTCGCGCCTCGGGCTCTCGACCCGGGCCATCGAGGTGACCGACGACGTCGACTTCTGGGACTACGTCGTGGCCGAGGCATCGCACCTGGCCAAGGTCGACTACCTGATCTGCGACGAAGCCCAGTTCTACCGGCCCGAGCAGGTTGAGCAGCTGGCCCGGATCGTCGACGAGATGGGTGTGGACGTCTACGCGTTCGGCATCACCGCCGACTTCCGCACCGAGCTGTTCCCCGGGTCGCGTCGGCTGATCGAGCTGGCTGACCGGGTCCAGGTGCTGCAGGTCGAGGCCCTGTGCTGGTGCGGCAACCGGGCGACGCACAACGCGCGGGTCATCGACGGGGTCATGGTCGTCGAGGGTGCCCAGGTCGTTGTGGGGGACACAGCGGCCGGCTCCGGTGAGGTCGAGTACGAGGTCCTCTGCCGGCGCCACTACATGCGGCGGATGAACTCCGCCGCCGCGCGGGCCGCTGCCACCTCACCGGACGTACTTCCCATCGACCTGGAGATCTGCCCGGTCCCGCTCCCGCGCGGCTGAGGTCGGGGCGGGCCTGGCCGGCCTGCTGCCGGTTGTGCGCCATGGCGCAGAAGCCGACCAGACCCCCACAGATGGGTGCGCCGGTGGTCGGCCTGAGCGCCGGGGCGCAGAGACGTGGGTGCGGTCAGGCCTCGGCGCGGGCCTGGCCGGCCTGCTGCCGGTTGTGCGCCATGGCGCCGAAGCCGACCAGACCCCCACAGATGGTGCGCCGGTGGTCGGCCTGAGCGCCGGGGCGCAGAGACGTCGGCGCGGTCAGTCCTCGGCGCGGTCAGTCCTCGGCGCGGTCAGTCCTCGGCGCGGCCGGCCGCCGAGCCCTTGGCGCCGAACATGATGTCGTCCCAGCGTGGGACGCTCGGGCGCCCGCCGCGACGCGGCCGACTGATGGACGCGGCCGCCTGGGTCGGCAGGTCACCGCTGGGCTCTGGTTCTGCCGCGCTGGGCTCTGGTTCTGCCGCGCTAGGCTCGGGTTCAGCCGCGCTGGGCTCGGGTTGGCTTGCGTTGGGATCCGGTGCAACGTCTCCCGGGGCAGCGTCCTCGGCGTGGGGGGACTCGACCTCACCGCTGGTGGGGCCCTCACTCGCGGCCTCGGCCAGCAGCTCGTCATCGGGCAGCTCGTCCTCGTCCGCCGTGGCGGCAGTGGCGGTCGTGGCGGCAGTGGCGCGCGCGCTCGCCCCCTCCGCCCCCGCAGTCGGCGGCTCATCCAAGGGGTGCGCACCGCGTGCCGGGGGTGGCACCTGGTCGCCAGCGGTCTGGAGGCGAACCGGCTCGAGCGGCAGGGCGTCCTCGCGCGGCTCGTCGTCGACCGGCGTCAGGGTGGGCTGGTGCACGCGGCGCCGTGGACGACGGGACCGGCTCGACTCGCGCATGGCCGCCATCAGGTCGATCGGTTCCTGGGGACGGCGGCGGGCCCGGGCGGCACCGGAGAGTCCACCGTCGGACTCGACGTCGTAGACCGTGGTGGGCGCCGAGGACGGTGTGGGCTGGTGCGGGCTGGGGATCGGACCGGACTGGTCGGCGTCGTCCTCGCTCAGCCATCGGGCCTCGTCGTCACGGGCCGTGACCGTGCGGGCCGGCACGTCGAACTGCCAGGTCGCCGTCCGCTCCCGTCCGCCGGCGGAGAACAGGACGAGCACGCTCCACCGGCCCTCGGGGTCGCGGGCCGCGTCCCAGCTGGCGCTGGCCGGGTCGACGCCGCGGCCGGTGAGCCGGTGGGCGACGCGGGTCGAGAGAGGCTCGTCGGTGCCACGTCCGTGGCCGCGCATCCGGACCGCGCGGGCGAGCTCGGCAACGTGCTCGCGCTCCGCGAGCACCGGCCCCTCGTAGCGGCGGACCTTGTCGACACTCCACCCGGCTCGATCGGCGACCTCTTCGGCCGACAGTCCGGCGCGGATGAGGGCCTGCACCTCGCGGGGGCGCAGGCCGCCGTCGAGCTCGATCTGGAGCTGGCCGAGCCGGGGCCGGTCGCGTCGGGCGGCGGCGCGCAGCGTCTCGTCGAGAGGGAGGCGGAAGCGCGCTCCGTCGTCGCCGGCGAGCAACAGGTGCTGTCCGTCCTCGTGGACGCCGACGAGTCGCAGGTCCTGCATGGGCGTGATCTCTCCTCGGTGGATGATGCTGGCTCGACTCTGCCACGCGGCCGGGCGTGCTCAAAGGGGGCCACGCCGCAGCGGTACGTTTGGGTCCGCCATGCTGACGTACACCCACAACCTCCAACTGGCCCTCGACGTGGTCGGAGTCTTCGTCTTCGCCCTCTCCGGCGCCCTGGTCGCCGTGCGGGTCGAGTTCGACCTGTTCGGAGTGCTCGTCCTGGCCGGAGCGGCCGGTCTCGGGGGCGGGATGATCCGTGACGTCCTGCTGGGGATCCACCCGCCGGTGGGGCTGTCCGACTGGCGGTTGCTCCTGCCGACCGTGGTTGCCGGCGTCGCAACCTTCGCCTTCCATCCCAGGATCGGCCGGATCGCCCCGATCGTGCGGATCCTCGACGCAGCGGGTCTGGCGGCCTTCGCCGTGGCCGGCGCCCTGAAGGCCCTCGGCGCCGGGGCACCTGCGGTCGCGGCCATCGGCATCGGGGGGATCACCGCTGTCGGCGGGGGTGTGATCCGCGACCTGCTCGCCGGTCAGGTCCCGGAGGTCCTGCGGCGGGAGCTGTATGCCGTGCCGGCTCTGCTCGGCGCGCTGCTCATCGTCGTGGCGCACCACTTCGACCGGGTCAACGCCGTGACCATCTGGGGCTGTGTGGCTGTCGTCTTCACCGTGCGGATCATCGCCGTCCTCCTCAACCTCAACGCGCCCACCGCGTTGCGCACCCGGACGAGCCCGCAGTGAGCGCGGCATACATGCTCGTCTCGTTCGGGGGACCCGAAGGCCCCGAGGAGGTGCTGCCGTTCCTGCGGCGGGTGACCGCGGGTCGTGGGGTCCCCGACGAACGGCTGGCCGTCGTGGGCGAGCACTACTTCGCGTTCGGGGGCAAGAGCCCGATCAACGACGCCAACCGCCGGCTGCTCGCCGACCTGCGCGCCGAGCTGGACCGCCGCGGTGACCACACGCCGCTGCTCTGGGGCAACCGCAACGCCGCGCCCTTCCTCGACCAGACCTTCCGGGAGGCCGCCGCCCGGGACGTCGACGAGGTCCGGGTCGTCCTCACCAGCGCCTGGAGGTCGTACTCCTCCTGCCGCCAGTACCGCGAGGACCTCGCCGCCGCACAGACCGCGGCCGGTACCTCGCTGGCGGTGAGCAAGGTGGCCCAGCTGGCCGACCACGCCTCGTATGCCGCGGCCTGGGCGGCCGTTCTCGACGAGGCCGTGGCGCCGCTGCTGGACGCGGGCTGGCGGCCGTACCTGCTCTTCGTCACGCACTCGATCCCGGAGGCAATGGATGCCGCCTCCGGTGACCCGCTCCTTGGCGGGCACTCCTACGCCCAGGCGCAGCAGGCGCTCGCGGCCCAGCTCACCGCCGGACTGGTTGCGGCGCACGACGTGGAGCTCGACGGGGAGCTGGTCTACTGCTCGCGCTCCGGTCCGCCGAGCCAGCCCTGGCTCGAGCCCGACGTCAACGACCGGATCGAGGAGCTCGCGGGGGCTGGGATCACCGACGTCGCGCTCGTCCCGATCGGGTTCATCTCCGACCACATGGAGGTGGTCTACGACCTCGACGTGGAAGCCGCGGCGACCTGCGAGCGGCTCGGCCTGTCGATGGTGCGGGTGCCCACCGTCGGCACCCACCCGCTCTTCGTGGCCGGCCTCGCCGACCTGCTCGCCGGGCCGCCCTCGACCTGTCCACCAGCGTGCTGCGCCAACCTGCGTGGTCCCAAACCTGCCCTCTGCGGAAGCGACTGAACCATGACCAGTGACCTGACGACCCCCGGACCCGACGAGCTCGCCGCACTGGAGCAGCTGGCCGTGGCGGTCGCCACCGAGGCAGGTCAGCTCGTCCTGGACCGACCGAGCGACCTCGGCGTCGCCGCCACCAAGAGCAGCGACACCGACATCGTCACGGTCATGGACCAGCGCGCCCAGGACCTCATCCGGACGCGCCTGGGCGCGGCCCGCCCGGCCGACGGGTTCCAGGGCGAGGAGGCGGGCGGTTCCACCGGGGACGGGTCAGGGATCACCTGGGTCGTCGACCCGATCGACGGCACCGTCAACTACCTCTACGGCATTCCTGCGTATGCCGTCTCGGTCGCTGCCGTCGTGGGTGACCCGACGGTGCCCGGGGCCTGGCGTCCGGTGGCCGGAGCGGTCGTCGGACCCGCCCTCGGCGAGACCTACCGGGCGCGGGTCGGCGGGGGAGCCTTCCGACGTCGCGGCGATGGCCCGGAGACACCGATCGTGCCGACCGGTTGCACCGACCTGGGCCACGCCCTGATCGGGACCGGCTTCGGCTACGAGGCGGCTCAGCGGCGCTGGGCCGCCGAGGTTCTCCTGCACGTCATCCCGCAGGTACGCGACATCCGCCGGATCGGCAGCGCCGCGCTCGACCTGTGTCACGTCGCCGACGGCGCCCTGGACGGCTACTACGAACGCGGCCTCAACCCGTGGGACCTGGCCGCCGGCTGGCTGGTGCTCACCGAGGCCGGAGGCACCTTCATCGACGTCCCGACGGGCGACCTCACCTGGGCCGCGACGGCAGGCATCGCCGCCGAGCTGGAACGTCTGGTGACCGGGGCGATCGAGCGGGTGCCGCCCGTCAGGCCGCGATCCGCTCCAGGCCCGGGATGACGACGTCGTTCTCGCGGGCCAGCCGCGCCAGCTCCTCGATCTCACTGAGCCGGACGTCGACCAGGTAGTCGTCACCGGCCCGTCGCGCCTCGAGCAGGGAACGTCGCGCGTCGGCGAACCGCTCGGCCAGCATCGTGGTCAACTCGCTCATCGTGGCACCTCGTGTCCATCGGGGACGGCCGCCCCGGCAAGGGCTCCGCCGGTGGGCGTCGTACCGTTCAATGTATGGTCCTCGCCCGGCCCGAAAGGTCCCGCGGACCGTAAAGATTTCCCCAAGTTCGGGCCCCCGATCCGGGCCACGGTTCACGCCATCTGGACGGCAGGTGGCAATCGCGGGACAGATGAGGCACAATCCGCCTCGCCGTGGGCACAAAACGGGAGCCACCTGCGTTGTACGGGTCCTGATCTGACCACGAGCGATGACGACACGAGAACGGGAGAGACCACACCACATGGCTACGGATTACGACGCTCCACGCAAGACCGACGACGAACTGTCCGAGGACTCGATCGAGGAGCTGAAGAGCCGGCGCGTCGACAAGAGCGTCTCGACGGTCGATGTCGACGAGACCGAGCAGGCCGAGGGCTTCGAGCTGCCCGGCGCCGACCTCTCCGGTGAGGAGCTGTCGGTCACGGTCATCCCGCGGCAGGCCGACGAGTTCACCTGCACGCGGTGCTTCCTCGTGCACCACCGCAGCCAGCTGGCATCGGACACGTCCGGCCAGATGGTCTGCCGGGAGTGCGCGGCCTGACCCGCATGACGACAGCCCGTATGCCGGTCGCCGTCCGCCGTCTCCACCCGGCGGCGGTGCTCCCGGCGTACGCCAAGGCCGGTGACGCGGGCGCCGACCTGCACGCCGTGGGCGAGGTGCGTCTCGCCCCGGGCGAGCGAGCGCTCGTCCCCACGGGCATCGCGGTGGCCCTTCCCGAGGGGTGGGTGGGGCTGGTCCACCCCCGGTCCGGGCTGGCGGCTCGCCACGGCGTGACCATCGTCAACGCGCCAGGCACCGTGGACTCCGGCTACCGGGGCGAGATCCTCGTCAACCTGGTCAACCTGGACCCACGCGAGGCGTTCCACGTCGCCGTGGGGGACCGGATCGCCCAGCTGGTGCTCCAGGAGGTGACGGCCGGTGCGTTCCACGAGGTCGATTCGCTTCCCGAGAGCGACCGGGGGGAGACTGGTCACGGGTCCAGTGGAGGGTTCGGGCCCAGTAGTCCCAGCGCACTCGACGAAGAAGGCACGCCGTGAGCTTGTTCCGCAGGCGCAGCACGTCCGACACGGACGCCGCCGCCGACCAGCCGTCGACCGACGTCGACGGCGACAGCCTGACGTCGCCCGACGCGGACGACGTGACCGGTTCGGGGTCCAGCCCCGAGGACTCCGCGCTGGACCGTGCTGACGGCCCCTTCGACTCCGCCGAGGTGGCCGGCCTGGAGGGGCGACTGGACCTCGGGGCGCTGTGGCTCACCGGGGCCGACGGCTTGGAGCTACGCCTGGAGCTGGAGCCGGAGGAGCAGCAGGTCGTCGCGGTCACCGGGGTGCTCGGCGAGTCGGCCGTCCAGCTGCAGGCCTTCGCCGCGCCAAAGTCCGGTGGGCTGTGGGCCGAGATCCGCGACGAGATCGCCCAGTCCATCGTCAAGCAGGGCGGGACCGCCCAGGTCCGGACCGGCCTGCTCGGTACCGAGCTGTCCACCCGGATGCCGTCGGCCGGTCCCGACGGGCGCACCGTCTTCGCCCCCGCCCGCTTCGCCGGTGTCGACGGACCCCGCTGGTTCCTCCGCGCCGTCTTCTCCGGGCGCGCCGCCATCGACGACGCGGCGGCCCAGCCGCTGCTCGAGCTGGTGCGCTCGGCCGTGGTCGTCCGGGGTGCCCAGCCGATGGCGCCGCGTGAGCTGCTCCCGTTGACCGTCCCGGCCAGTGACGCGGAGGGGCCCGCCATCGACGACGACGAGCCCGACGGCCCCGACCTCAACCCGTTCGTGCGCGGCCCCGAGATCACCGAGGTGCACTGATGGAGCGCGGCTCGGCCTGGTCACGCCTGAAGACCTCTCTGACCCAGACGGCCACCCAGCACGAGGCCCAGGAACTGCGCGAGGACACCGAGCGGGTCGGCGCGACCCCCATCGACCAGCTCGGCGACCGGCAGGTCGTCGACGTCTGCGGCTCGGTGCGTTCGGTGACCCTGCCGCCCAAGGCGAGCGTCCCGACCCTCGTGGTCGAGCTCTACGACGGCAGCCGGCCACTCAACCTGGTCTGGCTCGGACGACGCAGCATCGGCGGGATCGCCCCCGGCACCTTCCTCAAGGCGCACGGGCGGGTGACCCGGGTGCGCGGCATACCGACGATCTACAACCCGACCTACACGATCGTCCCCAACCGTGGCCGCTGAGGCCCCGGTAGCGACGGTCGAGGAACACATTCGCGGCCGGCTGGCCGCCGCCGTCGGCGGCTGGCGCGGCTCGCTGGAGGCGGCCGTCCCGACGGCCGTCTTCGTCGCGGTGTGGGTGTGGCGTCATGACCTGCGCCTTGCCCTCGGCATCGCGGGAGCTGTCGCCGTCGTCATCGCCGCGCTGCGGATCGCACGGCGGGAGAGCCTCCAGTTCGTCCTGTCCGGCGTGGTCGGTATCGGCATCGCCGCGGTCTTCGCGCTGCGCAGCGGCAGGGCGCAGGATGCCTTCCTCCCCGGCATCCTGTGGAGCGCCGGCGTCGGTGTCGTGTCGCTCCTGTCGATCCTGGCCCGCTGGCCGGTCATCGGCTTCATGATCGGGGCGGCCGAGCCGACGGCGGGAGAGGACCCGTTCGGCTGGCGCCGGCACGCCGACATCGTCAAGGTGTGCAGCCGGCTCACCTGGGTGCTCGTCGGGCTGGCCGCGCTCCGGGCCGCCGTCATGGTGCCGTTGTATGCCGCGGGCAACGTCACGGCGCTCGGCGTCGCCAAGCTGGTCCTCGGCTGGCCCGCGTATGCCGCAGCCGTCGCCGTCATGGGGGGCCTGCTCCTGCGCGGGCAGACGCCCTACGACCCCGAGGCGGTCACGCCTCCCGGCCGCGCGGGATCCGCTGGCCGGGGCTGAGCATCGCCTCCAGGGCGTCCTCGGTCTCCGGGGTCGTGAGGAAGAGCAACTCGTCGTTGGCCTCGAGGGAGTCGTCGCGGCTGGGCGCGATCGGGTGGTCCTCGCGGATGATCCCGACGAGCACCGTGTCCGGGGGGAAGGCGACGTCGCCGACCCGGTTCCCGGCATACGGGCTGTCCGGCGGAAGGGTCAGCTCGACCATGGTCGCCTGACCGTGCTGGAACTGGAAGATCCGCACGAGGTCCCCGACGCTCACGGCCTCCTCGACGAGAGCGGTCATGAGGCGTGGCGTCGAGACCGCGACGTCGACGCCCCAAGCCT
>Ga0073909_10000102_pt1 | contig 31781 bp, 27 predicted proteins | sample Coa_R1_6_FD_66439 | JGI IMG/M metagenome (GOLD analysis project Ga0073909, IMG submission 66439) | Surface soil microbial communities from Centralia Pennsylvania, which are recovering from an underground coalmine fire. - Coalmine... | ecosystem: Environmental > Terrestrial > Soil > Unclassified... | reverse complement strand
GTCGTGGCCGGCCAGCACATCGACCGTGGTGTCGTCGAGGACGCGGTCGGCGAGCGGCGTCAGGTTCGGGTGGATCGCCCCGAGCCGCTCCCCCGCGTTGCTCGACGCCGTGAGGGCACCGATCTGGACCTCCGGGTGCCCGAGCAGGAGACGGACGATCTCACCGCCGGCGTATCCGCTCGCCCCGGCGACCGCAACCCTGACCATGCTGCATGACTATACAGGAGTCCGTAGATTCATGCACCAATGAGCTCTTCCGTCTGCGTCGCCAGGCGCCGCGAACCCTCAGATCCGCAGACGCAGCGGTCAGCGCTGGCTGGCCCCGACGGCTGTGGCGGCCGCGGCGACCGCGGCGTCACGCACGGCACTGACCTCCTCGGTCCGCAGGGTCCGGTCGGCCGCTCGCACGACGAGACGGTAGGCGAGCGACTTCTTGCCCGGCCCGACCTGCTCACCGACGTAGACGTCGAAGAGGTCGATCGACTCGAGCAGCTCGCCCGCACCCTCGCGGAGCGCCAGCTCGACCGACCGGGCCGGAACATCGGCATCGACGACGAGGGCCACGTCCTGATGGGCCACCGGGGCGACCGAGATCGGCATGGACCGCACCGGCTGGTCGCTCGCGGCGATGAGGACGTCGACGTCGAGCTCTCCGGCAACGGTCCGAGCCGGTATGCCGAGCGCGGCCGTGACCTTCGGGTGCAGCTCTCCCACGTGGCCGACGAGGGTGCCACCGGGCAGGGACAGCCGGGCGCACCGCCCGGGGTGGAACGGCATGGGGTCGTCGGCGGCTACCTCGACGGCCACGGCCAGCGCAGTCGTCACGGCCCGAGCGAGCGCCAGGGCGTCGGTGAGGTCGGCGGCGCGACCCGGGCCCCACCAGCCGGCACGGTCCCGGTCGCCGCTCAGGACGAAGCCCAGGTGACGCGGTTGCGGCGGGACCGCCGCTCGGATGGCGGCCAGCACCTCCTCGGGCGGGTGGACGCCCACATCCTCGGTCGGGGCAGCCCGCTGGGCACCCTCGAGAGCCACGACGAGGCCCAGCTCGAAGAGCGCGACGTCCTTGGCGCCACGAGCGACGTTGCGCCGCAACGCGTCGACAAGGGTGGACAGGATCGAGATCCGCATGAGCGGCGCCTCGTCGGAGAGCGGGTTGGCGATCGTCACGGTGCGCGCCCGCGCGGCCTCCACCGGACAGCCGAGCGCCGCGTGCCGCTCGTCACTGACGAACGGTGCGCTCCAGACCTCCGAGAGCCCCTGCGCCGCAAGGACATCGGCGATGATCCGCCGGACCCGCTGGCCATGGGTGAGGCCCCGGCCCCCGGGCGGCGTCGGCAGGATCGACGGGATCTGCTCATAGCCGCTGATCCGGGCAACCTCCTCCACGAGGTCGGGTCCCGTCGTCAGGTCGGGCCGCCAGGATGGCGCCGTCACCGTCCAGGAGTCACCGGACTCCTCGACGTCGCAACCGATCTCGCGGAGCACCTCGCCCACCGTCGTCGCCGAGTAGTCGACACCGACCAGCCGCCCGGGCAGCGCCGGGTCGAGGTCGATGACGGTCGGAGCGGCGATCTCGCCGACGTCGGTGACGCCGGCGTCGGCCACTCCCCCGCCGTACTCGACGAGCAGGTCGACGGCGAGCTGGGCTGCCGCGGCGGCGACCTGCGGGTCGACCCCGCGCTCGAAGCGCTTGGACGCCTCCGACGGCAGCTTGTGCCGACGGGCCGACCGGGCGATCGACACCGGGTCGAAGTGCGCCGCCTCGATGAGGACGTCGGTCGTGGAGTCGGTGACCTCGGTGTCCTCGCCACCCATGACGCCGGCGATGGCGACCGGCCGATCCCCGGAGTCGGTGATGAGCAGGTCCTCGGCAACCAGCGTGCGGGTCTGGCCATCGAGCGTCTTCAGGGTCTCCCCGGCCCTCGCCCGGCGCACCACGATCGGGCCGGACAGCTGGGAGACGTCGAAGGCGTGCAGCGGCTGCCCGAGGGCGAGCATGACGTAGTTGGTCACGTCGACGGGCAGTGAGATCGGCCGCATCCCCGCCTCGGTGAGCCGGGTCGCCAGCCACAGCGGCGTCGGAGCCGCGACGTCGATCCCGCGGACGATCCGGGCGACGTAGCGGTCGCAACCGGCGCGTCCTCGGATCGGGTCGGCGTCGGCCAGGTCCACGGCATACCCGGAGTCGTTGGCCGCGGGAGCGGCGGCCGCGAGGGCCAGGGCGGGATCGACGTATGCCGCGCCGGTCGCGTGCGAGTACTCGCGGGCGATGCCGCGGATCGAGAAGCAGTAGCCGCGGTCCGGCGTGACGTTGACCTCGACGGTCTCCCGGTCCAGACCGAGCAACGCGATCGCGTCCTGCCCGGGGACGAGGCTGGCGGCGTCGGGGCGACCGGACAGGACGAGGATGCCGTCGTGGTCCTCACCGATCCCGAGCTCGCGGACCGAGCAGATCATCCCGGCCGACAGGTGGCCATAGGTCTTGCGCGCCGAGATCTCGAACCCGCCGGGGAGCACCCCGCCGGGCAGGATGACCGCGACGAGGTCGCCGGGGGCGAAGTTGTGGGCGCCACACACGATGCCCTGGGGTTCGCCGGTGCCGTTGGCCGACCCCACGTCGACCGTGCACCAGTTGATGGTCCTGCCGTTCTTCTGCGGCTCCGGCTCCTTGGTGAGAACCCGGCCGACGACGAGCGGACCGGTGATGTCGGCGCCGTGCAGACCCTCCTCCTCCAGACCGACCCGGACGAGGGACGCCGCGATGTCCACCCCACGTGCTCCGGCCGGGACGGCGACATAGTCGCGCAGCCAGTCGACGGGAACCCGCATCAGATCTCCATCCCGAACGGCGCGTCGAAGCGCACGTCACCCTCGATCATCTCCCGCATGTCCGAGACCCCCGTCCGGAACATGAGGGCCCGGTCGATGCCCATCCCGAACGCGAAGCCGGTGTAGACGTCGGGGTCGACCCCGCAGGCGGTCAGCACGTTGCGGTTGACCATCCCGCAGCCGCCCCACTCGATCCAGCCGGTGCCCTTGCAGGTCCGGCACTGGGGGTCCGCACCGCGGCAGACGAAGCAGCGCAGGTCCATCTCGGCGCTCGGCTCGGTGAACGGGAAGTACGAGGGCCGCAGCCGGGTCGTGATCCCGTCGCCGAACAGCTCGGTGGCCATCCGGTCCAGCGTGCCCTTGAGGTTGGCCATGGTCAGCCCCACGTCGACGGCGAGCCCCTCGACCTGGTGGAACGCCGGCATGTGCGTCGCGTCCAGCTCGTCGGTCCGGAACACCCGCCCGATGCAGGCGATATAGACCGGCACCCCACGCTCGAGGAGCGCCCGGGCCTGGACCGGGGAGGTGTGGGTGCGTAGCACCAGCCCGCCCTCGGGTGGGTCGACGTAGAAGGTGTCCTGCATCTGCCGAGCGGGGTGGTCGGCGTCGAAGTTGAGGGCGTCGAAGTTGAACCACTCGGCCTCGACCTCGGGACCCTCGGCGATCTCCCAGCCCATCCCGACGAACAGGTCGGCGATCCGCTGGCTCATCAGCTCGGTCGGGTGCCGGTGGCCCATCGGCCGCCGGTCGGTCGGCAGGGTGACGTCGACGGCCTCGTCGACGAGGAGGCTCGCGTCACGCTCGGCCTTGAGCTCGACCTCCCGCACGGCATACGCCTGGGCCACCCGCACCCGTGCCTGGCCGACCCGCTTGCCGGCCTCGGCCTTGGCGCTCGGCGGCAGTGCCCCGATCTCGCGGTTGGCCAGCGCGAGCGGGCTCCTGTCGCCCTGGTGCGCGGTGCGCGCCGCCTTGAGTACGTCGAGGGAGTCGGCGGCCGCGGCGGCGGCCAGCGCGTCAGCCACGGCCGCTTCGACCTGGGTGGGGTCGAGGGCGGCCACCTCGACGGGGTCGTAGTTCGTGTTGGGTCCGGACATCGTTTCCACTTCGCTTCGGGGGCGGGCGCGCCGCGCCAGAGTCTAGGTGGGCGGTCGCGCGAGGCGGGCTGCTGCCCCCGGGCGCCGGGAGGCGTCTGCCGTATGCCGTGTGGCGGCGCGCTCAGCGCGCGCGGACGGCCGCGCCCGAGGGCGCGATAAATCGGCAACCACCGCGGCTAGCTGTCGATCGACCGGACATGCCCCCATGGTGGCCGAGGACGGCGCCCAGCCGCAACCGAGATCGCCGGAGTGGAGTGACATCCCCACTCCGGCGACCCGGTCGCTCCATGGCCAGCAAAGGGCTTCAGCCGACCACCTTGAACAGCTGGTTGAGCTGGGCGTTGACCTTGGAGAGGGACGACACCGGCTGGGAGCCGATGTAGACCGAGTCCATCGCCGGCTGCATGAGTGCGGTGATGTCGGCCGCGTTGCTCGTCACCGGGAAGAGGAACGTCGTCTTGTCCTTGACCTGGTCGGTGAACGGAGTGACATCCAGGTTGCGCTTGCTCTTGTTGTACTCGATGGCCAGCTGGGTAGCCTTCGGGCGGGCCGGGAAGACGACACCCGACTGACCGATGATGTCCTGACACTGCTCACCGGCGAGGAAGGCGACCCACTTGGCGGAAGTCTCCGGTTGCTTGGACTGGGTGGTGATCGAGTCGGCCAGACCGTTGAACATCGAGGCGCGGTGGCCGGACGGCCCGATCGGTGACGGGGCGATCCCGATGTCGAGCTTCTTGCCCTTGGCGTCGGTGAGGTTGCTGAACGTGGAGATCATCCACGACCCGGACAGCCCCATGGCGGCCATGCCGGTCTGGATCTCCTTGTCCGTCCCGATGGCCGACGACCCGCCGATCTCCTGGTAGGTCGGCATGTAGCCCTTGCGGACCAGGCCGAAGTACCACGAGATGGTGGAGAGGAACCGCGGGTCGCTCATCTCGAACGTGGTGCCCCACGGGTTCTTGTCCGTCGCCTGCCACCCGGTGCTGCCGGTGAACGCGGACCACTGGGTCTGCCCCCAGCCGCCGCCACCGGAGCCCTCGGAGGAGATCCCGTGCTGGACCACGTTGTTCTTGTCGAAGCCGGGCTCGTCGCCCCGCTTGCCGTTCTTGTCCACCGTCAGGTGCGCGACGATCTTCTCAAAGGTGCCGCCGTCGGTCGGGTTCCACGTCGCCGTGGACAGCTGCTCGGGAGTGATCCCGGCGGCCTTGAGGGCGGTGGCACTGTAGAAGATCGAGATCGTGTCCCAGTCCTTCGGGGTGCCGTAGCGGTGGCCGTCCTGTCCCTTCCACAGCTCGGCCAGTCCGCTCTGGTAGTCCGAGTCCTGGATGTCCTTGGTCGGGGCCAGCTCGTCGAGGGGTCGCAGCACCTTCAGGTCGGCGAACTGGGCGAACTTGGAGAGGTGGTCGGTGAAGACGTCCGGGGCCGTCCCGGCGATGAAGCCGGCCGTGAGCTTGGACCAGTAGTCACCCCAGCCGTACTGGCTGATGTGCACCGTGATGGTCGGGTTGGCCTGGTGGAAGGCATCGGCACACTTCTGGTAGCCGGGCTGCTGCCCGGAGTCCCACAGCCAGTACTGGATCGTGCCGGACGCAGTGCTGCCGGTGGCACCGCCGCCGCACGCGGCGAGAGTGCTGGCAACGGTCGCCGCGGCGAGCGCAACGCCGACTCCACGGCGCCGGATTCGCTTGGTGCGAAACATGGTTGACCTTCTCACTTGATTCCACTGAATCCGATGGAGTTGACGATGCGCTTGGCTGCGAGGGAGAACAGCAGGAGCATCGGCAGCGCGGCGACGAGGGTCGCCGCCATGAGTCCGGACCAGTCCGGGCCGGTCTGAGGGGTCTGGGACTTGAAGACACCGAGAGCCACGGTGAGCACCCGGGACTTGTCCGTGTAGGACACCATGAGCGGCCAGAAGTAGTCGTTCCACGAGGCGATGTAGGTGAGGATCGCCAGCGTCGTGATGGGCGCCGCCGACATCGGGACGATGAGCTGGAAGAAGACGCGTACCTTGGACGCGCCGTCGATGAGCGCCGCCTCCTCCACCTCACGCGAGATGCCCATGAAGAACTGGCGGAGGAAGAACACCGCGAACGGGCTCATGAGCATCGTCGGCAGGGCGATCCCGAACACGGTGTCGATCAGCCCGAGCTGCTTGATGAGCACGAAGTTCGGCAGGAACGTGAAGATCGCGGGGATCATCAGGCCGCCGAGGAAGAACAGGAAGACCCGGTTGCGGTGGCGCCAGCGCAGCCGGGCGAAGGCGTATGCCGCGAGCGCCGAGAAGAACACCTGGCCGGCGGTCACCAGCGTGGAGACGACGACGGAGTTGAGCAGGTAGCGCCAGAAGTTGATCGGCTGTCCGGCACCGCCGGCGTCCAGTGCCTTCTGACCCGACTGGAGCCCGAAGACCCGCTCGAACCCGCCCCAGGAGAACCGGACGGGCAGGATGCTGTGCGACCCGGCATACAGGGCGTTGTTGCTCGAGAGGGCGGTGCGCAGCATCCAGTAGAACGGGAACAGCGATACGAGGACGACGACGATCATGAAGGTCCACGCGACGGCGCGGCCCACACTGAACGGCTTCTTCTCGCTGGGAGCCTCGCGGAGGGTGGGAGCCTCGAGGGTTGCCGATGTCATGGCGTCCCTCCTTTCAGTCCAGGTCCGACTCGTCAGCCCGGCTGAGCCGGTACTGGACGATCGAGACGATGAGGAGAACGAGCAGGAGGGCGACCGACAGGGCCGAGGCGTAGCCGAACTGGAACCGGCCGAAGGCGAGGTCGTAGATGTAGAACTGGAGCACCCTGGAGGAGTTCACCGGGCCGCCTTGGGTGGCCACCGCCACGGTGTCGAAGACCTGGAACGAGCCGACGACGGTGATGATGAGCACGAGCGCGAGGATCGGGCGGAGCAGCGGGACGGTGAGATGCCTGAACATCCGGTTCTCGCTCGCTCCATCGAGCCGTCCGGCCTCGTAGACCGACTCCGGGATGGTCTGCAGGCCGGCGAAGATGAGCAGTGCCGTGTAGCCGACGTGCCGCCAGACGTTGATGAACGCGATGGTGGGAATGACCCAGTGGTCGGAGGACAGGAACGCGATGCGGCCCAGTCCCAGGTGTTGCAGGATGTAGTTCCCGAAGCCGAGCTGGTAGTCCAGGATCCAGATGAAGACCATGGCGGCGACGACGTTCGACACCAGGTACGGCGTGAGGACGATTCCGCGCAGCCATGTCTTCTTCGTCAGACGTTGCATCATGACGGCGATGACGAGGGCGAGGGCCGTCTGGAAGGCGATGTTGAGGACGACGTACTCCAACGTCACTTTCATCGAGTTCCAGAAGATCGGGTCGTGGACCATCCGGACGTAGTTGTCCAGGCCGACCCACTTCGGTGGCGTGAGCAAGTTGAACCTGGTGAACGACAGGTAGATGCCCCGGAGGGTCGGCCAGAGCAGGAAGACGCAGTAGCCGAGGAATGCAGGGGCGATGAACATCAGGGCCAGGCGGGTGTCGTCGTGAGGTCGGCGACGGGCGCCTTTGCCCGTTGGGTGCCCGGTCGCCGTCGAGGCGACCGGTACTGCCGTGTCTGAGGCCATGGCCTCACCTTTCGCTGGGGCGCCGTGGCGCCGGTTTCACAGGGACGTCGGCTCGGTGTGGGTGTCGACGCGGAAGAGCACCGCCTGGTCGGGGTGCAGTCGTGGGGGCTGGAGGCCGACGGCCATGAGGGCGGCGCCGTTGACCACCGTGCCGGGGTAGTCCGCGGGGGGCTGGAGGCCCAGGTGGGGCTGGGAGGGGTTGATGTCGGCGGAGGTAGAGGCCGGGCCACCCCACCAGGCCGGGGCGATCAGTCCCGCGGGTGAGGACCCGACGAGCACCGGAGCGACCCGGTAGGCCCGGCTCGGGTCGAGGCCGGGGAAGCGGACGCGTGGCGCCGGGTCCTGCAGCGGGTTGGCCACGAGGACGAAGGCGAACAGTGCCCGGGACCGGTCCGGTGCCACGACGCCGTGGACGAGGACGCCATCGCCGGGGTCGTCGATCCGCACGAGTGTGCCGCCGTGCAACAGGCCGCGTTCGGCCTTGTAGAAGCCGATCCAGGCCGCGAGCTCCTCGAGCACGCGACCGTCCGCCGCGGCCAGGTCCCACTCGATGCCGAGGTGACCGAAGACCGCGGTGGCGGCGCGAAAGCTGAGGTCGTGGGACCGCCCCGTCGTGTGCGAGCGGCCCGAGGCGACGTGCGACCCCAGGAGCTCCGGCGGCAGGAGCTGCTGGGTCCAGCGCATCATCGCCTGGCGCTCGAGCGGGTCGATGATGTCCGAGACCCACACCCGGTCGGTGTGCTCGATGATCCCGAGGTCCACCCGGGCCCCGCCGCTGGAGCACGACTCGATCTCCAGGTCGGGGTGAGCCGCGCGGATCTCGGCGAGCAGGTGGTAGAGGGCGGCGGTCTGGGCGTGGACGCCGGGTCGACCGCCGTCGAGCCGGTTCCCCGCCTCGATGAGGTCACGGTTGTGGTCCCACTTGAGGTAGGAGATGTCGTACTCGTCGAGGATCGCGAGGATCTGGTCCCGGACGTGGGCGTATGCCGCGGGCACGGCGAGGTTCATGACCTGCTGGTGCCGGGACTCGACCGGCAGGCTGTCCCGACGGGCAGCCATGATCCACTCGGGGTGGGCGCGCGCGACGTCGGAGTCCTCGTTGACCATCTCCGGCTCGAACCACAGCCCGAACTGCATTCCGAGCTCGCGCACCCGGTCGACGAGCGCGTGCAGACCGCCAGGCCACGCCTCCTCGGAGACCACCCAGTCGCCAAGGCCGCGCAGGTCGTCGCGCCGGGAGCCGAACCACCCGTCGTCGAGTACGTACCGCTCCACGCCGAGAGCCGCGGCCCGCTCGGCGAGGTCGATGAGCCGGGGCTCGTCGTGGTCGAAGTACACGGCCTCCCACACGTTGAGGGTGACCGGCCGAGGGGTGGAGGGGTGGCGCGGCCGGCTCCGGAGGTAGTCGTGGAAGCGACCGGCGATCGCATCCAGGCCGATGCCGTATGCCGCGTAGAGCCACGGCGAGGCATATGAGTCTCCGCGCGCCAGGACGACTTCTTGGGGCAGCAGGAGCTCACCGCCACCGAGCAACCGGTGTCCGTCGAAGGTCAGCTCGGCGTAGTGGACATGGTTTCCGCTCCACGCGGTGTGGACTCCCCAGACCTCGCCCGCTGCGAAGCCGAAGCCGGTCGTGCCGGCGTGCAGGACGGTGGCTGCGTCGGCTCCGGTGCGGCCCTTGCGGCCCTCGCGCAGGTGGGTTCCGACGCCGAAGGGTGATCGTTGGGGCGTGCGCTCACGGCCCCAACGGCCGGCGAAGTCGAGCAGCTCGGCCGCCCGGACCGGCACCGGGAGGGCCAGGGAGAGGCCGTCGACGGCATACGGCTCGCCCTCGTTGGTGACCTCTGCGCGGCACCGGACCAGGCCGGAGGGCAGCAGCTCCACGGTCATGACGAGGCTCAGCTCGGTCTCCTCGTCCGCGGCCACGAACCGGACGGTCCCGGCGCCCCCCTCGTGCCAGCCGGTGACGCCGGCACCGTCGATCGTCACCTCCCGGGTGACGAATCGGGTCGACCAGTCCTGCCCGGAGCGTGAGCCGGACAGGCCGGGCCGCCCGACGAAGCCGGTGTGGTGCTCGGGGAGCAGGGCCACCCGGACCGGCACGTCCACGGTGTTCGGGCCGATCAGCGGGACGGCCGCATCGGCGAGGTTCGCTGCCAGCCACTCCTGCTGGGCCCCCAGGTCGGCGCCCCAGTGGATGACGGTCGGCAGCTGCCCTGACCGTGCGTCCAGCAGCAGCGAGACACCGGCGGCTCGCAGGTGGATGAGCGCGTCCGCGGTCGTCGGGGACGTTGTTACCATCGAGACTCCTTGACAAAGGGACCGCCCAACGGGCGGGATCAGACCTCGCCGACGGCGAGGCTTCGTGAGCTCGTCGCCGCGGTGTTGGCGCACCGCGGCGACGGGTGCGGGGTGCTAGGTCTGCATGCGAGCTCCGGTGTCGACCGGGGTCGCCGAGAAGCGGCGAACCAGCTCGGCCGGGATCTCCACCCGATGGTCCGGGGCGGACCACGCGGGATGGTTCGGGTCGAGGGCGATGTCGACCGCCGTCTCCCCCATCTCGACGTGCGACTGGTCGACCGTGGTGAGGGAGGGATGGAGTGAGTCGGCGATCGGCTCGAGATTGTCATGGCCGACGACCGACAGGTCCTCCGGGATCCGCAGGCCACGTTCGGCGGCCGCCTGGTAGACACCCATCGCCATCCGGTCGTTGAAGCACGAGATGGCGGTGGGCCGTGGGTACACGTCGAGCAGGCGCCGGGCAGCCAGCAGGCCGCCGTCGGCCGTCGCATCGTGGCCGACGGAGGTGTCGATGAGGTCGTCGTCCAGCTCGACGCCGGCAGAACTCAGTGCCTCGATGAAGCCGCGTCGACGCAGTTCGCCCTCCAGGGTGGCCTCGACGGCGAGGAGCCCGATCCGGCGGTGTCCGAGATCGACCAGCTCCTCGGCAGCCAGCCGACCCGAGCCCACGTCGTCCGGGACCACGTGGGGCACCGTCGACCCGGCAGTTGCCGGCTCGGTGTTGAGCAGGACGAGGCCGGGGACCGTGGGGATGTCCCACGCATAGTGGTAGGTGCTGGCCAGAACGATGCCCGTATGCCGCTGGCCGGCCGCGTACTCTAACGCCTCCCGCTCACGGTCGCGGTCGACGCCCGTCGTGAGGATGACGAGGCGGACCCCTTCGCGCCAGCAGGCCTCCTGCATCCCCTGGACCAGCCCCACGGCATACGGGAGCACGGCGATCTCGTCGTTGACCAGGGCGATGGTCCGCTGGCTCGACGTGCGCAGGCTCCGGGCGTGTGCGTTCGGGGTGTAGCCAAGGGTCTCTGCTGCCGCGTGGATCCGGCGACGGGTCTCGTCCCCCACCCGGGCGCCCTCGACCTCGTTGAGGACGACGCTCACCGTCGACGGGGCGACGCCGGCGAGGGTCGCGACGTCGCGTATGCGCGGATGTCCCATGTCGACCCTCCAGCCTCGTTGCCGTGCGATCCGTGTGACGAATCGATTTGGCGAATCGATTCGTCATGACAGACAGTGGCACAGGTCCGAGCCGGGCGCAAGGGTCCCGACCGGCTCAGGTCACCGGCCAGGGGTGGCTACTGGAGGAGGTAGTCGGGGACCACCGAGGGGAAGCGGACCCGGATCCGGGCGCCGCCGCCCGGGGCATCCTCGACCATGGCCGTCCCGCCGTGCGCCTCGGCCAGGGCTTTGACCAGGTAGAGGCCGAGGCCGGTGCTGCCCGGCTGGCCGCCCTGCCAGAACCGGCTGAAGACCACGTTGCGCAGGTGCGGCTCGATGCCGTCGCCCTCGTCGGAGACGAGCAGGTCGACCGCCGCGTCGCCGGCAGGCCCGTCGCCGTTTCCTCCGGCTGCAGCAACGGGATACGCACTGATCGTGATCGTCCCGGCCCCGTGCCGGACGGCGTTCTCGATCAGGTTGGCCACGATCTGGTCGAACCGGTCCGGGTCGGCCCACAGCTCGGTCACCTCCTCGGGGACGTCGATGACGAACCGCGAGGCGTCCTGTCCGGAGGCGACGGTCCGCTGGACGTGCCGGGTCACCACCTGCCGCGGCTTGAGGGGTTGGGGGTGCAGGCCCATCCGGCCGGAGTCGAGGCGGGAGACGTCGAGGAGGTCGGTGATCAGTCGCGCGAGCCGGTCCGCGTCGGCCTCGATGGTCTCGACCATGAACCGCTTCTGGTCGTCGGTGAACTTGTCCCAGGAGTGCAGCAGGGTCGAGGAGAACCCCTTCACGCCGGTGAGGGGTGAGCGCAGCTCGTGCGCCACGGTCGAGATGAGTGCCGCGTGGTCGAGCTCGGCGCGCTGACGGGCGACGGCGTCTCGAAGCCCCATGAGGACGACCGCGATCGGGCCCAGGCGACCCTGCCGGATGTAGCGGGCGGTCGCGAGCACCTCTCGTCCGCCGATGGTGAGCAGCTTCTCGCGGTGCCCGGTGCGGATCCGCAGGCCACTCCACGGGTCGGTGAGGTCCCACCACATCTGGCCGTCCCGGTCCTGCAGCCGCAACGCCTCACGGACCGGTCGGCCGATCAGGTCGACCCGGTTCAGCCCGGTGATCTGCTCGGCCCGGAGGTTGACGTGGACGACGATCCCCCGGTGGTCGATCGACACCAGCCCATCGGGAAGCCACTCGGACACTTCGTTGGCGAAGTGTCGCTCCCGGTCTCCCTGCGGCAGGTGTCTAGCCATCTCAACACCGAAGACTAGTCACCGGGGAGTCCCGTGCGAACCAGCCGAGGCCCAAAGGCACACCGTGGCGCACATCGCGAGGTTGAGCGACTCGACCCGCTCATGGATGGGCACGCGCACGACGTCGTCGCACAGGGCCCGCAGCTCCGCCGGGAGGCCCCAGGCCTCGTTGCCCATCACCCAGGCGTGCGGAGGTCCGAGGTCGGCTGCGGGCAGCCCGGTCTGCCCGGACCCGTCGGCAGCAAGAGTCCGTATGCCGTGCGCCCGGAGCCGCTCGATGGTGGCCTCGACGGGCAGCCCGGTGACCACCGGCAGGTGGAACAGGGAACCGGCGGTCGAACGGACCACCTTGGGCGAGTGGACGTCGACCGACCCCTCGCTCACCAGCACCCCGTCGGCCCCGAACGCATCCGCGGCCCGGATGACCGTCCCGGCGTTGCCGGGATCCCGCACATGGGTGAGCAGGACGAGGAGCCGCGGGGCCTGCGCCAGGAGGGCACCGAGGGGGTCGGTACCGGGCTGGGGCAGCCGGCACACGGCGAGCAGTCCCTGGGGTGTGTCGGTCTCGACCATGGCGGCCAGCACCTCGGGAGTCACCGCGTGGACGTGCAGCCGGCGCTCGTGGGCGTCGGCGAGCTCCGCGGCATACCGGTCCGCGGCCTCGGCCGTCGCATAGATGTCGACGACCTCGGCGGCTGCGTGGCGGATCGCCTCCCGGACCGACTGCGGCCCCTCGGCGACGAACCGGCCGGCCTTCTCCCGCCCCTGCCGACGCGCGAGCGCCCGCACTGCCCTGACCCGATCGGCTCGGGGGTTGGACAGCACGGGCGCTCCGTGGTGCGGTGCGAGCCCGGTCAGGCGTCGGCCTTGGCGTCGGCCTGGGCCGGGACGTTGGCGCGGGCGATCTCGACGAGCGCGGCGAACGCGGCCTCGTCGTTGACGGCGAGCTCGGCCAGCATCCGACGGTCGACCTCGACCTCGGCGGCCTTGAGGCCCTGGATGAAGCGGTTGTAGGTCATGCCGTTGGCGCGGGCCCCGGCGTTGATCCGCTGGATCCACAGGCGACGGAAGTCACCCTTCTTGGCGCGGCGGTCCCGGTAGGCATAGCCGAGCGAGTGCTGGACCTGCTCCTTGGCCTTGCGGTAGAGCCGCGACCGCTGACCGCGGTAGCCGCTCGCGCGCTCGAGAACGACCCGGCGCTTCTTCTGGGCGTTGACCGCCCGCTTCACGCGTGCCACGTGAGTACTCCTTGCTCTTGTCCGCTGCCGTCACCGGCCAGCGTGGTTCGTGGGTGGGGGAACGGCTACTTGCCGAGCAGCTTCTTGACGGCCTTGGTGTCGGCCGCGGACACGATCAGGTCGCGCGAGAGGCGGCGAGCCTTCTGCGGGGACTTCTCGTGGAACTTGTGGACGTGGCCGGCCTGCTCGCGCATGAGCTTGCCGCTCCCGGTGACGCGGAAGCGCTTCTTTGCGCCGCTGTGGGTCTTGTTCTTCGGCATGGCGGCCGATCTCCTTCTTGTTGCGGGATGTGCGTGGGTGGGACGGGACGTGTGGGGACGGTCAGGCCGGGGGCTTGGCCGCGCTCTTGCGGGGTGCGCGGGGCGTGGGCCGGGCCGAGGAGGCAACCGAGGCCGAAGAGGCCGAGGAGGCCGCCGACGGCGCCGGCTTGGCGGGTACCGCCTTGGCCGGGCTCGGCCTGGCGGCGGCCGGACGCGGGGTGGGCCGAGGTGCCGGAGCAGCCGGGGCCGCGGGGACGACCGGTGCCGGCTCCGGGGCGGGCTCCGCGACCGGCTCGGCCGTTGCTTCCTCGGTCACGGTGACCTCGGCGAGGACGGGGACAACCTCTTCGGCGGCCGTGGCCTGCGCCGCGGTTGCCTCCTCGATCTGCTCGGCGAGGACGTCGTCGAGCAGCACCTCCTCGACGTGAGTCGACTCGATGGCCAGGTCGCGGCTGTGGTCCTGCTCGTCGCGGCGTCGGCGCTGCTCGGCCTTGGCCTCGGACTTCTTGCGGAGTGGGGCCAGCACCATGATCATGTTGCGGCCGTCGACCTTGGGCGAGGACTCCACGGTGCCCAGGGTCACGACATCCTCCGCGAGGCGCTGGAGCAGCCGGTAGCCCAGCTCGGGGCGACTCTGCTCGCGGCCGCGGAACATGATGGTGACCTTGACCTTGTCCCCGCCGGTGAGGAACCGCTCGACGTGGCCCTTCTTGGTGCCGTAGTCGTGCGGGTCGATCTTCGGGCGGAGCTTGATCTCCTTGATGACCGTGTTGACCTGGTTCTTGCGGGCCTCCCGAGCCTTCATGGCGGCTTCGTACTTGTACTTGCCGAAGTCCATGAGCTTGGCGACGGGAGGCTTGGCCATCGGGGCCACCTCGACAAGGTCGAGGTCCGCGTCGGCGGCCAGCTGGAGAGCCACCTCCACCCGGACGATTCCGACCTGCTCCCCATTGGGGCCGACCAACCGCACTTCCGGGACCCGGATGCGGTCGTTGATACGAGGCTCGCTGATGTGCTGCTCCTTCGTCGTGACGTCAACAGGTGACCACCGCAACGAGAAAGGCTCCTCGCCGTGGTGCGCGAGGAGCCCTGTCCGGACACGGTCAATGCAGTGGTCGTATGCCGGGTGCGCACCACGGGCGTGAACCCGAGCGCGCGGCATACGATCCGCATCGACCGTGGGAACCCGGCGACCTGGTGGTCGACGCGGGTGGAAGCGGGGCTTCTCTTGCATGCCGGGCCCGTGAGGGCACAGCCGGTCAGCGACCAGAGTACCAGCGGGCCGGCTCAGTCACCCAATCGTCGGGAGCGGCTTGTCCAGCTGGTCCAGGCCGGCCACCGGCTGGACCGCCTCGCCGCCGACGTCGAAGAGCAGCTGGTTGAAGGCCAGCCAGAGCAGGCGGGCCTGCACCGGCGTCCAGGACAGGTCACCGTCTGCGGGCACGAGCAGGTAGGGACCGCCGGCGCCGTCGGCCGCGACGACCTGGCGGGTCACGGTCTCCCCGGACCCGGTCGACCAGACCAGGGTGACGCTCCAGACCCAGGTGATCCCCGGCAGGCCCAGGTCGGCGAAGGCAGCGGCTCGAGTCGGCGCCGACTCGTCGAAGAGCCGGTCGACGAGCCCCGCCGGCGACGACGCCGGTCCTCGCTCGTCGGTCGGCTTGCGGGGGCCGAGGCGGACCACGCGGGCCAGCAGCGCCGGGACGAACTGCGGGTCGATGGTGACGAAGTCGTAGAGGTCCTCGGGCCGCTGGAGCAGCACCGCGGCGGCCTTGTCCCCGATCCAGCCGTCGTGCGCCTGGATCGTGTGGGAGGTCGCGACGGCCACGTGGAACTCGCACAGGTGGTGCAGAACGGTGTCCAGCCCGGCCCGAGCCACGAGGTGCTGCGGAGTGGACTCGGTCGGGTCGCCGGCAGCGCCGGGGCCGAGCTGCTGGGCCGCGACCAGCTTCTCGAACGAGGCACGGTCCACGCGCAACCGGCCGGAGCGGGCGTCGAAGTCCAACGTCGTCGTCATTGCGGCTCCTTGGTCTGGGTGCCGAACCGGATGGTCGCACCGATCGCGTCGAGGCCGGCGGCCATCGGTGCGTAGCGCGTCGTCGGAAGGGTGAAGGTCACGGTGTAGCCGTCGGTGCCCACGAGCACGGCCCACTGGTCGACGGTGGCGGCCACCGAGCCCTCCAGGGTGTGGTGCGCGAGCCGACGGACCGCCGGATGGCCATCGACGGTCAGCCGCTCGAGGTCGAGCAGCTGGTACTCGGCCAGGGTGCGCGGCAGGGCTTCGTCGGTGCCCAGCTGCCACTGCTCGAAGGTCATGGCCGAGACGTCGTCGCGGGTGACGACCACGTTGGCGCGGACGTCGCTGCCCCGGTCCGGCTCGGCGGCGATGAGCGGAGCCCCCGCTCGTCCGGACTCCAACAGGCTCCAGTCCTCGGGCAGGGAGACATGCACCAGCCCGTCGGTGCCGTGGCGCTCCACGAGGTGTACCTCAGGCATAGGGATCGACTCCGGTCCGGTTGTGGGCGGCGGACGCCGTGGCCGACTTGTACCAGCCGGGCTTGACCCAGTCGGGCAGCGGCGCGAAGACCGCGACGAGCAGAAGAACGAGCAGGACGGCCACCGCGATCCCCCACAGCCCGCTGCCACCGGACCCGGAGGCCGGCTTGAAGGCGGCGACGATGAGGAGCAGGGCGAAGGCCGGGCCGGCCGCGAAGACCACCTTGGGCAGGTCGGGCTTGACCGGCGGCCACCACCAGGCCGGCCCGCTGAGGCCGCGGGACCAGACCAGGACGGCGAGCAGCAGCACGCCGAGGGTGAGCATGAGGACGTTGGGTTTCATGTGAGTCCCGGAAGGTTGCGTGTGGTCATCTCAGTCCCAGAATGACAGAGCGTCGCCGACGTCGGAGGCGAAGCCCCCCACGGCGTCCGCCGCATCGCCGAGGGCCCCGCCGACCGCCGACGCCGCGTCGCCGACCGTGTTGCCGACCCACTCCCCGGCGTCGCCCAGGGCGTCGACGGCGTCACCGACACCGTCCTTGATCGTGCTACCGAGCCACTGGCCGGCCTCGGAGCCTAGGAAGCCGCCGATCAGGCCGCCCGCGACGGCGCCGATCGCCGTTCCCGGTCCGGGGAAGATGCTGCCGATCGCGGCGCCGATCTCGCCGCCGGCCACCGCACCGCCCCAGGCGCCGACCCCCGTCGTCACGCCCATCGTGGCGATCTGTCCGACCTTGTGCCCGGTGCTGAGGTTCGGGTCGTCCCAGCAGTCCTGCCACTCGTCGAAGGCGGCCAGGCCGCCCGCGAGGACGCCGCCGGCGCGGTTGCCCCACTTGCCGATGGTCTCCCACTTGGAGAAGGCCGCGGCACCGTCGGCCCCGAGAAGGCCACTGCCGAAGAGCCACGAGCCGCCGGACTTGACGAACTGCTCGTAGGCGCCGAAGCCGCCGAGCCCGGTGAGTCCCAGGCCGGCGAGCCAGCCGCCGACGTGGACGCCGTCCCAGGCGCTGGGCAGGAAGCCCAGTCCCGCCAGGATGTGGTGCCACCACGGCTCGTTGTCGCCGCCACCAGGCCCGGCCGGGGCGGACGGTGATCCCGGTGTCCCGGGCGATCCCCCGGGCCCGAGCGGGACCGGTGCACTCCCGCTGCCGGTGCCGCTCGTGGTGCGCTGCTGCTGTGCCTGCTCGCGCAGCAGCTTGGCCATCTGCTGGAGCCGGTCGTGCGCCTCGGTGACCTGGCGTTCGCTCGTGGCCCACTCCCCCGCGAACTTGTCCACGTCCGGGCCCTGCCAAGCGCTCCTGAGCGCGCTGATCGTCGAGTTCGCGTGCTGGCGGATCTGCTCGACCGTGTCGGCGTTCCCGGTCAGCTGTTCGGCGATCTGGTCGAGGACGTCGACGTTTGCGCCATGGGTCACGGACATGTGATCTCCCCTCTCTGCATTGCCGAGAACCTAGCCCGACCCGCGGCGACGCGACATGGGGAGCACTCCCCAGGTGCCACCCAGCCTGACCCTGACGGGTCCCCACCGATCGACGAGGGAGACCCTAGCGGATCGCGAAGGCCAGGGCGTCGACCCGTGCCCGGAACTCTCCGTCGGTGGCGAGCCGTTCCCCGATCCCGGTCACCAGGTCGCGCACGCGCTCGGGCGGGAGGCCGGGGACGATGGTGAGACGCACGCCGAGGACTCCTTCACCGGGCGGCGCACCTTCGGAGATCTCGTATGCCGTGACCTGCCCCTCTCCCTCGACGGCACGAGCCACCGAACCGGCCACGAAGGGGTCGGTGTGGGCGGGCAGCCACGCTCGCTGCTGGGCCAGGGCCCACACCATGCTCGGCCGCAGGATCTGGGAGTGGGGGGCGGCGAGGTCGACGACGATCGTGTGGCAGCCCTCGGCCACCGCAGCCTGGGCGGCTCGGGCCGCGGTGACCGGGACGGGTCGAGCCGAGGGGTCCCAGTCGGCCATCGCCGTCAGGGAGGAGAACACCGGCAGCGCCCGCTCGCCGGTCGGGCTGAGGAGGGTCACGACGGCCATGTCGACCCCGGCGTCGACCGCGTGGCCGTGGTCGCCCTCGGCGATCTCGGTGGGTGTGGCGACGACGGGGACGAGCCACCGGGCGGCGGCCACGGCGGCGACGAGCTCCGCCTCACCGGGCGAGCCGGAAAGGACGGCCAGGAGGCCGGGGTCGGCGGCACCCGAGTCGTCGTCGAACCCTGTCGAGGTCAGCTGACGGGCATGGAACGGCACACCCGCGGAGTCCGCCGGACCGGCGGAGCCGGTCACGGCCGTCCTGCGACGTCGAGCGCCTCGGGGAGGCTGAACGCGTCCCGGTAGAGCGCCGACCCGATGATCGCGCCCTCGACGCCGAGGTCGACCAGCTCGCGGATGGCGGCGATGTCGGCGAGCGTCGACACACCTCCGGACGCGACGACCGGCCGGCTGGTCCGGGCACAGACGTCGCGCAACAGGGCCAGGTTAGGGCCCTGGAGCATGCCGTCCTTGTTGACGTCGGTCACGACGTAGCGGGCGCAGCCCTCGGCATCCAGTCGGCCGAGAGTCTCCCAGAGATCGCCGCCGTCCTTGGTCCAGCCCCGCGCGGCGAGGGTGGTGCCGCGCACGTCGAGCCCCACGGCGACCCGGTCACCGTGCTCGGCGATGGCCCGGGCGGTCCACTCCGGGTCCTCCAGTGCGGCGGTCCCGAGGTTGACCCGTCGGCAGCCGGTGGCCAGGGCCCGCTCGAGCGACTCGGCATCGCGGATGCCGCCGCTCAGCTCGACCTGGATGTCCAGCCGCCCGACGATGCCGGAGAGCAGGTCGGCGTTCGAGCCGCGCCCGAAGGCGGCGTCGAGGTCGACGAGGTGGAGCCATTCGGCGCCCTGGTCCTGCCAGGCCTTGGCGGCCTCCCACGGGTCGCCGAACTGCCCGCCGGTGCCGGCGACGCCCTGGACGAGCTGGACGGCCTGGCCGTCGGCCACGTCGACGGCCGGCAGCAGCTCCAACCGGGGCGTGGTGGCGGGGAGGGAGGTCATGTGGGCCCTTCCGGGTCGTGGGTGGGTGCCGGAGTCGTCTCCCCGGTCGGGTCGGTGGCCCCGGCGCGGATCTCCGTCCTGTTCCGCCACAGGAGGTAGCCGACGGCGAGGACCAGCACCGCGACGACCAGTCCGATCCGGGCCGGCCAGGACAGCTTGAGCAGGGCGGCCACGACCAGGGTGCCGACCGCCGTCCCGACGCCGGCCGCCACCGTGGGGGTCTTGCGCCGGCGTCGGGTCGCTGTGGTCGAGGTACGACGCCGGGTGGTGGTGCGCTTCGGCGTCGTCCGCTTGGAGGTGGTCACAGGGAGGTCACCCAGTTCTCGAGCAGGGCGAGCCCGGCGTCGCCGGACTTCTCGGGGTGGAACTGGGTCGCCGCCAGCGGCCCGTTCTCGACGGCGGCGACGAAGGAGCCACCGTGCGTCGCCGTGGTCACCCGCGGGGCGACCACGCTCATCGGACCAGGGGGGGCCGGGAGGGCCCAGCGTGGCACGGCATACGAATGGACGAAGTAGAACCGCTCGTCCTCGACCCCGGCGAAGAGGGTCGAGCCCACGGGGACCTCGACGGTCGACCAGCCCATGTGCGGGACGACCGCGGCTCGGAGCCGCTCGACCCGTCCCGGCCACTCCGAGAGGCCGTCGAGCGGCCGGTCGGAGGGTTCCGAGCTGCCCTCGAAGAGCACCTGCATACCGACGCAGACACCGAGGACCGGCCGCCCCCCGGCGAGGCGGACGTCGATGATGCGCGGCCCGTCAGCGGCTCGCAGACCGGCCATGCAGGCGTGGAAGTTGCCGACGCCCGGGACGAACAGCCCGTCGCACCCGAGGGCGCGGACCGGGTCGGCCGTGAGCTCCACGCGGGCGCCGACCCGCTCGAGGGCGCGGACCGCCGAGCGGACGTTGCCCGACCCGTAGTCCAGGACGACGACGTCAGGGCCGGTCATCGACGGTCCTCCAGCTCTGCGTCGTGGGCCCGGTCCTCGGCGACGATCGCGTCGAAGGACCGGATCGTGCCGGGTGACGGCTCGACGAGCGGACCGGAGCCGGCGCCGCCGGTCCGGAGCAGGCTCGCGCCGGGCAGCCCGAGCGCGTCGTGGACGCCGAGGAGCCACGCCCGGGGGGTCGCCGCGTCGGCCCCGACGGCCGAGCGGATGTCACCGGCCCGAGCCGGACCGCTCACGCCGACGGCGGCCACGAGGTCGGTGATGCGCGCCGTGGCGAGGTGGGCCGGCTGGGTGGGGCCGGTCTCGACGCTCCAGAACAGCCATCGGTGCTCGGTCTGCCAACCCGGCGCGTGGACGGTGACCACGCCATGGTCGCCGGTGTCGAAGAAGCCGATCGCCGGTCGCAGCCGGGACCCGACGGGGCGGGCGGCCAGCGCCGGCAGGGCCTCGGCATACGGGTCGGCAGCGCGCGAGGTGTCCTCGGCGGCCTGCACGCCCACCCAGGACCCGAGCGGCGTCAGCCGCGCGGCCACGAGCCCGCGCTGGGCCCACCGGCGCACGCCGTCGAGGGGCGCCCGGATGAGGAGCAGTCCGGCACTCACGCAGGGGTCACAGGGCGCCCTTGGCACTGGGTATGCCGGTGACGCGGGGGTCGCGGGCGACAGCGGCGCGCAGCGCCCGCGCCACCGCCTTGAACTGGGCCTCGACGATGTGGTGCGGGTCTCGGCCGGCGAGCACCCGGACGTGCAGCGCGATGCCGGCGTGGAAGGCCATGCTCTCCAGGACGTGCCGGGTGAGTGAGCCGACGTAGCTGCCGCCGATGACGGCGTACTGCTGCCCCTCCGGCTCCCCGGTGTGCACGACGTAGGGGCGGCCGGCCACGTCGACGACGGCCTGGACGAGCGCCTCGTCCAGGGGGACCGTCGCGTCGCCGAACCGGCTGATCCCGGACTTGTCACCGAGTGCCTCCTTCAAGGCGTCGCCGAGGCAGATGGCGACGTCCTCGACCGTGTGGTGGGCGTCGACGTCCAGGTCGCCGGTGGCCTTGACGGTGAGGTCGAAGAGCGAGTGCTTGGCCAGGGACAACAGCATGTGGTCGTAGAACCGGACGCCGGTGCTCACGTCACCGACCCCGGTGCCGTCCAGGTCGAGAGCCAGCTCGACGGTGCTCTCGGAGGTGCTGCGCGACACCGAGGCGGTGCGGTGGGCAGTCATGGCTTGGCCTCCAGGTGGTCGGGCACGAGATCGGTGAGGGCGTCGAGGAAGGCCGTGGTCTCCTCCGGCGTCCCGGCGGTCACCCGAAGATAGCCGGGCAGGCCGACATCGCGGATGAGGACCCCACGTGCGAGCAGCGCCTCCCACGTCGCGTGCGAGTCGGCCAGACCCCCGAAGAGGACAAAGTTGGCATCACTGGGGACCGGCTCCAGGCCCAGCTCGCGCACGGTCTCGACGATCCGGTCGCGCTGGCCCCGGATGACGTCGACGGTCGCGAGCATGGCGTCGGCGTGGCGCAGCGCGACCCGCGCGACGGCCTGGCTGACGGCCGACAGGTGGTAGGGCATCCGCACCAGCCGGAGCGCGTCGACGAGGGCGGGGTCGGCGACGAGGTAGCCGAGCCGCCCGCCGGCGAGTGCGAACGCCTTGCTCATCGTCCGGGTGACGACCAGCCGGGGGCGGCCGGCGAGCAGCGCGACGGCACTGGTCGTGCCGGCGCGGGCGAACTCGGCATACGCCTCGTCGACGACGATGACGGCCCCGGGCGTCGCGTCGTGGACGGCCTCGATCACGTCCAGGCCGAGGGCGGTCCCGGTCGGGTTGTTGGGCGAGCAGAGGAACACCAGGTTGGGCTGCACCTCCCCGACCTGCGCGACGGCATCGGCGACCGTGAGGTCGAAGGGCTCTCCCCCGCCGCCGCGGTGGCCGTCGACCCAGGTCGTGCCGGTGGTGGCCGCGATGATCGGGTGCATCGAGTAGGCAGGGGTGAACCCGAGCGCGACCCGGCCGGGCCCGCCGAAGGCCTGGAGCAGGTGCAGGAGGACCTCGTTGGAGCCGTTGCCGGCCCACACCTGCTCGGGCGTGACGGCCACACCCGACCGGCCGACGAAGGCGGCGAGGTCTTTGCGGAGGTCGGTGAACTCGCGGTCCGGGTAGCGGTTGAGCGTCGGCGCCACCTCCGCCACCGCGGCGGCCATGTCGGCGACGACGGCCGGCGGCACGGCATACGAGTTCTCGTTGACGTTGAGCGGGACCGGCACCTCCAGCTGCGGTGCGCCGTATGCCGTGCGCCCGCGCAGGTCGGGGCGCAGCAGCTCCTCGATCGGCCCGGTCATGCCAGGTCACCGGTGCGGGCGAGCACCGCCTCGCCGTGTGCGGGCAGGTCCTCGCAGTTGGCGAGCGCGACGACGTGGGGGGCGACGTCGCGCAGCGCGGCCTCGGTGTAGTCGACGACGTGGATGCCGCGGAGGAAGGACTGGACCGACAGGCCTCCGGAGTGACAGGCGCAGCCGGCGGTCGGCAGCACGTGGTTGGAGCCGGCGGCGTAGTCGCCGAGGCTGACCGGGGCGAAGTCGCCGACGAAGATCGCGCCGGCGTTGCGCACCCGGGCGGCGACCGCCGCGGCGTCGGCGGTCATGATCTCCAGGTGCTCCGCGGCATACGTGTTGACGACGTCCAGCCCCTGCTCGAGGTCGTCGACGAGGACGATGCCGGACTGCCGGCCGGTGAGCGCCTCGGTCACCCGCTCGCTGTGCTTGGTCGCAGGCACCCGTCGGGCGAGCGCCTCGACGGTCGCGGCGGCCAGCTCGGGGCTGTCGGTCACCAGGACGCTGGCGGCGAGGGGGTCGTGCTCGGCCTGGCTGACCAGGTCGGATGCGACGAGGTCGGCATCGGCGGTGGCGTCGGCGAGGATGGCGATCTCGGTGGGCCCGGCCTCGGCGTCGATGCCGATGAGCCCCTTGAGCAGGCGCTTGGCGGCCACGACATAGATGTTGCCGGGACCGGTGACGAGGATGACCGGCTCGCAGGTGTCGTCACCGTCGGTGAACCCGTAGGCAAGGCCGGCCACGGCCTGGGCGCCGCCCATCGCCCACACCTCCTCGATCCCGAGCAGGGCGCAGACGGCGAGGATCGTCGGGTCAGGGTAGCCGGCGAAGACACCGGTGTTCTCGCGCTGGGGCGGGCTCGCGACCGCGAGGGACGCGACGCCCGCCACCTGCGCGGGCACGACGTTCATGAGCACGCTCGACGCGAGCGGCGCCCGACCGCCGGGGACGTAGAGGCCGACGCGGTCGACCGGAACCCAGCGCTCGGTGACGATCCCGCCGGGCACGACCTCGGTGACCGTGTCGACGCGTCGCTGGTCCTCGTGGACCCGGCGCGCTCGGGTGATCGACTCCTCGAAGGCCGAGCGCAGGGCCGGGTCGAGTGCGTCCAGCGCGGCGGCGAGTACCTCGGCCGGCACCCGCAGGTGCGGCGCGCGCACCCCGTCGAACTGCTCGGAGAAACCCTGGATCGCCTCGGCCCCGTGGTCCCGGACCGCCTCGCAGATGGGGCGCACTGCGGACAGGGCCGCGTCGACGTCGAACTCGGCGCGCGGCACGACGCCACGCAGGTCGCGCGCGGACAGGGTCCGCCCACGCAGGTCGGTCGTCACCATCATGGGCAGAAGTCTACGAAGGGCCCTCACCGGCGTATGCCGCGTCCACGGCTCGGTCGACGGCCTCCCGCGGCCACATCGACCGGGCGAGCACGATGAGCGCCAGGCTCGCAAGCGCACACACACCGACACTTGCCGCCGGGGCGGTGTGGCCGGCGATCCAGCCGGCCGCGAGGAAGGACAGCCCGCTGCCGGCCACCGAGAGCGCCCCGGCCATCCCGAAGAGCCGGCCCCGCAGGCCCACCGGCGCGACGAGCGCAAAGGATGCCTGCAACGGCAGCATGAAGGCCTGCAGTGCCCCCGAGGCGAACCACGCGAGCCAGACCACGACGCCGGTGGGCTCGAAGATCGTGACCAGCAGCGGCAGGGGCATGCACACGGCCATCGGGATCATGAGCGGCGTCTGACGGGACCCGGGCACCCGGCTGATGAGGACGATGCCGACGAAGGCGCCCGTCACCGGCGCGGCGATGAGCACCCCCTGCCAGCCGGCCGACCAACCTGCGTGCACGGCATACGGGATGGCGACGGCCTCCGGGGCCGCGATGGCGGGCATTGCGGCGACGCTCAGGGCGAGCAGCGCCAGGAGCACCGGGTTGGCGGCGATCGAGGACCAGGCGCTGCGTACGTCGGCGAGCATCGCCAGCCGGGTTCCGGACGCCGGGCCGGCGGGGGTCACGCGGGGCACGACGGCGAAGACCACGACCGCGACGACGAGGAAGGTGACGACGTCGAAGCCCATCGCGGCCGCGTGCCCGGTGAGGGCGACGATCGAACCGCCCAGAACGAACCCGACCGCCTGGTTGACCTGGCTGGACAGGTTGTTGACGGCGAGCGCACGCGCATAGAGCGCGCGGTCCGGGAACCACTCGGTGAGCAGGATCTGCCCGGCCGCGACGGCCGGCCCGGCGCACAGCTCGAGGACGAAGAGCGCGAGCAGAAGCAGCGGGATCGGCCAGTCGAACAGCACGCCCACGACGAGGATGACGGCGAGGAGCGCGCGAGCGACGTGGCTCTGGACGAGCACGTCCCGATAGGGCAGCCGGTCGGCGAGGCCCGACAGCAGGCCGCGGCCCAACATCTTGGGCATCATCGACACGGTGAACGTCGCGGCGGTGGCCAGCGCCGAGCCGGTGCGTGCGTAGACGACCGAGGCAATGGTCACCTGGGCGACGGAGTCGCCCCAGAGCGACAGCGAGTTGGCACAAAAGACCGTACGAAAGCCCTTTCGCCGGAAGACCTCACCGAGAGAAGGGACCGCCGTCCCTGATCGTTCGGCGGGGACAGATTCCACCCGCTCGACGCTACCTGCCCATCAGCCCGAATGGGACGAATCGTAGAAGACAGTCTGCATGGCCGACCGTGCCCGTCGCGCGACACGGCGGTAGGTCTCGGCGAACTCCTGACCCGACCCGGGTGGCAGGCCGAGGATCCGAGCGATCCCGTTGGCGTCCTGGGTGCCCGAGGGCAGGGAGTCCATGGGGCGACCGCGGAAGAGCATGGCGGCGTTGCGCATGCTCGAGGTGAGTGTCCACGCCGCGTCGAGGTCGTCGGCGACCGCCGGGTCGACCAGTCCCGCCGCCCGGGCGGCGGCCAGGGCGCCGAGGGTCGATGTGGTCCGCAGCGAGGGGTGCGCGTGTGCGTGCTCGAGCTGGAGCAGCTGGATCGACCACTCGACGTCGCTGAGCCCTCCCTCGCCGAGCTTGAAATGGCTGCGCCGGTCGGCACCCCGCGGCAGTCGCTCTGCCTCCATCCGGGCCTTGAGGGTCCGGATCTCGCGCACCTGGGCGTTCGTGAGCCCCTCGGCCGGCCATCGGAGGGGGTCGATGAGCGCGACGAACCGGGCCCCGAGCTCGGTGTCTCCGGCGATCGGCGCCGCCCGGAGCAGTGCCTGTGACTCCCAGACGAGCGACCAGCGCTCGTAGTAGGCGCGGTAGGACGCGAGGGAACGGACGATGGGGCCGTTCTTCCCCTCGGGGCGCAGCGCCGCGTCGATGCCGAGCGCCGGGTCGGGGCCCTGGGCGCTCAGGTGCTTGCGGAGCAGACGCACCACCTCACCCGCCTGCTCCTGGGCGAGGGCCTCGTCGGCTCCGGGGAGCGGGTCGTGGACGAAGAGGACGTCGGCGTCGCTCGCGTACCCGACCTCGCCGCCACCGAGCCGGCCCATGCCGACGACGAGCAGCGAGGTGACGAGCGGCCCGCCGCTCGACTCCTCGACCGAGGCGACCGCCACCCCGAGGGTCGCCTCGATGACGGCGGTGGTGAGGTCGGTGAGCGCGTGGCCGACCTCGGCGAGGTCGAGCCGACCGTCGAGGTCGGCGACGGCGATTCGGAACAGCTCGGTGCGCCGCGCCGCGCGGATGGCCTGGACCGACTCCGCTCCCCCGTCGCGTCGGGCCGCGGCGGCCGTCATCCGCCGGACGAGGTCCTCCCGGCTGCGCGGCATCAGCCCGCTGGGGTCGCCGAGCAGCTGCACGGAGTCGGGGGCGCTCACGAGCAGGTCGCCGGCGAACCGGCTGCGGCCCAGGGTGTGGGCCAGCCGCTCGGCCGAGCTGCCCTCGTCGCGCAGCATCTTGAGGTACCAGTGGCTCGACCCGAGGGCGTCGCTCACCTTGCGGAAGGCGAGCAGGCCGGCATCGGGGTCGGCCTCGTCGGCGAACCAGCCGAGCATGACCGGCAGCAGCGTCCGCTGGATGGCCGCCCGTCGCGACACCCCGCTGGTGAGCGCCTCGAGGTTGCGCAGGGCGCCGGCCGGGTCGCGGAAACCCAGTGCTGCCAACCGTTCTCGCGCCGCCTCGGGAGCCAGTCGGGCCTCGTCGCTGCTCAGCCGTGCGACGGCCGAGAGGAGGGGACGGTAGAAGAGCCGCTCGTGGATCCGGCGCACCTCACGGGCCTGGGAGCGCCACTGCCTGGTCACCTGCTCGGCCGGGTCGCGCCGATGGCCGAGGGCCCGGCCGAGGCGGCGCAGGTCGGCATCGGCCGTGGGCATGAGGTGGGTCCGGCGCAGCCGGTACAGCTGGATCCGGTGCTCGAGGGTTCGCAGCAGCCGGTATGCCGTGTCGAGGGTGGCCGCCTCCTCGCGCCCCACGTAGCCGCCGGCCGAGAGAGCCTCGAGGGCAGCCAGCGTGGTCCGCGAGCGGAGCCGCTCGTCACTTCGGCCGTGGACGAGCTGGAGCAGCTGGACGCTGAACTCGACGTCGCGCAGCCCACCGGGGCCGAGCTTGAGCTGCCGGTCCGCCTCCGCCGCCGGGACGTGCCCCTCGACCCGGCGACGCATCGCCTGCACGTCCTGGACGAAGTCGGACCGGCCGGCCGCCGACCACACCATCGGCCGGACCGCCGCGAGGTACTCCTCGGCGAGCTCACGGTCGCCAGCGACCGGGCGTGCCTTGAGGAGTGCCTGGAACTCCCACGTCTTGGCCCAGCGCTCGTAGTAGGCGCGATGGCTCTCGACGGTGCGGACGAGCGGCCCGTTCTTGCCCTCAGGGCGCAGCGCCGCATCGACCGGCCACAGGCTCCCCCGCGAGGTCGTCGCCGAGCAGGCCCGCATCAGCCGGCCGGCGAGCGTCGTCGCGGCGGCCATCGCCGCCTGCTCGGACACCCCCTCGACCGGCTCGGCCACGTAGATGACGTCGACGTCGCTCACGTAGTTCAGCTCGCGCCCACCGGTCTTGCCCATGCCGAGGACGGCCAGCCGGCAGGAGGCCGCTTCCTGCGGGTGCTCGACCACGGCGACGACGTATGCCGCCTCGAGGGCGGCCTCGGCGAGGTCGGCGAGCGCTGCGGCGGTGTCGGGCAGCGTGAGGAGCGGGTCGGCCGAGGTCACGTCGAGCGCCGCGATCCCGAGCAGGCCGCGGCGGTAGCCGATCCGCAGCGCGTCGTCGGGCGACAGCCCGCGGGCGGGTGCGGTGACGGCGGCCACGAGCGCCGCGATCCGCTCGGCGACGGTCTGTGGCAGGGCGTCGGCCGCGTCGCGCCAGTGCTCGGGGTGCGCGACGAGGTGGTCGCCGAGCGCGGTGGACGCGCCGAGCACGCCGAGCAACCGGTCCCGTGCCGGGCCGGGGTGCCGGAGCGCGGCAAGCAGGTGCGGCACGTCGGCCACCCGCTCGGCGCCGCCGTGCCGCAGGGCGTCCATGAGCCGGACCAGGCTGAGCAGGGCCAGGTCGGGGTCGGCCACCTTCGAGAGCGCTCCGGGCAGCCCGTCACCGAAGTCGACGTCGAGCGGGTCGACCAGCCCGGCGAGGGCGGGGTCGGTCAGCAGCCGCTCGGCCCGGGCGGGGTCGGCGAAGCCGAGCCGGGCGAGGGTCGCGCCGGCAGTGGCGGACCTGGACGTCGGGGACATCGCGCGGCTCAGAGCCGCGGCAGGTAGCGCCCGAGCTCGAAGGGGGTGACCTGGTTGCGGTAGTCGTCCCACTCGGCGCGCTTGTTGCGCAGGAAGAAGTCGAAGACGTGCTCGCCCAGGGTCTCGGCGACCAGCTCGCTGCGCTCCATGACCGCGATCGCCTCGGACAGCGACGCCGGAAGCGGCTCGATCCCCATCGCCCGACGCTCGGAGGCGGTGAGGCTCCACACGTCGTCCTCGGTCTCCGGGGGCAGCTCGTAGCCCTCGGTGACGCCCTTGAGACCGGCCGCGAGCAGCACGGCATACGCGAGGTAGGGGTTGCAGGCCGCGTCCATCGAGCGGACCTCGACCCGGGTGGAGTTGCCCTTGCTCGGCTTGTACATGGGGACCCGGACCATCGCCGAGCGGTTGTTGTGACCCCAGGTGAGGTATGCCGGTGCCTCGCCACCGCCCCAGAGCCGCTTGTAGGAGTTGACCCACTGGTTGGTCACGGCAGTGATCTCGGCGCCGTGGCGCAGCAGGCCGGCGATGAACTGCCGGGCCGTCCGGCTCAGCTGGTAGGGCGCCCCCGCCTCGTAGAAGGCGTTGGTGTCGCCCTCGAAGAGCGACATGTGGGTGTGCATGCCCGAGCCGGGGTACTCGGCGAAGACCTTGGGCATGAAGGTGGCGTAGATGCCCCGCTCGAGGGCGACCTCCTTGACGACGGTCCGGAAGGTCATGATGTTGTCGGCGGTGGTGAGGGCGTCGGCGTAGCGCAGGTCGATCTCGTTCTGACCGGGGGCGCCCTCGTGGTGGCTGAACTCCACGGAGATGCCCATCGACTCCAGCATCGTGATGGCGGCCCGCCGGAAGTCCTGGCCGCTGCCCCCGGCCACGTGGTCGAAGTAGCCGGCGTGGTCGATCGGCTCGGGCGAGTGCCCGCTCTGGGCACCGGACTTGAGGAGGAAGAACTCGATCTCGGGGTGGGTGTAGAAGGTGAACCCCGCCTCGCTCGCCTTGCCCAGGGCCCGCTGGAGGACCCGGCGTGGGTCGGCGATGCTCGGGCTGCCGTCGGGCAGGGAGATGTCGCAGAACATCCGGGCGGTGGCGGGGTTCTCACCACGCCACGGCAGCACCTGGAAGGTCGCCGGGTCGGGCTTGGCGAGCATGTCGGCCTCGTAGATCCGGGCGAAGCCCTCGATCGCCGACCCGTCGAAGCCGATCCCCTCGGCGAAGGCGCCCTCGAGCTCGGCGGGGGCGATGGCCACCGACTTCAGGGTGCCGAGCACGTCGGTGAACCACAGCCGGACGAAGCGGATGTCGCGTTCCTCGATGGTCCGGAGCACGAACTCCTGCTGACGATCCATGCTCGGCATCCTAGGGGGACGGGTCGGCCCCCGGGACGGGTGTCCCGGGGGCCGATCGCCGGCGTCGGCCGGTGGGGTCGGACTCTCGTCAGTGCCGGTAGCGGATGTCGAGAACCATGTCGTCGCCGTGGTGGCTCGTGCTGCGGACCGTGATGGTCAGGCCGGTGCCGGCCACCTTGGTGGAGTTCTGCGGGTTGTCGGCCGTCCAGTACCGGTCGGCATAGGCGTCGCTGAACGTCGGGACCGGCTGGCTGGACCGGACCGTGACCGGAACTCCGTTGCGGTGGAAGGTGACCTTGTCGGTCCGCTCCTGGCCGAACGTCGCGTCGAACGGCTGGCGCCGGTTGCCGAGCAGGACCCCGTCGGGGAACCGGATCGGCTGTGGGCGGGCGTCGACCGGGAGCACCTGGCCACCACCGGGGTGGGCAGAGGTGTTGTTGTCGGTGAACTCGCCGTTGGCGTAGGTGACGAGCAGACCGTTCTGGTACGGGAAACGCTCCACCCAGAGCGGCTTGGTCGAGGCCCAGCCGAAGTTGTACGGGCCGGTCCGCAGGGTCGCGTCGTAGCCGGAGTAGACCCGGTTCTCGGCGAGGTAGTACCGCTGCACCTGCTTGCTCGTCGTGCCGTCGATGATCGACCAGCCGGTGGCCGTCCACCCGTCGGTGCCGGCCTCGGCGCCATCGGTGAGCACGGTCGCGCCGTCAGCGGTCACGGTGATGTCGTCGAGGAAGGGTCCCGCGAAGTGGACGCCACCGTCGGTCGCGTACCGGAAGCGGAACTGGACGTTCTTGCCGGCATACGGCGTGAGGTCCCAGGTCTTCTGGGCCCAGGCCCGGCCGTCTCCGGTGATCGGCGGGGCGGCGTCGGCCCAGGTCGCACCACCGTCGGCGGAGACCTCACCGTAGAGGTAGTCGTAGCCGTCCTCGATGTTGTACCAGGTCCAGGCCGAGACGCTGCCGGACGTCTTGCCGGTCAGGTCGACGGTGCGGGCCAGGGAGGTGTTGAGGTTGTCGGCGGAGCCGCCCCACCATTCCTTGGTGCCGGCGTGCGGGGTGTTGTAGTCGGTCACGACGGTCTTGTCCGGGATCGGCACGACGACGGCCTGTGGTGCCTTGGCCGCGTCACGGTCGGCCGGCCCGAGGTCGACCCTGGAGTTCTTGCCGTACGGGACGACCTTGTAGTCCAGCCAGCCGAGCTGGAGCTTCTCCCAGGCGCCCATGTTGCCGGGCGTCGTGCCGATGGCGTCGCCACCGTGGTTCAGCCACGAGCCGCCCGACATGAGGGTCCAGAAGCCGGTCCCGTTGTCGCCGCCGGCGGTGTCGTAGAGGTCCGGCAGGCCGAGGTCGTGGCCGAACTCGTGGGTGAACACACCGAGGCCACCGTTCTCCGGCTCGGTGGTGTAGTCACCGATCCAGATGCCGGAGCTGCCGAGCGGGACCCCGCCGAGCAGGTTGCCCGCGGGTCCGGTCTTGCCGGCGTTGGTCGAGAAGGCATACCAACGGTGCGACCAGATCGCGTCGGCACCCTGCGCGCCGCCGCCGGCCTCCTCGCCCTCACCGGCGTGGATCGCCTGGAAGTGGTCGATGTAACCGTCCGGCTCGTTGAAGTTGCCGTCACCGTCGAAGTCGTAGCGGTCGACCTTGTCGAACTGCTTGAGGTATGCCGTGATCTGGGCGTCGGTCTGGCCGGCCGCCTTCTGGGCGTTGTACCAGGCGGTGGCGGTGTCGCCGATGTAGTTCCAGTAGCCGCTCGCCTGGCTCGTGCCGTCGCCGGCGACCGGGTTGTGGCCGTAGCGCGCCTCGTTGTAGGGCACCGTCACCCAGTCCGAGACGTCGCCCTTGGCGACGAACCGGCCGTTGGACAGCTTGGTGTAGAAGTCCTTGAACGACTCGCCCTTGCCGAACATCATGTCGACGTAGTGCTGCCGGCTGAAGTCCGCCGTCCAGTTCGTCGAGTTGTCGTCGGTCGCGTCACCGTTCCACCGACGGTCCGGCTCGGCGATCGTGTTGTGCACCGGGCCGGCGGTCCCTGCGCTCGCGGGTGCGGTCTGGGTGCCGAAGTCGGTGAGGACGGTGAAGATGTCCTCCTCCCGCTCGACGGGGTAGGAGACGTAGCGGTCCCGTCCTGCCTTGGACCCTCGGGGCGCCTTGGCGTTGCCCTTGACCTTGATGACGCGCTGGCCACCGCGGGTCTCCAGCGTCGCCTCGCCGTTGACGAGCTTGGTGATCGCCTCCTCACGC
>Ga0073909_10000100_pt1 | contig 32059 bp, 30 predicted proteins | sample Coa_R1_6_FD_66439 | JGI IMG/M metagenome (GOLD analysis project Ga0073909, IMG submission 66439) | Surface soil microbial communities from Centralia Pennsylvania, which are recovering from an underground coalmine fire. - Coalmine... | ecosystem: Environmental > Terrestrial > Soil > Unclassified... | reverse complement strand
CCGACTGGATCGCGAAAATCTTGTCGGAGATGTTCTATGGACGTGACCTGTACGGCGTGCTGCGCATGCGGCCGGATGGACCCGACTACGTGGTGGACGTGGTGCCGCCGGGCGGCAATGCCATCTACATCCTCGACGAGACGAACGTGGCCTCGCTCAACACCACCATCTCGATCATGGACCTCGTGACCGAAGTCCACCTGTTGAGCGCCGACGACGCCTCGGGCGCGGGGCTTACCGACACCACCGGCGGCGGCGTGACCGACGCCGAGGGCTTCGACCCGCTCGGGACCGGCGATCCCGGTGGCGATGCCGGCGACGGGACCGGCGGCGACGGCTCGGGCGACGGGGGCGACGGGGGCGACGGCTCGGGCGACGGGTCCGGTTCCCTCCTCGCGCGCCGCCCGTTCGGGATCGAGAACCCCGGCGCGGGCGATACCGGCGGCTCCGGCGGCTCGGGCGGGTCCGGCGGAGTTGACGACGTGCCCGGCCCGATCCCACCGCTCACCACCGGCGAGCCGGTGGACGCGGAGGGCGACCCGACCGACCCGGCCACGCAGGCGAGCGTGCCCGACCCGGTCGACTCGATCCTCTCGAACGACCCGCTCAAGCTGGCGTTCGGGACGATTCGCAAATTCTTCAAGGGGCAGCAGGGCGACACCGCCGAGGCGATTATGGACGGGGCGCAGACGATCTTGGACCTGGGCGCGCAGCCGGCCTTCACGCACGAACTGAGCGGGGCGCGCGACCTCCCCTTCCTGCGTCGCTACCATTACGTCTGGGTGAGCGGTGGGCTGATGGAGGGCGTGTTCCAGGTGGACGCGATCACCCACAACGCCGTCGACCGCTCGATGGACCTCACGCTGAAGGTGCTGGGGAACGTGCCGTACAAGCTGAAGAAGCGGCCGAAGGTGAAGAAGGACAAGGGTGGCGCCGCGCCGCTGCCCGACCTCCCGCCCGGCTCGCCGCTGGCGCCGGACGTCAAGCCCGGTATCGACGGCAACGCGGAAACCGACGCCGACGCGGCCAAGAGCGAGGGCGCCGCGAAGGCCGAGAACAGCTCGGCGATCCCCGAACACGGCGACTACGTGGACCCCGCCAAGCCGGGCGGGCGGTTCCCGGAGAACTGAGCCGATGTGTAAGTTACACATCGAGCCGAGGAGGGCGCGGTGCCGGACAACAAGGGCCTGATGCGCCTGATCGAGCGCCACGTCGAGATCGCCCGCAAGGCGGTCCCGCTCATGGATTGGATCGACTGGGGCGTCATCCAGGGGGATGGCGCGCTCAAGGTCCACGGCTTCAAGGACGCCTTCCCGATTGGCACCTACTTCCGGCTGCGCTACCTGGGCCTGCCCGACCCGATGGTCCGCACCACCGGTGCGCACGTCGGGAACCACGGCGACCACGCGCACGACGTGCCGACGCCGGCCGACCTCCAGCACCTGCGGGCCGGCGACCGGGTGCTGGTCGCCTGGCTGCCAGGCGCCAACGACCCATTGGTGCTGGGCGTGGCCGAGCGCGTCGTGTCGCTGGCATAGGGGACGGAGATGGCGGAAGCCCCGCTCTACCTCACCTTCCGCGCCCCGCAGCGGGTGGCCGACATCCGCAACAAGCCGAACACGCCCTCCGCCACCTCGACGGTGCCCGACTATCCCTACTCCTGGTACTTCGACTTCGTGGTGGGCGACTTCGTCCAGTCCGGCGGCATGGTCGTCGAGGTGGACGGCGACCTGGCGCTCGTCCAGTGGTGCGTCAAGACGGTGCTGACCGAACGCTATGCCTGGCCCGTCTACGACCGCAAGCACGGGACGACGCTGGACACGCTGGTCGGGCGGGCGAGTCGCGAAGAGATCGAGGCGACCGCGCCGCACGACATCCGCGACGCGCTGATGAAGAACGACAACCGCGTGCGCGACGTGTCCGAGTTCGCGTTCGAGTGGATCGGCGACGCGGTCACCATCTGGTGTACCGTCTACTCGGTGCGCGGCGGCACGTTCCGGCTGCCGCTCCACCTCGGCGACGTGTCCGCCACCTTCCCGACCACGCCGTTGGCCCCGCTGCCGACGCCGTCGCCCTCCTGGCGGCTCGACGTGATCGACGGGCTGACGCTCGACGTGGTCGACGGGCTGTGGCTCGACCTGCTGGAGTTCGGCATCCACGGCGGCGACGGCTGGATGCTGGACCGCTTCCACAGCCTGACGATGGAGCAGGTGCAGGCGATCAACCTGGAGGAAATGCTTGCCGAGCCGGACACCGCCGTCACGCTCGCCAGCATCGACGACATGCCGCTCGACGACGTGGACGAGATGCGATTGGATCGCCTGGAATTCGGCGTGGGCGGCGGCGAGGGCTGGCGACTCGACCGGTTCGAGACGGAACTGACCATGGATCAGGTCGAGGCCATCGAGTTGGAGGAGATGGACTGATGGGCACGCGCAAGCATCCCGGCGTCTCGTGGGTCAATCGGTCGTACGAACCGGGGGACGCCGACACCTTCAGCGTGTCCAGCCTCCAGAACAGCCTGGAGGTGCTCTCCGAGAACACGCCGGTGGTCGGCCCCGAGTGGATTGCCGGCACGCCGGAAGAGGGCGACGCCTGGATCGACACGGCCAGCAACACCTTCAAGCTCTGGCTGGAAGAAGCCTGGCGAACACTCAACCCTGTCGCGACGGTAGACGTGCGCGCCTACGGCGCGGTGGGCGATGGCGAGACCGACGACGCGCTCGCCTTCCAGACGGCCCTGGACGACGCCTGTGCCGCCGGCACGATGGCTACTCGCGAGGTCTACGTGCCCCCCGGCGAGTACGTGATCGGGACGACGCTGCGCATGGGCAGCGACACCACGCTACGCGGGGCCGGATGGGACAGCATCCTGAAGTTCAAGGACGGCCTGCCGGTCGAGCAGACCCGCATGATTACGAATGCGGACCATGTCGGCGGCAACGTCGGGATCACCCTTGAGCGGCTCCGTCTCAACGGCAACCGCGCGAACGTCCCCATCGACATCAGCGGCGCAAACGGCTATATCCTCACATTCGCGAACGTCGTCGGGTTGCGGGTGCGTGACTGTCTGCTGGAGGAGGCGCCTGCCGGGGCCTTGGTCGTGTACGACTGCTCGGTCGTGCGTCTGCGCGACGTCCAAATCCTGCATCCCTACAAGTTCGGCGTGTTCGTCGGTGCGAGCACGCCCGGTACCGGAAAGACGAGTCGCGATGTCGTCCTCGACGGCGTGCGCGTGTATCAGCCCGGACGTGGCGGGATCGTGGTGGACAGCGGCTATGGCGACGAGGGGGCCGTCACCAACGTGACCCTGATCGCCTGCACGGTCGAGCAGGCCAACAATGATTGGGATTTGGTTCCGGGCAACACGACCACGGACAGCGGCTACGGCTACCGCATCGAGGAGGGCGTCGTCGGCCTCCGCCTGATCGGTTGCACCGCGCGCGACTGCTTCACCTATGGGTTCAGCATCTCCGGCGGCCAGAAGCAATGGCCCGTGCGCGATGCGTACGTCGCCGGCAATGAAGCCCGTCACTGCTCGGACGTCGGCTTCCAGCTTTACTACATGGAAGACGCGCTCTTCGTCAACAACACCGCGCACCACGGCTTGACGCGCGGCTACGAGGCGCACTACGTCAAGAACAGCGTCTTCCTCGGGAATCTCGCCCACGACAACGGCACCCACGGCTTCGCCGCCTACGATCTCACCAACTGTCGCTTCGAGGGCAACACCGCGCGCAACAACAGCCTCCTGGTCCCGAACAACGACGGCTTCGTCTTCGTCGCGGACACCTTCGATGTGGTAAATCACCCCGCCGACCGCCTGACCCTGCGCGGAAATCGCGCCTACGACACCCAGACGATCAAGACGCAGCGGTTCGGGATCAATTTCGCCACCGTGGCCGGCGCCCTCCACACGAATGCCGTCGTCCGAGACAACGACGCGCGCGACAACACCAACGGCTACTACCTGGGCGGCCTTGACCTCCCCACTGTCCAGTTGGGAGACAACCTGCCCGCCACGCCGGGCGTGCCCACCACCTTGCGCGTGGGGCTGGGTAGTCCGTTCCCCACGCTCTCGGCGGCGCTGGCCGCGATCACCGATGCGAGCGCGACGAAGCCGTACACGATCTGCGTGGAAGGGCTGGTCACCGAGACTGCGCCCGTCACCCTGAAGTCCTACGTCAATATCCGTGGCGAACCGGGCGCGATCATCGACAACCCCGTGGCCGATAACCTGTCGGTCGTCTTGCTGCCCACCATCACCCAGTGCAAGGTGCGCGACCTTCGCTTCCGCAAGCGTCCCCTGGACGGCGCCGGCAATCCGACCCAGGTGACCGGGGTGCAACAAGTCCTCTTCATCACCGGCTCTCCCGACAACACGGTCATCTTCGAGCGGTGCGGCTTCGAGAGCCTGTCCACGGGGGCCACCAGCGCCAACGGCGGGAATGGTGTCCTCTTCCAGGGCGGCGTCACCGCCGACTGCACCTTCCGCGACTGCGACATCGTGGCCGGCGACTATGGGCACGGGCTGTACCTCGCCGTCGCCATCAGCCCACTCTTCGAGAACTGCCGTTTCGTCGGGGGCAATGTCGGGACGGTCAGCGGGGCGGTTGCGCAGGCCGGTTGCACCGCGCTCTTCCGTCGCTGCGCGTTCTCGGGCGGGGCGAGCGGCGGAACGGCGTTCCGCGCGACCACCTTCGCCGCGCCCGAGTTGGTGGACTGCACCCTCTACGCGCGCGCGGGCGGGGGATCGACCGCCAGCGCACTCAGCGTGGGCTTCGGGGCCACACCCTGGCTGAGGGGCTGCGTGATCCGTCAACAGGGGACCACCGATGCGGTTACCCTGGCCGAGGCAAGCCAGACGCGCATGGAGCACTGCTCGATCTTGATGGACTCGCTCGGCGTCAGCACGCGCGGAATCCTCGTCAACAACTCCGCCGAACTCCGCATGCGCGAGTGCGTGGTGGCCCCGCTGATTCGGTCCGGAATCGCGACCATCACCAATGCGACCACATTCTTCCAGTTGGATGTGGCGAACCCCACCCAATTGGAGACGTTGTATCTCGTCATCAACACGGCGGCGGCGGGTCAGACGCTCTCCATCGGCACCACGGTCGGCGGAACTGACATCGTGAATGCGCAAAGCCTCGCCGCCACGGGGTCGTTCTATCCCGTCCTGGGTGTCGGTGCGCTCAAGCTGTTCCCGGCCAATGCCACGCCCCCCAGCCCGGTCCCCGGCCCGCTCTACGTGACCATCAGCGGCGGGACGCCGAATGTGACCGTCTACTACACGTTCGCGCGGGCATACAACGGCTGCTCGCCGATCCTGCTGAACGGTCCGGCCACGGGCGCTGGTCGGGTGCTGGTGGATGGCAGCACGTTCGTCTCCAACGTAGACTCGGACGCGGGTGGCGCGACGCCCGGCGCGATCACCTTCTATCTGGCGAACCCGACGTACGTCGCGTTCACGCGCTGCACGTTCCGTTCGAGGTTGCGCGACACGGGCAGGAAGAAAGGTTTCAGCGCGCAGGGGGCGTGGAGCCCCGCGCCATTCCATCGCTGCGTGTTCGATGGCGGACAGACCAACCTGACGTGTGCGGCGGGGACTGCCAACGGCAGTAGCCTCGAAATCTAGGAGGCGACGTGGGTACGCGCAAACATCCCGGCGTGACGTGGGTAGACCGCTCGTTCGAGCCGGGCGACGCCGACACCTTCAGCGTCTCCTCGTTGCAGAACAGCCTGACCGCCCTCAGCGAGGCCACCCCCTTCGTCGGCGACACATTCCCCGGTACGCCGCAAGAAGGCGACGTGTGGGTGGACCCGGCGCGCAACGTCGTGCAGGTCTACTTCGACGGTGCGTGGGGCGGGCTCGGCGCCGCCACGGACGTGCGGATGTACGGGGTGAAGGGGGACGGCACGACCGACGACTCCGCCAAACTCCAGGTCGCCGTCAACGCCGCCGCTGCCGGCAGCGGCGTCCTCGATCTGGTGGCCGGGGCGTCCTACTTCGTGCCCGCCACGGTCCTGATCCCCTCGAACGTGCGCATCAACGGCCATAGCTCGAAGACCGTCATCAAGGCGTGGCCCGGCACCTGGGCCGAGCCGTTCGCGGTTGCCCCCGGCGCCGTGGACGTGCATCTGGTTGACCTCCTGTTCGACGGGATGAACACCCCGACCGCCAACGGCAAGACCGGGCCATTGCTGAGCCTCGGGCGTGGCAGTTGCCGGGTGACCCTGGAGCGGGTCCGGTATCGCAATCTCGGGACTCCCGCCATCAACGCGGGCACCATGATCCCCGGCGGCGACCGGGGGCTGTATGTGGCGCCGGGCGCCTGCCCGCCGGTCATCCTTGGCGGGGACACGGGCGAGCCGTCAGTCGTGCCATTCACCGCCTGGAGGCCAGACGTGGAGACGACCAGCCTGTGGGTCCAGCCGACCCTCCATTACGGGGGCACGTACCAGCCCGGCGACTACGTCGGCCCGAGTGGCCCGAACGGCATCCTGTGCAGCAACGCCAGCAACGTCTCGGGCGGTGGCGGCACGCTCGTGTCCCTCACCGTCATCGACAGCGACAACCAGGGCGTCCCGATGGACATCTACGTGTTCAGCGACTGGGGCATCAACGTGCCGGACGACAACCTGCCGTGGCAGATTGGCGCGGTGGGGGCGCGCAAGTGCTGCGGGCTGATCCAGGTCAACTCCTACATGGACTTCGGCGCGGTGCAGGGGAAGTTCGGCTTCGGCGTCTTTCCGCAAGGGCCAATCCCCTACCAGTGCCACCTGACGGAGTTCTACTTCGCGGTCGTGACGCGCGGGGGGCCGACCTACAGTCAGCGTGGACTCGACTTCCGACTGGGAATATTCAAGGACACGATGACGGGCTAGGAGGACACGGTGGAGACGACCAGCATCTTGCTGACCCCGACCCTCGTCGCAGCCGCCGCATACACGGCGGGCGACTACGTTGGCCCAACCGGGACGAGCGGCATCCCGGCTAGCCCGGCGTCCAACGTGGCGAATGGGGGCGGGACGCTCCAATCGCTGCTGCTGGTCGATACCAACAACCAGGGCGTCCCGATGGACATCTACTTCTTCACGGACGCCGCCTGGGCGTCGCCGGCCGACAACGCGCCCTGGAGCATCAACGACGCCAGCGCGGCGGCCTGCTGCGGCATGGTCAGCGTGAATGCCTACCGGCCCTACAGCGCGACCGGCCTCTTCGGCTTCGCGACCTTCCCGTACGGGGCGATCCCCTACAAATGCGCGGGCACGACGATCTATCTGGCGCTCGTCACGCGCGGGGGGCCGACGTATACCCCGACGGGGCTGCGGGTACGCCTGGGCCTGTACAAGGACGATCCGGGAGGCTAGGGCATGCAGACACGCAGCTTGTGGATGAGCGTGCCCCTGACCAGCGGCGTGCCCTATCTCGGTGGGCCATATGCGGCCGGCGACTTCATCCAGCCGTACTACGCCACCCCGCGCGCCAATGGCCTCGGCTGCAATCCGGCCTCTGATGTGGCGGGCGGCGGCGGGACCATCGTGTCGCTCACGGTGGTGGACAACGACAACCAGGGGGCGCCGCTCGACTTCTTCGTCTTCGACTCGTTCAACTGGACAGGTCCGGCCGACAACGCGCCCTTTAGCATCGCCAACTTCAGCGCGAACGAGTGTCTTGGGCTGGTGACCGTGAAGTCCTACGTCCGGCACGGTACCGGGCTGATCGGGTTCGCGACCTTCCCGCAAGGGCCGATTCCCTACAAATGCGGCGACGGGGGTCGGACGCTGTACCTGGGGATCGTGACGCGCGCCCCGGCCACCTATGGCCCCTATCCGCTCGACGTGCGGCTGGGCTTGTACACCGATGGGTTCGGGACGCCGCTGCCGTAAGGGCCACACGCTCGACTGGTACAGTGGACCGTCCAGAGGAGGAGCAGGAATGCCAGCGCGCATCCAGACGCCGTATGGCCCGCTCGTGCTGCGTCCCAATCGCGCCTCGCTCGCGGACCCGCGCGGCCGAGGTCCGGCGCACCTGAACAGCTACTCCTACGACGGGCCGAAATTCAGCCCGTTCTCGGCGTGGAATACGCCGATCAGCGCGCGTGCCCAGGTCGATCCGATGAGCGACGAATTCATGCGGCAGACCGTCGACTCGGATGGCCATGGCCGCACGCTGGGTTTCCAGATTCTGGACCGACGCGGCTTCACGATCTCGTTCGAAGACCCGCTCTATAGCGGCTTCAGCACACTCTTCTGGTACGCGGACGAGACGATTCCCGCCGTCAGCGTGACCCAACGGTACGACTACCCCAACCCCGCAGGGACGCTCACCGCGCCGTGGCCCGGCAGCCCGGTGCGGATTCCCAACGCGGCCACGAGCGCGACGGGGTCGGACGGCCAGATGTCGGTCTGGGACATGAGCACGCGCATCCTGTGGGAGATGTGGCGAGCCCAGAAGGTGCCGCCGTACGTCACCGACCCGACCCCGATCCCGCCCGGCACGCCCGCCGGCTGGTACGCGGGCGACCTGCACGGCTGGAGTGACTTCCTCGCGCGCCCGACCGACCCCGCCAGCTATTACGCCGAGAGCATCGACAGCGGCCTGGGCTATCGCGACTACACGCGGCCCGGCGGCACCTGGACGACCCGCTTCGGCGCGGTCGGATTCGTGGCGGGTCCGCAAGTGGGCGCGGCCGGCGGCGAGTGGCACCCGGCGGGGAACGCCTACGGAGGCAGCCAGTCGGGGGGCCACATCATGTATGCCGAGATGCTGCGCGGCGACATCCCGCACGCCCTCCGCTACACCGTCCTCACGCCGATGAACCACCATTACGCGCAGGGCTTGGGCGTCGACGGCATCAGCGAGAACATCGCCTGCTGCTGCGACGGCGACATCACCACGTCCGGCAGCCCCTATGGCGCGTGGCTGATGAGCGACACCACGCATCAAGTGCCGATGGGCAGCCGCATCCGCATCAAGGCGAGCGTAGACGTGGCGGCGCGCGCCAGGAATGCCCAGAACCCGCGCGCCGCGACCATCATCGGGGCGTGTCTGCAACGCTACGGGGCCTACTTAGTCGACCGGGGCGGGCAGACCTCGTTCCAGGCCGAGACGTTGAGCGGCAAGAATGTCTCCTGGGTGGGGCTGCTGAACAAGGACGACCCGCGCGTGTTCCTGCCCCAGGATTTCGAGGTGATGAGCCTGCCGCCGACGCTGGGGACGCGCGCCGTCGTCGCGCCCGAGTGGCAGACGGTCTGAAGGAGCGAGCATGGCCGTCACCCGCGTGACCAAACACCCCTGGCCCTATCGCATCACCACGCCCGGCCAGTCCGACCCGTTCCTGGTCAGTGGCCTGCAAGACATCTTGCGCCGGCAGGACGACCACCTGACGTGGGTCCAGGATGCGGCGCCGGACGACCCGCACACCGGTGACCGCTGGGCCAACACGGCCACGGGCACGTTCAACATCTACTTTGGCGGGACGTGGCAGACGCTGGGCTGGCGATACGACGACGGGACCGGACTGGCGCTCGACGTGCGCGCCTTCGGCATCCGCAACGACGCGCGCACCCTGACCAACGTCTCCATCCAGGCCGGGAACCTGGATGTCACCTGCGACCCCGGCGTGCTCACCGGCGAGGAAGTCGGGTGGATGTTCGAGATCATCGGCGGGGGACCGCGCGACTCGCTCGTCGGCCAGATTGGGCGCACCAACTGGCAGGGGACCATCGCCGCCGTCAATGTTGCCGCCGGCACGTTCACCGCGACCGCGCTCCCGGCTCCGAACACCACGCCGAATTCGCCCAGTACGACCGAACAGAACCCGACCGCTAGCGGCCTACGCGCCGTCGTCGGCGTCCCGGTCGAGTCCGGCAACGCGATTTCCACGGTCTTCGACGCCTGCCGCGCGCTCGGGGTGGCGCGCATCCGGTTCCCCGAAGGGCGCTACGTCACGCGCTACGGCATCCAGCCACCGAATTCGGAGCTGTCGCCGGTACCGCCTCCACCCTACGGCAACCTGCTCATCGAGGGCGACGGACAAGAACGCACGATCATCTACAGCTTCAAGCAAGCCCCCGGCATCAAGTGCAACCAACTGGAGAACGTCACCATCCGCGACCTGAGCGTCGTGGGGGCCGGACCGGACGGCGGCTTCACGGGCATCGGCAACTCGACGGGCTGTATCGACATCCGAAACAGTCGCCACATCCTGGTCGAGCGGGTGACCGCGAAGGAATCCTGCAATGGCTTCGCGGTGCGGATGCAGGACGCCTGGGACGTGACACTCAGGGACTGTCGTGCGGACGGCATGTACAAGAGCAATGGCACCTACGGTCCGGCCAGCTCGGGCGGGATCGGCTTCTGGGTCTTCGACGCCAGCGACATCCATCTGGATCACTGCACCGCGCTCAACACCGACCGCCACGGCATCTACTTCGATCCCGGCACCAGCACGGGCGGGGCCGCGGCCCAGGCGCCCGACCAGCATGGCTTCTTGAGTCGCTGTAGCGGCGTGGCCCTGCACACCGCCAACACCAACCGCGAGGGCTCGGGCGTCGGGATCGGGCTGTCGGGCTGTCGGCTGGGCGAGTTCAGCGACCTCGCCGTCTACGCGGCCGGCATCATCGGGACGCCCGCCTGTGGCGTCCCCTACGCCCCGTATGTCACGCCGAGCGGCTATGGCAACGACGTGATCGGCCTGCACCTGGGCGGCGACCAGAACGGCGAGTACACGGTAGAGACGCTGGTCACCGGCGTGCTGTTGCGCGACCTGGCCGGCCTGGCAATCAGCATCCAGGGCGTCCGCAATACGCTGCGCGGCGTGCGGATCGTGGACTTCAACCGCAGCCAGGTAGCCGCCCAGTACGCCGTGGTCTTCGAGTCCTACGGGGGCTTCACCCAGACCAACGTGCTGCCGGGCAACGACGTGACCGACAACACGGTGGATGGACTGGATGTCTACTACACGGGCTCGCCCACCTTCTATCAGTACGGGGTGCGCTTCGCGGGCGGGACGCAGGTGCCGGACGGAAGTGCCACCACGCGCGCGCGCGTCACGGCGGCCGACGGCCAGATGACGGCCGGCAGCACCCTGCTCGTCAGCCCATCGGCCAACTTCACGACGGCAGACCAGGGCCTGCACATCGTCGTGCCGGGCGCAGGATCGAACATTGCCGGCGGGTTGGCGCTGGAGGCGAGCATCGCCCCCACGGGCTACGTCAACCCGACCACGGTCAACTTGACCGCGCCCGCGATCTCGACGGTCACCGTCGCGCCGGTACAGATCGGCTATCGGAACGCGCGCTGCCTGCGCAACGCGGTCCTCGACGCCCGCCTGGGCTCCGTCTTCCAGGCCGCCTGGGCGCGCGGCGGCCTGGACCCCGCCACCTACTGCCCGGCGGTGGGGGCCGACGCGAACTTCATCCGTATGGCCGCGATGGGCGGGCTGGTCCACTACGAGGACATGGACCTCATCGGCACGGCCAACGCGACGCCGGCCGCCACCACGATCCCCGGCACGGTCACGGGCAGCGGCTCAGCCCAGACGGTCACCGTCGGCTCGGCGGCCGGTTTCGCGGTCGGCGTCCCCTTCGCGGTGACCGGCGGGGGCGGGACGGTCGAGATGGTGACGCCCACCGCCGTCAACACCGGGACCAACACGGTGACCGGCATTTTCGTCCAGTCGCGCACGGCGGGCGCGGTCGTGACCGGCCTGTCAGCCACCTACACCTCGGACGTGCTGATGCCCGGTCAGGCGCGGCTACTCGACGTGCAGGTGCTCAACTTCACCCAGTGGAGCGACTGCGTGGCGGCGTTCTTGAACGTCGGGGACTACACCGTGGCGACGCCGCCGGTTGTCCAGAATGCGACCGGCTATTTCGGTGGCATCGACGTGAAGGCGATGGCCGCGAACAAGTCCATCTCCTGGGCGGCGGGCGACGCCGGCGTCGGGGCCTACGCGGCCACGTACGGGCGGGCGCGCTACCACGGCTCGGCCAGGCTAATTCGCGCGAGCCTGTTCGCCTTCGGGGTGGGCGGCACGGCCGGTCGCACCCGCGTGCTGGTGGCCTGGGCCGAACCCGTGCTGGGCAACACCGCCGTGAAGACGTAAGGAGCGACCCGATGCCCACCAGCCGCGTGACCCAGCATCCCTGGCCGTATCGGTCCACCCAACCGGGCGCGTCCGACTCCTTCGACATCGACGGCTTGCAGGACCTCCTCCGCAAGCAGGACGAGCTGCTGACGTGGGTGCAGGAGACGCCGCCCGAGACGCCCAAGGAGGGCGACCGCTGGGTGGACACCGCGCGCCGCACGCTCAAGCTCTACTTCTCGGGCAAGTGGTTCGCGGCCCTCCCGACCTACCTGGCCGATTCCTATCTGAAACACGACGGCACCGACACCACGACCGAGTGGGTTGGCATGCTCCAGGCCATCGCTGCCGCCGGCGGCGAGGCCGTCATCGAGTTCGGCGAGGGCATCTACGCCATTGGTGCCCATCTGCCGGTTGCGAACCTCGCCAACATCTGGCTGCGGGGCAAGGGCGAAGCATCGACCACCATCCTGGCATTGCCCGGCACGACCGACATCCAGACGGGTCCGTCCACACTCCAGCTTGGCGTCTACGCCACCACGCCGCTGCGCTTCACCGGCCTCGACCGCCTGGTCGTCTCCGACCTGACGGTCGATTGCACGCCACTCTCCACCTGGGCCGTCGAGAAGCCGTACCTGTCGCTGCTGTACGACAACGTGCTCCACCCCACCTACCACGGTGCGCGCATCGGCGACGGCCAACTCAAGAGCTGGGACGCGACCCAGGCGCCGGGGGGCTCGGTCCTGATCCTCGGGCTGATCGACGGCGAACCGGCCGTGCCCGGCGTCTCGACCTCAGCCTGGGAACAGGTCACCATCCAGACGGTGGACGACGCCAACACCTCGACGCTGGCGACACCGCTCGTGCAGAACTGGCCGGTAAACGGCGTCGACACCGCCGTCTTCGCCGTGAGCAAGGACGTGTCGACCGGTGGCTACGCGATGGATGCGCGCCAGATCGGCCACCTCACCGTCCGCAACGTTACGACAAGTAATACGTTCCGCGCGGGTATCCACCACCACACCGTGGGCATGGTGGACATCTTCGACTCCAGCGTCCTCAACAACGGCATGCTCGGCGGTTTCGGCCACCTCAAGGAGTATCCGTTCGCCAGCCAGTTGACCGGCTGCATCGGCGGCTACAGCGTCAACAGCGTCTGGATCAATCGCTGCGTCATCGACGAGTCGAGCAACCACGCCGTCATGTTCCGGGTTACCCCGAAATCGGTGGACTTCGGCCAGACGGTGGGACCGTCCTATGACATCCAGGTCACCGAGTGCAAGGTCCGGCACCACGGCACCTACACATATGTCAAGGGGAATGGTTCCGGGATCAACATCGTCACCAACCGGAACGACGCGACACTGGGTCGCATCATCCTCGCCTTCAACCAGATTGTCCAGACGGTCGACGGCCCGATCTGGATCGTCGCGCCCGACGGGCACGTCGTGCTGGAAGGCAACGAGATCGAGTTGTCGTACGGCCCGAGCATCGCGCTCCAGGCGCCGTGCTACGCGATCATCGGCAACACGATCCGCAATAGCGGCTATTACGCCATCGGGGCGACCGCGACGGCGCGGAGTGGGGACTATGCGGACCGCTACGGCGTGGACACGGCCGATGGGCTCATCGCCAACAACGTAATCGTCCACACCCTGCGCCAGGCCATCAAGATCGGGACGGACACCTCGGGCAAGCCGCCCAAGTCCTCGCGCCGCGTGCTCATCTCGCACAACCAGATCAATGGGTGCGGCCTGGAAGGCATCCAGCTCGAAGAGATCGACGGCGTCGTCGAGTGCGACGGCAACAGCATCCGCAACTCCAGTCGCCTCAACGGGGCCTGCATGGTGCCCGATGGCCCCGTGCAGACCACTCCTGACGGGTCGACGACCGGCCCCTGGACCACGATCCAACTGGCGGGTCCGGTGCCGGACTACGCCGAGTGCAACTACTTCAAGTTCGCGGACGACCCGGCGGCGACGGCCTATCGCGTCGTGGACGTGAACCGGACGACCAACAAGGTGCGGCTCGCCGAGACGCCGACCGACCACTTTCTCGGCCCGTTGTACTGCCCCTTCCCGTCGCCGGCCGCGATCCACGTCGAGGGTCGTCGGCCATTCACCACCACCATCGCCGGAACCGGCACTTCGGGCAGCGTCGCGACGGTCACGGCGGCGAGCGTCGGGGCCATCGGCAACGGCCTGGTCCTCTACGACCGCATCGCCTTCGGTCCGGCCGGTGCCGACGCCTCGGTCTATCAGGTCACGGCCATCGCCGGGAGCCTGCTGACGCTCGACAAGCCGTTCGACGCGGCCACGGTCGCCGGTGGCTACACGGCCATCGGCCAGCTCGTCTCGCTCGTCAGCGTCTACCGGGCGCGCGAGGTGTCGATTCGCGGCGGCCTGATCGGCGACGACGAGGACATGGACGTCTGCACCAAGGCGGGCGTGCAGCTCGAACGGACCGGCGGCCTGGTCACGGTCGAGGGCGTGCGCATCAACCGGATTCGCGAGTGCGGCGTGGACATCATCGACGCGACGCCGCGTCCCGGTGGCGTCTCCGGCGCCGTCACGCGCTGCACGTTCGCCAACATCGGCATCGGCCCCGACGCGGCCGAGATTCGCCGCGCGGCCGTCACCCTCACCTCGACCGATCCGCTGGCGAGCAACGCCGGCTGGGACATTTCCGGCAATCGCCTGACGGACGACCAGCCGACCGCGACCATCGTCCCCGGCGCCTTCCGATTCTATGTCCCGCAATCCGTCAGCGGCTGGGCCGTGGGCGACAGCCTGACGTTCGATGGCGAGGCGCGGACGCTGCGCAACATCGACGTGGGCCGCCAGATCATCACCATCAACGTCCCGACGACGCTCCCGCATCAACACGGGGCAACCATCACGAACACGACCCGCTCGCAGTCGGCCACCCTGTCGGCCGGCATGTGGTACGGCTTGCTGATCGACGGTAGCGGCGTGGCCGGCGGGAGCGCGCGCGACAACGACTTTGCGGACGCGGCCATGCGGGCCTTTGAGGTCAACAACGGCGCCTCGTACCAGGCGTGGGATCGCGAGCGCAACGTCTATCCCTGGTTCAACCCGAACAACGACGACCTCAGCCTGTTGGAAGAGTACCCGCCCAGCGTCACCGGCACGACGGGCCAGGTCGGGACGCACGGCCTGAACACCGGCGGGACGATCTCCGTCCTCACCCCGACGCCGAACTTGATCGGCGGGCGGCTCGTGACCAACAATGGGGCGGTCCTCGGCTTCGCGTCGCTGGGCGTGCTCGCCAATGGCCTGGTGGACGCCGCCGACGGCTGGGACTGGCACGGGTACTTCTCGGCCAACCACGCCGACGGCCAGTACCGGGCCGGCATGCTCAACGATCCGGCCAACAACGTCCCGACCTATGGGGCCTACTTCGAGCGGCTCATCACCGACAAGGTGGCGAATACCACCGTCAACGGGGCCTACACGGTCGGGGCGAGCGACGACACGATCCCCGTCCCCACGACCGCCGCGCTAGCCGTCAACTCTATCGTCTATTTCGGCACGGATACGGCCGGCTACACGGTCAAGTCGTTGACCGGGACGAGCATCACCGTCACCGGCCACATCAGCGCGGGGACGCTGGCGGCGACCGGCAACCTGGCGAACGGGACGGCGGTACAGACGAGCAATTGGATGCTGGTCACCAACAACAATACGGCCATCACGCGCACCAACACCGGCGTGAGCTTCTTCGCCGGCGGCTACTACGTCGGGCGCATCCGTCGCACGAGCGCGCCGGGCACGCCGACCGTCGTTCCGACCGTCGAATGGAGCCTGGCCCGCGCCTACGGCAACGTGGCTGATCGCAAGGGGAAGGGTGCCGTCACGACGAACCTCCCGCCCACCGGCCAGGTGCTGTGTGCCGTCAATCTCCAGGTCTTCGACGGCGCGGGCGGCGCGGCGAACAAGCAGGGCCGTGTCGAGCGGCTCCATTTCAAGGTCCACGGCATCGCCCGCGCCTGATGCGGACGGCTGACCCCGACGAGAGTGTGTAAATTACACACGACGAGGAGCGCGGATGGCGACGACCCAGGTGCCCAAGCCGTCGTACCTGCTGGAGACGGACGTCACGATCCGCAACCGGATGCTGCTGTACCCGGACCTGGCGGGCGTCGACCGGCGCCAGGGCAGCTTCATCTGGGACGCCGTGGCGCCGTGCTCCGTCGAGATCGCGCGCATCCTCGCCTACTGCGACCGCTCGCTCGACCTGTGGTTCTTGCAGACCGCGACGGGCGTGTGGCTCGAGTATCGCGCCGCCGAGTATGGCCTGGAGCGCGATCCAGCCAGCGTGGCCTCGGGCGCGGTCTTCATGACCGGCACGCCCGGCACCGTAGTTGGGGCCGGCACCCAGGTGCGCAACCGGACCGCGCAGAATATCCAAGCTCGCGTCTTCGCGCTCACCGAAGACGCCACCATCTCGGCCGGTGGGACGGCGACGACACCGGTCGTCGCCCTCACGCCGGGCGTGGGCGGCAACATCCCATCCGGCAGCATCGTCGGCTTCGTCAGCACGCCCTCCGGCATCACCGGCGTCTCGAACCCGGAGGATTTCCTGGGCGGTGCCGATGTCGAAGATGACGACAGCCTGCGCATCCGCGCCCTGGAGGCGGCGGGGGCCGAGAGCGAACCCGGCAACGCCTTCGACTACGTCACCTGGGCGCGCAAGGCCACGGCCGGGATCGGGATCGTGACCGTCGAGAATAACTGGAATGGGTTGGGCACCGTGCGCGTCGTCGTCCAGGCGCGCGAGGGCGTGTTCCCTTCGGATACGCAGGTGGCCGACGTGCAGGCATACATCGACCCGACCCAGGACGGGATGGGACGCGGCAAGGCGCCCTACAACGTGATCGCGACCGTCGTCGGCCCGCAGCCGTTCCAGGTCACCATGCAGGTCGTGGGCCTCATCAGCGGCGAAGGGCGTACGCTCACGGAGACGCAGGACAACATCCTCGATGCGGTGACGGCCTACTTCGAGCAACTCGCGTCAGGCTCACCGATTCGCGTCAAGGATGTGAGCGCGGTCATCGCCTTCTCCGGTGGCGTGGTGGACTTCGCCAAGGTCTTGCTGAACGGGGCCGAGGTGAACATCGTGCTGGAACCGGATCAGCAGCCCGTGCTGTACCTGCTCACCTACGCCTAAGACGGAGGACACGATGGTCTATCCCGCCACCTTCGACACCTTCGGGCGCAAGACGAACATGGAGGGTGTCATCGAGGGGACCGAGACGGACATCGTCTACGCCTCGGACATGAACGAAATCCAGGCTGCCGTCGAGTCGGTCGAGCGGCACCTGGGCCTGGGCAGCGGACAACCGGTCGCCGGCTCGATCCTCAAGGGCCTGGTGGGCGGGACGTCGGCCTGGGCGCCACTCGATCCGGCCGACCTGGCGACCGCTGCGGGCGGCGAGCTGGTCCGCTGGGGCTACGACGACTCGCCCGTCTTCAACGTCTTGAAGGACGGCACCATCGACCCCTTCGGCTCGGCCGACGTGACCGTCGCCGCGCAGGCCATCTACGACGAGGCGGGGCAGTGGGTCGGAGCGAACGAGGCGTCCGCGACGGTCCACTGGCCGGTCGGCATCTATCCGATCACCTCGATTCACGTCCCGCGCGGCGTGCGCACCACCACGGCCGGCATCGGTCGCACGCGCTTCCTGCGCACCTCGTCCTCACCGGCCGGCTACGGCGTCTTCGACGCGCGCGGCGTCCTGGGGGTCGCGATCCCGCTCTCGGCCGACGCCGTCGAGGGGGCCGACGGCGTGCAGATCGACAGCATCGCCGGGCTGGTGGCCGGAAGCTGGGTGGCGCTCGACTCCAACCGCGTCATCAGCACGACCGTGACTCCGGACCACGAGTTGCGGCGCATCCGCGTCATCAGCGGCAGCGGCCCCTACTTCATCAACTTCTTCGGCACCCTGTCGCGCGGCTATCTCGTGACGGACGTCTCGACCATCACGCCGCTCACCCCGACGCGCGTCGAGTTCTTCGACATCGACATCGACGCCTCGGGCTCGGCGTCCAACCTGGGTATCTACCTCCAATACAACATCGGGAGTCACGTCGAACGGGTTGCCGGTCGCCAGATGGAGCGGACGCTGGTCACGCTCGACCAGTGCCACGGCTGTCGGGTCACGGATATCGAGGCCCAGGATGCCTCGAACACGGACGTGGGCCACGGGACGGTCGTGATCCTCACGCGCGGCTCGGCGCAGTGCCTGGTCGAGCGCGTCCGCGACTCCGGCTGCCGCACCGCCGTCCTGCTGGCGAGCGGCGCCTGCGACAACACGATCCTCGATTGCACGTCGCTGCGCAGCGTGGGGGACGCCTACGTCCTCAACGGGTCCGAGTGCAATCGCAACACGTTCGCCCGCTGCACGGCCGTCGCATCCGGCGGCGCGGGCTTCATCGCGGGCAATCCCAGCTTCACCGGCGACCTGAACAACCAGTGGGTCGACTGCTCCGTCCGCGACGCGACCGGCGTCGGCATGCTGGTGCAGAATGGCAGTGCCGGCCAGCGCATCGTCAACCCCTACATCCTGCGACCCAAGGCCACCGCCATCAGCTTCGTCGACACGGCCCACGGCCAGGTGCTGGGCGGCAACCTCGACGGCGCCCAGGCCCCGGTCGTGGCCGTCGCGGTCAACTTCGTCAACAGCGTGTATGGCCTGGTGTGGGGGACGCGCATCGTCAACATCGGCGCCAACGCGCTCGGCTTCCGTGGCGGGTCGCACCACGGGAGTGCCTGGTACGTCGCGCGGGCTTGCGCGGGCCAGGCGTGCGTGGTGATCGACTCCGACGACTGCGCGGTGGGCGGCCTGTGGAGCGACCCGGTCGGGACGCAGGTCGGCCTGGCGGTGAGCGGGACGGCCCAACGGACGATGCTGCTGCCCGGCTCGCGCGTCCTCGGCTTCGACCGCGCGGTGGCCGGGTTCAACACGCAAGACGCCACGACCGTCGTAGGCTGCGACTTCAGCGGGACGACGGGGGCGCCGCCCTTCGTCACGCTCCCAGGCGTCGCCAACGTGGTCGAGCGCAATCGTGGCTACAACCCGGTTGGCCCTTCGGCCATCACCGTCACGGCGTCGCCGTTCACGTACACCGCCGGTGCCTCTCCCGAGCGCGTCTATCTCTACGGCGGCACCGTCTCCAACATTTCGCGCGGCGCGGTGCAGGTTGCCAACGGGACCGGCGTCGGGATTGACCTTGGCCCCAATCAGGCGCTCACCGTCACCTACTCCGTCGTCCCGACGATGGTGAAGGACGTGCGCTGATGCCGGGCCTGCTCGGCGCCCGCCACTACGGGGAGCTGCACTACGGCGAGGGCGGGCCGCGCTCCGTGGGCGACCTGCTCTTCTCGTACCTGCCCTACCGCATCTACGCCGCCAGCGTCCTGATGCGCACCTTGATGCGCGTCGATGGCTCGGAGCTGGATTACGCCTGGGCCGCGTTCGAGGAGACGCGCCTCCAGCCGTTCTTGCAGACGACCACCTGGCGCATCGGGCAGCACGAACAGACGCTGGGACTGCCGGTCGCCGAGCGGATGACGTTGCCGGATCGCCGCGCCCGCGCCCTGAAGCGCCGCTCGCGGCCGGGGACGCACCTGGACTACCTGACCTCGGTGGTGCAAGACACGACCGGCCAGGCAGTGCCGCCCACGGTCATCCTCAGCCCGCCGGCCATGACGACCGTGTTCAAATTGGCCTCGGCGCCCTTCCCGACCGTCAACACGTTGCTGGGCCTGGAGGACCACCTGTCGGTCATCGGGCGCCAGGGGACCGGGCACGCCGTCGCCGGCATCGCCCTGCCGCAGGGCCTGACGTTCGCCCAGATGAACGTGATGCAGAAGATGGCGGTGCAGGTGCTGTCGGTCGCGGAGATCATGGGGACGGCCTGACCGTCCGCTAGGAGGCGCGCATGTCGATCCCCACCCTCGGGCCGGACCTGCTGCGGATGGCTCCGGACGACCGTCAGGTGCTGGACGTGATCGGGTCCGACCTCGTCGGCGTCCAGCAGGCCCTCGGTGGCCTGGAAGGCAACCTGCTCGTCAACGGCAGCATGATCTACGCCTCGCGCATGCTGGTGCCGGGCTTCACCAATACGTTCACCGGCAACGGCACCATCTCGGCCGACCGTTGGCAGAATGCCGTGTCCGGCACCTCGCAGATGGTGGTGACCGCCGACCTCGGCGCCCCGACGGATTCGGTGGTGGCGTTGCCGCGTCCGGCCGAGCGGTTCGTCCGCATCCAGTTCACGCACGGCAACGCGCCGGGCTATTTCATGCAAGTGGTCGAAGACGGCTCGCGCTGGGCGGGCCAGAAGGTGAGCCTGACGGCCTGGGTCGATGCCGACCGCGCGAACTTCGCGCGACTCTTCATGGACTTCGGGACGCAGAAGATTTACTCGCCCTACCACCCCGGCACCTACCTGTCTGGGAGCCCCACCTGGCGGCGCCTGGAGCTGACGGGGACGCTGCCGTCGAACGCCAACATGCTGCACGCGGGCCTGCAAGTCGACCGGGTGAGCGGCTCGGCCTTCTTCACCGCCGCGATGCTGATCCAGGGCTCGCAGCCGGTCGACTACGTCGCGCGCCCGCGTTGGATGGAACGCTGCGCCATCGAACGCTACTACGAGATGCACGGCGGCTACGCGGCGGCCTATCCGTACGTCCAGGGCGACAATGCCGACACGGCCGGCCGCGCCGGCGTCCTGTCGATCCCGTGGCGGCAGCGCAAGGGTGACACGCTGACGGCGACGGTCCTGGGCTCCTGGTCGATGGGGAATGCGCAGGGCGCGGCGCCGACGATGATCGCCTTCAGCCCGTTCGGCTTCTCGCTCCGCATCCTCAGCGCCGCCGCCGGCTACTTCAACGCCGCCCCGAACGCGGCGGCGGGAGGCCACAACTTCGGTTGCGTCGTGGGCGAATGGAACCCGCCGGCGACCGACTTCTGAGCGGCGGGATGCCGCCAAGACGGGAGGCACCCATGACCGCCGCCACGCAGACCGGGCCACCGGCCCGCCCGCGCATGGGGATGAACGAATTGCTGGTCCTGGTGGGGGCGATCCGCGTCCATTGTGGCTGTCCCAACCCGACTGTCCCCGACCCGATCACCACGCACAACTGGCGGCTGCTCGTCTGCGAACACGTCTCGGCCTGGATCACCAACGACCGACTGGTGTCCCACTTCCTGTTCGTCTACCATACACGCGGGCTCTTCATCGAGCGGGAGGGCCTGAACCTGCACCCGCGCGAGGTCGAGACGCTCCCGGCGGTGTTTCATGGCGCGTAGGCGCATGGTCGTGAAGACCACCGCGCGATTTCGGCCCTCGCGTGCCCGCTTCGGCGGCCTGGGGACGCTGCTCAAGGTGGCCCTGGCGCGGGCCAGGGGCGGGCGCGTGAGTCGCAAGCGAGGCTAAACATGGCAGCAGCCAAGCGCGGGGCCGTAAAGAAGTCCGGCAAGTTTCGCGGCAAGAGTAACCGCTTCGGCGGCGGTGGTCGCGCGGCCCAGTTGAAGGCGCGCGGGATGAAAGGGCCGCTGATCGGCCACCTGTACCGCAAGGCGCTCGCCCGCCGCAAAGCTGCCCGCAAGAAAGGGTAGTGTGTAAATTACACACATGGCCGAGAGCGTATCGCTGAGGCCCGTCGAGACCAAGGACACGGATCGACCCGTCGTCGACCTGCGCCCCTGGCTGTTGCGCTGCTCGGACCCGGTCGCCTTCCTGGCGCTGTGCATCGGCGAGAGCAACCTGCACTATGGCGCCCAGGCCCGTCGCAAGCGCGCCTACCCCGACTGGAGCACCGGCCTGTGCCAGCCGGCGATGAAGTGGCACGGCGCCCACGTCCCCGACATGGAGACGGCCCAGGAGTACGGCCACGCCGTCGCCATCCGCACCGAGGCCAACTGGACGCGCTACTGCGCCTGGTTCGAGGACGTAGACCGGCACCTGACCTACGTGCTTGGCCCGTTCGAGCACTGCCTGGAGCGCGCCCGCCACGAACTCGGCGACAACCATCCCGACGTGCGCCTGCTGGCGCTGTGCTGGTGGAACGCGCCCGGCATCCCGTCCGAGGTCTGGCTGACCGAGCGCATCTTCACCGAGTGGCCGACCAAGGCGCCCAACCGGGCCAACTACACGCGCGCGCTGAACGCCGCGTTCGGCTACGTAGATGGCACGCCATCACCGGAGGTGCCGCCGGTGACGGAGCAGCCATCGGTGCCGGCGGCCCCGAACCCCCTCACGCTGGAAGAGCGCGTCGCCCTGAACGAGCAGCAGATCGCCCTGCTGGTGGAGAACCAGCGCCGCATCTTGATGGGCGACTGGGACGCGGCGCGCATCTTCCTCGACGCCATCGACCCCAACATGGTCGGCCGATGGACCAACGCCACGCCGATGCTGGAGGAGACGCCCTGATGGTCGCCTGGGGGGTGAACGTCACCCAGACCGGCGCCGACGTCCCGGTCGGCACGGTGGGCGACTGGCGGCGCTTCGTGGTCTCCGACCCGCGCGCCGTCGAGATCGCGCTACGCTACAAGTCGCAGGGGTCGAAGATCATCGCCGTCGCGGCCAAGCAGGTCATCTATCAGCTCGGCAACAACACGCAGACGACGCCCCGCACCTTCTTCGACAAGTTCGGGTTCTGCGACGCGATCCAGGTCTGGAACGAGCCGGACGGCGGCGGCGACGAGAGCGACGTGGCCTCGAAGGACACCTATCAAACCTGGCTGTGGGCGTTCCGCGACGAGGCCGCGCGCCGCGCGTGGTCGGGCACGCTGCTCGCGGCGGGCCTCGTCAGCGGCAACCCGGACTGGATGCGCGGGGTGGACTTGACGGGGCCGAACGGCGGCTATCGGCTGTGCCTGCACCCGTACGACCAGAAGCCCTACGCGCAGTACCCGGATTGGGGCCACGGCACCATCTCGGACTTGCTGGACGCCTATCGCCCGTACCTGCCGGCGGGCACGGCCTTCTGGCTCACCGAGTGCAGTCGCACGACGCGCGACGAGGCGGTCCAGGCGCGCTACGCCGAGACGCTGGTGAAGACGCTGGCGCCACGCCGCGACGTGGCCTTCGCGGCGTGGTACTGCTGGAAGGACTGGCACCTGGGCGACACGCCGCGCCCATTCGGCCTGGTACGCGAGGACGGCGGCGTCAAGCCGACCTGGGCGGCCTGGGCGACGGCGGTGAAGGAGGTCAGCGTGGCAGAACCCGCGACGCCCACCTGGGCGCAAGACAAGCAGCGCATCGAGGAGCAGATCAGCTTCCTGGTCGAGAACCAGCGCCGCATCCTCCAGGGCAAGTGGGACGAAGCCCGCATCTACCTGGATGCCATCGACCCGGCGATGGCCGGGAAATGGACGAACTGCCACTTCACGGGGTGCGACTCGGGGGAAGTGTAGGGGGCTGGGAGCCCGAGAAGGTGGTGCGGCCCTCGTATGCCGGGCCGCAAGGCTCCCTGCCCCCGACCCCGCGCGGCGTCCTCCAGCACGGCTCGCGTTCGGGACGCCCGCTCACCTACCAGCAGGAATTCGACGGCACCGGTCGCTGGGCGATGAACCCGGACAACGTGCTCGGCTGGAACTGCACGATTGGCGAGGGGATCATCGACATCCACCTCCCGATCCGCAATTTCGGCTGGAACGCCTTCGGGGCGAGCGCCGTCTACGTCGCCGTCGAGTACGCCCAGCCGACCGAGGCGTACCCGATCACGGACCTGATGGTCAGGACGCACAACTGGTTCTTCGCGGCCGTCGTGCGGCCGGCGTTCCCGCGCATCCCCTTGCATTTCCCCAGCCACGCCGAGGTCGAGCACACCGGCGAGATCGGGCACACGCCCAGCGGCAAGAGCGATGCGTTCAGCTATGGCTCGCCCCGGATGCAGGACTTGCGCGCCCGCATCTTGAAGAACTTGCGCGAGGAATGGAACATCGCGTCGTGAGCGTGTCCGTCAGCGGACACGTCGTCGCGCCGGAGCGCCTGGGCACCCTGCGCGACGTGCTGGCCCGACACACCGTGACGCGGGACGGCGACGGCTCGGGACGCTGCGCGTACTGCAACGAACGGGTCGAGCCGCCGGCCACGGGCTGCACCACCGCCATCCAGGTGCGCGGCTTGCTGGCGGCGAGCGAAGGAGGAGACGCGCCATGAACGTCCCGGATGCCGAGTACGCCGCCTTGCAGGCGAGTCTCGATGCCCTGCGCGCCGCGCTGGTGCCGTTCGACGCGGGCTTGACGGGCTTGCGGAATGCCGTAGCCGGCGTTCTCGCGGCCGACCTGGCGCTTGATGCGGCCATCACCCCGCCACCCACCCCGACCCCAATCCCGCCGACGCCCACGCCAACCCCAATCCCGCCCACGCCCACACCCACTCCGATCCCGCCGACGCCCACGCCCACGCCGAAGCCCACCACGACGGCGCGCTTCTTCGCCGCCGACTCGCCCTGGAACACGCCCAACGACCCGGCCTGGGTGGCGGACCCGCAGTCGGACCGCATGATCGCCAACCTGGCGGCCGATATCGTGCGAGCCGGCAAGGGCTTCTTGGTCAATGGCACGGATGGCTACCCGACGTACGCCATCCCGATCTACGCGGCGACGGCGTCCACCCCGAAAGTCCCGGTCGGTAGCGCCCCGCGCAACTGGTGGAGGGGCTTTCCCGCCGTGGCGATCCCGACCAACGCCGTGCCCGCGACGGGGACGGACAAGCACCTGACGATTGACGACGGCACGTACCTGTGGGAATTCTGGGAGATGGTGAAGGACGCGCAAGGTCGCTGGAACGCGGGCAGCGGCAGCCAGATGCCCAGCCGTGGAAATGGGTGGAGCGACCGCGTGGGCGGGCTCGCCAGCCGCGCCTACGGCGGCTCCAGCACGGCCGGCTCGATCCTCAAGGCGGAGATGGCGGCGGGCGTGATCCCCCATTGCCTCGCCATCGCCTACGAAACCGTCCTGGGGCCGGCGTTCGCCAAGGGCCAGGTGGCGGGCGGACCCGTGTGCATCGCCACGCACTCGGACAACTACCAGGACGCGGCGCACAGCGCGCCGGGCTGCATCCCCGAAGGCGCGCGGCTGCGGTTGCGCAAAGATCAGGACATCGCCGCCCTGGCGGCGGGGAAGAAAGACGCGCTGATCGTCCTCACCGCCTTGCGCGACTACGGGGCCTACGTTGTGGACCACGCGGGCGCGCCGACCATCTATGCCGAGGCGCTGACGGACGGGACCAAGTGGGGGACGCTGCTGACTTCGCGCGCGGTCATCGACGTGCCCGCGACGGCCCTGGAAGTCCTGCGCCTCCCGCCGCTCACGGTGATGACCTAGCGTGCGCCCCGGTCTAGCGTTGCTGGCCGTCCTGGGCGGGCTCTTGCTGACGGTGCTCGTCTGGCTCATCATCGCGTGGGGGCTGGCGCCGTGAGCGTGCCGCAGGCCATCGCGCTCGGCTTCCTGGTGGGGGTTGCGGTGGCGTGCGTCGCGTATGTGCTGTGGCGACTGATGGAGCAGGAGGACGAGTGGTGGCGGCAGCAGCGGTGGTGAACGCCTGCCTGTGCAAGTGCCACACCTACGGACCCGGCCGGGAGTGCGGGCGGTGCGAACGGGAACGACGCTGACCGTCACCGTCTGCTTGCCCGCCCGCGAAGCCCGCTGGGCCTTGCAGATGGCCGACTACATGGCGAGCCACGCGGAGAACGAGCGGGCACGGGTCGAGAGCGTCCGCCTGGGAAATCGGTTGCGGGAAGGACTGGAGCCCGAGTACGCGCGCAAGCGCCAGTTGAAACGAGAGCAGAAGCGAAAGTACGTCGCCACGCATCGCGAGCAGTATCTGGCGAAGTGTCGCGAGTACGCGCGGGCGAAGCGGGCCAGGGAGCGCGCCCGCAAGGAGCGGGCGACATGCGCGACATCCACGTCCACAACGGCGCCAACTGGTTCTGCTGCTGGTGCGGCGGCACCGTCTGCCAACGCTGCCTCGCCTGGCACGCCTGCTCGTCGCTCCGCAGCGGCGTGACGGGTATCCTGCTCCGCAAGGGAGGGAGCGTCGCATGCGGCCCAGCACGTATTACACCGCCGTGGGAACACTCCTCGCGCTGATCGCCGTCGTCATGTACGTCGTCGGTCGAGCCGCCGGAGCTGCTCGACAACGCGCGGCTGACGTGAGCGACGACTGGGCACGCCTGGTTGCGGAGCGAGATCGCTTGGTCGGGCTGCGACGGTGGCGCGAGCGGCTCATGCGCTGGCTGCGCGGCGACCTGCACGCCGAGGGGCGTGCGGCGGATCAGCGTGGACGTTGGTACGTCGGCAAGTGGCTCTTGCGGCGCATCCCGCCGCATTGGTGGGGCTGAAAGGGGGACGTCATGTCTCCGATCCTGCTCATCATCATCATCTTGATCATCCTCGCCTTCGCCGGCGGTGGCTGGGGCTACCGCAGCGGCTGGGGCGGCACGTACTCCGGCGGGATCGGGTTGATCGGCTTGCTGCTGGTCATCCTGCTCGTGTTGATCCTGGCCGGCGTCATCCACGTCGGCTGAGATGGGAGAACTCGCGGTCGCGCCACCGTTTCTGGGCCAGCGGACGCACATCGCGACGACCGGCGTCTACGGCATGTGCGGCGGGCAGTCGGCCGGCGGGGGTGGCTCGGCGGCCTGGCCGGTCGCCAACCTGGCGATCCTGTGTCCGGTGCGTCTGCCGACACCGCAACTGCTGCTGGGCCTGATCGTCGCGGACGGAGCGACGGCATCCGGCAACTTCGACATGGGTGTCTACTCGCTCGCCGGCGCGCGCCTCTATTCGACCGGCTCGACAGCACAGACTGTCGTGAATGCGGCGCAACGAGTGTTGCTCCCGACGCCCCTGGTACTGGGGGCGGAAGCGTACTATCTGGCGTTCGCGATGGATAACACGACGGGCACCGTCTTGCGCATGAATACCGCCACCCTCGGGGTCGAGGTCTACAAGGGCATGGGCCTGGCCGAGGCGGCGGCGGCATTTCCGCTGCCCAATCCCATCGTGCCCGCCACCCCGACCCAGCTCTTCTTGCCCGTCGTCGCGCTGCTGTTCAGGACGACGCCGTGAGCACCCTCGGCCCGCCCGTCACGTTCCCCGGCCTGCGCCTGACGGCCACCTCATTCGGCCCGCTCGGACCGGGCAGCGGCGGCTCGGTCGGGGGCGGGACCATCGGCACCTGGCCGGTGGCGAACACGGCCTACTTCTGTCCCATGCGCCTGCCGGTCGAGCGGACGCTGGTCGCGCTCGGCATCTACTGTTCCAACCCGGTGAGCGGCAACTTCGACCTGGGCGTCTACGCGCCGAATGGCCGGCGCCTGGCGAGCGCCGGCTCGACGCCCCAGACGGCAGTCAACGGCATCCAGAAATACACGCTGCCGACGCCGCTGATCCTGACGCGCGGCAGCTACTATTTGGCGGCGGTGGCCGACAACATCACCGGCAACTACATCCGCTCCGCGCTCGGTCCGGCCGGGGCCGACTTCCATCGCTTCCTGGGCATGGCCGAACAGGCGGGCGCGTTCCCGCTGCCGGCGAACGCGACGCTTGGGCCGATCACCGCGCAATTCATCCCGCACCTGGCGTTCCTCTTCGCGGGAGCCCCGGTGTGAGCGATTGGCCGAGCTTCCCGCTCCTCGAAGCCCTGCCGACCGTCCACGTCGGCTCGCTCGAATCCGTTGGCCCCGATTTGGCCGGTACCACCATCCAGATCGCGACGATTGTCAGCGGCGCCTGGCCGGGCGCGAGCCGGGCGCAGTTTGCGCCGTTCTACAATTTTGGACGTCGGCCCATCGTCGTGCAGCGCCTCTGGTGGCTCAATGGCACGCCCCTCTCGGGCAACGTCGACATGGGCATCTACGACGCGACGTTTCGGCGGCTCGTCTCGACCGGGTCCGTCCTGCAAGCCGGCGTGTCGGTCATCCAGGGCGTCGCGGTGTCGCTCGCGCTCCCGCCCGGCGGCCCCTACTACTTCGCGCTCGCCTGCGACAACGTGACGGCCCAGTTCGCACGCTTCGCGGCCCTGGCGACGGACCTGACCTTGATGGGCTGCGCGACCGCCACGCCGGCCTTCCCGCTCCCGCCCGTCGCCACACTCGGGCCGTGGGTGGCGAACAGCTACCTCCCCTACATGGGCCTCAGTCAACGGGGGTTCCCGTGAGTGATTGGCCGTCCGGCGCCTATCTCGAGGCCGGACCAACCGTGCATACCGGTTCGCTGGAATCCGCCGGCGCCGAATTGGTGGGCGGCGGCGGTTCCATCGTCAACGCCACCACCCAGGCATTTCCGGCCGCGAATCGCGCCTACGGCCACGCCTTCTACAACCTCGGCCGCCAACCCATCGTGGCGACGATGCTCTTCTGGCTCAATGGCGCGACGATGTCGGGCAACTGCGACATCGGCATCTACGACGCCAGGTTCCAGCGCATCGTATCGAGCGGACCCGTCCCCCAGGCGGGCATCAACGCGGCCCAGGTGGTCAGCATCTCGCCGACGCCGCTCCCACCCGGTGGCCCCTACCACTTCGCGCTGGCGATGGACAACGGAGCAGGTCACGTCATGCGAAACACGCCGTTCTCGGGCCAGATCAATTTCTGCGGCGGATTCATGGCCATCGCGGGGTATCCGCTCCCGGCGTCGCTCACCGCGGTCTATTCCTCGGCGAACTACTGGTTCCTGCTGGGCTTGAGTCAACGTAGCTTCTTCTAGCGTCGCGTGACGCGCGGCCCGAATGGTGGTACGATAGGCTCGCAGCAGCCCCTGATGGTACGCTCGCTTTGCAGCACCCCGGCCGGACCGGGACGCGGAGGCCACATGGCGAAGATGACGCAGAACAGCCCGATCAACGAGCGGATGGCGCGCCCGGCCGGCAACGCGGCCCGCGCCCGCGCCGTGACCATGCCGGTGACGACGCTGCCCGAGAGCGCCTTCCACGCGCGTCCCAAGCTGGCGTTACCGCGCGTGGAAGTGAAGAAGCCACCGCCGGGGAGCAGCACCGTCGTCGGCAAGGTCACGCTGAAGAAGCAGGGCGTCCGCATTCCGTAGAACATCGGGGGCGGGCGGTCTCCAGCCCCTCGCAGGTCGTCTCGCACCCGACCTGCCCGCCCGTCCCCGCTCTCCCCCCAACGGGAGGAGGTTCCGCGTGGCCATCACGAAGTCGACGACCCGAAGCCTGAATAGTCACGGAAAGAAGGCTTTAGCTTCCTTTACAAAAACCTATGGTTCGCGCGGGGCACAGGTCTTCTTCGCAACCTTGAATGCCGGCAAGATTCCACGTAATAAAGTGTTGACAAAAGCCGCGCTCAAGCGCGGTCCCAGGCGGACGAAGGCGAAGAAGTAGAGCCCCCACCCTGCTTCTTCGCCCGTCCTTGCCACGTTGGCCTTGCCGAACCCCACCTAGCCTGGCCTTGCCACGCCAAACCGATCCCCGCCAAACCGCGCCTTACCTTGCCCCGTTAGCCCTACCGCGCCCGAACCTGCCATGCCAAGCCGTGGCTCCCCAAGCCGCGCCAGGCCCGTCCTCGCCCAGCCGTCCCCAGCCTCCACCAAGTCACGCCTTGCCCAACCAGCCCAAGCCAAAGCCTCACCAGTCCACCGCCCGCCTTGCCAGGCCAGCCCCCGCCGCGCCCAGCCTACCCGAGCCACGACGGCCCGACCTTGCCATGTCGTGCCCGTCCAATGCTCGCCTGACCGGGCCACTCCATGCCGTTGCGCGCCTTGCCTTCCCATACCGGGCCATGCCTGACCCGTCCATGCCGCGTCGTGCCACCACCCGGCTCCACCAAGCCGAACCCCGCCACGCCGTTCCCGACCGCGACGGACCCCACCTCGCCACGCCATGCCTGGCCCGAGCCGGGCCTCGCCACCACCTGGGCGAGCCGCGCCGCACCTCTGCTGATCGCGCCAAACCCAACCTATGCGCCGCCGGACCTGGGCAAGCCATTCCACGCCTGGCAACACCACGCCGGAGGTGGCGGTCACCCCCGGCGTGTTACTATGATACCACAATCTGCGCAGAACGTCAAGTACAGACAATCTGTGCGGATGTGTAATTTACACACGGGGAGGCAGCCATGACACGGCATCGCGTGAAGGCAACGTTCGGGCTGGAAGTCGAGGCGGTGGTCCGCAAGGCCGACAGCGGCGCCGAGGCGCTCGACGAGGTTCGCCAACGCATCAAAGAGGTGATGGCGAAGCTGGACCCGGAGCCCGGTCGCGACGAGCCACGGGTGAAGATCGAGTCGGTCACGGTCACCGATAAGGCCGTGGTGGTCGGCAACGAGGACGGCTAAGACCCTCTGTACTTGACAGTATAAGCGAGAACTGGTATACTAACCCTGCGGGCATCGCATGCCCGACACTTGCTATAGCGGCAAGCCGTCGGAAGTGTGGTCCTCGCGAATCAGCAGATGGCCCTCCACAGGGTGGCAGGGCGCGGCAAGGGCGGCGGCGGTCGGGATTCAGTCCCCCGACCGCCGTCCGGGCGTTCGGGAGGAAACGATGCGCGGGTTCGCGTTCGGCCTGGCGGGCATCGCCGCCGGCTATCTGGTCGCCGGCGCGGTGGCGCCGCACCTTCCGGGATTCCGCAAGCGGGCCATCGTGGCCCTGGTCGGCGACTGGTCGGTCATCGCCAACGTCGGAGTGGCGAACGGCGCGGAGGGCTACGAGCTGCACCTGCGGGGCCACCACGCGCTGGTGAACGGCTGCACGTTCGACGAACGGATCAACGTACGCACGCCGCAGCACGGCCAGGCGTGGATTCAGGGCAACGTCGTTCGGACTGGGTAAGGACAACGGGGTCCGGCCTGGTCGGGTGCGGCGCGGCATGCCTAGCCGTGACCGGGCGTGACAGGCCACGGCGCGGGTGGGGCCAGGCGCGGTTGTCAGGGTAGGCCGAGGCGAGGTGCGGCCCGGCGCGGCTTGGGCGGGCAGCGGCCCGGCTCGGTATGCAACGGCGCGGGACGCCAGGGTAGAGCGACGGCGGGGCATGGACTACAAGGCATGGCTCGGCAGGGTTAGGTGGGGTGAGCTCCGGTTGGGTGCGGCGGGGCCAGGTGGGGTATGGCAAGGCCAATATGGCAGGGCAGGCCGATGTGTGGCAGGCCACGGCATGGCGCGCCGTCGCAAAGGCGGGGCGGGGTGGGGCCAGGCCTGGCAAGGGTCACGCGGCGGGGTGATGCTGGGCAGGGCGGGCTTAGGCCGAGCATGGCACGGCGGGGTCCGGCAAGGTCGTCATGGCACGGCGCGGGCAATCCGGGGCGGGGCGAGGCTTGGCTTGGTACGACCCGGCCGGGTGCCGGCGTGGCGTGGCCGTCGTGGTACGGCGGGCCTAGCTGAGGCCCGGCGGTGGTGAGGGCGGGCTTGGCTAGGTGGGGTTTGGGTTGGGCTTGGGGTGGTGGGCCTCGGCAAGGGCAGGGAGTGGTCAGCGAGGCCCGGCGATGTCAGGCGAGACCGGGCTTGGCTGGGTGGGGTAAGGCGTGGGACGGCAAGGGGTGGCGCGTCTCGGCGAGGCCGGGCTTGGGTTGGACGGGCCAGCAAAGGTACGGCTGGGTATGGATTGGCGGGGTCGTCGAGGCACGGAGTGGCCCGCCGGGGCGCATCGGGCCGCGGCTCGCCATGGAATTGGCTGGCAGTCGGCGGGGCGTGGCGGGGTCCGGTACGGCATGGATCACGAGGCCAGGTGGGCCAGGGTCAGGTCGCCAGGGGCGTGGTTGGGGCGGGCATGGTACGGCCAACGAGGCTCGTCGAGGTCGGCATTGGCAAGGCGTGGTCGGGACGGGCACGCGATGGCGAGGCGCGGCTTGGTCGTCACGGCCTGGCAAGTCGAGGGATGGTGAGCGGTGGCGCGGCGTGGCCCAACCGGTACGCATTACCGGGTACGCTCTTTCTTCCGTGTTCGGACTCGCCGCATAACATGAATACGATG
>Ga0073909_10000097_pt1 | contig 32403 bp, 27 predicted proteins | sample Coa_R1_6_FD_66439 | JGI IMG/M metagenome (GOLD analysis project Ga0073909, IMG submission 66439) | Surface soil microbial communities from Centralia Pennsylvania, which are recovering from an underground coalmine fire. - Coalmine... | ecosystem: Environmental > Terrestrial > Soil > Unclassified... | reverse complement strand
GCAGTGTCCTTCTTCGAGTCGGTTGTGAGAGATCACTCGAAGGATCACGCGGTGACCGCGCCTACATCAGCAGGACACGCTCACCCGGATCGTCGTACACCAACGCTACGGACTTAGCCCCGGGCCTCCTCTGTTGTTCGGGTCCGTGAGGTGTGGGACGCGGAGCAGCTGTCGACGTTCCTGGCCGAGGTGTCGACTCATCGTCTCTACCCCTTCTTCCGCCTGGCTGCCTTCACGGGTGCTCGTCGGGGCGAGCTGCTCCACCTGCGTTGGAGCGACCTGGACCTGAACGGGGATGAGCCGAACATGTACGTCCGTGGGTCGGCTGGGATGGTTCGGGGCCACCGGATCGAAGGCACTCCCAAGTCTGGCAAGGTCCGACGGGTCACGCTCGACGCCGGCACGGTGGCCGTGCTTCGAGCCCACCAGGACCGGCAGGGCAAGGAGCGCGCGCGGGCCGCCGGCTCCTGGCACGAGGGGGATCACGTCTTCCGGCTGGAGATCGGGCGGCCGTTGTCAGCCGACACGCCCGGTCAGGTGATGCGCGATCGGGTCCAGGCGTTCAACGAGCGAAACCCGGCTGCGCCCCTCCCAAGGATGAGGTTGCACGACCTCCGACACGTCCACGCCACCCTGCTGCTCAAAGCCGCCGTTCCGGTGCACGTTGTGGCCGCACGGCTGGGCCATGCCGACCCGGCGATCACGCTGCGGGTCTACGCCCACGTCCTCCGCGACCAGGCGTCGGAAGTCGCCCAAGTCTTCGCTGCCCTGGTCGACGCAGCACCCTCCGCTAACCCTCCTGTTAGCAACGGCGTTAGCAAACCAGACACTCCGCCTGAGGTCGAAAACCACCCACACGGCTCCGACCTGCGGTGATGGCTCCCCGGGTAGGAATCGAACCTACGTCGCTTGTCCTGATTCAAAGTCAGGCGGGCCCTGCCAGCAGACCAACCGGGGAACGTGCCGCTCGGGGCACCGGCCAAGGGTAGTCGAGCAGGCGGCATACGTCAGAGTCCGGTGCGACCGGGTCGCTCCCGTATGCCGCGAGCCGCACCTTGGCATGATGGCCGGGTGACCCAACCCCGCCCCGAACCGACCGGCAAGAAGCCGAGCGCCCCGTCGCGCTCGCGGATGACCGGCAAGCAGCGGCGCGAGCAGCTCATCGAGGTGGGCCGGAAACTGTTTGCCGACAAGGGTTTTGAGGGCACCAGTGTCGAGGAGATCGCCGCAGCGGCGGGGGTGTCCAAGCCGGTCGTCTATGAGCACTTCGGCGGCAAGGAGGGGCTCTACGCCGTCGTCGTCGACCGCGAGATCGCCGCGCTCCTCGGCGCGATCACCGCCGCGCTGACCGCCCCCGGCTCCAGCCGGATGCTCCTCGAGCGGGCCGCGCTGGCCCTCCTGGACTACGTCGAGAGCTCGGCCGACGGCTTCCGGATCCTCGTCCGCGACTCCCCGCCGGGACAGACGACGGGGTCGTTCGCGAGCCTGATGTCCGACGTCGCGAGCCAGGTCGAGTACATCCTCGTCGACATGTTCAAGCGCCAGCGGCTCGACGCGAAGACGGCTCCGCTCTATGCCCAGATGCTCGTGGGCATGGTCGCACTCACCGGCCAGTGGTGGCTCGACCAGCGCAAGCTGAAGAAGGCCGACGTCGCCGCGCACCTCGTCAACCTCGCCTGGAACGGGTTGTCCCACCTGGAGGCCAAACCGACCATGGCGACGACCGTCAGCTGACCTGTCGGACCTCGAGCCGGTCGCCCACCGGGTCATCGGTGTGAAATCGCCGTATGCCCGGGATGCTTGTCTCCCACCGGATCTAGCCTCCCCCTTGGCTCACCGCAGTCGAAACGCCGTCGACGTCGCTCACGAGGTCGGCGTGGGGGCAGAAGGGACCGCGGGAGCTGCCGCCGGTGCGGGGGTCTTGTGGCCGACCGCGAAGACCCGCCGGAAGGACAGGATCACGCCCACGGCGGTCCGGGGGTACGCGGACAGGAGGGCAGCGGCATACGGCTCCAAGAAGGCAGCCCGCTCGGCCGGTTCGGTGAGCAGGTCGAGGACAGGACGCAGGCCGGTGCCGGAGACCCACTCCAGGACCGGGTTGTCCTGCTCCCCCTCCGGGTCGAGGACCTGCTCGTAGGTCGTCTCCCAGGCATCGACCTCGCACCCGGCGCGGGCGAGGAACTGCAGATAGGTCGCCGGCTCGGCCGAGCCGGCACGCTTCAGCGCGCCCTCCAGCTCGACGGAACGCTCCTGCTCCCGGGCGATCTCGCGCATGAGCCGGTGCGACGGGGCGCCGAAGTTGCCCGGCACCTGCAGCGCGAACCAGCCGTCGTCGGCGAGCCCGGCGACCCAGCCCTCGATGAGCGGGAGGTGACCGGGGACCCACTGGAGGGCGGCGTTGCTGACGATCACGTCCGGGGCCGCGCCGAGCGAGCCGACCTCCCAGGTGGCGAGGTCGGCCTCCACCCACTCGACCCGGCCCTCGGCGTCCAGCTCGCGAGCCGCGGCGAGCATCGACAGGGCGTTGTCGACCCCGACGACCCGGGCCTGCGGCCAACGCTCGGCGAGGGCCAGGGTGAGCGGACCGTTGCCGCAGCCCAGGTCGACGACGAGCCGGGGCGCGGTGGCACCGACCCGGCCCAGCAGCTCGAAGAAGGGCCGGTTCCGGTGGTCGGCGAACCGGGCGTACTGAGTGGGGTCCCACGACGTCATGGTGTCCATCCTCGTCTAGATATCTTGACGTCAAGATATCGCACGACACTGTCTTGATGTCAAGAAACTTGACGGCGGGAGTACCTTGGGGTCATGTCGATCGACCGGGCCACCTCAGCGGACACGCTCGACGACGTCGACCGGATCGTGTCGGCCTGGCGCCGCGAACGCCCCGATCTGGACGTCACCCCGCTGGAGATCCTCTCCCGGGTGTCCCGGCTGGCCCGCCGGCTGGACCTGGCTCGTGGCGCCGCGTTTGCCGAACGCGAGCTGGAGACCTGGGAGTTCGACGTCCTGTCGGCACTGCGGCGAGCGGGTGCACCCTACGAGCTCTCCCCCGGGCAGCTCGTCCTGGAGACGCTCGTGACGAGCGGCACCATGACCAACCGGGTCGACCGGCTCACCCGCCGTGGCTTCGTCGAGCGCAACCCGTCACCGACCGACCGACGCGGCGTCCTGGTCCGCCTCACCCCCGCCGGGCTGGCCGTCGTCGACGGCGCGCTCGCGGAACTGCTCGCCCGGGAGCGCGACCTGCTCGCCGAGCTCCCTGCCGACGAGCAGTCGGCCCTGGCCGGCCAGCTCCGGCGGCTGCTCCACCCGTTCGAGGGCTGACCCACGTCATGCAGCGGGGAGCGAGCCCGTGCTCCCCGCCGCATCTGCCGGCCCCTCCACCATGCTGCCGCTCGGGTCACGGGAGGCGCTCGCGCGGATAACGATCCGGTGTCGCGTCCGGCCCGGTGACTGGTCGATCTTCGGTGCCACTGGCCACCGACCACTCCGCCGGCCAGTCGACCACCCGGGCGACCCGTCGACGTCGATCAGCCGGCGGTCTCGGCGGCCTCGAGCCACTCCAGCTCGAGCACCTCCCGCTCGTCGACGATCTCGCGCAGCTGCCCGTTCAGGTCCAGGACCTTGGCGTGGTCGGTGGCCGACTCGGCCATCGCGGCATGGATCCGGGCCTCGCGCTCGCCGAGCCGGGCCAGCTGCTTCTCCACCCGCGCCATCGCCTTGCGCGCTTCGCGCACTTCCACCGCCGACGGCCCGGCCGCACCAGCAGTCGGGCGGGGCGGAGTGTCAGCCAGCTGACGACTGCGCGGGTTGTTGACCGGTGGAGTGTCAGCTAGCTGACGACTGCGCGGGACGTTGACGGCGCCGGCGCGTAGTTCGAGGTACTGCTCGACCCCGCCCGGCAGCTCACGGATCCGCCCGTCGCCGAAGAGCGCGACCTGGGTGTCGGCGATCCGCTCGAGGAGATAGCGGTCGTGCGAGACGACGAGCAGGGTTCCGGCCCAGCCGTCGAGGACGTCCTCCAGGGAGGTGAGCGTCTCGATGTCCAGGTCGTTGGTCGGCTCGTCGAGGAGCAGCACGTTGGGCTCGGCCATGAGCAGCCGGAGCAGCTGCAGCCGTCGCCGCTCGCCGCCGGACAGGTCGCCGACCCGGGTCTGCTGGCGCGGCCCGCTGAACCCGAGCCGCTGCGCCAGCTGCGACGCCGATATCTCCTTGCCGCCCAGGGTGGTGAACGACTTGACCTCCTCGATCGCCTCGATCACCCGGCGTCCGGCGAGGGCGTCGAGCTCGGTGACCTCCTGGGTCAGGTGCGCCAGCCGCACCGTGACACCCTCCTTGCGCTTGCCCGACGTCAGCGAGATCTCGCCGGCCACGGCCCGCAGCAGGGTCGACTTGCCGGCGCCGTTGACGCCGACGATCCCGACCCGCTGCCCCGGCGCGAGATGCCACGTCACCTTGTCGAGGAGCCGGCGGTCACCGAGGTCCAGGGTCACGTCGAGCAGGTCGACGACGTCCTTGCCGAGCCGGGTCGTCGCGAACCGCACCAGCTCGACATCGTCACGAGCGGGTGGCTCGGAGGCGATGAGCGCATTGGCTGCGTCGATCCGGAACTGCGGTTTGCTCGTCCGCGCCGGCGGGCCCCGCCGCAGCCACGCCAGCTCCTTGCGCAGCAGGTTGCTCCGTCGCTCCTCCTGGACCGCCGCCACCCGCGAGCGCTCGGCCTTGGCCAGCACGTATGCCGCGTACCCACCGTCGAACGCGTTGACCGCGCCGTCGACGACCTCCCACGTCGTCGTCGCGATGGCGTCGAGGAACCACCGGTCGTGCGTGACCGCAACGAGGGCGTTGTCCGGCCGCGACCGCCGCCGCACCAGGTGGTCGGCCAGCCAGGCGACACCCTCCACGTCCAGGTGGTTGGTCGGCTCGTCGAGCAGCAGCACGTCGGGATCGGCGATGAGCAGCGCGGCGAGCGCCACCCGTCGGCGTTCCCCGCCGGACAGTGGCCCGAGGAGGCCCTCCAGGCCACCGACGGCAGGCGCGTCGACCCCGCCGAGGAGTCCGGTGAGGATCTCCCGGATCCGCGCGTCCCCGGCATACACGTGCTCCGGTATGCCGGGGAGCACCGACTCCCGGACCGTCGCCGAGGCGTCGAGCGAGTCTGCTTGTCCCAGAACGCCGGTCGTCGTTCCCCCGGACCGGGTCACCCGACCCGAGTCGACCTGACGCGCGCCGGACAGGACGGACAGGAGGGTGGTCTTGCCGCCGCCGTTGCGGCCGACGACGCCGATCCGGTCACCGCCACCGAGCCCGAGGGAGACGGCGTCGAGGACCTGGGCGGTGCCGAGTGCGACGGAGCCGCGTTCGACGGAGACGAGGTTGGCCACGGGCGGTCAGCTGCTCCGACTGCCGTGGAGGACGTGGGCGCCGTGGACCGGACCGGAGGCCCGTCGCACGTCTGGGCACAGGCCCGAGGCGGTGAGTGAGACGGCGAGGTCGATGCCGGCCTCCTTGTCCTCGACGAGGAAGGCGATCGTCGGTCCGGAGCCCGACACGATGCCCCCGAGGGCGCCGAGGCCCAGCCCTTCGGCGAGGACGCCACCGAGGTCGGGCCGCAGCGAGAACGCCGCCTCCTGCAGGTCGTTCTCCAGGACCGCCGCCAGGGCGTGGGCGTCTCCGGAGCGCAGCGCCGCCATCATCTCGGGCTTGGGGGCCGGCATCGCCACGGGCGCATCGCCACGTAGCCGGTCGCACTCGGCATACACCGCAGGGGTCGAGAGCCCGGTGTCGCTGAGGGCGAACACCCAGTGGAAGGTGCCGTGGGCCAGGACCGGCGCGAGCAGCTCGCCGCGGCCCGAACCCATGGCTGTACCGCCGGTGATGAGGAACGGGACGTCGCTGCCGAGCTCGACGGCGATCTCCTCCAGCTCCTCCTTGTGCAGGCCGAGGTTCCAGAGCGCGTCGCACGCCACGAGCGCGCCGGCCGCGTCGGCCGAGCCACCGGCCATCCCTCCGGCGACCGGGATCCGCTTGTAGATCGAGACGGCCACCGGCGCGGCGTCGACCGCATCACCGCCGAGGAGACGGGCGGCGCGCAGGGCAAGGTTGGTGTCGTCGGCAGGCACCAGGTCCGCGAAGGGACCGGTGACGGTCACCGACCAGGTGTCAGCCGGCCGGACAGTGATCTCGTCATAGATCCCGACGGCCTGGTAGACCGTGGACAGCGGGTGGTAGCCGTCCTCGCGCGGCGGACCCACGAGCAGCTCGAGGTTCACCTTGGCCGGCACGCGGACTGTGACCGGTGCAGGCTCGGTCCAGGCCGACGTCATGCGAGCACCCTATCCAGCGCGGGCGGCGGCGATCGCCGCGAACTCCGCGACCCCCAGCTGCTCACCTCGCGCCGACGGGTCGACGCCGGCGGCGCGAAGGTACTCCTCGGCCAGGGCCGCGGACCCGGCCCAGCCGGCGAGCGCCGCACGCAGCGTCTTGCGACGTTGGGCGAACGCCGCGTCGACACACCCGAAGACCTCCTCGCGGGTGGCCGTCGTCGGTGGCGGGTCGCGACGGATGAGCGACACCAGGCCGGAGTCGACGTTGGGGACCGGCCAGAAGACCGAGCGGGGCACGGTGCCGGCCAGGCTCACCGCGGCATACCAGGCGGCCTTGACGCTCGGCACACCGTAGGTGCGCGACCCGGGCGGCGCCGCCAGCCGTTCGGCCACCTCGAGCTGGACCATGACGAGCACCCGCTCGATCGTCGGGAAGTGCTCGAGAAGATGGAGGACGACGGGCACCGACACGTTGTAGGGCAGGTTCGCGACGACCGCAGTCGGGGGTGGGCCGGGCAGCTCGGTCACCTTGAGGGCGTCGGCCGCAACGACGGACAACCGGTCCGTATGCCGTGCGGCCAGGCCCGCGACCGTCTCCGGCAGCGCGGCCGCGAGGGTGGGGTCGATCTCGACCGCGGTGACGTGGCCGACGACGGGCAGCAGGGCCAAGGTCAGCGAGCCCAGACCGGGGCCGACCTCGATGACCGAGTCGTCGGGGCCGACGCCGGCCACCCGGACGATCCGGCGGACCGTGTTGGCGTCGACGACGAAGTTCTGGCCCCACTGCTTGGTCGGGCGGATCCCGAGCCGGGTGGCGAGCTCGCGGATGTGGCTGGCGCCCAGCAACCCGCTCGCCGACGCGCTGGCCGATGCGCCCGGCAACGCACTCGGCTCGGCAGGTTCCACCATGTCGGGGAGCCTACCGAGCCGAGTCGGAGTGCTTGCGAGGGTCGCAAGCCGGGCAGCGGTCAGGCCGCGCCGGCGCAACCCCACGGGCCGAGACCGGCCCTGGCGTAGTAGCGGTTGGCGACGGTGATCTGCTCGGCCCGCGACGCGAGGTCGGCACGCGGCGCGAAGTCGGCGCCACCGTTGGCCAGCCACGAGCCGTAGTCGAACTGGAGGCCGCCGTAGTAGCCGTTGCCGGTGTTGATCGACCAGTTGCCGCCGGACTCGCACCGAGCGATGCGGTCCCACATCGCCGCGTTGGCGAGGTTGATCCCCGCGCCGGAGGTGTTGCCGGCCGAACGGGACGCAGTGGCCGCTGCCGGCCGCGCCTTGGTTCCGACGAGGACGACGGCACCAGCGGGCTTGGACAGCACCTTGGTGGAGGTCGCCTTGCGGCTCTCCAGCTTGCCTTCGACCCACACCTCGGCATACGTGATCCGGGTCTTGCCCGGCACGCCGGCCTTCTCGGTCCGGGTCTGGCCCTTGTAGAGGCTGCTGGTGGACTTGCGGGTCGTCGGGTAGGCAACCGTCTCGACCTTGTTGACGTTCTTGAGGGCGACCCGCTGGATGGCGATCTTCATGCCCGGGGTCAGGGGGGCGTTGACGCCCGGCTTGACCCGGTCGTCGCCGTGGACGGCGATGCCCTGGAGGCTGAGCAGCTCGATGACCGAGCCGGCCGTCGTGGTGACGGTGCGCGTCTTCTTGTCAGCGGTGATGCTGACCTGCTTGGGGTGGTTGATGCTCATGACCAGGCCGGTGCGCCCGAGGGTCTGGGACCGGGAGGCGGAGAGAACGGCACCGTCGACGTTGCGCAGGCCGATCTGCTGCAGCGCAGCCGACACGGTCGTCGCGGTCGTCCAGTAGTCCTGGGTCTTGCCGTCGAGGGTGACGGTGAGCTTGCGGCCGAAGCGGACGACGATCTTCTGGCCGTCGGTGACGGCGGTGTCGACGCCGGGCGCGACGATGTCGTGCGCACCGACCTTGATGTCCTTCTTGGCGAGGACGTCGCCGACGGTGCCGGCGAAGACGTGGGTCGAGGTGGTCTTGCCGTCAACCGACAGGGTCACGCTCTTGTCGTACTGCGAGACGCCGACGGCGCCGGCCACGACCGCGAGGACCGCGGCGCCCTGGGCAGCGCGGCGAATGGGGCGAGAAAGCACTGTGCTCCGATGTTCGGACTCTCCGGGGGAGGAGGGCTCGGGGCGGCGGGCGTGATGGCACCAACGCTGGTGCCCTTCACGGAAAAGGGAGCGAGTGACGCAATTTCGGCGTCCTTCGCCCCCTGGAGGTTCCCGTCACCCGAGCGGTCCAGACCCGGCCAACTCGACAACCATGCCCGACTCGTTCGGCAAAGGTCAAGTTTTGGTAACGGGGCGATCTGGGCCGGGTATGCCGGTTTCGCACCATCCGTCACAGGAGTCCCATAACGGGCCGGCCGGGTCACCAGGGCCCGTAGAGCCCCTCGGCGTTGTCGGAAAGGGCCCGGCACAAGGTGGGCACAGCGACCCCGAGCACCCCGGCCATCACCCGGACGGTGAGCGGGATGAGGTAGGGCGCGTTGGTCGCTCCACGCCACGGCGCCGGCGTGAGGTATGGGGCGTCGGTCTCGACGAGGACCTGCTCGAGCGGGACGACCGAGAGGGCACTGCGCAGGCTCTGGGTGTTCTTGAAGGTGACCGTCCCGGCGAAGGAGAGGGAGTAGCCGCGGTCGACGCACTCCCGGGCCATCGACACGTCGCCGGAGAAGCAGTGCAGGACGGTCTTGTCGGGCGCTCCCTCCTCGCGAAGGATCCGCAGCACGTCGTCATGGGAGTCGCGGTCGTGGATCTGCAGTGCCTTGCCCAACCGCTTGGCGAGGTCGATGTGCCAGCGGAACGAATCCTGTTGTGCGGCAATGCCTTCGGCGCCCGTTCGGTAGTAGTCGAGCCCCGTCTCGCCGATGACCCGGACGCGAGGGTGACCGGCGAGCCGCTCGATCTCCTCGTATGCCGCGTCGAGACTTCCGCGGGCCGCCAGACGGGGCGCCTCGTTGGGGTGGAGCGCCACGCCGCCGAGCATCGCCGGGTGCCGGTCGACCTGCTCCACGGTGAAGCGCGCGCCCGACAGGTCGCAGCCGATCTGCATGACCCGGTCGACGCCTACGGAGGCGGCCCGAGCCAGGGCGTCGGCCACGTCGGTCGTCGGGTCGCCGTCGCGGGTGATGTCCAGGTGAGTGTGGTTGTCGACGACGGCGATCGGCAGCGGATCGGGCAGGTCGGGGACACGGCGACGCGAGTCGCTCGGGTCGTCCACGCCCCCCTCCCGCATCAGCTCGTCGCCGCCTCGCCGAGCTCCTCGGCGATGACCGACTCGTCCAGCTTGGTGAACACCGGTGTGGGCTTGGCCACAGTGGCCCCGACACGCACCGGACGCGGCTCCCAGCGGGGGGTCGCGGAGTAGTCGCCGGTGATGACCGGATAGACGGAGCCGTTGTCGAGATCGGTCACGTCCTGCACCGTCGGCATCGGCACGAACTGGCCCTCGCCACCGAGGACGAGGTGCACCCGGTTGGCCGCGTGGGGCAGGAACGGCGCGAGGATCGTGTTGAGGTCGCTCACGCACTGGACGAGCGTGTGCAGGACCGTGGCGAGCCGCTCACGCTGGTCCTCGCCCTTGAGCTTGAAGGGCTCGGTGCGGGACACGTAGGCGTTGACCTCGCTGACCGCCTTCATCGCCTCGGCGACGCCGGCGCGCAGCCGCTGCCGCCCGATGAGACCCCCCACCGTGTCGAACGCCGCGCCCACCGTGGCGAGCACCTCCTCGTCGACCGGCTCGAGCGGGCCCGGAGCGGGGATCTGGCCGAAGCTCTTGTGGACCATCGTCGCCGTGCGGTTGACCAGGTTGCCCCAGCCCGCGACCAGCTCGGAGTTGTTGCGCTGGACGAACTCGCGCCAGGTGAACGCAGAGTCGTTGCTCTCCGGGCCTGCGGCGCAGATGAAATAGCGCAGCGGGTCCGGGCCGTAGGTGTCGAGCATGTGTCGGACGTAGATGACGTGGCCGCGGCTGGAGGAGAACTGCGCGTCGCCGAGGGTGAGGAACTCGCTGGAGACGACCTCGGTGGGCAGGTCGAGCACGCCGTAGACCCCCGGCTCGCCACCCTTGGCCCCGCGACCGGCATACGCGAGCAGCTCGGCCGGCCAGATCTGGGAGTGGAAGGTGATGTTGTCCTTGCCCATGAAGTAGTAGGACACGGCCTCGGGGTCGTTCCACCACTCGCGCCAGCGCTCCGGGTCACCCTGTCGCCGGGCCCATTCGATCGAGGCCGACAGGTAGCCGATGACCGCGTCGAACCACACGTAGAACCGCTTGTTGGGGTTGTCGACCCAGCCCTCGATCGGCACCGGGATGCCCCAGTCCAGGTCGCGCGTCATGGCCCGCGGGCGGAGGTCGTCGAGCAGGTTGAGGCTGAACTTGATGACGTTGGGTCGCCAGGTGCCGGTCGCCTCGCGGCCCTCGAGGTAGGTGCGCAGGGCATCGGCGAGCGCGGGCAGGTCGAGGAAGAAGTGCTGCGTCTCGCGCCACTCCGGCGTCTCCCCGTTGATCCGGCTGCGCGGGTTGATCAGCTCGGTCGGGTCGAGCTGGTTGCCGCAGTTGTCGCACTGGTCACCGCGGGCATCGGGGTAGCCGCAGATCGGGCAGGTGCCCTCGATGAACCGGTCGGGCAGGGTACGCCCGGTCGACGGCGAGATGGCGCCGCGGGTCGTCTCCTCGACCATGTAGCCGTTCTTCCAGCACTGGGTGAACAGCTCCTGGGCGACGGCGTAGTGGTTGGCCGTCGTCGTCCGGGTGAACAGGTCGTAGGAGCAGCCGAGGTCGGCCAGCTCGCCCGCGACGATCGCGTGGTTCTGGTCGACGAACGCCCGCGGCGTCACGCCCTCGGCGTCGGCCTGGACGAGGATCGGCGTGCCGTGCTCGTCGGACCCGCTGACCATGAGCACGTCGTGGCCGGCCATCCGCATGTAGCGGCTGAACACGTCGGAGGGCACACCGAACCCGGCCACGTGGCCGATGTGGCGCGGCCCGTTGGCGTACGGCCAGGCGACGGCGGACAAGACCTTGCTCATGCCGGCAATCCTATGGTGGTGCCGCCACCTGTTTTCCCGCGGTTTGGCCGGCCCGGAACTGGTCGAGCAGCCCGGGCAGCGCCGTGTCGGCCAGGGTCGCTGCGGTCTCTTCGGACAGGTCGTATGCCGCATACGCGCCTCTCCCCCCGGCCGTCGTCGCGACGAGCGAGACGAGGCCGGCTCGGCGCTGGAAGAACGAGGAGGAGAAGTTCCAGCCGATGATCCCGTCCCGCTCGAGCACGTCACGCCGGCGCGAGAGCGACCCGGACCGGACCACGAGGTAGCTGTTGGTGAGGGCGTGGCCGAGCCCGGCATACCGGTCCCTGGCGAGCGGGACGACGGTCACGAGCGCGAGGACCGCGACGGCGAACAGCCAAGCGGGCCAATGGAACCGGAGGACGACGACGGCGATGACCACGGTGAGGATGCCAGCCGGGACCAAGGCCCGTGTCCAGCGTCGACGCCTCGCGGCGGGGCCGTGCTGGACGAGCGGGATGGTGATCGGCCCCGGCTCGTCGAGGACGTCCATGCCCACCCGGTCGACGATCCCGGCCGGAGCTGGCGGCACGAGGGTCGAGCTGGACCGGTCCTTCTTGTTGAGGCCGGTGACGATGACGGCCAGACGCGCCCCGTGGGCCAGCCGCAGCCCGAGCGGTTCGCCGAGCTCGACACCACGGATCCGGTCGTCGTCGATGCTCGTCTCGCGGGTCGTGAGCAGCCCCCGGCGCAGGTGGTAGGAGTGGCCGACCGGGTTGTGCGAGACGGTCAGACCCCAGTTCGTGAGCAGGTAGCCCAGGATGGCGAGGACCGAGACCAGCACGAGCGCGGCGAGCAGACCGGTCCCGGCCAGCAGCGGCCAGGGCACCGAGACCGACTGGGCCCGGTCGGCGATCGAGCCCCACAGGTTGTTGCCGACCTGGTTGATCCCGTTGGCGAGGAAGCCCAGGGCGGCCGCCGCGGTGATGACGCCGGACATGGTTAGCGGGGCGTAGCGGACCCAGCCGGGGTCGAGCCGGACGAACACCCGGTCCGCCCCCTCGGTTCCGCTGCTTGCGTCTGCGGATCTGAGGGTCGGGGCCCCCGGATCCGCAGACGCAACGGTGGCAGCGGGAGGGGCGGCGGGCCCGGCGTGGCCGCGATGGAGAAGCTCGGCCCGGAGCGCCCGGGCGGCGGGGGCGCGCAGGCTGTCGAGCTGGAGGCGCTCCTCGCGACCGACCGATGCGGTGCCGGTGCCGATGACGACCTTGGCCAGCCCGAGGATGCGGTGGATCGGCGAGGACGTGAGGTCGACGGTCCGCACCCGGTCCAGGCGGGCCGACAGGATGTGCCGGTTGACGAAGCCCTTGCGCACCTGGACCTGCTCGGGCGTGATCCGGTAGGTCGTCGTGAGATAGCGGAGCAGGCCGAGGGCGACGACGACGACCAGGGCTCCGTAGTGCCACCACCGGCTGCCGTCCTCGGGCCCGCTGGACCGGCCGAAGATGAACAGCGCAGCGAGCGCGGGCAGGAAGCGGATCAGCTCGGTGACGGGGTGGACGAGCAGCATCCGGCGGTCCAGCCGCCGCCACTCGCCGCTCGGGGCCACCTCGGCCTCAACCTCCGGCCCGACCTCCGGGCCGACCTCCGGGCCTGCCTCCGGGCCTGCCTCCGGACCGGCGGCTGGGTCGGGGGGCCTGTCAGCCAGGTCATCGGGGGTCCCGAGGTCGCTCACGTCGCGTCACTCGTCTCGCGCTCCGTGCGCGAGGTCACGTCGTCGACGATCCGGGCCGCCAGCGCCGCGTCGAGGCCCTCGATCTTCAGGGCACCGGCCGAGGACGCGGTCGTGACGGTCACCGTCGAGAGCCCGAAGACCTGGGAGATCGGGCCCCGATGGACGTCGACGGTCTGGACCCGGGACAGCGGGGCGATCCGACGTTCGATGTCGAACCACCCGCGCTGGGTGTAGACCGCGGTGTCGGTGACCTCCCACCGGTGCACCCGGTAGCGCCAGCGCGGCATACCGATGACGAAGCCGAGCAGCACGACGCAGATCGGCACGAACCACCACAGGTGGAACCCGAACCACTGCCACGGCCCGGAGACCAGGAGGGAGATGCCGACAGCGACGCCCGCCTCGAGGACGGCCTCGATCGTCCACAGCCAGCGGGCGCGCGGGCTGACCCGCTCGGTGGGCTCGCGGAGGCGGGTCACCGGGCCGTCACCGGAGCCGGCCGGCGGCGGAACCGCCGTCAGTCCCCCGTCGTTGACCTCGGCGCCTGCACCGGATCCCGGCTGGCCCGCGACATTCTCGGTCACGACACCGAGACTACGTGAGGCCGGCCGGGGGCCGAGTGACGGTAGACATGTCCTCACACCTTGGAGGTGCCATGATCGCCGCCCTGACCGGCATGGGGCTGTCGGCGGCCGCCGGCCTCAACGCCTACATCCCGTTCCTCCTCGTCGGACTCCTCGCGCGGTTCACCGACGTCATCACGCTGCCCGCGTCGTACACGTGGATCGAGAGCTGGTGGGCGCTCGGCATCGGGGCCGTCCTGCTCCTCGCGGAGATGGTTCTCGACAAGATCCCGGCGGTCGACTCGGTCAACGACGCGGTGCAGACCTTCATCCGGCCCTCGATGGGTGGCCTGATGGGCGCGGCCACGGCGTCGGCCGGGGCCCTGGACAGCTCCCCGTGGATGGCCCAGCACCAGTGGGTCGGCATCGGGCTCGGTGTCATCGTCTCCGGGCTGGTCCACTCCGGGAAGATGGCGGCCCGACCGGTCATCAACGCCGGCACCCTCGGGGCCGGCGCACCCCTGGTGTCCACCGCTGAGGACGGGACGTCGATCGGGCTCAGCCTGATCGCGGTGTTCGTCCCCGTGCTCGTCATCGCCGCCCTGGTCGTGCTGGCGGGCGTGCTCGCCTGGGTCGTGGTCCAGTTCCGCAGGTGGCGCCGGCGAAGAGACCCCAGTCGCCCCGTCCTGGCCTGACCTCCGTCATGCAGCTACCTCTCCCCGGAGCGGGAGCTGCAGGACGGGGCAGCTACCCGCCCGGCTCGTATGCCGCGAGCGAGGCCAGGACCATCGACCCGGTCCGTCGCAGGTATGCCGGTCGCTCGGCCTCGGGCTGGAGCAGCGAGGACGTGAGCACCCCCTCGAGTGCGGCGACGACGGCCCGCGCGCGCCCCTCGGGGTCGTCGCGGCCGTGGGCGCGGATCGTCGCCTCGACGAGGGCCACGAGACCGTCCCGCCAGGGTCGGTACGCGGCCATCAGCTCGGGCTGCCGCATCGCCTCGAGCATGAGCTCGGCGCGAACCACCATGAGCTCGGGTTGCTCGGTCCAGCGGACCAGCAGGTTGACGACGCACGCGTTGACATCGGCCGGCTGGGCGTCGTCGGCGAGATGGGCGGTGGTGGCGGCCAGGTCAGCCTGCAGGGTCCGCGACACGTGCTCGACGAGAGCGGTGAGCAGGGCCAGCCGGGTGCGCAGGTAGGCCGACGCGCTCCCCTCGGGCAGCCCCGCCTCGGCGTCGACGGCGCGGTGGGTCAGCCCCCGCAGCCCGCCTCGCGCGACCACGCGGATGGCCGCGTCGACGAGCTGCTGCCGGCGGGGCGAGAGCTCGGCGTCGGCGGGCGGCATACGAGTCATTGTGTCGGTCCCCGGGCCGAACGACCGGCTTGACGCCTTCGTTTCTACAGATGTAGAGTCACAGACATTGCAGTTCTACATCTGTAGTAAGGACAGGGATCATGAGCTTCGCTCTCGGCAACATCGACGCGTTCGTCGCCTTCATCGCCATCATCGCCGCGCTCACCGTCGTGGCCCTCGGCGCGGCCGTGGCCATCGTGGCCCGCGACTTCCGCCCCGCGCGGGTCGCCCGGACCGCCCGGCGCACGCACCGCATCGGCCGCCTCGCCCACACGCACTGACCGACCCCGGTCCGTCCAGCCGGCTTCCAGCGGATGGCCAGCGCCGCGGCATACGGTGGGCTCGTGACGGCGATCGTTGACCAGCCCCCGGCGCCGCCGGTCCGCCGCGCGTGGGTGACCGAGACCTTCCTCGTGCTCGGGGTGTCCCTCGGGGCCAGCGGGATCTACTCGGTCCTGTCCATCATCGACCGGCTGACCGTCCACCGGGCCCTGTCCGCGCAGACCTCCACGCTCAACAACTCGGTCACGCCCGACCGACCGTGGCTCGACCTCGCCTACCAGCTCGTCGGGATCGGCCTCGGCGTCGTCCCCGCCCTCCTGGCCGTCCACCTCCTATCCCGGGACGAACCCGGAGCTCGGCAGGCGATCGGCTTCGACGTCCGAAAACCGTTGCAGGACTTGGGTCGCGGCGCTCTGCTCGCCGCCGCGGTGGGGGTCCCGGGGCTCGGACTGTATGCCGCGGCACGAGCTCTCGGGCTGAACACGACGGTCGCCGCCGCCAACCTCACCGACCACTGGTGGGCGGTCCCGGTGCTCGTCCTGGCCGCCGCGCAGAACGCGGTGCTGGAGGAGGTCGTCATGGTCGGCTACCTCTACCGCCGCTGGCTCGGCGCCGGCTGGATGCTGCCACGGGTGATGATCACCTCGGCCCTCATCCGCGGGTCGTACCACCTCTACCAGGGCTTCGGTGGCTTCCTCGGCAACGCGGTGATGGGGCTGGTCTTCGGCTTTGTCTACACGCGGACGAAGCGGGTCGGGCCGCTCGTCGTGGCGCACACCCTCCTGGACGTGGTCGCCTTCGTGGGCTACACGCTGCTCAAGGGCCACCTGTCCTGGATCTGACCCTCGGACAGCTTCAGCACCCGGGCTGATGGCCGGTCCTGAAGGTGTGACTCACGGGACGTAAGGGGCACCGTCATCGTCGGGTCCCGATAAACTCCGGAACGGCTGGCGATGACGCGGCTGACCCCGATGCTGAGGAGTCCAGGGATGGCCCAGACCGACGTCGGTGGCAGCGCACCCGATACGGCGTCCGGGGTCGGCTCCCCGACACGAGCGAGGATCGCCGCTCGAACGCTGCGGACCGACCGGTGGTGGGTCGAGCCGGCCCTCACGTTCACGCTGCTGTGCCTGTGGCTGCTCTACGCACTCATCCGGACCGCCTCGCAGCGGGCCTACTTCGTGGCGGAGTACCACTACCTCTCGCCGTTCTCCTCGCCCTGCCTGACGGCGTCCTGCGACCCGGCGGCGCGCGACTTCGGGACGTGGTTCGGCAAGTTCCCGCCGTTCGTCCCCTTCGGCCTGCTCGTCCTGCCGTTCCTCCTGGGCTTCCGGCTGACCTGTTACTACTACCGCAAGGCCTACTACCGGTCGTTCTGGCTGTCCCCGCCCGCGTGCGCGGTGGCCGAGCCGCACGCGACGTACACCGGCGAGACCAAGTTCCCGCTGATCATGCAGAACCTGCACCGGTACTTCTTCTTCGCGGCGATCATCGTCTCGCTCGTCAACACCTTCGACGCGGTCAAGGCCTTCCACGGCAAGGACGGCGGGTTCGGCATCGGCCTCGGGACGATCATCATGGTCGCCAACGTCGTTCTCCTGTGGGCCTACACGGCGAGCTGCCACTCCTGCCGCCACCTCATCGGTGGCCGGCTGCGGCACTTCTCCAAGCACCCGGTCCGCTACAAGCTGTGGACCCAGGTGTCCAGGCTCAACACGCGGCACATGCAGCTCGCCTGGACGACGCTGGCGAGCCTGCTCGTCACCGACGCCTACATCGGACTCGTGGCTTCGGGGCACCTCACCGACCTGCGGCTGTTCAACTGACGGCTGTCCAACCGACCTCACTCCTCGACCGAAACTGGCTGGTGAACTGAACGCATGACCGAGATGGAGCACCACGACTACGACGTCCTCGTCATCGGGGCCGGGGGCGCGGGCCTGCGGGCCGCGATCGCCGCGCGCGAGGCCGGGCAGTCGGTGGCCGTGATCTGCAAGTCCCTGTTCGGCAAGGCCCACACCGTGATGGCCGAGGGCGGCATCGCGGCCAGCATGGGCAACGTCAACAGCCACGACAGCTGGATGGTCCACTTCCGCGACACCATGCGGGGCGGCAAGTTCCTCAACTCCTGGCGGATGGCCGAGCTGCACGCCAAGGAGGCACCGGACCGGGTCTGGGAGCTGGAGACCTACGGCGCGCTGTTCGACCGCACCCCGGACGGCAAGATCAGCCAGCGGAACTTCGGCGGTCACGAGTACCCCCGTCTGGCTCACGTCGGTGACCGCACCGGGCTGGAGCTGATCCGCACGATGCAGCAGAAGATCGTGTCGCTGCAGCAGGAGGACGAGCGGGACACCGGCGACCCCGAGAGCCGGCTGAGGGTGTACGCCGAGGTGACCGTCACCGACCTCCTGTGCGCCGATGACGGTGCGATCGCCGGCGCCTTCGCCTACAGCCGCGAGCTGGGCCGGTTCATCCGCTTCAACGCCCCCGCCGTGATCCTGGCGACCGGCGGGATCGGCAAGTCCTTCAAGGTGACGTCGAACTCGTGGGAGTACACGGGCGACGGGCACGCCCTCGCGCTGCGCGCCGGCTCGACCCTGATCAACATGGAGTTCGTCCAGTTCCACCCGACCGGCATGGTCTGGCCGCCGTCGGTCAAGGGGATCCTCGTCACCGAGTCGGTCCGCGGCGACGGCGGAGTGCTGAAGAACTCCGAGGGCAAGCGGTTCATGTTCGACTACGTCCCCGATGTCTTCCGCGGCCAGTACGCCGAGACCGAGGAGGAAGGGGACCGGTGGTACACCGACCCCGACCACAACAAGCGACCACCCGAGCTGCTGCCCCGTGACGAGGTCGCTCGGGCGATCAACTCCGAGGTCAAGGCCGGTCGCAGCTCACCCCATGGCGGGGTCTTCCTCGACATCGCCTCGCGGCGCGCCCCCGCCGAGATCCTGAAGCGGCTGCCGTCGATGCACCACCAGTTCAAGGAGCTGGCCGACGTCGACATCACGACCGAGCCGATGGAAGTCGGCCCGACCTGCCACTACGTCATGGGCGGTGTCGAGGTCGACCCGGACACCGGTGCTGCGGCTCGGGTTCCGGGCCTGTATGCCGCGGGCGAGTGCTCGGGCGGAATGCACGGCTCCAACCGGCTCGGCGGCAACTCGCTGTCCGACCTGCTCGTCTTCGGCAACCGCGCGGGAGCCGGCGCCGCGGCATACGTGCAGAGCCTGGGCGAGAACCGGCCCCAGGTGAGCGACGCGGTCGTCGATGCGGCCGCCGCCACCGCGCTGCGACCGTTCGAGCTCGAGGGCGGCGAGAACCCGTACACCCTCCATCAGGAGCTCCAGGTGACGATGAACGACCTCGTCGGCATCATCCGCAAGGAGGCCGAGATCGAGGAGGCGCTCACCAAGATCGAGCAGCTCAAGGAGCGCGCCAAGCACCTCAGCGTCGAGGGGCACCGGCAGTTCAACCCCGGCTGGCACCTCGCGCTCGACCTGCGCAACATGCTGCTCGTCAGTGAGTGTGTGGCGCGGGCCGCGCTCATCCGGCAGGAGAGTCGCGGCGGGCACACACGCGACGACTACCCGGGCATGGATCCGGTCTGGCGGCAGCGACTGCTCGTCTGCTCTCTCGCCGGCGACGGAGACATCAAGGTGGAGGAGGAGCTGATGCCTCCCATGCGCGAGGACCTGGCGCTGCTCTTCGACCGTAGCGAGCTGAAGAAGTACCTCACCCCGGCCGAGCTGGCGGCCATCCCTGAGAAGGATCCCGAGAAGAAGGAGCAGTCGTGACCTACGACGCCCACTTCCGCGTCTGGCGGGGCGACCAGGAGGGCGGCGACCTCGTCGACTACACCGTCGAGGTCAACGAGGGCGAGGTCGTCCTCGACATCATCCACCGGATCCAGGCCACCCAGGCCGGCGACCTCGCGGTCCGGTGGAACTGCAAGGCCGGCAAGTGCGGCTCGTGCAGCGCCGAGGTCAACGGTCGGCCACGGCTCATGTGCATGACCCGGATGTCCACGTATGCCGCGGACGAGACGGTGACCGTCACGCCGCTGCGCGCGTTCCCGGTCACCAAGGACCTGGTCACCGACGTCTCCTACAACTACGCGAAGGCCCGGCAGATCCCGGCGTTCGCCCCGCCGGTCGGGGTGGCCCCGGGCGAGTACCGGATGCAGCAGGTCGACGTCGAGCGCTCGCAGGAGTTCCGCAAGTGCATCGAGTGCTTCCTGTGCCAGGACACCTGCCACGTGGTGCGTGACCACGAGGACAACAAGGAAGCGTTCGCCGGCCCGCGGTTCCTCATCCGGGCGGCCGAGCTGGACATGCACCCACTGGACGCCAGGGACGACCGGGCCGACTTCGCCCGCGACGAGCAGGGCATCGGCATGTGCAATATCACCAAGTGCTGCACCGAGGTCTGCCCCGAGCACATCAAGATCACCGACAACGGGATCATCCCGATGAAGGAGCGCGTCGCGGACCGGCGCTACGACCCGGTCCGCTGGCTCGGCAGGACGATCACCCGCCGCAAAGCCTGAGGACCGCACGGACGTCCTCGGCGCCTGTTCGGTTGTCGCAGGAGTGGCCGACAGGTCGAACAATCCTGCGACAAACGAACACAACCGGCTCGCGTCGGTGGTCAGCTTTGGTGGCGGAGGGCGCTGCGGAGGTCGCGGTTGAGGGTGGAGATGACGTCCTGCGGGATCTCCTTGGGACAGGCCGCGGTGCACTCACCGATGTTGGTGCAGCCGCCGAATCCCTCGGCGTCGTGCTGGGCCACCATCGACACCACCCGGGACATCCGCTCGGGCTGACCCTGCGGGAGCTCGGCGAGGTGGGTGACCTTGGCGCCCATGAAGAGCATGCCGCTGGCGTTGGGGCAGGCGGCGACACAGGCTCCGCAGCCGATGCACTCGGCAGCAACGAAGGCCCGCTCGGCGTTGGCCTTCGGGACCGGGGTGGCGTGCGCGTCGGGTGCGGCACCGGTGTTGACCGTGATGAACCCGCCGGCCTGGATGATCCGGTCGAACGCCGACCGGTCGACGACGAGGTCCTTGATCACCGGGAACGGATCTGCTCGCCAGGGCTCGACCGTGATCGTGTCGCCGTCGGCGAACGATCGCATGTGCAGCTGACAGGTCGTCGTCCGCTCCGGGCCGTGCGCCTCGCCGCTGATCATGAGACCGCACATGCCGCAGATGCCCTCGCGGCAGTCGCTGTCGAAGGCGATCGGCTCCTTGCCCTCGTCGTTGAGCCGCTCGTTGAGGACGTCGAGCATCTCCAGGAACGACATGTCCGGGCTGATGTCGGGGACGTCGTAGGTGACCAGACCGCCCTTGTCGTCGGGGCCGGTCTGGCGCCAGACCTTGAGCGTGATGTCCATTATTTGTAGCTCCGCTGCTTCAGCTCGATGAATTCGTAGACGAGGTCTTCCTTGTGGAGCACCGGCGGACCCATCGAGGCCCGGTCGCCACGCTCTCCGGGGGTGTACTCCCACGCCGCGACGTAGGCGTACTCGTCGTCGTGGCGCAGCGCCTCCCCGTCGGCGGTCTGGGACTCGGCCCGGAAGTGCCCGCCACAGGACTCCCGGCGGTGGAGGGCGTCGATGCACATGAGCTCGCCCAGCTCGAGGAAGTCGGCCACCCGGCCGGCCTTCTCCAGGCTCTGGTTGAGGGTCTCCGCCGAGCCGAGCACGCGCACGTTGCGCCAGAACTCCTCGCGCAGGGACCGAATCAGGTCGATCGCCTTGGCCAGCCCCTCCTCGGAGCGCTCCATTCCGCAGTACTCCCACATGATCGTGCCGAGCTCCTTGTGGAAGGAGTCGACGCTGCGGGTGCCGTCGATCGAGAGCAGCGCCTGAACACGGTTGGCGACCGCCTCGCGCGCCGCGACGACGTCGGGGTGGTCGTCCTCGACGGCTGGGTACGGACCGCCGGCGAGGTAGTCGCGGATCGTGTTGGGGAGGACGAAGTAGCCGTCGGCAAGCCCTTGCATCAGCGCCGAGGCACCCAGCCGGTTGGCACCGTGGTCGGAGAAGTTCGCCTCCCCCGTGACGTAGAGCCCGGGGATCGTCGACTCCAGGTCGTAGTCGACCCAGAGCCCGCCCATGACGTAGTGGACGGCCGGGTAGATCCGCATCGGCACGGCATACGGGTCCTCGCCCGTGATCCGGGCGTACATGTCGAACAGGTTCCCGTACTGCTCCTCGACCGACTCGCGACCCAGCCGCGCGATGGCGTCTGCGAAGTCGAGGTAGACGCCGCGCCGGAAGTCCCCGACCACCGGGCCGACGCCGCGGCCCTCGTCGCAGACGTTCTTGGCCTGCCGGCTGGCGATGTCACGCGGGACGAGGTTGCCGAACGCGGGGTAGATCCGCTCCAGGTAGTAGTCGCGGTCCTCCTCCGGGATGTCCCGCGGGTCCTTGTCGCAGTCCTCGCGGCGCTTCGGCACCCAGATCCGGCCGTCGTTGCGCAGGGACTCCGACATCAGGGTGAGCTTGGACTGGTGGTCGCCGGAGACCGGGATGCATGTGGGGTGGATCTGGGTGTAGCACGGGTTGGCCATGTAGGCGCCCTTGCGGTGCGCCCGCCAGGAGGCCGTGACGTTGGACCCCATCGCGTTGGTCGACAGGTAGAACACGTTGCCGTAGCCGCCCGAGGCGAGCACCACCGCGTCGGCCAGGTGGGTCTCGATCTCGCCACTCACCAGATCGCGGACGATCACGCCCCGGGCCCGACCGTCGACGACGACGAGCTCGAGCATCTCGTGGCGGGTGAACATCTCGACGCCGCCGGAGGCGACCTGCCGCTCGAGCGACTGGTAGGCCCCGATGAGCAGCTGCTGGCCGGTCTGCCCGCGGGCGTAGAAGGTCCGGGATACCTGGACACCGCCGAACGACCGGTTGTCGAGCAGCCCGCCGTACTCGCGGGCGAAGGGCACGCCTTGGGCGACGCACTGGTCGATGATGTTGGCGCTGACCTCGGCCAGCCGGTAGACGTTGTTCTCGCGGGCCCGGTAGTCGCCACCCTTCACCGTGTCGTAGAACAACCGGTAGACGCTGTCGCCGTCCTCCATGTAGTTCTTCGTGGCGTTGATCCCGCCCTGGGCAGCGATCGAGTGCGCGCGCCGCGGGGAGTCCTGGAAGCAGAACGACTTGACGACGTAGCCGGCCTCGCCGAGAGTCGCGGCCGCGGAGGCGCCGGCCAGGCCGGTCCCGATGACGACGACCCTCAGCTTGCGGCGGTTGGCCGGGTTGACCAGCCTGGCCTCGAACTGGCGGGTGGGCCACTTGGTCTGGATCGGACCGTTCGGCGCCTTGGTGTCATGGATGGGGGCACCCTCGGTGTAGAGGCCATGGATGAGCTCGGTCATGGGTTCGCGTCTGCCTTACTTCACGAGTCCGAAGAGGATGGCCAGCGGCGGGATGAGGAACCCGACGACGACGACCGCCGCCATGACGTGACCCGTGACCTGAGCACGACGGTAGGCCGCCGCGTTGCCGGTCCAGCCGACGGTCTGGGTGGCGCTGAACACACCGTGGGCGAGGTGCAGGTAGAGGGCGAGCATGGCGACGACGTAGATGATCGTCAGCCACCACACCTGGAAGGAGTCGACGACCAGCTGGTAGGGGTTGTCGCCAGCGACACTCTGGCCGCCGACGTTGACCTTGACGATGGTGAACTCGATGAGGTGCCAAATGATGAACAGGAGGAGGAAGACCCCACCCCATCGCATCCACTTGCTCGAGAAGCTTTGTGCGACAGCCTTTTTCACGGCATACCGCTGGGTGCGCGCGCCGCGGGCCCGACCCCAGAGGGTGAACGCGGCATACACGTGCGCGCCGAGCGCCAGCAGGAGGACGACCTCCATCAGGGTGAGGAACCCGCGGTGCGGGAGCATCGGCTCACCGATCGTCCGCAGGTGCTCGGCGTAGGTGTTGTAGGCACTCTCGCCGGCGAGCAGCTTGAGGTTGCCGTACATGTGCGCGAGGACGAACAGCGCGAAGATGATGCCGGTCACGGCCATCACGAGCTTCAACGCGATCGTCGTCGACCGGGCCTTGGTTGCCCGGGCCGGGGAAGTCGTCGTTGCCACGGGTCGAAACTATCGCGCGCCGCGAGTCGCCAATGGCCAGGGTGGCCCGAGCAACGTGTGAGATTCCCCCGGTTACTGCGCGGTATGCCGGGGCAGGGCAGCGTCGTAGAGGGCCTTCTTGGACAGGCCGGTCCGCGCCGCGACGTCGGCGGCCACGTCCTTGAGGCGCTCACCGGCCGCGACCCGGTCCCGTATGCCGGTCAGCTGGCTGGCCACGTCGGTCGCCGCAGGCGTCGCTCCCCCGACGACAACGGTGATCTCGCCCTTGACGCCGGCCGCAGCCCAGGCGGCAAGGTCGGCCAACCGGCCGCGGCGGACCTCCTCATAGGTCTTGGTGAGCTCCCGGCATACGGCGGCGGGTCTTTCGGCGCCGAAGGCGAGCGCCATCGCGGCCAGCGTGTCGCCGATCCGGTGCGGCGCCTCGAAGAAGATGAGGGTTCGGCGCTCGTCGGCGAGGCCGGCGAGAACTCGGGCCCGCTCCCCGGGCTTGCGCGGCGGGAAGCCTTCGAAGCAGAACCGGTCGACCGGCAGGCCGGAGACGGCAAGGGCCATGAGGACGGCGCTCGGCCCGGGGACGCAGGTGACGCGGATGTCGGCGGCGACCGCGGCGATGACGAGCCGATACCCGGGGTCGGACACGCTCGGCATCCCCGCGTCGGTGACGACGAGGACCCGGTCCCCGGCTAGCAGCCGCTCGACGAGGTCGGTGCTCCGCGCGGCCTCGTTGTGCTCGTGGAAGGAGAGCACCTGCCCGGCCGGGGTCACGTCGAGGTCGTGGCAGAGCCGGCGCAGCCGACGGGTGTCCTCGGCCGCGACGACGTCGGCGGTGGCCAGCTCGGCCGCCAGGCGGGGCGCCGCGTCACGCGGGTCGCCGATCGGGGTCGCGGCGAGGACGAGGGTTCCGGCAGCCATGGCGCCAGTATCGCGGTCCGCCCCTCCCCGACTCCGCACGTGCGGGGTTGTTACGGCCCCCGCCGGCCCGGCGTCCTCACAAGCCCGCACGTGCGGGGTTGTTACGGCCCCCGCCGGCCCGGCGTCCTCACAAGCCCGCACGTGCGGGGAGAGGCGAGCGCGCCCGGCATACCGGTCAGGGGCTCACCTTAGGATCGCCCGCATGACCCGGACCGAGCAGCTCCGCGTGCGCCTGCTCGGGTACCGCCCCACGGACCGGTTCTGGGGCTGGTTCTGGCCGGTGCTCATCATGGTGCTCGGCGGCGTCCTGCGGTTCTGGGCGCTCGGGCGGCCGCACCAGCTGATCTTCGACGAGACCTACTACGTCAAGCAGGGCGTCTCGATGCTCGACCACGGCGTGGAGATGCGGACCCTGCCGTCGCTGAAGACTCCCGACGCGCTGTTCACGCACGGCACGCCCAACGTCTTCGGCACCGAGGGCGACCTCGTGGTGCACCCACCCGTCGGCAAGTGGATGATCGCGGCCGGCGAGGCGATCTTCGGGCAGACGTCGTCGTTCGGGTGGCGGTTCGCCGTCGCCCTCGTGGGCACGCTGTCGATCCTCATGATCGGTCGCGCGGCGCGGCGGATGTTCGGGTCGACCCTGACGGGGGCGCTCGCGTCGTTCCTCCTCGCCTTCGAGGGGCACCACTTCGTCATGTCGCGGACCGGGATCCTCGACATCATCGTCATGTTCTGGGCGCTCGCCGCGTTCTGCGCGCTGCTCATCGACCGCGACCGGTCCCGGGTCGTGCTGGCCGAGAAGGTCGGCTCCCGGCCCCTCGGCGTGTGGGTGCGGTTCGGGCCGTGGCTCGGCGGCCGACCGTGGCGGTGGGTCGCGGGGGTGTGCCTCGGTCTGTGCATCGGGACGAAGTGGTCCGGTCTGTACTTCCTCGCCGCCTTCGGGCTGATGGCCGTCTGGTGGGACATGGGTGCGCGACGGGCGGCCGGAGTCCGTCGGTGGGGCCGGACCTCACTGTTCGTCGACGGCCCGTATGCCGTGCTCACCCTCGTCCTCACCTCGCTCGTCGTCTACGTGTCGTCCTGGGCCGGCTGGTTCGTCTCGTCCACCGGCTACGACCGGCACTGGGCGGCGACCAACCCCTCCAAGGACTACGGCTGGGTCCCTGCGTCGCTGCGCTCGTTGTGGCAGTACCAGAAGGAGATGTACCGGTCGGCCATCTCGATCACCTCCGGCCACCCCTACGAGATGAACCCGTGGGGCTGGACGGTGCAGGCTCGGCCCACCTCGTTCTTCTACGAGGGTCCGAAGAAGGGGGTCGAGGGCTGCACGGTCGCCCAGTGCTCCAAGGCGATCACCTCACTCGGCACGATCTCGGTGTGGTGGCTGGCGACGGTGGCACTGGCGTTCATCCTCTACCAGTGGCTGGTCCGCCGGGACTGGCGCGCGGGGGCCATCGCCTGCGGGATCGCGGCCGGCTGGCTGCCCTGGTTCCAGTACCAGCACCGGACCATCTTCGAGTTCTACGCCATCGCCTTCGAGCCGTATGCCGTGCTCGCGTGCGTCTTCGTGCTGGGCCTGGTCATCGGACCGGTCGACGCGTCGCTGCACCGCCGGCGGGTCGGGCTGATGTGGGTGGGCGGTTACCTCGTCCTGACCTTCGCGCTGTTCGTCTTCTACTGGCCGGTCTACACCGCGCAGGTCATCCCGTTCAGCCACTGGCAGTGGCGGATGTGGTTCCCCAGCTGGGTCTGAGGCCGGTCCTCGGGCTGGGCTGTCAGTCGAGGTGCTGGATCTGCGGCCACAGCTCGCGCCAGGGCCGGGCGAGCCCGCGGCATACGGCGATGGGGTCGCCCTGCTCCTCAGTGTCGACGTCGACCCGGTTGTCCAGGTGGCCCACCACCGCGCACGTGGTGAACCAGCGGGACGCGATGCGCGCCTGGCCACCCACGACGACAACGGTCGTGGCGGTCACCGGCGGCGGACCGAGCTCGCCAAGGCTGTTGTGGCCGCTCACGATCGGTGGCAGGTCGCGGCCGAGTCGGGTGAGGGCGCCGGCCTCGCCGTAGTTGCTGGCGAGCACAACGGTCGTATGCCGTTCGCTCGGGTCAAGCGTCGCGACGGCCGCCTCGACCTCGGCGACGTAGGCCGGCCAGCCGATCTGGTCGGCGACGGTGGCGTTCATGGCGGGGATCGGGGTGCTGCCGACGACGCCGACGGGGAGGAGCGGGAGCGAGGCGACGACGGCCACGGCGGCGTTGACGGTGAGCAACGCCCGGACCCCGAGCCGGCCGACGATGCGGTCGGCTCGTGCAGCCATGCCCGCAGCGAGCAGGACGAGGAGCATCGGCGTGGGGTAGGTGGGCTGCGCCCCGGCGACGAAGGTCGCGAGGATGACGAAGATCGTTGCGGGGACGAGGAACCGGACAGCTCGCCACTCGGGTCGCTGCCAGAGGTCGACCGCTCCGCGCACCCAGATCGGGACGAGGACCGGGCCGAGGATGACGAGGAGCAGGACCCACATGAACCAGCGGACCTCGCCGGCGTTGTGGGCGCTCAGTGCCGCACCCATCCGCAGCTGGGGCAGGCCGTGGGTGAGCTGGTAGAGCAGGTTGGGGGCGGAGAGGACGACGGCGACGGCGCCACCCAGCACGGCGGCGCGGGAGCGGAGCAGGTCTCGCGGCCCGGCCACGACGATCCCGACGACGACCCCGACGAGCAGCCAGACGACGAGCCACTTGGCGTACGTCGACAGGCCCGCCACGACACCAGCCGCCACCCACAGCCGCGGTCGCCTCCTGAGCTCGGCCCGGATGACGAGCAGGCAGATGAGGGTCCAGGTGGCCAGGTCGAAGACGTTGGTGAGCAGGACGTGACCGAAGCCGAGGACCGCTGACGTCCCGGCCGTGAGCCAGGCCGTCCACGCTGTGGCGCGTTCGGATCCGCCGAGCTCGCGGCATACGAGAGCGACGACGACCACGGTCGCCATCGCCGCGACCGTCGCCGGGATCCGTACGAACCACACCGCGTCGACGACCGAGGACAAACCGTGCGCGAGGAGGGGCACGAGGGGTGGCTGGTCGACGTAGCCCCAGGCCGGCCTGAGCATCGCGAAGTAGAGCTCGTCGCGCTCCCAGCCGTAGCGGCTCGACACGGCGGTGAGCAGCAGGCCGGTCGCGAGGGCAGCCAGCAGGACGGGTCGGCTCGCCCGGTCCCGGACCCACCCCGTCACGCTCTGCCCGCGCACGTGCGCCACGCGGCTCAGCCTCGCACGGATCGGTGTCAGTCGCCGGAACTATCGTGCCTCTCATGTTCCTCCTCGAGCCCGACTCCCCCGCGGTCATCAGTCCGACCGACCTGCGGGTGGCTGGTGCCTGCGAGTTCGCACTGCTCCGGCGGTTCGATGTCGTGCTCGGGCGGGGGGTGCCGCTGGCGACCGAGGACGACCCGGTGATGGCGCGGGCCAAGGCGCTCGGGGATGCGCACGAGCAGCGCTACCTGCGTCAGCTGCGCGCCGACCGTCGGGTCGTCGGGGTGGACCGGCCGCGGGAGACGACCCGCGCGGCATACGAGCAGGCCGCCGACGCGACCCTGCTGGCGCTGGCCAGCGACGCCGACGTCGTCTACCAGGCCGCCTTCTTCGACGGGCGGTTCCACGGCTTCGCCGACTTCGTCGTCCGCGAGGAGACCGGCTGGACCATCGTCGACACCAAGCTCGCGCGCACCGAGAGCGTGCCGGCACTGCTCCAGATCGCTGCGTATGCCGTGCAGCTGGCTGACGCCGGCGTGCCCACCTCTCCCTGGGCCCGGCTGGTCCTCGGCGACGGGCAGGAGCACGACACGCCGCTCACCGACATCGTGCCGGTCTACCGCGAGCGGCGGGCCCGGATGGAGCGGGTCCTCGACAGCCACCAGGCCTCGGGTCTGCCGGTGGCCTGGGGCGACGAGCGCTGGCTCGCCTGTGGTCGGTGCGAGGAGTGCCAGGCCCAGCTCGAGGCGACCCGCGACGTGCTGCTCGTGGCCGGGGTTCGCACGTCGCACCGCGCCAAGCTGGCCGCGGTCGGGGTGCACACGGTCGCCGACCTCGCCGCCCGGGTTGATCCGGTGCCTGAGCTCAGCGCGTCCTCCCTCGCTCGGCTCCGCGAGCAGGCCAGGCTCCAGTCGGTGCAGGACGCCGATCCTCTGCACGCGGTCACGGCCCAGGTCCACGACCCCGAGACACTGGCGGTGCTGCCGGCGCCGAGCCCGGGCGACATCTTCTTCGACTTCGAGGGCGACCCGATGTGGTCCGAGCCGGGGTCGCCGGACTGGGGGCTGGAATACCTCTTCGGGGTGGTCGAGGCGCCGGTCGACGGTGCCGAGCCGGCCTTCCGGGCGTTCTGGGCGCACGACCGCGCGCAGGAGAAGCAGGCCCTCGTCGACTTCCTCGGCTACGTCGCCGAGCGTCGACGCCGCTGGCCCGACCTGCACATCTACCACTACGCGGCATACGAGCGAACGGCGTTGCTGCGCTTGGCTGTTCGACACGGCGTGGGCGAGGCCGACGTCGACAACCTGCTCCGTGCCGGGGTGTTCGTCGACCTGTATGCCGTGGTGCGTGGGGCGATCCGGGTCTCCCAGCGGTCCTACAGCCTGAAGAAGCTCGAGCCGCTCTACATGGGCGAGCAGCACCGTGACGACGAGGGCGTGACGACGGCCGGCGACTCGATCGTCGTCTACCACGAGTTCAGCCAGGCGGTCATCGAGGAACGCTGCCACGAGGCCGAGCGGCTGATCGAGCAGATCCGTGAGTACAACGAGTACGACTGCCTGTCGACCCTGCGGCTTCGCGACTGGCTGATCGACCGAGCGACCGAGGCCGGGGTGACGATCGGCGGGGTGAGCCCGTCGACGGAGGAGCCCGAGGAGCCCAACGCGCTCGAGGCGGCTCTGCGCGCGTTCGTTCCGGTGGGCACCGGTCTCCCGCGCACCGCCGACGAGCAGGCCGTCGCCATGCTCGCCGCGACCGTCCAGTACAACCGACGCGAGCACAAGCCCTATTGGTGGAGTCACTTCGACCGGCTGCGCAACCCGGTCGACGAGTGGGTCCGCGGCAGTGACGTCTTCCACGTCGAGTCGGGTTCGGTGCTGCAACCGTGGGGCAAGGAGGGCAACCAGCGGTCGCTTCGCCGCCGGCTGCGGCTCGACGTCCGGTCCGCCGGCGGCTCGGCCGTGTCCGAGGGCGCCAGGCTGCAGGCGATCTACGACCGTCCGCTGCCCCCAGGGCTGGAGCCGCTGCCGGGTCACCTGCGGGCCAAGTCCGGTGACGTGACGGTCCTCGATCGGGGTTCGGAGGAGGCGGGGACCTTCCTCGTCATCGAGGAGACCCTGCCCAGGGGCGTCGCACAGCACGACTGCCTGCCGCTGGCGCTCACGCCAACCCCTCCCCCGGCGACGAGGAGCATCGACGAGGCGATCGAGGAGCTGGCTGCTGCCGTCGTCTCCGCGCGTGGAGCGCTCTTCCCGCAGCCCGGGCTCGACCTGTTGCGCCGCCTCCCGCCGCGCACCCGGTCCGGGTCGTTGCCCGTCGTGTCCGGCGAGGGCGACGACCGGTTCGCCGACGCCATCACCGCGGCGGTGCTCGACCTGGATCGGTCCTATCTCGGCGTGCAGGGTCCTCCCGGCACCGGCAAGACCCACGTCGCGGCACAGGTCATCACCCGGCTGGTGCGCGACCACGGCTGGAAGGTGGGCGTGGTCGCCCAGTCGCACGCGGCCGTCGAGAACGTGCTGGCCGCGGTCGTCAAGGCCGGGCTCGACCCCGTGCAGGTGGCCAAGAACCCCAAGGAAGCCGACCCGACGCGCGGGTGGACCGAGATCGGCAAGGACGACCTCGCGGCATACACCTCGACGATGGCCGGCGTCGGCTACGTCATCGGTGGGACGGCCTGGGACCTCACCAGCACCAAGCGGATCGGGCGCGACCAGCTCGACCTCGTCGTCGTCGACGAGGCCGGCCAGTACTCCCTGGCCGCCACCATCGCCTGCTCGATGGCCGGGTCGCGCCTGCTGCTGCTCGGCGACCCCCAGCAGTTGCCACAGGTCAGCCAGGGCACCCACCCCGAGCCGGTCGACGGGTCGGCCCTCGGCTGGCTGCTCGGGGACGAGCCGGTGATGCCGGCCAGCCTCGGCTACTTCCTCGAGACCACGTGGCGGATGCACCCGGCGCTCACCGACAAGGTCTCCACGCTCTCGTATGCCGGTGCGCTGCGGTCCAAGGAGGCGCGCACCACGGCGCGCTCCCTGGCGGGCATCGAGCCCGGCCTGCACGTGGTCCGGGTCGAGCACCGCGACAACACGACCGAGTCGGTCGAGGAGGCCGACGCGGTGGCGCGACTCGTGGCCGACCTCGTGGGCCGTGACTGGGTGGATCCCGACGAGGCCGACGGGATCGGCGGGGCCAAGGTGGCCAGGCCGCTGACCACCGCCGACATCCGGGTGGTCACCCCCTACAACGCCCAGGTCGCGCGCATCCGGGAGGTTCTGGAGTCGGCCGGCCACGGCGACGTGGCGGTGGCCAGCGTCGACAAGTTCCAGGGCCAGGAGGCAGCGGTCATCATCGTCTCGATGGCGGCATCGGCGGCGGCCGACGTGTCCCGCGGGCTCGGCTTCCTGCTCTCCCGCAACCGGCTCAACGTGGCCATCTCGCGTGGCAAGTGGGCGGCCTACGTCGTCCGCTCGGACGTGCTCACCGACTTCTCGCCGCGCACACCCGGCGAGCTGGTAGCACTCGGGGCGTTCATCGGGCTGTGTGAGCCCGACCTCACGTCGAGCGACCGGGAACAGGTCGCGACTGCCTCCGGTTGACGGCATACGTGAACATCGACATCTGGTCCGACATCGCCTGCCCATGGTGCTTCATCGGCAAGCGGCGCTTTGAGGCGGCGCTCGCCGACTTCCCGCACAAGGACGACGTGACGGTGCGCTGGCACAGCTACCAGCTCGACCCCAGCCTCCCGGAGCACTACGACGGCACCGAGCTGGACTACCTCGCCACCCGCAAGGGCATGCCGCGCGACCGGGTGACCGAGATGTTCGCCCACGTGGCGCAGGTGGCATCCGGCGAAGGGCTCGCCTACGACTTCGACACGGTCGTCGTCGCCAACAGCCTGCGCGGGCACCAGCTCCTGCACCTCGCGGCGGCCCACGGGGTCGCCGACGACGTCAAGGAGCGTCTGCTCTCGGCCCACTTCGAGCACGGCGTCGACATCGGCGACGTCGAGGCTCTCGTCGCGATCGGCGTCGCTGCTGGGCTGGACGCCGACGAGATCCGCGACGCCCTCGAGACCGGCGCCTACCTCGACGCGGTGCGTGCCGACATCCGGGAGGCGCAGGCCATCGGCGTCACCGGCGTCCCGTTCTTCGTCCTCGACGACAAGTACGCCGTATCCGGCGCCCAGCCGACGGCCTTGTTCGCCCAGGCCCTCGACCAGGCGTGGCGCGAGTCCCACCCGCTGACCGCGGTCACCGCTCCGGCCGGTTCGAGCGACTCGGCCGACGCCAGCGGAGCCTGCGGCCCCGACGGTTGCCCCATCTGACCCCATCCACTCCCAGCGCCCCCGCGCCCCGCGCCCCGCGCGCGCCACCAACAAATTATCGGGTTCTCGGGGTACCTTCTGCACCCGAGAAGGCTTCTCGGGTGCAGACATAACTCGCCCGAGGACCCGATAATTTTGAGCCTCGGGCCAAGGCGACCTGCCGTCGCCGAGCTCACCCAAATGCTGCCCCCATCGAGTGTGCACCAAGTGCAGGTCGGCGGCCTCAAACCCGTATCAACTGCGCACTCGACAACCCGGTCAGAGGCAGGACGCAGCGCGCGCGGCGCGGGCGATCCCACCGGGCCCCTCGTGGTGGTCGTGAGAGGCCCCGACGGTTGGCCCGTCTGGCCCCATCCACTCCCAGCGCCCCCGCGCCCGTTGCCCTCCCGAGCGCCACCAACAAATTATCGGGTTCTCGGGCTACGGCGGATTCAGGGTGCTAGTGCAACACCTGGTGGTTCTGCTTGTGCCAGGAGGGTATCGAGGCGTTGGGCGGGGGTGGCCCAGGCGTGGCGTTTGCGG
>Ga0073909_10000095_pt1 | contig 32807 bp, 30 predicted proteins | sample Coa_R1_6_FD_66439 | JGI IMG/M metagenome (GOLD analysis project Ga0073909, IMG submission 66439) | Surface soil microbial communities from Centralia Pennsylvania, which are recovering from an underground coalmine fire. - Coalmine... | ecosystem: Environmental > Terrestrial > Soil > Unclassified... | reverse complement strand
AGTTCCGCCACCGAATCGTTGAAGGGTAACCACTCGCTAATGCGGGCGGTCAACGTGCCGTCTTTTTCGATTTCCTCGAGCACATGGAAATCGTCCCAATCGCCAGAGTTGTCCTGCACGGAAGTGACGCCCCATCGGGCCCCCTCGGCCAACGCCCGCTGCATTGCACTGCGACGTTCGTCGTGCGTGGGTGGCGGGATGGCATCGGTGATCGCCTGCCTCGCAGTCTCGCGCAGAATTCCGGTGGGCTGACCGTTCGCATCACGATCGATCTTGCCGGCCTTCGGATCGCGGCTTGCAATCGTGATGCTGGCCAGCTGTAGCGCCCGCGTATTCGCCACTGCGATGTGCCCGTCTACCCGCTCAAGGAATACGGGATGACCGGCAGAAACTTCGTCGACGTCCCAGCGCGTGGGAACGGTTTTTACCGGCCACAAATTCTCATCCCATCCGCCACCGAGTATCCACGCGCCGGGCGCGGCCGATGCGACGTTCGTACGAATGCGCTCGCGAAATTCATCGAGCGACTTTGTGCCAACCAGATCGACGTGCAGCGCTTGAAAGCCGCCTTGCGAGAGGTGCGCGTGCGCATCGTTGAAACCAGGCATCACAAACTTCCCGCCCAAATCAATGACCTTTGTATTCGGTCCCTTCAGCTTGAGAATCTCGGCGTTCTCACCGACTGCCTGGATGCGGTCGCCGCGAACGGCAACGGCCTGAGCGCGTTTGATGGCGTTGAAGGCGGCCTTATCGACAACTCCGGTGTAGATGTTGCCGTGGATGAAAATTGCGTCGGCGCGCGGAGGCGCCGCGTCCTGGGCTTGCGCTGCGCAAATAAGGAGGAGTGAAAGCACGACAACCCGCACGTTCATTCGCCGACTCCGGCCAGCACCAGCAACGTCAGGAGAATTCTTTTCAGGCCCAACTCACGTCCCGAGCAATCGAACCACTCCTGCAGCGTGTGAGCGCCGCCGCCGGACCCGCCGCCTCCAATCGCGATGGCTTCGCGTCCGAGCGAGAGGGGGATGTTGGCGTCGGTGGAGGCGCGCTGCACTTGCGCGACGTTGCCCAGATGAGCGTCCACGGCCCGCACCGCCTGCAGCAGGCGGGCGTTCGGCTCCAGTTCCCCGGCCGGACGGTCGCCGATGACGACCACTTCACAGCTGACGGCGTGCGTTTTACGCTGCGTGGCCGTTCGGTGCTCGGCGGCATATTGTTCGGCTTCGACCGCCTGATCAAGGCAAACGCGCAGGGCACGCTCCAAGCGCTCGAGTTCGGTAGCCGACGTAGAGCGCAAATCCACGCGCATGCTGGCGGATTCAGGAATGGAGTTCACAGAGGTGCCACCGCGAATCACGCCGATGTTGAACGTGCTCTTGGGCGCGGCAGAGACGGGCGTCTGGCAAAAGCGCTCGATGGCGCGCGAGAGAATTACGATCGGGTTGGGAGCGCCGAAGTCGCTCCAAGAATGACCTCCGGGACCACGCACGATGATTTCGAAGCGCCGGCTGCCCAACGCCTCAGCCACAATCGTGTCAGAACCGGCTCCGTCGAGAATTAGGCTGTAGCCGATCGAATCCTTCCAGCGCGGCGTGGCGAAAATGTGACGCATGCCGCGCAGATCGCCCTCGCCCTCTTCTCCCACATTGCCGATGAACACGAACGGCATGGCATGGCGAACTCGTACCGCACGAAGCAAGGCGGCGATCGCGAGCATGGCGGTAACGCCTGCACCGTTGTCCGAAACGCCCGGCCCGAATAGCTTCGTTCCCTGCTGGCGGATATTCAACGGCGTACCTGCGGGGAAAACAGTGTCGATGTGTGCGCTGAGCGCTATGTAGCGTTTGCCGAAGCCCGGGTGAATGCCAAAGACGTTGCCTACGTCGTCGATGCGAACGTCATCGAGAGCCAGTTCACGAAAGCGCTCGGCCAGCCATGCAGCGCGCGGTCCCTCCCCGAAAGGTGGGGCAGCGATGCGCGCCATCTCGATCTGCCAGTGGGCTAACTGGGGTTCCTGCGCTCGGAACCAGTTGAAGGCGGACCGGACTTCGGGCGACGCGGACAGACGAGCGACTTCATCCTGAAAAGTGGGATGCACGTCCGACACTTCGCCGCGCGAACTCGGGGACATGGGAATGGTTCCGTCAGTTTACAACGGGCGATTGGCGGGAAGGGGTGCTTTCGAAGGGTCCCGGAATACCGATGGTGGGGCGGGCGCCGCGCGTCCGACGTGCGCGGACTCCCGCCGCTCCAAGACCAATCGTAGAAGACTCAGTCAGGGTGGCTCAACCAAATGCAAAGGTCCTTCGCTTCGCTCAGGATGACAAAAGAGGTTGGGGAATAATTACGAGTGCGGCCGGGGCGCCGTGACGCACTCGAGGATCTCGGCGTCGGTGAGCGTGTGATCGGATTTCTTGGCGCGCGCGTAGATACGATCGACGATTTCGTCAGTGGCCGGGATGTTGCGTCGCTCGAGCCAGTAATGCACGTTCGACTTCCCGCTCATGGGGCCGATATCGATGACTTGTTCGAGACCGAACACATGGGAGGGCACGCCCGAGTAGACGGAGTTGGCAAGCTCGATGTCATTTTTCTTGAAAGCCTTCACGATCGCAGCGGCGTGAACGCCGGTTGCGGTGCGAAAAGCATCGTCGCCAACGACCGGATAGTTGGCGGGAATTGGGATGCCGGTCGCGCGGGCGACCGCCACGCAATAATCCTTAAGCTTAGTGAGATCTTGAGTGACCCACGGGTTGATGCCCATGAGTTTCAGATTCACCAGCATCAAGTCCATTTGCGTGTTGCCGACGCGCTCACCGACGCCTAGAGCGGACGCATGGACGCTATCCGCCCCGGCGACCAGGGCTGCCATCGCATTCGGTACACCAAGGCCGCGGTCGCAGTGGCCATGCCAGTCCACACGAATCTTCTCGCCGGAGGGTTTCACGACTTCGGATATTACAAACCTCACCAGCGCAAACGCACCCATGGGCGTAGCGTGCCCCGCGGTATCGCAAATCACGATGGCGCGCGCGCCGTTCGCAATCGCGGTCGAATAGAGTTTCTTCACCATCTCCGGATCGCAGCGCGTAGTGTCTTCGGTCACGTACATCGGCGACAGGCCAAGCGATACGGCCAACTTGATGGCCTTCTCGGTCGTCTGCAAGAGGAAGTCATCGGTCCAGCCTTCGGTGTAGCGACGGATCGGGCTCGAACCGATGAACGTCGCAGCCTCGATGGGTAGTCCCGTCTTTTGGGTGATCTCGGCGATCGGGCGGATATCGTTTTCGTGGGTGCGGGCCGCGCAGTTGGCGCGAATTTTCATCTTGTGATTGACGATTTCCCGCGCCAGCGCCGTGACGTCTTCAACCGCGCGCGGCCCCGCGCCAGGCAGACCCAGATTCAGGGAATTGATGCCGAGCGCCTCCATCAGGTGGAGAATCGCGATTTTGTCCTGGATCAGCGGATCACGAACCGAGGGCGACTGCAGGCCGTCGCGCAGAGTCTCGTCGTTGAGAAGGACTTGAGCTGCGGGCCGCAGCGATTGCGGGTGCAGCGCGTTCCAGTCGTAGATAAGGTCGGAATTCAGTCGCTAGTCTCCAGTCGTCAGTCTTCAGCAAAATCATCGTCGGTCGGCGGCTACAGGCTGTAACGCGGGTTCCTGCTGACAAGCAGCCGCTGCTTTTTGCCGACGACTGGCCACTAGAGAGTGACGACTACTTCTTCTCTTCCTTCGGTGGCAAAGTCAGTCCGAACACGGAGAGCTGTCCTTCGCCGGCCACGTTGACTCCTCGTGCGCTTTCGGGATTGGGGAGATAGAGCGTCTTACAAATCTCGCAGCGATAGACTTCGACTTCCCGCCCCCAGGCTTTCTCGATGCAGCCGCATTCCTGCTCGACCGCGTCGGTCGTGTAGAACCAGCGCTTCAGGTGGCCGCCGCAGAATTTTCCTTTGTCGTCCTTCTCGTTGCAGGCGCGCTGGCCGGGCTTCTTGATCTTGACCTTGTGGTTGGGAAGCTGCTGAACAGCGTGCGGGATCGTGGTTTCACCAGCTGCCAAGGGAAATCCTCACTTTCACGCTTCGTAGCGCACGACCAGAATCGGACAACAACTACATCTTACTTGAAGGGCAATACGGGGACCAACCTGCGGCATCTGCTCGTGGCCGAGTGCTTCGTCCGCAATGTCGCCGGCAATCGCCGTTCGTTCGACGCTACAACCGTTCGTTCAATTTTTCTTTCCTTCGGTGCTGCATTCTTCCAATCTGGCCGCGGAGGTAATATGCGACTGGTGCTCGTTATCTTGACCTTGGCACTCTTTCTGTTAAACATCCCGAATGCACGCAGCAGCGTAACCGACCCCGAAATGGACGCTATTCGCGCCCTGGCGGACGCTTACATCTCGGCCGACCCGGCCCGACTGCGCGAGGCCTTTCTGCCCAGCATGAATCTGTTCACAACCGATGAGAAGGAAGCGCTGCGGACAATTCCTTTTGCCGATTACCTGCAACGCGTTTCAGCGAACACGAACGCCGCACACGAGGAACGGCATTCGACCATCGATCTGGTCGACCGGACAGGCAACGCCGCAATCGTCAAAATCACAACGGTCCGCCCCAAGGCCACGGTGACGGACTATCTCTCCCTGGTTCGCATAGAAAAGCACTGGAAGGTCGTAAACAAAACTTTCTCTGTCGAGCCTCGCACCGCACCTGACTCAGCCGCCCAATCGCAACCGAAGCCGGCAGACAAGCCGTGCGCAGCGCCGGATCACCGCCGATTCGACTTCATGATCGGAATCTGGCAAACCAGCGATCCCGGGACCGCTACCGTGGGCGCTTCTCAAGGAGAAAGCACGGTCGAGTCGATGCTCGACAGCTGCATTGTGCATGAGCACCGCACCGTCAGCCGCGACGGAAAACGTTTGTTCGACGGTGATGCCTACTGGGGGTACGACGCCACCACAAAGCATTGGCTGCTTTTTTATCTGGATGATCAGTCGCACATGCAGGTGTACGAAGGCCGGGAGGAAGCTGGCCGTTTGGGTTTTTATCGCGAGCGTCCAGATCCTGACGGCAAACCGATTCTGATCCGCATCGTCTATACAGCGGTGAACACGTCGAGCTACACGCAGGCCGTCGAGCGATCGAGCGATCATGGGGTGACCTGGCAGCCTGCAGGAATAACTACCTACCAATCGAAACGCTAGCCGGCACGTCAAAGTGGTTATGGAGATCGCGCAGGAAGAGAAACTTTCGACGTTCCATGCCTTGAATGCTGGGATGTGGATCGCCTACGGACTGATCTCTTTCGCCGGTGCGCTCCCCTACATCGGACTGGTACCGCATCTGAATTCGATCCGATCGGTGTTCCTTAGTCGTGCCGTATTCGCCCTGGCAGGCGTCGTCTGTTCAAGCCTGCTGCGGGCATTTTTTCGGCGCCAGCAGAGACGATTGGCCCCATTACTCGCAAGCGCCCTTTGGGCGTTGCCGCTTTCCTATTTGGTGGCTCTGTTCAGTACTGTACTGGCAAACGTCGCCCGCCAGGCCACGGGTGGGCAGGCGGTCGGGGGATGGGAATCTCTGCTGGGAGGCACGGTCAGCGCCTTCGCTGTGTACCTGTGCTGGTGCGCCTCTTACATCGCTTTCCAGAATTACCGGGATATGCAAAGCGAAAAAGAAAACGCTCTCAGAGCTGAGGCCGCCGCTCACGAAGCGAGATGGATGGCGCTGCGCGGGCAGGTGAATCCCCATTTTCTGTTCAACTCGCTTAACTCTATCCAGGCGCTGATCGAGGAAAGCCCCATCCGCGCGCAGAACGCGGTCGGCCATTTAGCAAGCCTGTTTCGCCATTCTCTGAGCTGGAGTGACGCGGCAGTGGTTCCGCTATCGGAAGAGATCGAAATCATCCAGAGATATCTGGCCATGGAAAAGATTCGATTCGAAGAGAATCTGATCATCGATGTCGATCTTCAGCCGAGCGCCGAACCGTGGTTCGTTCCCGGACTCTTGTTGCATCCACTGGTAGAAAATGCCGTGAAGTACGGAATGCAATCCAGTCCTCTGCCTCTGCAAGTCCGCGTTCGCGCATTCATCGTCGACGGAAGCTTATGTCTGGAAGTTGCTAACACTGGGCACTGGCTGGAAGCGGGGCGTGAAAACTACTTTGAGGAAAACACTGGAATCGGACTGCGGCTCGTCCGAGAGCAACTGGAGCACAGCTATCGTGGTAGATACCAGATGACGCGCGGGACGGAAGACGGCTGGGTCGTGCAGCGGATTGAAATCGCGGCTCTGGAGAAGGAACGGAAAGATGCCCTTTCGTGCCTTGTTGGTGGATGACGAACGTTTAGCGCGCAAGCAAATGCGTGTTTCTCTAGCGCACTTCCCGGAGGTAGAAATCGTTGGGGAGAGCGCGGGCGTGCCGGACGCGCTGGTGGCCGCTCGGAAGTACTGCCCCGACGTGGTGTTTCTGGACGTCCAGATGCCTGGAGAATCGGGTTTCGATTTTCTAGAAAACGCCGCGGGGACTTTTGCAACCATCTTCGTAACCGCCCACGACCGTTTTGCGCTCCGCGCGTTCGAAGTCAATGGCCTCGACTATCTTTTGAAGCCCATCGAGCGCGATCGTCTGGCGGAGGCCATTCGGCGGCTGTCGATGCGTCCGCAACCAATCGCCCAATCTGAAACATTGCTAAAGAGTACGGACTACCTGTTCGTCACCGGCACGTCAGGATCGCGCTTCATCCAGGTAAGGAAGATTCAATATGTGCTCGCGGCTGGACCCTACACCGAGTTTTTCGTCGACGACGGAAGCAAATGGATGATGCTACGTTCGATCAAGGAATGGCGCGCGCGCTTGCCCCGAAATCAGTTCGCTGCGATCCATCGGTCCACCATCGTGAATCTTGATTTTGTAGAGCAGATGGAACTGCTGCCGAACTACTCCTATAGGGTCGTGCTCCGAGGCTCTAAATGCCATCTAGTCATGAGCCGGCGCAGGGCACAACTCTTGAAGGAACGCATGGCGTGAGCGCCTAGAGTTTACGCGCGCTTGCCGCTCCCGCAGAGCGCAGCGCACCTCGCACGCGGTCGGCGATCAGGCGCGCAAATTGCAGATCAAGGAACCCTTCCATCTGGCGAGTGAACCGGGAGCCATATCCATACCACCAGAGCTTCTTCATTCGTGGCATACGGTCGACGTCGAGATACTTAACGCGCACCATTTCTTCCAGGCCGAAGCGTCCGTGCGATCGGCCGATGCCGCTGGCCTTCACCCCGCCATGAGGGGCTTCGCTGATGCCGAAACAGGAGATCGTATCGTTAACCATGACTGTCCCGGCCACGATACGGCGAGCCAGCGCTTTCCCTCGCTCCGAATTACGGGTCCAGACGCTGGCCGCCAGGCCGAACTCGGAATCGTTCGCCAGCCGAACAGCGTCGTCGTCACAATCGAAGGGAGCAACCGAAAGCACGGGGCCAAAGGTTTCCTCGCGCATGCTGCGCATTTCATGCGTAACGTCGGCGAGGATGGTTGGAGCGTAGAAGTTCGGGCCCAGATTTTTCAGCCGCGAACCACCCGCCAGCAGGCGCGCGCCTTGCGCGACCGCTTCGTTCACTTGCGACTCCACCATGCGTAGTTGGCGTTCATGGATCATCGGGCCAACATCGACTTCAGGATCAAGTCCGTTGCCGACGCGCAGGCGCTTTGCTTTCTGCACGCACGCGTCGAGGAAACGCGTGTATTGCGAGCGATGGACGTAGCAGCGCTCGACCGACAGGCAAGCCTGCCCGGCGTTCACGAACGAGCCCCAAATAGCTGCGCTCGAGGCGACGTCGATGTCGGCGTCGTCGAGAACGAGCATCGGATCTTTGCCGCCGAGTTCCAGCACAACAGGTAGCAGCCGGGCGGCGGCTGACTGCGCAATGCGCTTGCCGGTTGGAACGCTTCCCGTGAAGACGAGCTTGTCGATTTCGGAATTGAGCAGGGCCGCGCCCGTTGGCCCGTCGCCCACTACCACTTCAAAGACCGCTTGCGGAACTCCGGCGTCTCGCAGCAGAATCTGGAATTTCAGCGCCACTAGCGATGTGAATTCTGAAGGCTTGAGCACAACGGCATTTCCGGTCACCAGCGCGCCCAGCGCGTCGACCGCGGGAATCGACAGCGGATAATTCCAGGGAGAAATGATTCCGATCACGCCATGAGGTTCGCGGAGGATGCGGCCGCGCTTGGTCTTCATGGCGAGGCTGCCGTGCTCGACGGTCGATTCCCTCAAGAATTCGAATGCCGTGTCAATCAGGTAGCGCGTCGCATCGAGGACGACGAGCACCTCGGTAAGCAGGGCCTCCACATAAGGCTTCCCTGCTTCCTGCGTGATTAACCTCGCGACTTCGGACTTCTGATCGTGGAGCGATTTCCGAAATTTGCGCAGAATCGCAACGCGGCGCTCGACTCCGAGCACATTCCAGGCCGGCTGCGCGGCGCGAGCACGAGCGACGGCCGCATGAACCTCCGCGTCCGAGGCGCAGTCGAACTCGCCCAATGCCTCGCCGGTTGCGGGATTGACTGAGACGACTTTGCGGAGCGCAACTTGTACGTCGGTAGCCATAACAGGGAAAGTTTACGCGGGCAGGAGTACCCGCGCCACATTGGGAATGCCCACATCACGCTGCATCGTGATCAGTACTCGACGTTTACCAGGAACAAACCGCTGGCGGGGGCAGTAGCGCCGGCCGCAGAACGGTCGCGCGATTCGATTATGCGGGCGACATCCGAAGGCTGCAGGGTTCCCTTTCCTACCAGGATGAACGTCCCCACCAGGTTGCGGACCATGTGGTGCAGGAAGCCGCTGCCACGCACCGTGTAGATGAGCTCCTCTCCTTGTCGTTCGAAAGCGGAAGAAAAAATCGTCCGCACGTTCGAGACTTCGGCGTTCTCGCTCCCGCGTTCCGGATCCACAGCTGCGAACGACGTGAAATCGTGTTCGCCCTCTACGAGCGCTGCCGACTTCGACATCTCGGCCTCATCGAGCGGATACGGAAAGTGCCACACATACCGCGCCAGGAACGGAGCACAGATCGGCTCGCGATAGATCCGGTAACGATAAGTCTTGGCGCGGGCCGATTTGCGCGCGTGAAATCCGTCGGGCATCTCAGCCACGTCAAGAATTCGAATAGATGCAGGCAGAATGTCGTTCAGGGCTTTCGTGAAATTCTGCGAGGGCACAGAGGACGACGTCGAAAACGTCGCAACCTGGGCCAAGGCATGCACGCCGGCATCGGTCCTTCCCGATCCCTGCGGCAAGACATTTTCCCCCGTCAACCGTCCAATGGCTGACGCCAGTGTGCCCTGAATGGTAGGCGCGTCCGGCTGCACCTGCCAGCCGGAAAAGTCCGTACCATCGTATGAAAGCATCAATTTGAGATTACGCACTTTTGTGATTCGTCCGCCGCAGTCCCTTCATCTAAGTTTCTTATTTGGCTGATGTTTGGCTCGGGCTTTACAAACTTTTACTCGTTTTCGTGCGCGGAGTCACCAGGAACGGGAAAACCGTCAGATATACTGGAAAACCTCCCGGGAATCCGCAATTCGGGCCGTTCCGGTGTATCGACGTAGCCGGAAGGAACCTTCGCAGCGCGCTTTGCGTATCAGCCTGTGGGAATCGACGTCTGGATTCCGCATAGCGCTTGCCACGAATTCATGCAATCTGCAACGAAACGTTTTCATGGACGGAGAATACGAATGGAACTGCCTTGTTTGAAGTTTGCCAGCAGAGCTTTCTGCGGCCTGGCTCTGGTCACGATATTCGCGACTGCAGTGTGCGCGCAAACGAACCAGTCGGCGCCTATGCCACAAGCACCGTCGGCGAGCCAAACCCCGACCGCACCTCCTAAGCCGTTTGTGGTGGGCGAGTATGCGAAGGGCCGTTCACACTTCCCCAACCCCATCGGGCCATACACCAGCCGTTCCGTGCCTTCGCCAAATCTGACAAATACGCCACGCCTGGATCAGTTGCTCAAGAATGGCAAGCTGATGCTCTCCATCAATGACGCCATCGCGCTGGCGCTTGAGAACAACCTCGACATCGCGATTTCCCGCTACAACTTGCACATCGCTGACACCGACGTCCTGCGGACCAAGGCGGGCGCCGCCTTGCTCGGTGTAAATACCGGAGTCGTGCAGGGTACTCCCGGAGGCGGCGTTGGAGGCTTCGGCGGCGCAACCACGGCGACCGGAGGCGGCGCGGGTGGAACGACCGGAGGAGGTGGGGGTGCCGGTAGCGGCACGCTGGGCATTGTGAGTTCGACACTCGGCATTGGCTCGCCGATCAGTTCCTACGATCCAATTTTGACGGGCACTATTCAACTGGACCGCAACACTGTTCTCGGAAGCAATCCATTCACAACACCCGTTACAAGACAAGATACCAACACTTACGACTTTGGGTATCAACAGGGATTTGTGACGGGCACCAATCTGAGCGTAGGTTTTAACAATTCGCGGGCCTCAACCAACTCGACTTTCAGTACATTTAGTCCGCAGCTCAACTCGAGCTTCCGAGCACTAATCACTCAACATCTCTTGCAGGGGTTTGGGTTCGTTCCGAACGAACGGTTCATCATTATCGCCAGAAACAATCGTGAACTCACCGACGTCGCGTTCCGCTTGCAAGTTACCACGACGGTCGACCAGATCCAGAACATGTACTGGGACCTGGTAAATGCTTACGAAAACGTGAAGGTACAGCAGGACGCGCTGGCCTTGGCCGACAAGACGCTCTCCGACAACAAGAAGCAGGTGGAGATCGGCACTCTTGCTCCCATTGAGATCGTGCGCGCTCAGAGCACCGTTGCAACCAGTCAACAGGCGCTGATCGTTGCTAAGACGACACTTGAACTGCAGCAGTTGCTCATGAAGAACGCACTCAGCAGAACGGTGCAGGATCCAGCACTGATCGAAGCTGAGGTGATTCCAACTGACACGATGACGGTCCAGACTGACATGCCATCTGTTCCCAGCGGCGACTTGATCAATGATGCTCTGGCTCATCGACCGGAGTTGCTGGAATCACGCATCGATCTAAAGAGCCGGGAAGTTAGCATGAAGGCTGTGAAGAATTCTCTTCTGCCCAGCATCGACCTGTTCGCGTACTACGGTGGCTCGGGACTAGGTGGATCACAAAACCCTGCGAATCTCTGCGCGAACCAAAACCCGCCGAATTTTGGTTGCTCGGGCCCCCCAGGATCAATTCCTGTTGTACCCACCACAGGGTACGGCGGGACGTTAAATCAGCTTGTCAATAGCACTGCGCCTGACAAGGGAGCCGGAATCAGCATCAATATTCCAATTCGCAATCGCACCGCGCAGGCTAACCAGATCCGTTCGCAGCTTGAATATCGCCAGGCTCAGATGCGCCTGCAGCAGGTCGAGAACGAGATCCGCATTGAAGTTCGTAACGCGCAGTTCGCCCTGCAGCAGAATCAGGCGAGTGTGCAGGCGGCGCAAGCTGCGGTCGATCTGGCGCAGCAGTCGCTCGATGCTGAGCAGAAGAAGTATGCACTGGGCGCTTCGACCAGCACGCTGGTTCTGCAGCAATCGAGCGCCTTGACGCAGGGGCGCTCCAACCTTGTCGCAGCCCGGGCTGCGTACGAAAAAGCCCGCGTCGAGTTGGACCGTGCCACCGGCCTGCTGCTCGAACGCAACGGCATCGACCTGGCCGACGCGCAGTCGGGCGTTGTCAACAAGCTGCCTGCGGTTCCGTATGTGACCCCGCGCACGGACCTGCAATCCGAGGGCGCGCCGAAGACGCAAACTGCTCCGCAGAACTCAATCACACCTGTACCGGCGCCCCAGGCGGCTCCGCCGACACCGGCTCCGCAGAACTGAGTTCCAAAATCTCATGCCCCGTCTCGCGTAATGTGAGCGGGGCTTTTCTTTTTCCGGCCTTCTAGTAGTCTTGTTACGCTCAGAACTTCCAGGGTGCGGTTCCACCGTTGACACAACGTTGTCGCGTGCACTCAGACACGCCGAAACAAACGGTTTCTCGAGACCTGCCAGTTCATGGGAGCCCGATAAAACCTACAGGTTTTGAGTCTTTGTGCGCACTCGGCGCGTCTGAGACTGTAAATTCGAGGACATCACAGATGAAAATCGCCAATAACGTCACGGAATTGATTGGTCATACGCCGCTCGTCTACCTCAACAAAGTGACCGCCGGATGCCACGCAAAAGTCGCGGCCAAGCTGGAAAGTTTCAACCCCTGCGCCAGCGTGAAAGACCGCATCGGCGTGAGCATGATCGAGGAAGCCGAGCGTGCCGGAAAAATCCAGCCGGGCAAAACGGTGCTGATCGAGCCGACCAGCGGCAACACGGGAATCGGCCTGGCGTTCGTAGCGGCGGTGAAAGGTTACAAGCTCATTCTCACCATGCCCGACACGATGAGCTTGGAGCGCCGCGTGTTGCTGCGCGCCTTTGGCGCCGAGATCGTTCTCACGCCCGGACCGCAGGGCATGAAAGCGGCCATGGCGAAAGCGAATGAGATTCTGGCGCAGACGCCGAACGGCTTCATGCTTCAGCAGTTCGCCAACCCGGCCAACCCGAAGATTCACCTGGAAACCACGGGACCGGAAATCTGGGAAGATACAGACGGTAAAGTCGACATTCTTATTTCCGGAGTCGGCACAGGCGGCACCATCACTGGCGTGACCGAGTACATTCGCCCGAAGAAGCCTAGCTTCAAAGCGATTGCCGTCGAGCCAAAAGAGAGCGCTGTGCTGTCCGGTGGCGCGCCCAGTCCGCACAAAATTCAAGGTATCGGCGCAGGCTTCATTCCCGAAATCCTGCGGACGGATTACATTTCCGAAGTGATCCAGGTCTCGAGCGAGGAAGCGATCAACATGGCGCGTCGACTGGCAAAAGAAGAAGGCCTGTTGATGGGCATCTCGTCGGGCGCCGCAGTGCTGGCGGCCGTGCAGGTGGCCCAGCGTCCGGAGAATGCGGGCAAGCTGATCGTCGTCGTGCTGCCAAGTTTCGGCGAGCGCTACCTGACCAGCGTTCTGTTCGACAACCTGCGCAAGGAGTCGATGGAGATGACCGCGGTCCCTGTTGCTGTCTGATCACGAGAGATGATCGGCTTCTGGCAATCCGTCCGCGAAGACCTCGCATCGGTGTTCGAGAGCGACCCAGCTGCACGCTCGTACCTCGAGGTGTTGCTGTGCTATCCCGGACTCCATGCCCTGTGGGCCTACCGGCTTTACCACTGGCTGTGGATGCATGACCTGCGACTGCTGGCACGCTGGCTGTCGCAGGTCTCGCGATTGTTCACGGGCGTTGAGATTCATCCCGGCGCGCAGATTGGCCACCGGCTTTTCATCGATCACGGCATGGGCGTCGTGATCGGTGAGACTGCCGTCGTGGGTGATGGTGTGGTGCTCTATCAGGGAGTCACGCTAGGTGGCACCGGCAAGGAGAAGGGCAAGCGCCATCCCACCATCGGCAACGATGTCATCATCGGTTCAGGCGCAAAAGTTCTGGGCAACATCACCGTGGGCGACAATTGCCGCGTGGGCGCGGGATCTGTCGTGCTGCGCAGCATTCCCGAAAACTCGACGATTGTGGGCGTACCCGGCCATATCGTGCTGCGGAACGGCAAGCGCGTCGTCATCAGCGACCCGAAAGAAATCAGCGATCCTATGTCGGATGTTTTCATTCGACTGGCGTCGGAAGTCCACCAGATCCGTGAGCAATTGCAAGAACACACCAAAGCTGTCCTGCCGCCGGAGCAGAATATGACCATCGACGAAGAGTGGGACACGTATTCCGATGGCGGCGGAATCTAGCGATGCCGACAATCTAATTGTTCCATCGTAAAATCCCGCGACCACCCAACTTTGTATACTGAGCGCAGCGAAGGACCTATGTAGTTGGCTCTTGCGACGAACGATTTCTGCGCGGTCCAGCACCGCTCTTTCCCTGTGAGACAATACGCGGTTCTATGACGCTCTCGGTAGCCATCGTCGCGATGGACGAAGAAGCCAACATTGGCCGCACGCTGGCGAGCGTGCGCTGGGCCGAGGAAATCGTGCTGGTCGATTCCGGATCAAAAGACCGCACTCGCGAAATTGCGCGGGAGTTTGGCACCCGGGTGATCGACGAACCGTGGCGCGGCTACGTAGCGCAGAAGCAATACGCCATCGAGCAATGCACGAAAGACTGGGTGCTGTTGCTCGATGCAGATGAAGAAATCAGTCCGGGCCTCGCAGAGGAGATTCGCGCCGCCCTCGCGAATCCTGGTAATCTCAACGGCTTTTGGCTGCCGCGCAAAAATCTCTTTCTTGGACGCTGGATGCGCCACGGCGGCTTCTATCCTGACCCCAAACTGCGCCTGTTTCGCAACGGCGTGGGCTTCGTCACAGGACATGATCCGCACGACCGCTGTGAATTGAAGTCCAACGTCCCGCAACGCACTCGGCAGTTCACGAACGCAATGGTGCACTGCACCTACCCGACGCTGAGTTACTACATCGGGCACATGAACCGCTACTCGTCTTTGGGCGCAGAACTTGCGGTCGCGAAAGGCAAAAGCAGCTTCAGCATCGCCGACATTGTGATCCGCCCGATGGCTACGTTCTTCTACAACTACGTCGTACGCCTGGGCTTCCTCGACGGCCGTGAAGGTCTGCTACTGCACCTCTACCACGCGGTCTACGTTTCGTGGAAATACGCGAAGGCGTGGGAACTGGCACGCAACAAACCTGCTTAATAGTCAGGCCTCCTCGATGAACAAGTGGCCACAAGAACTGTCATCCTGAGCGAAGGGAGGCGACAGCCGAGCGCAGTCGAAGGACCTATGCGTTTGCGTTGACCGGCGATCGCACCTCAACCTACCAACCATCCGGTTGGCACACACATGCGTACCTTGTTCGCCCTGCAACCGTCCTCTATCATCGAAGCAGAGGATGTGGGAGACGCATGGCCGATCAGAAGAAACGGCATTCCAAGCCGCAAGTCGCCGAGAGCCCTTTGGCCGACGTTTTTGAAGGACGCCATCCGTCCGACCGCGAAAAACAGTGGGCAGAAAACACTCTCGCTCCCACCGTTGAGAAGTCTCCCGAAAGGCCCATCGGCGCTGCAACCGGCACCAATCTCGACGAGCACGGGCACGCGCGCTTCAGCACCATCAGCAATGTTCCGATTCGCCGCCTCTATACGGCAGCCGACCTTCCCGAAGATTGGGACGCTGAAAAGTATCTCGGCTATCCCGGGGAAGCGCCCTACACGCGCGGCATTCACGCCACCGGGTATCGCGGCAAACTCTGGACCATGCGCATGTTCTCGGGTTTTGCGTCGCCCGAGGAAACCAACCAGCGCTACAAATATTTGCTCGAGCACGGCGGCGGCGGGCTCTCCGTAGCCTTCGATCTCCCTACTCTGATGGGATATGACTCCGATCATCCGGCGAGCGAAGGTGAAGTCGGAAAATGCGGCGTGGCCATCGACTCACTCGAGGACATGGAAATTCTGTTCGACGGCATCGACCTAGAGAAAACCACAGTATCGATGACCATCAATTCGCCCGCGAGCGTGTTGTGGGCAATGTACCTGGTGGTTGCCGAAAAGCAAGGCGCCGACTGGAAGAAAATCTCCGGCACCATCCAGAACGACATTCTCAAGGAATACATCGCGCAGAAGGAATACATCTATCCGCCCGCGCCCAGCATGCGGCTGGTGGTCGACACGTTCGAGTTCGGCTCGAAATTCACTCCGCGCTTCAACACGATTTCGATCAGCGGCTACCACATTCGCGAAGCGGGTTCGACCGCGCTGCAGGAACTCGCATTCACGATTTACGATGGCGTCGAGTACGTGGAATGGGCGCGCCGGCGCGGGCTCGATTTCGACGAATTCGGTCCGCGGTTGAGTTTCTTCTTCAACGCGCACAATGACTTCTTCGAAGAAATCGCCAAGTATCGCGCAGCCCGCAAGATCTGGTACCGCCTGGCCAAAGACCGTTTCGGCGCGAAAAATGCCCGCACGTGGCTGATGCGCTTCCATACGCAAACAGCCGGAGTCTCTCTACCGGCGCAACAACCGATGAATAACATTGCGCGCGTGGCCCTGCAGGCCCTGGCCGCGGTTCTGGGGGGCACGCAGTCGCTGCATACGGATTCTTACGACGAAGCCCTGGCTCTGCCTACAGAAGAAGCGGCTCGCATCGCGCTCCGCACGCAGCAGATCATCGCGTACGAGTCCGGAGTGGCCCAAACCGTCGATCCTCTGGGCGGGTCGTACTTTGTCGAGAAGTTCACACTCGACATGGAGCAGGGCGCGTTCGATTACTTCGGAAAACTTGATCAGATGGGTGGCATGGTCAAGGCGATCGAGCGCGGATATCCGCAAAAAGAAATTGCCGAAGCCTCGTACCAATACCAGCGCGCCGCCGAGGCGCGCGAGAAGGTCATTGTCGGCGTGAACGACTTCACCATCGAGGAAGGGTCTCCGCACATTCTCTACATCGACGAAACTGTGGCGCGCCAGCAAACCGCGAAGCTCAAGGCACTGCGCGCACGGAGATCCAATGAAGAAGTGCAGCGCTGCCTCGATGCTCTAAAGAAAGCCGCCGCGCAGGAACCAAAAGCAGGCACGAACGGAAATGTTTCTCCGGCGAATACGATGCCTTATATCGTCGACGCTGTCCGCGCCTACGCAACTGTCGGCGAAATCTGCGAGGCTCTGCGCGAAGTTTACGGAACGTACACCGAAGTGAGCATCACGTAGAGCTTGCTACCTTCTGGCCGTAGCAACCTAACTCCTACGTTTCACTGTGTGCACCTCTGTGACCTCTGTGGTTAAGTTTTGTCTCCGCCAGCCGCTAAAATCTACTCATGCCTAAATCCTCGGCCCTCTCAATTCCGGTAGAGTCGCGCATTTTCGTACTTCGCCAGCAAAAGGTCATCCTCGATCGCGATCTAGCCCAGCTGTATGGAGTTCCCGTGAAGCGTCTGAACGAGCAGGTCAAGCGCAACAGCGAGCGCTTTCCGGACGACTTCATGTTTCAGCTGACCAAAGTCGAAGAGGCAAACCTGCAAAGTCAGGCGTCCTTGAAACCCGGTCGCGGCGGCCGGCGCTATGCGCCCTATGCCTTTACCGAACACGGGGCCATCATGGCCGCAACCGTTCTCAATTCCGAGCGTGCGGTGGAGATGAGCTTGTTCGTCGTCCGAGCGTTCGTACGGCTGCGTGAACTGCTGTCTACCAACCAGCAGCTGGCGGGAAAAATCGACGAACTTGAGCAGCGCCTCGACACTCACGACGCCTCCATCCAGGAGCTGATTGAGGCGATCCGGGAGCTGATGACACCGGAGCCGGCTACTGGGCGTCGAATCGGTTTCGCGCTACCCGGGAAGAAAAGTACTGCATAGTTTCCACCATCTGGTTGCACACGTAGAAAAGACATGGCGCCCTTGTTTCGTTTTTTATTCGCCTTCGCCTGGGTTTCGTGATAGATATTTTGGGCTATGCGGAAAGCCATCAATCACCTGAAGAAGTCAGACCCCGTCATGCGGGGCATCATTGAGCGGGTGGGGACCTGCCGGATGGAGTTCGGCGAGCCGACGTTCCACAATTTGGCCGAGACAATCGTGTACCAGCAACTGAACGGCAAGGCCGCTGTCACGATCTTCAAGCGCTTTACCGACGCGGCAGGCGAGCCGGTCACGCCCAAGGGCATCCTCAAACTGACGGAGCAGCAACTGCGAGCCGTTGGGCTCTCCAAGCAAAAATCCTCGTATTTGCGCGACTTGGCCGCCAAAACCGAGTCCGGCCTGCTGGACTTCGACAAGTTGCAGACCATGGAAGAAATCGATGTCATCGAGCACCTGACGCAGGTCAAAGGCATCGGTGTCTGGACCGCACACATGTTTCTGATGTTTACGTTGCGACGGCCCGACGTGCTCCCCACCGGCGACTATGGCATCCAGGTGGCGATCAAGAAGCACTACCGCAAACGCAAGCTTCCCAAGCCCAAGGACATGGAGAAGATCGCGAGAGCCTGGTCACCTTACCGCTCAATTGCATGCTGGTACCTGTGGCGGAGCTTGGACATCAAGACTGTGTAGCAGGAAAAGCGTCTCGCGGGCACGAAGTCGACGGGCGAGGACGCCCGTCGCTCCATCGATTCACCGTCACATCGCCCACACTCCAGATTCGGTACCGAGGCTCGGCGCTTTGGACAATGCGTGTCCTGAGTGGGGAATTGCTAACGCACGAAAGACCACGTCATTGTGCCAGCCACCGCGTTCTATGCTTAAATGACTCTGATGCCGAACGAGCAGAAGATCCGCGTGTTGGTCGCGAAGCCTGGTCTGGACGGTCACGACCGCGGTGCCAAGGTGATCGCGCGCGCCCTGCGTGACGCGGGCATGGAAGTCATCTACACAGGCCTGCGCCAGACCCCGGAGATGGTGGTAACCGCGGCCTTGCAGGAAGACGTCGACGTGATCGGCCTATCGATTCTCTCAGGCGCGCATAACGCCATCGTTCCGCGGGTTTCCGATCTGCTGAAGCAGAACAAAATGGACGACGTGATTCTGCTGGTTGGCGGCATCATTCCCGATCAGGATGTCGAAGGCCTGAAGAAGGCCGGCGTAGCGGCGATTTTCCAGCCCGGCACCTCCATGGACGACATCGTGAAGTTCATCCGCGAGCATGTGAAACCTCGCGGAGTTCCGACCGGATAGCAAAATACTTGAAGCCACGCTAGCTTTTCCGCATCTGGTTCTGCAGGGGCGATTCTTCCGCTACGGTCCCGCGCCTGGGCGCGCTCACTTCTCATGATGGATATGTCGGTTACGCGGTTACAAGACGTGCTCGCCCACACGATCGGTCCCACGCCGTGGTACTGGCAGACATTTCCGGCAATCACCTCGGTAGCGCGCCAGCGCTTCGACTGGAGCCATCGGGGCGAGGACGGCCCGGTGGGATATGTCGTTACGCTCGGGTTGGAACAAGAGCCCGATAAGCCTCGGCTAGCGCTAAACAGCTACTGCAGGCCATTTTTCATCGCGCCCTCGTACCTGGGGATCTGGTGCCCCGAGGGACGTTCTGTACGCCTTGCCTGCTTCGATCCCGACACTTTGAAAGCCTTCGACATTGCAGAACTAGCCGGATGGTTTAAACAGTCGAGCGATCGCATTTACGCCCACACAGCCCCAATCGCGGAGTTCGAGGTTCCCCTTGACCTGCCGGCAGGCACACACAAAATCGACGTGCCGCCCCAGTTCGCGGGCGCCGAAGAACTGATCGTTCCGACCAGCTACAAGGCGATGTCGAACGACGAACCGGCGTTTGCTCTGTTCGTGTTCTACCTGCACGCCGGACTGGTCGAGGTACTGCCGCAGAAGTGGTTCACGGCCGCGCAATACCAGGTCGGCCAGCAATGGATCACGCGCGCAGCCCGTGACGCCGAATCGCACCGCATCGTCGGGGAGTGCTACGGCGTGGGTGCGTTCCTTTTGGAAGAGGATGGCTGCCGTTTGGAACGCTGGTTGCACAAGATTGACCGGTGACGTCCGTTCGCTTACCCTGCACCGTTGACTTGCATGAATCAAAAGCTCCAAAACGGCCTGCTGGCAAGCCTTTTGGCGCTTCTGTGCCTGTCCCTGACGGCATCCGCCACTAGCATCTTTGCGCCCTTCATCCTGCATCCTGTGCGCCACGAAATTACCGCCAAGGAAGTGACCTCCGCTGACCAGGTTTTCGCGAAGGTCGGCGCCATACGTTCGGATATGGTCACAACAGCCAGCGATGGCATTACCTTGCGTGGATGGAAAGTAAAAGCCGCTCATCCCAACGGCAAGTGGGTACTCCTCCTGCACGGGCGCTCGCAGAATCGTCTCTCCATGCTCGGTTACGCAAAGTTCCTTTTGTCTTCGGGTTTCAGCGTAGTCATGATGGACGCGCGGGCGCACGGTGAAAGTGGCGGAACGATCTCGACCTACGGGCACGTGGAGCGTTACGACGTCAAAGCGGTGATGGATGCGCTGACCGCGAGGGAACCGGTCGATCATGCATATGCGCTCGGTGAATCGATGGGCGCGGCGGTGGCACTGCAGGCAGCCGCAGTCGATACTCGCATTGAAGCCGTGGTGGCGGAAGGCGCGTTCCGCAATCTGCATGAAGTGATGTTCGACTATGCCGGACTGCGCTGGAGCGCGTTTCTAGGAAAAACTCTTTTTCGGCCCGCCGCCATCTTGGCGGTTCACGAAGCGGAACAACAAGGCGGTTTCAAATTCGACGACGTATCACCCGAGGCTTCGGTCTCGGAGCGCAAGTTTCCCGTTATGCTGATTTCCGGATTGAGCGACCACAACATTCCGAAGCGCCACGCCCAAGCGATATATTCCGCGGCCTCCGGTCCAAAGGAACTCTGGCTGGTACCAAAAGCGCATCATCAAGGTGCCCTGCAGACAGCTCCACAGGAATTTCAACAGAGAGTGCTTCGCTTCCTCTCCGGTTCGCAAGTAGCGCATGACTCGCCTCGCACCTCCGATCATGCCAACTCAATTTCAAATTAACGACGGCGACGGATACCGCGACCTGCGTCTGATATCCGAAGACGGCACCAACCGGTTGACGCTCGAACTCGTTCGCAACCTGGCCGACGCTCTGCTCGAAATGTGGGCGGATGCGAAGCCTCTTATCGTTCATGGAAACGAAAGATTTTTTTCTGCCGGTGCAGACCTCTCCGAAATACAAGCCCTCAACGCCTCGGAGGCGTTCGCTTTTGCCAAAGCAGGTCAACGACTAATGAGCGCCATCGCCCAGTTCCCCGCGCCCGTCTACGCTGCCATCCGCGGCTATTGCATGGGAGGTGGGCTCGACCTGGCGCTGGCCTGTCACCGCCGGATTGCCGCTCCCAATGCGGTGTTCGGGCATCGTGGCGTCGCGCTAGGACTCGTTACTGGCTGGGGTGGCACGCAGCGCTTGCCTCGTCTGGTCGGGAAAAGCTGTGCCTTGGCGATGTTCGTGGCGGCTGAAAAACTTCATGCGCAGCAAGCTCGCACCATCGGCTTGATCGACACGATCGCCGAAGATCCGCTGACCGAAGCGTCACGTCGGATTCAGCTAGCGTCCATAGAACTCTGCTAAGACACAACGCTTCAAAGCTTCAACCGCTGTGTGTGTCCAACTACCGCGATTGACCTGGTCGAAGTTTGCGCCTCCGTGCTCCACTGGTATACCGTAATTTGTTTGCGTCTGTGACCCATGGCCGACCGTAACGAAGTCTCCCAGTCCACCGCCACGTCCAGCCTCTTGCCTTCCAAGGTGGACCCGACGTCCGCGCGCTTTGAAGCCAACATGCGCTTCATGGCCGACCTGGTTTCCCAGGTCCGCAATGAGGAAGAAAAAATCCGTGAAGGTGGCGGCGCCAAGGCTATTGAAAATCAGCATGCGAAGAACCGCCTCACCGCCAGAGAACGCATTCAGTTGCTAGCCGATCCGGGCACGTTCTTTGAACTGGGAGGCTACGCGGCCTTTGGCATGTACGAAGAGTGGGGCGGCGCGGCTTCGGCAGGTGTGATCACCGGCTTGGCCCGCATTCACACGCGTCTGGTGATGATCATCGCCAACGACGCGACCGTCAAAGCCGGCGCGTTCTTCCCGATGACGTCGAAGAAGGTCATCCGCGCGCAGAATATCGCCATTGAGAATCGCGTCCCCACCGTCTACCTGGTGGATTCAGCGGGCGTTTTTCTGCCGCTGCAGGAAGACGTATTCCCTGATACCGACGATTTCGGACGCGTGTTCCGGAATAACGCTGTGATGTCGGCGCTCGGCATCCCCCAGATCGCCGCCATCATGGGCATGTGCGTGGCGGGCGGCGGATATCTTCCCGTGATGTGCGATCACGTCCTGATGACCGACGGCAGTGGACTATTTCTCGCCGGCCCCGCACTGGTACAGGCTGCAATCGGCCAGAAATATTCGGCCGAGGAACTCGGTGGCGCCGAGATGCACGCGGCCATCAGTGGCACGGTGGATTATCGCGAACCAAACGACGAGGTATGCATCGCGCGCATCCGCGCGATCGTCGAGAAGTGGGGGTACCGGCGGCAGTCCCCCTGGGATCGCAAGAAGCCGGAGGAACCATCGCTGGCGGCAGAAGAAATCTACGGCATTTACGACTCGTCGCCGGGGCGGCCATATGACATGAAAGAAGTGCTGGCGCGCGTGGTCGATGCCGGACGCTTCGATGAGTACAAGCCCGAGTACGGAAAGACGATCGTCTGCGGCTACGCCCGTATCGGCGGCTTCGCGGTAGGCATCGTGGCCAACCAGAAGTTGCACGCCCAACAAGTCGATCACGAAGGCCACAAGCGCATGGAGTTCGGCGGTGTTATTTACACCGAGTCGGCTGAGAAAGCCGCGCGTTTCATCATGGACTGCAACCAGAACCTTATTCCACTGGTGTTCTTCCACGATGTGAACGGGTTCATGGTTGGGCGCGACGCCGAGTGGAGCGGCATCATCAAAGCGGGAGCAAAGATGGTGAACGCCGTCTCTAATTCTGTCGTGCCGAAGATCACGGTGATCGTTGGCGGATCCTTCGGCGCGGGACACTACGCGATGTGCGGCAAAGCGTACGATCCACGTTTCGTTTTTGCGTGGCCATCGGCCAAGTACGCCGTAATGAGCGGTGACTCGGCAGCGGGTACCCTGGTCGAAATCAAGCTCAAGCAACTGGAGCGCAGTGGCAAGAACCTGAGCGACGAAGAGAAAAAAGAACTCTACGAATCGGTGAAGCGCACCTACGACGAGCAGACCGATCCACGCTACGGCGCGGCTCGACTGTGGATCGACAAGATCATCGATCCGGTTGAAACGCGGGAAGCAATTGCGACTGCGCTAGAGGCCGCGGCGCTGAATCCGGACGTACCGGAGTTTAAGGTGGGAGTTTTGCAGACGTGAGTCACCACGGAGATGGCTGGGGAGTGCAACAACGCTGAGGCTACGAAGCAAGATAATCGTTGGTATTGCTGTCGCTACCCGCCTTGGTACTCGATTACATGGGCAGCCTTGGCTCGCGCGCGGAACCGAGGGCTGAAGATTGGTACATAGGATGGATCATTTTCGGCGTCGTGGCGGCTCTTGCGATCTTGTCGGTTGTGATTGACGTGAGAAAAGGCGGAGCATAACGGCTAACTTCTAATGGCTGACTCCATCAAACTCGTCGAGTGTCCCCGCGATGCCTGGCAGGGCCTGCAGGGCCAGATCCCTGCCTACATCAAGACGGAATACCTGAAGGCTCTCATCAGCGTCGGGTTCAAGCACATCGACGCGGTCTCCTTCGTCTCGCCGAAAGCCGTGCCGCAAATGGCCGACTCCGAGGACGTGTTGAAGGAACTCGATCCGCCCGACGACGTGGAAATTATCGGCATCGTTGTGAACGAAAAAGGCGCGCAGCGGGCCGTCGAGACGAAAGCTGTCAGCACGCTCGGATTTCCCTACTCGATTTCGCCAACCTTCTTGCAAAACAATCAGAAGCAGACGCTCGAAGACGCGATCGAAGAACTGGAGAAAATCGGCAAGGTCGGTAGCGATGCGGGCCTAGACACGGTTGTCTATATCTCGATGGCCTTCGGCAATCCGTATGGCGATTTGTGGAACGTAGACGAAGTCGTCGAAGCTATCGGACTGCTCGAGTCCGAGAGCATTCGCGCCATCTCGCTTGCCGATACCGTCGGGATGGCGTCGCCCGCGCAAATCAGCGAAGTAGTCTCAGCCGCGCTCGCCAAATACGGCTATCTGGAAATCGGCGTTCACCTGCACAGCCGTCCGGATCAGGCGATCGAAAAAGTACTGGCGGCCTATGACGCAGGCTGCCGACGCTTCGACTCAGCCATCGGCGGACTGGGCGGGTGCCCATTCGCGCAGGATGCATTGGTGGGGAATATTGCGACCGAAAAGGTTTTGGAAGCGTTAGCACAACGCGGCGTGCCGCCACCGATCACGCGCTCGCTCGATTCGCTGTTGAAAGCAACTGCGGGGATCGCAGCCAAATATTCAAGTTCATCGGCGGCCGATTAGTTTGCAATGAATTTTCAGACCCTCCAACTCGCCTACAATGCCGGCGTCGCTACCATCACGCTAAACCGGCCAGACAAGCGCAACGCCATCAGCTACGAACTGATTCAAGACCTGCTTGCTGCGTTCGAGGAAGTAAAGACGGGTTCGGCCCTCGTGCTGATCCTCACCGGCGCCGGAAAAGCTTTCTGCTCGGGCATGGACCTCGAGAATCTGAAGGCACTTATCGGTCGCACCCCGGAGCAGAGCCTGGAAGATTCGAAGGTCATGGCACAGCTTTTCCGTGCGCTGTACGACTTCCCCAAACCGACCATAGCCGCCGTGAACGGAGCGGCGATCGCGGGCGGAACCGGTCTGGCCACCCTGTGCGACTTCACGCTGGCGGCGCCTGAAGCCAAATTTGGTTACACCGAAGTCCGCATTGGATTCGTTCCGGCGATCGTTTCGACGTTTTTGCTGCGCCAGGTGGGCGAAAAACTTGCTCGCGACTTGCTGCTTACTGGTCGCCTCTTCGACGCCGCAGAAGCACAGCGCATTGGCCTCGTAAACGAAATCGTGCCCGCCGACCAACTGCTGCAGCGGGCCAACGAACTGGCCGCACGACTGATGGAAAACAGTCCAGCGTCTTTGCTCTACACCAAGCGTCTGCTGAGCGCAGCGGCCCGTGCCGAACTTGACGCGCAGATTGACGCCGCCGTGCGCGAGAACGCGGCCATTCGCTCCACGGCGGATTTCCGCGAAGGCATCTCGTCGTTCCTGGAAAAGCGCAAGCCCAAATGGAGTTCGCAGCGATGAGCGTACGAGGCGAACTCGGCGTGGCTGCCGCGAATCCGCTTTCCGCGATCAATGAAACACGCATCCGCGTGCGCTACGCCGAAACCGATCAGATGGGCATTGTCTACCATGCGAACCACTTCATCTGGTTCGAGGTCGGCCGCGTAGAATTTCTCCGGCAACTTGGGTTTTCGTACAAAGACATGGAGAAGCAGGACGACTGCTTCATCGCGGTAGTCGACGCCCGTTGCCGCTACAAGGCTCCCGCACTGTACGATGACGAAGTGATTGTGCGAACGCGCTTGAAGAATATTCGCGAGTCCGTGATTCACTTCGGATACGAACTGGTGCGGGCATCCGACGGCGCAGTCCTTGCCGAAGGCGAGACCACGCACATCGTCGCCGATTCACAAATGCGGAAGACTGTACTTCCCGAAAAATATATGAAAGTTTTTCGCGAGGCGGCAGGAAGATGAAGAGACAGATCCGAGTAATGCCAAATTTGTAATTTGGTAATTTGTAATCGGTAAATTGTGGTGGGCGGTCGACGTTTTTTGGTGAGTTCGTAGTGTTTTCAATTACAAATTACCAATTACCAAATTACAAATGTCACGTCTGTCAGCTGTGACCTGACCCAATGAACGCGCTCCACATCAGCGGAAATGATCTGACCCTCGAAGCGGTGCGTGAAGTCGCACTCGAACGCCGTCCTGTGCTGCTCGCTCCCGATGCGCGCGAGCGCGTGAACGCCGCGCGCACCGTGGTGGACACGCTTGTCGCTGACAATCAGGTGTCCTACGCCATCACCACCGGTGTTGGCAAACTCAGCGATGTGCGCATCGCCGGCGACCAGATCCGCGAATTACAAATCAATCTGGTACGCTCCCACGCGGTCGGCGTTGGCGAACCACTGTCCATCCCCGAGACGCGCGCCATGATGTTGTTGCGCGCCAATTCCCTCTCGAAGGGGTTCTCCGGTGTTCGCGGCGTCGCGATCGACACGATTTGCGAACTGCTCACGCGCGGCGTGACGCCGTGGGTGCCGTCGCAAGGCAGCGTCGGTGCCTCCGGAGATCTCGCACCTCTGGCTCACCTCGCGCTTCTGCTGGTCGGCGAGGGCGAGTGCCACGACGGCAAGGGCGGCCGAATCGCAGGTGCCGACGCGCTGAAAGCCGCGGGCATCAAGCCCATAGTCCTCGAAGCCAAAGAAGCGGTGTCGCTGATCAACGGTACCCAGGCCATGCTTGCGGTCGGAACGCTGTCGCTGCTGGCGGCAGAAATTCTGGTCGACTCCGCTGACGTCATCGGCGCGATGGCCTGCGACGCGCTCAAGGGCACCGACGCGGCTTTCGACGAACGCATTCACCGTGCCCGCCCCCATCCCGGACAGATCACGACGGCGGCCAACTTACGCAAGTTGCTCGAAGGCAGCGCGATTCGGGAGTCGCATCGTGACTGTGGTCGCGTGCAGGACGCCTACTCGCTGCGCTGCATGCCGCAGGTGCATGGCGCGGTGCGCGATACTCTGGCGCATTGCCGGTCGGTGTTTGAAACCGAAACTAATTCCGCAGTCGACAACCCCCTGGTGTTTCGCGATCCGAAGTCCAAAGACGATCACGCCGACGTCGTCTCCGGCGGCAACTTCCACGGCGAACCGGTCGCCTTCGCGCTCGATTTTCTGGGTATCGCGCTGAGTGCGCTGGCAGGCATCAGCGAGCGCCGCTTGGAACGCATGGTGAACCCCGCACTGAGCGAAGGCTTGCCGCCGTTTCTCGCGCCGGGCGCTGGCCTGAATTCCGGGTTCATGATGCCGCAAGTCACGGCTGCGGCTCTGGTGAGCGAGAACAAGGTGCTCGCGCATCCGGCATCGGTCGACTCGATCACGACCTCGGGAAACAAAGAGGACTACGTTTCGATGGGCATGGGGGCCGCCATCAAACTGAAGAAAATCGTCGAGAACACACGCAACACGCTGGCCATCGAGGCGATGGCCGCTGCGCAAGCCCTCGATCTGCTCGCTCCGTTGAAGAGTTCAAAACCCCTGCAGCGGGCGCATGCGGCAATTCGCGCTGTTTCCAATTCTCTCGAGAGAGATCGGGTGATGTATCAGGACTTCGCACGGATAGCGGAGGTGATTGCCAGCGGGAAAGTCGCTGAAGCGCTGCGGTAGGACCTCTCACCACAGAGACACAGAGTCACAGGGAAAACAGATCTGGTCATCAAGACAGCAGACCTCAAGGCTGAATGAGTGTATTTGCCTGCTCTCGTCAACTGACAACAAAGCGCTAAGACCTACAATCTTTAGGAAATATGGACCTCTCCGAGTTCACCGCGAACTACACACAGTTGGGTGATGATGAATTGCTGTGCTTGTGGCTTGTGGGCCGACCGAAACACGCTCGTTCCAGAGGCCACAATTGCATTGGATAGCGAGATACAGCGGCGTGGGCTGAAGAAACAGAATGCTGCCCGGGTCAAGAAGAGGCTCGACGCGCTAGCCGCACGTGAGAAGAAGGGACCGCTTGCGAACCAGGTCACAGCGGCGAAGTACGAGCACAACATGCAGCACTTCGTGGGTTGGGAAGAGCCCAAGTTGTCCTCACCTTATGGCAGTCGCGACGTAAGGACCGCGTTCGCCTCCATCCGTCACAAGTACAAAGTTTGGAAGGCGTTCCGCGACCATACGGGTCACTGGCCCGTCTTTTCAATCTGGTTTCATTTCCTGTCTTGGTTGGCAGTAATAGGTTTCACTGTATCCGCTTTCGTCTGGGTAGCGGAACGCAAGCGGGAAAGTCGCTGGACAATGTTCGCAGTTGTCGGTGTTCTGTTAGTGCTGCTCGGTGCTCGAGAATTGGGTGCGCGGCTGATGAGAAAGATGGATTGGAAAAAATACGGCACATAGCCGTATGGAAGGTCCCGTCTCTTCGTGGTGACTCCACTTTAAGCGCTCTTCGCCGCGCTCCCATCCAACCCTAACTCCCCAGCAATCCCCCGCATCGCCTCAATGCAGAACGCAATGTGCGGCTCCAGTTCCACGCCCAGATCCGCTGCCCCGTTCGTGATGTCCGCCCGGTTCACACTCCGCGCGAAGGCCTTGTCCTTCATTTTCTTCTTCACCGACGAAGCTTCCACCTCAGCCAGCGACTTGCCCGGCTTCACCAGCGCGCAGGCGGTGATGAATCCCGCCAGTTCGTCGCACGCGAACAGCGCCTTCTCCATGGCGGTGTCGCGCGTCACGCCCGTGTACTCGGCGTGCGACATGATGGCCTTCCGAATTTCCTCCGACCAGCCCCGCTCTTTCAGAATCTCGTTTCCGCGATACGGATGATCTTCCAGGCTCGGATACTTGTCGTAATCGAAGTCGTGCAGAAGTCCCACGATGCCCCACAACTCCTCGTCGCTGGAAAATTTCTGAGCATACGCGCGCATGCACGCCTCCACTGCCAGCGCGTGTTTGCGCAAACTTTCTGATTGGGTGAACTCAGTTAGTAACCCCCATGCTGCCGCGCGATCATTCATGGATTCTTCCCTGTTTTCTCCTGTTTTTCGCCGCGTATTTTCGGCTTTCGTGGAGTCTGTTTCTCGTTTTACCGAGAAATTCCTTGACATCCACAGGCCATGTGGCCCAGATTACCTTGAGATTTGGAGCCTGACCACTGGCTCCACGGAGTGCCAACGCTCTGGCTGCTCCCAAAACCTAGATGGCCACAACTCTTGCCCCGGTAGATTCCAGGGAAGTTGTCCGTTGCGACCACTGCCTGCTCGTTCAATTCCGTACAACCAATGACATGTGCCGTCGGTGCCACGCTTCGTTGGACGAAGAGGAACCGGAAATCGTAGCACCCGTTCCGATGCCGGCCATTCCGCCGTCGCATGGCGGCCGCGGCCACCTTAACCTCGCTGCATCGATTCGCGCCCTGCGTTTGCGCAATGGTCTAAGCCAGCGCCAGCTCGCGACTCGCATGTCGGTTCCGCGCACGTACGTCTCAAAAATTGAGAACGAGAAGGCCACCCCGACCCTTTCCTCACTGGAACGTCTGGCCCGCGCGCTGGAGGTCACTGTGCCCGACCTGTTAACAGGCGGCGAGCGTAACCGGCAGGAAGAAATCCGCGAACTGGTGCAGGACCAGTTCGTCGCGGAAATTCTGCCGTTCGTTGCCCAGCTGAACACGATGCAGATGTCGAGCATCCTGGCCCAGCTGCGCGACCTGACCATTCGCCCGAGAAGAACGGCGTAGCGCCCCTGGGAGCGCCTTGTTCGCTGGAAGTGGCAGCCACTTCACAGGGCGACGTTAGGGGTGAGCTCGCGCACCAAGTTCGCTCGTAGCTCAAAGCTCGTAGCTTTTTTAGATTTTAATCCGGGCAACCAGCCAACTGACAGCCGAGGTCTTCGGACCTCGGCTTTTTTCTCAGCGGCGTTCGAGAAGAGTATTCAACCAGCGGGCGAGGAGAAGCTTCTGCTCCGGCTTCCCTTCCGATCCAGAATCCGCCAGCGAAGCCAACTGGTGCGCCAGCATCTTCACCGCAACGTCCCGCGGCCAGTAAGCCGCGTCCCCAGGCAGAATCAACTCCCAACCATCGCTGCCGGCGCGGCGCATCATGAAGCGTTGTGTGTCGCGAGGCTTAGCCGACCGCGCATCTATCGCCTTCAACCCAACCAGGCCGTGAAAGTGAATTTGCGCCCAGCCAATATCGCCCTTCACGTGGACCTTTTGCACATCGAAGTGGTCGAAGGCAGCGACCGACTGGCTGACATCCAGTTGGGGCTTCGACGTCGAACTCTCTGCGGGTGTCTGGAAGTATTCTGCGAGTGCAGCCTTAATCAGATTGGCCTTTGGATGAGAGAACATCACCGCAGCAGGTACCGGCGTCAGGCTCGGCGGCACTCCCGCAGGCGTGACCGAGTCGTCATTCGAGTCCTCCGAGTCGAGCGGTGTCGAATTTGACGCCGAATTTAACGTACCGGTGTCACGCTCCGACGAGCTCAACCCTGCGGGCTTCAGCCCCGCCGTGCGTCGAGCAGCCAGCACCTGCGACGGCCGCGCCTTGATATATCGAAAAAATCTCGGCCGTCCGCGGCCCTTCCAATAGACCGAGTCATACGGCTGCACGCCAAATCCGGAACGCAACGCACTATAGAACGTGTGTTGCGCCGGATTCACCACAATGCCCGCATGCCCCGGCCAAACGATCAGGTCGCCCGCCTGCGGCTGCCACACGCGCTGGAAAGCGTCGTCGCCGGCGTAGAGATCACGCGAGCTTTCATACTTGTAGGGAAATCCCGCCTTCTCGTAGATGACATGCACAAGGTGCGAGCAATCGGAACTCTGCGCCGATTTGTGGCGAGTCTCGAGCGCGGCGCCGAGCACGGCCAGGCCATCGCTGTCATCGAGCAGTCGGGCGTTGGTTCCCGGCTTGGCAGACTGCACGTTCGAATGCGACGTCGCCTTCACGGCGGGCTTGCTTTGAGCGCACACCACCACCGCGCCCATCGCCAGCCATCCCGCGAACGTCGTCCGCAGCCCCATAAATCCTTTGTATCTCGCGCCTTCACTACCGCACAGGTCACCGTGGTCCAATGGCGGCGAGTATAGTCTCTCGACCTTCGGATGCACCATTGGACGCAAACGGATGGTCCGATTTCCGCTCGCAAAACCGCTTCCAGCACGGCTTTGCGCCATATCCTTCCAAGCCAACGCCGGGGCGATCCGAATTCCAGCGCCTGGCCACCCTGAATCCGACGTTACCGTTAAGTCATCTATTCGCCATGCATTCTGATTTCAATCCTGATTTTGTTTCGTCGCTCGAGGACACTTCCGGGCTACGCCATGCTGCGGCCGCTAACAATGTTCCCGACGACGGAGTTCTGCTCGATGCGTACTCGCAGGCGGTGACGCGCGCGGTCGAAAGGGTCAGCCCGTCTGTTGTGAATATTGAAGTGCATCAATCTGTACGTGCCCGCCGGAGTGCCGAGCCCCAGGAGCGCCGCGGCGGAGGTTCGGGATTCATCTTCACACCCGATGGCCTGATCCTCACCAACAGCCACGTCGTGCACGACGCCGCTCGTATCGAAGTCACGGTGGCCGACGGCCGCAAGCTGCCGGCCCGTACCATCGGCGACGATCCCGCTACCGATCTGGCGGTCATTCAGATCGACGGATCGGGACTAGTGGCAGCCACGCTCGGTGATTCGCAAGCGCTGCGCGTCGGCCAACTCGTGATGGCTATAGGCAGCCCCTACGGATTCCAGTCGACTGTCACGGCCGGCGTGGTAAGCGCGCTAGGCCGATCGCTGCGCTCGTATTCCGGTCGCCTGATCGAAGATGTGATTCAGACCGATGCCTCCCTGAACCCCGGCAACTCAGGGGGACCGTTGGTCGCGTCCGACGGCCGAGTCGTGGGCGTTAACACGGCAACCATTCTGCCGGCGCAAGGCATTTGTTTCGCGATCGGAATCAATACGGCAAAGTTCGTCGCCAGCCGCCTGCTGCGCGACGGCCGTATCCGGCGCAGCTACATCGGTGTCTCCGCCCAGACTGCGCCCATTCACCGCCGCCTGGTGCGCTACTACGACTTAGCCAAAGAGACAGGCGTGATCGTGCTCTCGACCGAACCCAACAGCCCTGCGCAACGGGCAAGCTTGCGGGAAGCCGACGTCATCGTAGCTCTCGATGGCCAACCTGTCGCCGGTGTCGACGACCTGCACCGCGCGCTCAGCGACGCACGGGCGGGAACGCGTTCAGAGCTGACTATTCTCCGCGGTACCGGCCGCCTGCAAATTGGTATTACTCCGGAAGAAGCTCAGTAATAGGCGAATGAGACGCATCACCAAGGTCTGAGTTCGCCCAGCGGTTGCTTACCAGATACTGGCTTGTCTCACTGGTAGCTCTGCGGGCATGGGAGGGTTGCCGTCGGTGATCCTTCCTCGAGATCGTTCATCAACGCTGAGTTAACCAGCCCGCCTGATTGAAAGTGCTTCCACTGCCACAGGCCGAAGCCCTTAGCCAGGAAAAATTGTTCCTCGTCTACGCAGTTCTGGAAACTGCTGTCGCAGTGATATCGATAGTGAACGACGCGAGACGATTGCTCTCCGACGTTGCCGCCCACGTCCGTGGAAACGGGGGCATCAACACTTGTGGTCGCGTTCGCCAGATTGCTGGATTTGTAGGGAGCACAAGAAGCGAAGTACTGAAAACTCGTATCAGAGATTTGGATCTCGGCACCTGCCGCGCCAGGAGCAACGCAACGGGGAGCGATCGGCAGGTCGTGGCTAAATCTTTTGAAAGTAGTGTTGTCGTTCCAGGTCAGTTCAGTCGAGCGAATGTAAACGTTGGTCCCATCGAAAGCTTTCACGTCAAAACCGTGAGCACCGGCGCTCTTCAGCCAGAACCAATATCCGCTGGCTCCGAAATCTTCGTTGGGAAAAACTTCCGTGTAGATGGAGTTGGGCACCCCCTTCATGAATTGAGTGGCGCGAGCCTGCTGGTTCATGGCGAAGTACCGCATGACGTCCTCCTGGCCCGCAGGACAAGAGAAGCTGTTTGGACTCGGAGCCGGCGCGCCCGTGCTATTCCCAGCAGACGAGGCCCCTCCTCCGCACGCAGCCATCCCCACCAGAACCAGGACAACCACTGTGGAAAGAAATACGCGACGGACCGGCATAGTGCTCCCCTACCCATTGGTAAGATGCCGCCGAAGCGGATGCCGGTTTCAAACCCGGCCGCGTACCAGGAGTTTGTACGCCAACTCAGGTAGCACGAACCTACCCCGTGACCGATTCTGTTGTTCATCGTGCCATCTGCCATTGACCCGGCCAGAATTCCGCAGTACGCTCCGCGCATGTTGCCACAGCTACGCGTCGCGTCGCCCTGTCTCGCCGACTGGGACAAGATGGTCGGGGATGACCGCGTCCGGTATTGCGATCAGTGCAAGCTCAGCGTCTACAACTTCT